>Ga0210400_10002427_pt1 | contig 17291 bp, 16 predicted proteins | sample IncBWH26MmetaG_FD_155456 | JGI IMG/M metagenome (GOLD analysis project Ga0210400, IMG submission 155456) | Forest soil microbial communities from Barre Woods Harvard Forest LTER site, Petersham, Massachusetts, United States - Inc-BW-H-26-M | ecosystem: Environmental > Terrestrial > Soil >... | reverse complement strand
CCAAGGGCCAAAAGCCAAGGGCCAAAAGCCAAGAACCAAAAGCCAAGAACCAAAAGCCGCTCTAGCTCGTCATCAACTCTCTTGCCCTGATCGTGGTCTTGATCACGGCGTTCATCAGGGTCACGCGCAAGCCGCCTTTTTCCAACTCCATCAGGCCTTCGATGGTGCAGCCCGCTGGCGTTGTGACGGCGTCCTTGAGCAGAGCAGGGTGATGTCCGGTTTCAAGCGCCAGTTGAGCCGAGCCATAAAGCGTTTGCGCGGCCAGTGTTGTGGCCATCTCACGGGGCAAGCCGACTTTTACGCCGGCTTCGGCCAGGGATTCCAGAATCACAAAGACGAATGCAGGGCCGCTGGCGGAAAGCGCTGTGATGGCGTCCATATGTTTTTCATCGACGATCAGGGCGCGTCCGACGCTTTCAAATAGATGTTTAGCTGTCTCAATGTGATGGGGACTTGCCGCGGGTCCGCCGCAGACAGCAGTCATTGCGGCACCCACCATGGCGGGCGTGTTGGGCATGGCCCGGACGACGGGAATATCCTTGCCCAGTTTCTGCTGAATAAAACTCGTCGTAGTCGAGGCGGCAATGGAAATCACCAGCGTGCTCGGGGCGAGCGCCGGGGCAATCTCCTCCAGAAGCTGGCCCAGCACCTGGGGCTTCACACACAACAGAACAATCTCTGCTCCGGCGACGGCGGCTGGATTGTCCGTGCCGACGGGAACACCGCTAAGTTCGCGCGACAGCTCCTGGCTGCGGTCGCCATGCTGCACCGTGGCTATGGCCTCTTCCGGGGTGACCAGCTTACGCTCAAGAAAAGACTCCAGCAGGATGGTCCCCATTTTGCCGCAGCCGAGCACCGCGATTTTCTTTTGCGGCTTTGATTTCGCTCTTGCGCCCCGGCCTGCCAGTTTCTGTTTTGCTGACGAAGTCGTCATGTGAATTCCTTTCAATAGCCGATCAAGCTCTAAAAACAAAAACCCGCTGCCTTTGCGGGGGCAACGGGACTGAATATAAGTGCCGAATCTGATCGTATGCCAGATAACCTAGGCAGTCATATCACCCTCCGCCCATGGACGCACGGAAGCGGGTATGCAGCCTGTGCCGGATTGGGTCGAGGGGTGAACATGAATAAGCGCACTATAGCCCATGTAGGCATTGGCATACAAGAAGAGAATCGCCGAGGACATGTCGTCTCTGGGGGCCGCCCCTATTCGTAGCGCAATGCCACCAGCGGATCGACCTTGGTGGCCCGCCGCGCCGGGATGTAGCATGCGGCGAGAGCGACCAGCGCCAGCAGAAATGCCCACCGCCACCAGCGTGATGGGATCGCCTGCTTTAACGCCATAGAGAAAGCTGGAGAGAAAGCGCGTTAGTCCCAAGGCTACAGATGAAAGAGCCGTTCTTCATTGGCGTCTCTGTCCTGGCTTTCAGGGCGTGTAAAAACTTTGCGTAGCTCTCGCAAGATCATGGAGGCTTCCTCTAGCTTTGCTGCAATACCAGTGCAATGGCAGCGGAGAGCCGCTCCCATTCGCCCAATTCCTTCTCCAATTGGTTACGCCCGGCGCGGGTAAGGGAATAGAACTTTGCCCGGCGATTGTTATCGGAGGTGCTCCACTCAGAACCAATCCAGCCGCGTTGCTCCAGACGGTGTAGCGCCGGGTAGAGTGAACCCTGGCCCACCTGCAACACGTCCTGTGAAATTTGCTGGATGCGCTGGGCGATCCCCCAACCATGCATGGGTTCCAGGACCAGCGTCTTCAGGATCAGCAGGTCCAAAGTTCCCTGCAGCAGGTCAATCTGATTTCCCATGAATACTCCCCTCGAACGTCGACAATAGTGTAGACGGAGGTCCCTGTCGACTGTCAACAAGAGAAATCGAAGAGGTGACAGTTTTTGAGCGATTTGGGGTGGCGATTTTGTCGCCGAGATATTGTTATAAAGAAAGAGAATTGCACAGTCGGCGGTGCAAAACCCGTGAAAAGTGACTAAAAATGTTGCATGAATGATGCAATTCCATTCTGGATCATCTAATATGGTGCCCCCTTCGTCTGCACAAGATTTGCAGTTTTCTTAAGTTCGTCCTGGCCGGATGACTGGTGAAGCCGCCACTTCCCAGGAGAACCGCGATGTTGAAAATCAGCAAGGCTGACTACGATTTGATTCGCTGGGAAGCCAAGCGCAGCTATCCGCACGAGTGCTGTGGCATTCTTCTTGGCAATGTGGTGGAAGGACACCGTCTGGTGACCATGACCCTGACGTGCGAAAACATGCGGTTTGATTCTCCGGCGGACCGCTACAGCATCAATCCGGGACAGGTGATCGCCGCCTTGAAACTGGCGCGGAGCCGGGGAGAAAGCATTATCGGCTTCTATCACTCGCATCCCGACCACTCGCCCAATTATTCTTCCACCGACCTGGCTGAAGCCCACTGGTTTGACTGTTCTTACGTGATTACCAGTGTTGAGCAGGGATTGCCTACGTTGACGGCTTCGTTTGTCTTGCTTGGGTCCGAGGACAAGAAGAGCTTTGAGGGAGAAAGCATAGAGATTGTGGCCAACCAACGCTCGCTGCAATACGCCACGTAACATATAATAAGTCGATGGTTCCTCGCGTATCCTTGCCGCAGCGTCGAATGCCTGAAATGGCCCGATGTTTCATGCGGGCCTCCCGCCGGTAATTTCTCAAAAAAAACCTGTTGCGACACTCATTAGAGTATTGTTTTTAAAGGAAAGGAATTTCCCATGGCGACAACAATTGCCCCCCACGAGCCACCCGCATTGAGCAATGAAGAAGTGCTCCGCTATTCGCGGCACCTGATCATGCCGGAAGTGGGGATGGAAGGCCAGCAGAAGCTCAAGGCTGCGCGCGTGCTTTGTATTGGAACAGGCGGGCTGGGATCCCCGCTGGCGCTGTATCTTTCCGCTGCCGGCGTAGGGACGCTCGGGCTGGTCGATTTCGACGTTGTCGATTTCACCAACCTGCAACGTCAGGTGATCCACTTCACCAGCGACGTTGGGCGTCCTAAACTGGAGTCGGCGCGGGAGAAGATTGCAGCCATTAATCCTTACGTCGATGTGAAGACCTTTGAGACCAGGCTGACCAGTCAAAACGCGCTGGAGATCTTTGCCGACTTTGACATCATCGTGGACGGTACAGACAATTTTCCGACTCGATTTCTGGTCAATGACGCCTGTGTGTTTACCGGCAAACCGAACGTTTACGGATCGATCTTCCGCTTTGAAGGCCAGGCCAGCGTTTTTGCCACCAAAGATGGACCGTGCTATCGCTGTCTGTATCCTGAGCCGCCACCTCCGGGGCTGGTTCCTTCCTGCGCGGAAGGCGGAGTGCTCGGTATTCTTCCCGGACTCGTGGGCCTGATCCAGGCGACTGAAGCCATTAAGTTAATCCTGGGCGCCGGCCAACCGCTCATCGGGCGGCTGTTACTGGTAGATGCGATGGGAATGAAGTTTCGTGAACTCAAGCTGCGCAAAAACCCCGACTGCGTAGTTTGCGGAACTCATCCCACTGTGACTAAACTCATTGATTACGAAGAGTTCTGCGGATTGCGAGGACAAGAGAAACCAGTGAGCAACGGCGTGCCTGAAATCAGCGTGGAAGAATTGAAACAGCGTCTTGACGCGAAAGAGGACTTTGTACTGCTTGACGTGCGGGAGCCGCATGAGTATCAGATCTGCAACCTCAACGGCGTTCTGATTCCGTTGAATGACCTTCCTCGACGGGTGCATGAACTGGATCCCAGTAAGGAAATGGTTGTGCATTGCCGCTCCGGCGTCCGCAGCGCGAAGGCCGTGGGCTTCCTGCAACATGCCGGATTCACCAAGACCAGGAACCTGGCCGGTGGCATTCTGGCGTGGGCCGACCGCATCGATCCCAATATGCCGAAATACTAGGCGACACTGCTTGAATGGCGCAGCTGGAATGGCTGCGCCCGAGGCTCGATCAGGCAGGAACAGACAACGCTGCGAAGCTAAATCGCAGGGTCGTCGTCTTCCTTTGAATCCACGATTTCTTCGTCGCGGGGCGGAAGCTCAATGTCTTCCATCTGCTTCTTCCTGGCCTTGTTGTTCAGTTCGTTGCGTCGTTCCTGGGACTGCCGAATTACTTCGGCAAACCTGTTCTTCGAATCGTCGAGGGGCGGCTTCTTTTCCATGCCAGTAGGATACACGTACCCAAGCGTTCTTGGCTTGCCCCAGGATGACCTCTACCTTGCTGATCCGAAGGCGCACAGCAGCTGGGCGGCAGACTCCTCGCTCTTATCTTCGGAGAGGCGGGAGAGAAATTCGTCCACTGTAACGTAGCAGGGATTTTCGCGCAGCAGATTGCCGCGAATGGTGACTGGATGTGTCTCAAAAGCGCCCTAAAGCATAACCCTGCCGGAAAGAGCGTTCACGTCATACATATGTGACTCGGGACCGAACTCCGGGTTCGCTTACTTCTCCGGCTGAAACAGATAACGGTCTTTGGATTTCTGCCCGATCGACTCCGCCACCTGCAAGAATGCGCGGGCTGCGTGCGAAAGTTGCCCGCCTTTGCGATAGACGAGCCGCAGTTTGCGTTCCAGTTTGAGCTCCTTTACCGGCACTGCGACCAGCTCGCCACGATTTAATTCCGGCTCCACGGCAATTCCCGGCACCAGGGCCACCCCATTCCCAGACGCTACAAAACGCTTGATGGCTTCGATGGTCGGCATTTCTACTCCGATATTTAACGGTGTTTTATGCCGTTTGAAGGCTTCCAGAACTTTCAATCGATAGGGAGAGACCACGTTGTGTGCCACAAAAGATTCGGCGCCCAGCTGGCGTATGCTTACGCTTTTTGCCTTGGCGAGGGGATGCCGCGGAGGAACCACAAACGTTAACTGGTCGCAAAAGACAACGACAGATTGCAATCCAGAACCTTCCGGACGGAACGACAGCACGGCCAGCTCAACTGTATGCGCCGCCAGCTGCTCGGTGATCGAACTGGCAAGGGAACGGTGCACTGCGATCTTGATCATGGGACAGAAGCGCCGGAATTCTTCCAGCACCTGGAGCAGATACAGGGCGGTGAACTCATTGGCGGCAATGGCCAGCGTCCCGCGCTGGAATTGGCGTAGCTCCTCCAGTGACGCGCGGGCTTCGCGGCGCAGATTCAGCAGCTTTTGTGCGTATTCTTCAAGTACCCTGCCCGCGTCAGTAAGCATGCCATCACGCGTGGAGCGATCAAACAGGGCCTCGCCGACTTCTTCTTCCAGCTTGCGGACCATCTGGCTTACCGCCGGCTGAGTGCGATGCACCTGCGTGGCTGCCGTGGAAAAGCTTCCAGTCTGTGCCACAGCCAGAAAAGTTTCCAGTTGAAAAAAGTCCATCGCTTTTTCCGCTCCCCGCTGCGACAGCAAGCGCAGCTAATAGAATAAGAAAATATGATGATATCAGAAGAATTATAACTTTGACTTATCCAGCTGCCACGGCCCAACATAGGTCTTTGTTGTTCCCGGAGGGAAGCACCCATGGAGAAACCCCGTATCACCTTTTTTGACACCACCCTGCGCGATGGCGAGCAGGCCCCCGGCTGCAGCATGGGCGTCTATGACAAGCTACGCATGGCGCGGCAACTGGATGATCTGGGCGTGGACGTGATGGAGGCGGGTTTTCCCATTGCTTCTGAGGATGACTTTCGCGCGGTAAGGCTGATCGCCGCCGAGCTTAGCCGCCCGATTATCGCCGGCCTGGCCCGCGCCAGTGAACCGGACATCCGCCGCGCCTGGGCCGCCCTTGAGACAGCTCAGCGCCCCAGGATCCATGTTTTCCTCGCGAGCTCTGACCTGCATCTGCAATGCAAGCTGAAGATCACGCGCGAACAGGCCCTTGAGCAAGTTGACCGCGCGGTGGCCTTCGCCAAGTCACTTTGCGGCGACGTGGAGTTCTCTCCAGAGGATGCTACCCGCTCTGACCTGGAATTTCTCTGCCGCGTTGTGCAGACCGCGGTGGATGCCGGCGCAACCACGATTAATATTCCGGATACCGTGGGTTATTCGATCCCGGATGAGTTCGCGGGAATCATCCGCATGGTACGCGAACGCGTTCTCGGCATTGAGAACGTGACTATCTCGGTCCACTGCCACAATGATCTTGGACTGGCTGTCGCCAACACGATTGCCGCCATCAATGCCGGAGCACGGCAGGTGGAGTGCACCATCAACGGTATTGGTGAGCGCGCGGGCAATGCGTCACTGGAGGAAATTGCCATGGTGCTGAGCGTGCGGCAGGCGCAGCTACCTTACCAGACCGGAATCAACACGCAGAAGATTTATCCGGCCAGCAGTCTGCTCTCGGAGATCGTCGGCTTTACGCCGCAACCGAACAAGGCAATTGTCGGGCGCAACGCTTTTGCGCATGAAGCCGGTATTCATCAGCACGGAGTAATCGCCAACCCGCTGTGCTATGAGATCATGACGCCCGAATCCGTGGGCGTGCAGGGAAACAATCTGGTGCTGGGCAAACATTCCGGACGCCACGCTCTGAGCAAGCGCCTGGCCGAATTGGGCTGCCCGGCTTCTGGTTCAGAGCTTGATTCCGTCTACACGCGGTTCATGAAGCTGGCGGAGAGCAAGAAGAAAATTTATGACCAGGACTTGCTTTCGCTGGTTCCTGTAGCCGCGCGTCCGCGCGCGTCCGCGCATGCGGTAAGCTAATCCGATATTTTGAAGGAAAGAGTTGGTGCCGAACCCCATGCGTTTTAAGTTGACAGTCCTCCCCGGTGACGGTGTTGGGCCGGAAGTGTCGCGCGAGGCATTGCGTGTGCTGCGTGCTCTCAGCAATTTCTCTGAAACCGAGTTTGTATGCGAAGAAAAGCTGATTGGGGGCGCGGCCATTCGCTCCCAGGGCACGCCTCTGCCGGAAAGCACACTGGATGCCTGCATGAACAGTGACGCGGTCTTTCTAGGCGCGGTCGGCGCGCCGGAATACGACCATTTACCAACGCAGCAAAAGCCCGAGGCGGGGCTGCTGGCGTTGCGCGCGGCACTGGGCGGCTTTGCCAACCTTCGGCCCGCGGTTTCGTTCCCGGCAATCGCGGCCTGTTCCCCGTTGCAGCGTTCACGGGTTGAGGGCGCGGACATTTTGTTTGTCCGCGAGCTGCTTGGCGGACTTTATTTTGCCGAGCCGCGGGGATTTGACCACAACGGTGACAGCGCTTTCAACACCATGCGCTACTCCACGGAAGAAATTGAACGTGTTGCTCGTGTGGCGTTTGAGCAGGCACGGGCCCGCCGCAAAAAAGTGACCTCAGTGGATAAAGCCAATGTGCTTGAAACGTCGCAACTCTGGCGTCGCACGGTGACCCGCATTGCCAAGGACTACCCTGACATCAAGCTTGACCACATGTATGTGGACGCTTGTGCAATGCATCTGATTACCAATCCGACGCGGTTTGATGTGGTGCTTACGGAGAACCTTTTCGGCGATATTCTTTCCGACGAGGCCGCGGCCATCACGGGGTCGCTTGGATTGCTGGCTTCGGCAACGGTGGGTGGCGAGGTGGATATTTACGAGCCGGTACATGGCTCCGCGCCCGACATCGCAGGAAAGGGCATAGCTAATCCGCTGGGTGCGATTGCATCGGCGGCCATGCTGTTGCGCCTTTCTGCCGGCATGGACCATGAAGCGGCCGACCTGGAAGCCGCTATCCGGCAGGTATTGGACGAAGGACATTGCACTGCCGACCTGGCGGGACCAGGCAAGCACGTTGTCAGCACCAGTGGAATGGGAGATTTAGTGGAGCAGCGCTTTGTGGGATTGCTAGACCGGCGCTTTTCCTATCACGCGGTATGAAGCACATGACTGCACGAACTCTATTCGACAAAATATGGGACCGCCACGTGGTCTGCACCGGACCTGAAGGCTCGTCCATTCTTTATATCGATCTGCACCTTGTGCATGAAGTAACTTCACCGCAGGCGTTTGAAGGCCTGCGGCAGGCGAATCGCAAAGTCCGGCGGACTGATCTGACTTTTGCCACGCTTGACCACAATATCCCCACAACCGGCGACCGCAGGCTGCTGGAAGACGCGCTGGCGCGCACACAGGTGGAAGCATTGCGGAAGAACTGCCGTGATTTTGGCGTCCCATTATTTGATCTCGATGCCCCGGAGCAGGGAATTGTCCATGTGATTGGCCCGGAACTGGGACTGACGCAGCCGGGTGCGACGATTGTCTGCGGTGACAGCCACACCAGCACGCATGGAGCTTTCGGCGCGTTGGCCTTCGGCATCGGCACATCAGAGGTGGAGCACGTTCTGGCCACGCAGTGCCTGGTGCAGAAGAAACCGAAGTCGATGCTGGTGCGCTTTTCAGGATTGATGGGCGCGGGAGTGACCGCGAAAGACTTGATTCTCGCGCTGATTGCGCAGATAGGAATCGACGGGGCCACCGGACATGTAATTGAGTATGCAGGCGAGGCCATTCGAGCGCTTTCCATGGAAGCCCGCATGACCGTCTGCAATATGAGTATTGAAGGCGGCGCGAGAGCAGGAATGATTGCGCCAGACCAGACCACCTTCGATTATCTGAAGGGCCGCCGCTTTGCACCGCAAGGCTACGCGTGGGAAAAGGCACAGCAACAGTGGTCGACTCTCAAAAGCGATGCCGGAGCAAAGTTTGATTCGACGGTCGAAATCAACGCCGCGCAGATCGCTCCATTCGTGACCTGGGGAACCAACCCGGGAATGGCCGCGCCCGTGACAGGCGAAGTCCCCGACCCTGATCAGGGCGCGAACGCTTCCGAGCGTAACGGCATGGCGCGGGCGCTGGAGTATATGGGTTTGAGCGCGCACACGCGCATTGAGGATATTTCCGTGGACCGCGTATTTATCGGATCCTGCACCAATGCGCGGCTGGAAGACATTCGCAGCGCGGCACGCGTGGTGAAGGGCTACAGGATTTCCAACAGCGTGCAGGGAATGATTGTTCCTGGGTCGCAACAGGTAAAACGCGAGGCGGAGAAAGAAGGTCTGCACCGGATTTTCACTGATGCAGGCTTTGAATGGCGCGAGTCAGGCTGTTCCATGTGCCTGGGCATGAATGCCGACCGGCTCAAGCCGGGCGAGCGCTGCGCTTCCACCAGCAATCGTAATTTTGAAGGCCGACAGGGAGTGGGAGGACGGACGCACCTGGTGAGTCCGGCTATGGCCGCTGCGGCCGCGGTGGCCGGACGTTTTGTCGATGTACGCAAATGGCACTATAAGGATTGATTCAAGATGCAGAGTTTTACTGTTCATACCGGGATTGTCGCATCGCTCCCGCGCGACAACGTCGATACAGACCAGATCATCCCCAAACAGTTTCTCAAACGGATTGAGCGCACTGGTTACGGCAATGTGCTCTTTTTCGACTGGCGTTATGACAAAGAAGGCAGGCCGGACGCCACATTTCCGCTGAATGCGCCACAGTATCGCGGGGCGACGATTCTGCTGGCGGGCAAGAACTTTGGCTGTGGCTCGTCACGCGAGCACGCGGTCTGGGCGCTACGCGATTACGGCTTTCGCGCGATTATTGCGCCCTCATTTGCCGACATCTTTGCCAACAATTGCGTGAAAAATGGCGTGTTGACTGTGGCGCTGCGGCCGTCGGAGATCGCACAGCTGCTTGCGCGCGACGCCGCGGGATTGTACCGGCTGAAGATCGACCTGGAGCAACGTCAGGTCTCGTGGAATGGAGGCTTTCAGGCGCATTTCGATATCGATCCATTCTCCCGAAGCCTGCTGCTGGAGGGACTGGATGAGATCGGAACGACGTTGAAGCGCGAAGCAGAGATCGAGAAGTACGAACAGCGGCGACAGGCAGGGTTGTAAGTCCCGGCGCAGCCTTCTATCTTTGTTGCATGCCGCAAGTGCTGAACGCGCCCGCGATCCCCGGACTTCAACCCGGCAAAAAGGCCGTCGTGGTGTTCTTTGAAACTGACTGTCCTACCTGCCAGTTGGCTCTCCCATATCTGAATTCTCTGAAGAATGATTCCGTCCAGGTGATTGGTCTTTCGCAGGACGATGAACGACCCACACGCGAGTTTGTGAATCAGCTAAAAATCTCTTATCCGGTTGAGCTGGATGCAGGGCTGAAGATTTCGCGTGCGTACGATCCGCATATTGTTCCAACGTTTTATCTGCTGGATGAAGGCGGCCAGATACAGCAAACGCTGGTGGGCTTCGATAAGCAGGGCTTAAACCGGCTGGCTGCGGCGTTAGGGCATCCGCCGATTGCTCCCGCCGATGACGGGGCGCCGGCGTGGAAGCCGGGTTGCAGTTCGCGGCATCTGGAGCCGGAAGCGCAACGCGGCGAACAGAAAAAGATCGAAGAGAATGGGGCGAAGTTTTTGCGCCGCACAGGCGAGCCGGCTTCGCGCATCACGCTGGCTGACGACGAAGATCCTTTCGAATATTGCCGCAGACAATTTGGTGATGCGCTGCCGGTGGTTCCACCAACCGTCGAAAAAGTTGAGGCGATGGTGAAAGCTTCAGGCTTGGCGTCCGAGACAATCATTGCGCGCGTGCCACCCTTTTATGGCGAGGCGACAGTTGAAAAGATAGCCGCTAATGCGGTGATGGCGGGGTGTGTGCCGGAGATGATGCGTGTCTTGCTCCCGCTGCTGCGCGCGGCTTGCGATGAGCGGTTCAATCTTCACGGCGTACAGGCGACCACGCACTTTGCCGCGCCGCTGGTGATGATCAATGGCCCGGTGCGTCAGGAGCTTGGATTCTGGTCGCGCCAGAATGTCTTTTCCAACGTCGCCCGGGCCAACAGCACGCTGGGCCGGGCCTTTCAGTTGGTCCTGCTGAATATCGGTGGCGGACGGCCGGATGGGATCGATATGTCGGCCCTGGGCAATCCAGGAAAGTTTTCCTTCTGCATTGCGGAAAACGAAGAAGAGAACCCGTGGGAGCCTTTCCACGTAACGCGTGGGCTCAGACGCGAGCAGAGCGCGGTGTCATTGTTTGCCGCCGAACCGCCTCGCGGCGTGAGTGAGCACACAGCGCCCGCAGGGAAGACGGTGCTGGAGACAATCTCATTTGCCCTGGCGACGGTTTGGAGCTATCGCACGTGCCTGATGCCGGAAGCAATTGTGATTCTTTGTCCGGAGCATGTGAAGACCATCCATCGTGATGGATTTACCAAAGAGCAGGCACGGCAGTATCTCTTCGAAAACACTGGCATTCCGGTCCGGCATTATGTGCCGGCAGAGCGGGCGGAAGGCACGCAGCTGGCCGCGAACTACAAAGAGATTACGGTGCGCGGCGAGAAGTGTTACCAGAAGTTCCGCTCGCCCGAGGCGATCAGCATTTTTGTAGCGGGCGGAACGGCGGGAAAATTTTCCGCCGTGATCGGGAGCTGGTCAACGGGACCGGCAGGCAGCCAGATAGTGACCTATCCGATCTCTGATAAATGATAAACAGAGGAGCAAAAATGGTAACGATTGTTCATCCAGGAAACGAAAGCGTGCCCAAAGCTGCGACACCGCCGGCGCGGCTGGCGAGCCTGGCCGGCAAGAAGATTGGGCTGCTCGATATCAGCAAGCCGGGTGGAAGTTTCTTTCTTGATCGCCTGGAAGAGATTTTCCGTACGAAGTATGGCGCAGCGGAAGTGCTGCGAACAAAGAAGCCGACGTTTTCGAAGAACGCGCCGCCGCAGATCATCGAGCAACTGCGCTCGATGGACGCGGTGGTGGAAGGCCTTGCGGATTGAGGGTCATGCACAACGTGCAGTTTGCACGACACGATTGGCTTAGAGAATCTTGGTGTTCCAGCAGTGCCCGTGGCGACGGCTGAGTTCACGGCTCCGGCACGGATACAGGCCAGCGCTTTGGGACGCGCGGGCTTTGACGCCGTTTACGTCCAGCATCCTATCCAGGACCAGACGCCGCAGCAGATCGCGGCACGGGCAGATGCTGTGGCGGAAGAGATTGTGAGAAGGCTGACGGCGTCGAACTGAGGCCTTCGTTTTCCCTTGCCCAACCTTTTCCCTCGTACGATGAAGTTTGATTTGGTTTGCACCGGAGTGGTGATTTCGGTTGTGGCCAGAAACAGTGGTGAATTGACACGCGTTACCTGCGAGAGTAGGGTGGCTGCCACAGGCCCCGAACGGAAACTTAAGTATAGGAGAAAAAATATGCGAGTTAGGTTTGCTCTTTCTGTGATTGTTGTGTGTCTGTGCAGCGCTACCATCCTTTCGGCACAGGACGCGGTCAAAGTCGATCCCAAACATTACTCGGTTGTAAGCGAGAACGATCAGGTACGGATTCTGAAAGTGCACTACGGCCCGCACGAGAAGTCAGTGATGCATAGCCACCCCGACACGGTTGCGGTATTTCTTACTGACGCCAACGTGCAGTTCACCTTTCCCGACGGAAAAAAAGAAACACATGCTCCCAAAGCGGGCGATTCGCAGTACGGCGCGGCGGCCACACATCTTCCGGAGAACACCGGCGATAAAGCGATGGACGTTATCGTAGTCGAACTGAAAGGCAAGACGGCAAAGGCAGACAAGCCCGCGAAAGCAGAGCCGGCCAAAACGGCGAAAAAGTAATCGGTTTCATCTGCATGACGGCACTCCGCAAAACGGTGCGGAGTGCCATCATGAAAAACGCGCAGCTTGGCGGCTATGGCAACTACCAAGTCTTAGAATCTTGCTTGCTTTGACTTTTGTTCTGCGATCCATTTATCCGTGCGCGCGTCGAGCAGATCGAGCGGCAAGGTCCCACCATTAAGCATTTCATCGTGGAAGCTGCGGATATCAAATTTGGCGCCCAAAGCTTTTTGTGCGCGATCGCGCAATTCACGAAACTTGAGCTGTCCCAGTTTGTAGCTAAGCGCCTGCGCTGGCCACGCGATGTAACGGTCTGTCTCTGACTGGATTGTAGGCTCATCCACAGCCCCGGACTTGCGCATGAAATCCACAACCTGATCGCGTGTCCAGCCCTTTGCATGGATTCCGGTATCAACCACCAGACGCACGGCGCGGAAAAGTTCAGAGGAAAGGCGGCCGTAGTCAGAAGCGGGGTCCTGGTAGAAGCCGATCTCTTTGCCGAGTTGCTCGGCGTAGAGCGCCCAGCCTTCCACATAAGCGTTGAAGCCCAGACTGTGGAGGCGGAACTTGGGCAGTCCAGTGAGCTGTTGCTGGACCGACAGTTGCATGTGATGTCCTGGAACACCTTCGTGGTAGGCGATGGCTTCATCATTGATGAGAGAGCGGTCCGCAAAATTGGATGTGGCCACAACGACTCGGCCGGGTCGTTTCCCATCCGGAGTTCCAGTCACATAGTGGGTTGCAGCGGCAGCCTGGAATGCAGGTATGGCTTCAACCGTGACCGGCGATTTGGGCAGGAGATTGAAAAGCCCTGGGAGTTTGGGTTCCATCTGGGCAATGTAGCGGCGGAAATCATCAAGAATTTGCTCCGCGGAGGTGGGAATGTATTTGGGATTGGTCTTGAGCGAAGCTCGGTAGGCAGCAAGGTCAGCGAAGCCTGCCTTCTTGGCGATTAACAGCATCTCGCCCTGGATACGTTCGATTTCGCGAAGGCCAAGCTGATGAATCTCATCGGCGGTCATGTGAGTTGTAGTGCGAGCGTAAATGTCATTTTGATAGCGCTTTTGGCCGTCTGGCAGAGACGTGATGGCAAGCGCGGTGCGTCCCTGTGGAGCGTATTCCTTGCTGATGAATGTCGCGAAGCTCTTGTAGGAAGGAATCACGTCCGTGTTGACGGTATCTGTAATTTGCTGCGTCAGGCGCTTCTGGTCGTCTGCAGAGATGGTCGGTGGATACTTCTTGGTCGGAAGAAGAAAAGGATCAGCGTCGATGATGCCCTGGCATTGGACTGGGACCTTCTCAAGGAGAAAACGTACAGGCATGAGTTTGTCTTTCATGCCGGCGCGAAGCACTTCAGTGGTTTGGTTAAAGACGCGCGGCACCTGGTGCAGGCGCGCGATGTAGTCTTCATAATGCTTGACCGAGTCGAAAGGCACGGAAAGAGGAAGGTCCGCGAGGCCGGTATGGATGCCGCCCTGTTGATTGATTGGCATCTCGTACTCTTTGAGGTCGAAGTCGGCGATGCGCTGCTGGAGCACGCGAACAAGAAGATCGTGAGAGAGCTGGTCCTGGTCAGAAAAGTTGGCGGTTGGAATGGCCTGAAGGCGTTTTAGAAAATCTTCGTCAGTCTTGTGCCGTTGGGCGATGGCCGCAAGCGAGTGGTCGGAGAGCTTGTCATTGTAGCGATAGTCGCCAAAGGCAGTGGCACGCTCAGGCGAGTTGCGGAGATCAGATTCATATTGCTCTTCAAAGAGAGCGTTCTGTGCGGCGAGCCGGTCAGCCACCGGTTTGGGGTTTTGGGCGAAGGCTGAAACTGCTATTACGACTATTAGAAACAAGCTTTTCTGAAGGCGCATAGGCGCATTCAGGGTAACAGAGCTGGAGAATTTTAAGGAGGCTGGATGACGATGGCTCCAGGTCCGCTACGCGCCTTTCTATATGATTTCTGCGCGCATTTGCGTTGGCAGCGGCTCCAATGGCACAATAAATAATGACTTTCAGGCTGGTTGGCGCAGGGCATAATTCTGCGTCGAAGCGGGGCTGAAGGTCATCAAACGAACTAGTAAGACTGCGGGTTTCAACAACCCCGCGGGTCGGGCACCTTCTGGTGCAGTGGATCCGCTGGAGCCTGTGGATGCTTTCAACATCTCCGTTCCGTTGGCTAAACCGCGGGACTGAAGGCGGAATAAATGTCGACTACGATTGCTCCTTTGGAAGAGCGAGGCGTCAGTTGCTCGCTCGATAATTACCTTGTACTCCCCGATAACACCATGGACGCGCGCATTGCCGCGGCCAGACGCGAACTTGGCTCGCGCGCCGTGATCCTTGGCCATCATTACCAGCGCGATGAAGTCATCCGCTTTGCCGATTTTCGCGGCGACTCTTACAAACTGGCCCAGGAAGCCGCGCGAACCGATGCGGAATACATTATTTTTTGTGGCGTGCATTTTATGGCGGAAAGCGCGGATGTGCTGGCGCAGTCTGGCCAGCAGGTGATCCTGCCGGATTTAAACGCCGGTTGCTCGATGGCGGACATGGCCGAGATTGGCCAGGTGGAAAGCTGCTGGGAACAACTGGTTTCACTGGGTCTGACCAACGATGCGGGCAGAGGCATCACGCCGTTGACCTACATGAATTCCACGGCGGCGATCAAGGCATTTTGCGGCGAGCGCGGCGGGCTGGTGTGCACGTCGTCCAATGCCCCGGCAGCTTTCAAATGGGCCTTTGAGCGGAACGAGAAAATCCTTTTCCTTCCTGACCAGCATTTAGGCCGCAACACGGCGTTTGCCATGGGCATTCCCCTGGACCAGTGCGTGGTGTGGGACCCGTTTATGATTGGCGGGGGAGTCGATCCGCAGCGGTTGCGCCGGGCGAAGGTAATTCTGTGGAAGGGCCATTGCTCGGTGCACCAGCGCTTCCTCCCAGAGCACGTGGACCGAGTTCGCGCGCTGCATCCGGGGATCAAGGTGATTGTTCATCCGGAATGCCGCTGGGAAGTCTGCCAGAAGGCCGACGGGATAGGCTCTACGGAGAGCCTGATCAAGATGATTGCGGCCGCGCCTGCAGGCAGCAAGTTCGCCGTGGGCACGGAGATTCATCTGGTGAACCGTATGGGCAAGGAGTTTGCCAATGAGCGTAAGATGGTGATTACCCTGGACGAGTCCGGCTGCCTCTGCACCACGATGTTCCGTATATCGCCGCAACACCTGTGCTGGGCGCTGGAAAACCTGACCGAAGGCAACGTAGTGAACCGCATACAGGTGCCGGACGATGTAAAGCACTGGTCACGCGTGGCGCTGGACAGGATGCTGGAGATACGGTGAGCGGGCTTCGAGTAAGAAGATAAGCAAGCTATGGCAAAACAAAAAACGTTTACCCTGGAAGAGGCGCACTCGCTGCTGCCGGTATTGCGGTCACTGATCAAACGCGCCATGGACGACAAAGGCGTGATTGAAGCGGTGGAAAAAGAACTGCAGGACCTGAAACACCGCATCCTGCTGAGCGGCGGGCTTTTTGTCGATGTCCCAACGGTAGCGCGGCGGCGCGCCGAGCGGGACAAAGCATTTCAGGACATTAAAGACACGCTGGCAGAAATAGATGCCATTGGCGTGCAGGTAAAGGACCTTGATATTGGCCTGCTCGATTTTCCCTGCGCGGTAGACGATGAGATTGTGCTGCTGTGCTGGAAATACGGGGAAGAGAAGATAGAGTTCTGGCACGGCATGGAAGAAGGCTTTAGAGGCCGCAAGCCGATTGACGAGCGCATCCTGCGCGGGAAGAAGAGAGAGAAGCCAAATTAAAAATTGGTAATTGGGTAATTTGGTGATTGAGTAATTTAAAGATCCTCCAACCGTCGAAGATTTCAATTTCTCAAGAAAGAATTGGCCACGTCCGGCGTCCTTGTAGTGAGGATAGTTTCTGGGGCAATTTCGTTGAGTTGTACGTATTCGTGTGCCCAAATGATGTTTGACATTCGCCGACTTCCTTATAGATGGGCCAACTTCGCGATGCGCCTCCGGCGCTGAGTATCGGTAAAACAAAAAATCAGAACAAAAACACCGCACAAAAACACCGCACAAAAACAAAGTGTTTGGCAGCCTGGCTTTTTCAAGGCTTGTCCTTTTTCGCGATTGAAACAAAAGCGAAAGTCGGTTACATTACAACAGCGCCTCAGGGTGTTGAAGTGTGTGAGATCTTTGAAAATTCAGCAGCTAGCAATTGGCAACCAGCAAACAGCCAAACCAAACCCAAGATCACGATTCTACAGCCTGTAGCTGATTCGAATGGGGTGGAATGGGGTAAGCCCGATGTCAAGCCTGGGGTGGAAGTGGGGTGACATGGGGTGAGACTGGGGTGACATGGGGTGAGACTGGGGTGAAATGGGGTGGAATAGGGGTGGGGGTGGTCTGGTTCCAGCCCTACCTTTGCCTTTTGAAACTAGGCCCTCGCTTTGCTCGGTATAGGAAGTTACGGCTTCTTTCCCTCAACCCACTCCGGCTTGAATTCGGAGTTGGCCAGCCAATCGACAGGGCGGAACATGGAGTGAATAGCCTGCTCCATGTGCGCGAAGTCGATATGGGCGACGTCATCGCCAGGGCGGTGGTAGTCAGAGTGAAGGCCAAAACTCGACACGGTGTGAGCGACGACGCCTTGTCTGGCCAAAGCGTAATTGTCCGGCCGCTGGAAGAAGTTCTGCTTGGGATGCGGATCCGCCACC
>Ga0210400_10002426_pt1 | contig 17292 bp, 14 predicted proteins | sample IncBWH26MmetaG_FD_155456 | JGI IMG/M metagenome (GOLD analysis project Ga0210400, IMG submission 155456) | Forest soil microbial communities from Barre Woods Harvard Forest LTER site, Petersham, Massachusetts, United States - Inc-BW-H-26-M | ecosystem: Environmental > Terrestrial > Soil >... | reverse complement strand
GTCGCGGCAGGTCGCTGCGGAAGTAGCGCTGCGGCAGGGCCATCAGCTCGGCCACCTCGGCCACGGGCCGGCTCCAGTTCTCGGTGGAAAAGCCGAAGATGGTCAGCCAGCGGATGCCCAGGTCGTTCGCCGACTGGACAATGCGCTTCAGGGCCTCGACGCCGGCCTGGTGCCCCACGGTCCGCGGCAGGCCGCGGCGCTTCGCCCAGCGCCCGTTGCCGTCCATGACGATAGCCACGTGCAGTTGCGCCTGATCCCCCGAACCGGGATCGGACGCACCGGCGGGCGGCGTGTTCTCTTGGACGGCCATGGAGGTGGAACGGTTCCTTGCGGCTTTCGGCTGCGGCGTTCAGCCGAAACTGCGGCTAAACGTGCATGATCTCTTGTTCTTTGGTTTTCAAGGCTTCGTCCACGCGCTTGATCGCCTCATCCGTCAGCTTCTGGATATCGGCTTCCAGGCGCTTTTCTTCGTCCTGGCTGATGACGTGGGCCTTCTCCGCGGCGCGCAGGTCCTCGTTGGCGTCGCGGCGGACGTTGCGCACGGCGATGCGCTGCTGCTCGGCGTACTTGCCGGCGACCTTCACCAGCTCCTTGCGGCGGTCCTCGGTGAGCGGCGGGATCGGGATGCGCAGGTTCTGGCCGTCGGTGACCGGGTTCAGCCCCAGGCCCGCCGAGCGGATCGCCTTCTCCACCGAGATCACCAGCGCCTTGTCCCAGACGCTGACGCTGATCATCCGCGGCTCGGGCACCGAGACGGCGCCCACCTGGTTGATCGGCATGGCCGAGCCGTAGGCCTCGACGGTGATCTGGTCGAGCAGGCTGGCCGAGGCGCGGCCGGTGCGCAGGCTCGCGAACTCTTCCTTCAAGGCGGTGACCGCCTTGTCCATGCGGTCGCGGTATTTCGACAGCACCGGTTTTTCCACAGTGGCCATGATGGTCGCTCCCTTCGTCGCGGGTCTCAAAGCGCCTCTAGGCGATCGTCGTGAAGACGCCCTCGCCCTTCAGCACCTTCAGGAGATTGCCCCGTTCGCGGATCGAGAAGACCACGATCGGGATGTGATTGTCGCGCATCAGGCTGACAGCCGAGGTGTCCATGACGCGCAGGTCCTTCGACAGGACCTCCTTGTAGGTCAGGGTTTCGTAGCGCTTGGCGTCCGCGTCCTTCTTGGGATCGGCGGTATAGACGCCGTCGACGCTGGTCCCCTTCAGCAGGGCGTCGCAGCCCATCTCGGCCGCGCGCAGCGCCGCCGGCGTGTCCGTGGTGAAGAACGGGGCGCCCAGGCCGGCGGCGAAGATCACCACGCGCCCTTTTTCCAGGTGCCGCAGCGCGCGGCGGCGAATGTAGGGCTCGCAGACCGTCTCCATCGGGATCGCCGACTGGACGCGGGTGTAGACGCCGATCTTCTCCAGGCTGGCCTGCAGGGCGAGCGCGTTCATCACGGTGGCCAGCATGCCCACATAGTCGGCGCTGGCCCGTTCCATGCCGCTCTCGGCGAGCGCCGCGCCGCGGAAGATGTTGCCGCCGCCCACCACCATGCAGATCTGGACGCCGGCCTGGACCACCTGGGCGATGTCTTCGCAGACCGCCTGCAGGGTCTTGGGATCGATGCCGAAGCCTTCGCCGCCGACGCCCGCTTCTCCCGAGAGTTTCAGGAGGATGCGTTTGTAGCGCGGCTGGCCGTCCGGCATGGGCGAGGTCCCGATCCTGTAATCACAAGCGCAACATACACTGAGGGCGCGGCGCGTCGAACGCACCGCGCCCTCTATTCTTGAGTCGGCGGAGAGCTTAGCCCTGGCCGGACATGGCCGCCACTTCCGAAGCGAAGTCAGGGCCTTCGGCCTTTTCCACGCCCTCGCCCAGGGCGAAGCGGACGAAGCCCTTCAGCGCGACGGGCGCGCCGACGGTCTTGGCGGTCTCGGCCACGAGCTGCTCGATGGTCTGATCCGGATTCATGACGAAGGGCTGCTTCAGGAGCACGACCTCTTCCTGCCACTTGCGGATGCGGCCTTCGATCATCTTCTCGACCACGCCGATCGGCTTGCCGCTTTCCAGCGCCTGCTCGGTCAGGAACTTCTTTTCCTTCTCGACGGCGGCGGGATCCAGGTCGTCGGTCGAGAGCGCCAGCGGCGGCATCGGCGTGCCGGCGACGTGCATGGCGATCTTGCGGCCGACATCCTTCAGCGCGGCCTGGTCGCCGGCGCTTTCCAGGGCCACGATCACGCCCAGGCGGCCGACGCCGTCGCCCTGCGCGTTGTGCAGGTAAAGCGACACCGCGCCCTGGCTCACCGTCAGGCGGGCGGAACGGCGCAGGCGCATGTTCTCGCCGATCGTGGCGATCATGTGCGTGACCATGTCCGCGACGGTCTGGCCGCCGGGGGTCTTGGCCGCGGAGATGGCCTCGACGCCTTCCACGGTGAGGGCGACCTCGGCAATGTCGCGCGCCGCGGCCTGGAAGGTGTCGTTCTTGCCGACGAAATCGGTCTCGGCGTTGAGTTCGATCAGCGCGCCGGTCTTGCCGTCAGCGCTCACCTTGCCGGCCACCAGGCCTTCGGCGGCGGCGCGGCCCGACTTCTTCTCGGCCTTCGACAGGCCCTTCTTCCGCAGCAGTTCCATGGCGGCCTCCATGTCGCCGCCGGTTTCCTGCAGGGCGTTCTTGCAATCCATCATGCCAACGCCGGACTTTTCGCGCAGGTCCTTGACCAGCGCAGCGGTGATCTCCGCCATGGTCAGCTCCTTCAAAAGCTATAGGGGTCGGGCGGAGACCTCACGGACTCCGCCCCCAAAAGGGACTTGTAGTCGGCCAGTGAGACGCTTTGGCGCGTCTCAGCCGGCCTGTTCTTCGCTCGTGGCTTCGGCCGCCGGAGCTTCCGCCTCGGCGGCGGGGGTATCGGCGGCCGGCGCTTCAGCCGCCGGCGCGTCGGCGACCGGTTCGGCGACGGCTTCCGGAGCCGCCTCGACGGCGGCTTCGGCCACGGGGGCGGCGGCGGGCGCTTCAGCCTTGGCCTTCTTCGGCTTGGCTTCGGCCGGCGCGTCCGAGCGGGCCAGGGCCGGCTCCATCGGCGACTCCGAGGCGCCCAGGTCGACGCCCGCGGCCGACTGGCCGGCGGCCAGGCCGTCGAGGATCGAATCGGCCATCAGGTCGCAATAGAGCTGGATGGCGCGCGCGGCGTCGTCGTTGCCGGGGATCGGGAAGGTGATGCCGTCCGGGTTGCAGTTCGTATCCAGGATCGCGATCACCGGGATGTTGAGCTTGCGCGCCTCCTGGATGGCGATGGCTTCCTTGTTGGTGTCGATCACGAACATCAGGTCGGGGATGCCGCCCATGTCCTTGATGCCGCCCAGGGAGAGCTCCAGCTTGTCGTGCTCGCGGCTGAGCTGCAGCAGCTCCTTCTTGGTGCGGCCGGTTTCGGTCTGCAGCACGCCTTCCAGTTCGCGCAGGCGCGCGATGGAGCCGGAGACGGTGCGCCAGTTGGTGAGCGTGCCGCCCAGCCAGCGGTGATTCACATAGTACTGCGCGCAGCGGCGCGCGGCCGTGGCGATCGGCTCGGAGGCCTGGCGCTTGGTGCCGACGAACAGGATCCGGCCGCCGGACGCGGCGACTTCGCGCACCTTCACCAGGGCCTGGTGGAGCAGCGGGATCGACTGCGACAGGTCGATGATGTGGATGTTGGAGCGGCTGCCGAAGATGTAGCGCTCCATCTTCGGGTTCCAGCGATGGGTCTGGTGGCCGAAGTGGGCGCCGGCTTCGAGCAATTGGCGCATAGAGAAATCGGGCAGTGCCATGGGTATAAAGTCCTTCTTCCGGTTGACCGCCGCAGGCAAGCCTCCCGCCGACGGATGTCTTGGGGAGGACCGGAATGGAAGCGGGCGGGATGTCTCCCCGCCGCGTCGCCAAACACCTGCGTGTGGATTTGGAGCCGCGGACTTAAGGGCTTGGGCAGGAAAAATCAACCGTTTGCGCGGCATGAGGCGCAAGGCGGCTTGAAGCTTCGCCTTGGCGTTGTAGGATTTCAGTCAGCAATCTGGGGGAAACGGATGAAACAGTTCCTGGTCCTGGCCGCGGGCCTCAGCCTGGCCGCCGGCGTCGCGCACGCCCAACTTCCGGGCCTGCCGGCGCTGCCGGGCCTGGCGGGTGCGCCGAACGGCGCGGCGGCCCCGAAAGCGCCGCGCCCCGCCGCTTCGGCGCCCACCTCTTCGGCGTCGGTCTACTCGGGGTACAATCCCGGTCAGCCGCCGAAGGTCTATGGCACGTTGAACAGCCAGGAGCCCACGGACGGCCCCTTCTCGCCCGCAGGCGAGGCGAAGCGTGCACGTCAGCAGGCACGGGCCGAGCAGGCTCGGCAAAACGGCATGTTCTCCCCCGAGGCCGGCGCCAAGCGCGACCGCGCCAATGCCCGGCGTGACGCCGCGCTCGATCCGTTCGGGCCGCACTAGGGCGCATCAGGGTGAAGCGGAAGCAGGTTCACCCGTCCGACGCGCTCTGGACTCTTGAAGATTGACCATTTGCCTATCCGGTTCAGGCGTTTCCACCCGAACCGGTCAGGGTCTAACCGCTAGAGGTCTTCCACGAAGATCACGCCCGGCGCGGTCTTGATCGCGCCGCGCACCGCGCCGTCGAGGGCGAAGCGGCCGGGCAGTTTCAGCTCGACCTCACGGCCCGCGCCGACGCCGGCCACCAGCACGATTTCGCCGCCGCGCGGATTGGTGACGCCTTCGAGGCGCTTCTTCAGGGCCTCGATCTCGGCGCTGCGCGGCGCGAGGTGCACCCGCAGGCCCGCGACCACGTTCTCCACCGCCTTGGCGACGGGCTCCGCGGAATCGCCGAAGAAACGCACCTCCCCGTCCTTGGCCCGGGCGCGCACGGTGATCGAGACCGCCGCCCCCGGCTCCAGCAGGTCGCGGCAGCGCCGCCAGCTCTCGGGCGGGAACAGCACCTCATATTCGCCGGTGGGATCGGACAGGGTGACGAAGGCGAACTTCTCGCCGGAGCCCTGGGCGGCGCGCTCCTGGCGGCGGCGCACCACGCCGGCCATGCGCAAGGCCTCCGCGCCTGCCTCGGCCTTGGCGATGGCGTCGGTGAGCAGGTCGGTGCGGCGGCGGCGCAGGGCCTCGACGAGGTCGTCCAGGGGGTGGCCTGACAGGTAGAAGCCGACCGCCGACAATTCCTCGTCCAACCGATCGACCGGCGTCCAGGGGTCGGTCTTCGGCAGGCGCGGGCGATGCGCGCCCGACGGGTCGTCGCCGAACAGGCTGCGCTTTCCCTCCGCCCGGTCGGCGGCGAGCGCCTGGCCGTGGCCAACCAGGACCTCGGCGGCCGCCACCAGTTGGGCGCGGTTGGCGTTCAGGCTGTCGAAGGCGCCGGCGCGGGCCAGGGTCTCGAAGGTGCGGCGGTTGACCTGCTTGGGATCGACCCGCTCCACGAAGTCGAAGACGTCGCGGAAGGGGCCATGCTCGCGCCGCTCGGCGACCACGTGCTCCATGGCCTGCAGCCCGACATTGCGGATCGCGCCCAGCGCATAGAGCACCTCGCCGGCCTCGACCTCGAAGTCGGCGCCCGAGAGGTTCACGTCGGGGCTCTTGATCTTCACGCCGCTGCGCTTGGCGTCCTGGTAGAAGACCGACAGCTTGTCGGTGTTGGCCAGGTCCAGGCTCATGGAGCCCGCGTAGAACTCCACCGGCGCGTTCGCCTTCAGCCAGGCCGTCTGGTAGGCGATCAGCGCATAGGGCGCGGCGTGCGACTTGTTGAAGCCGTAGCCGGAGAACTTCTCCATCAGGCCGAACAGCAGGTCGGCGAGGCTCCCGTCGACTCCACGCTCGGCGGCGCCGGACATGAAGCGCGCCCGCTGCTTGTCCATTTCCTCCTTCTTCTTCTTGCCCATGGCGCGGCGCAGGAGATCGGCCTCACCGAAGGAGTATCCGGCCAGGATCTGGGCGATCTGCATCACCTGTTCCTGGTAGACGATCACCCCGTAGGTCGGGCTGAGCACGTCGGTCAGCAGCGGATGCAGGACGTCGAGCGGCTTTCGCCCCATCTTGGTGTCGACGTAGGCGGGGATCGAATCCATCGGCCCCGGGCGATAGAGGGAGATCAGCGCGGTGACCTCTTCCAGCGACTGCGGGCGGAGCTGGCGAAGCGTGTCGCGCATCCCCTGCCCTTCCATCTGGAACACACCCACCGTCGCGCCAGAGGCCATCACCTCGTAGGCGCCCGCGTCGTCCAGCGGCAGGGTCTCGAGCGCGAAGCCCGCGCCGCGCCGCTCCAGGTGCTTCATGGCCTTGTTGACCACGGTGAGCGTCTTCAGGCCCAGGAAGTCGAACTTCACCAGGCCGGCGCTTTCCACCCATTTCATGTTGAACTGGGTGGCGGGCAGCTCGGAACGCGGGTCGCGGTAGAGCGGCGCGAGCTGGGTCAACGGCCGGTCGGAGATCACGATGCCGGCGGCGTGGGTCGAGGCGTTGCGGTAGAGGCCCTCAAGCTGCAGGGCGATGTCCAGCAGGCGGGCCACCGCCTCGTCCTCGTCGCGGGCCTGTTGCAGGCGCGGCTCGATCTCGATGGCCTTGGCGAGCGTCACCGGGTTGGCGGGGTTGGCCGGCACCATCTTGGCCAGCCGATCCACCTGGCCCAGCGGAAGCTGCAAGACCCGCCCCACGTCGCGCAGCACCGCGCGCGCCTGCAGGGTGCCGAAGGTGATGATCTGGGCGACCCGGTCGCGGCCATAGCGCGCTTGCACGTAGGCGATCACCTCGTCGCGGCGCTCCTGGCAGAAGTCGATGTCGAAGTCGGGCATCGACACCCGCTCGGGGTTCAGGAAGCGCTCGAAGATCAGGCCGTACTTCAGCGGGTCGAGGCCGGTGATCATCAGCGACCAGGCCACCAGCGAACCCGCGCCGGAGCCCCGGCCGGGCCCCACCGGCACGTCGTGGGCCACGGCCCACTTCATGAAGTCCGAAACGATCAGGAAGTAGCCGGCGAAGCCCATCGAGGTGATCACCCCGATCTCCTTCTCCAGGCGCTCCTCATAGACCTCCAGCGGATGCGCCGGGCCGTTGATCTTCAGCCGCGCCTTCAAGCCCTCGCGGGCCTGGTGCGCCAGTTCGTCGTTCTCGGAGCGGCCGCCCTCGGTCGGGAAGCGCGGCAGGATCGGGTCCCGCTTGGGCACGGCGAAGGCGCAGCGCCGGGCGATGTCCAGGGTGTTGTCGCAGGCCTCCGGGAGGTCGGCGAACAGGGCGCGCATGTCGGCGGCCGACTTGAACCAGTGCTCGCCGCTGACGCGGCGGCGCTCGTCCTGGCCGATGAAGGCGCCGTCGGCGATGCACAGGAGGGCGTCATGGGCCAGGTGCATGCCCGGCGTCTTGAAGTAGACGTCGTTGGTGGCCACGAGCGGCGCATCGGCCTCATAGGCGAAGGCCACCAGGTCCGGCTCCGCGGCGGCCTCGCCGGCCAGCTCATGCCGCTGCAGCTCGACGTAGAAGCGGTCGGCGAAAACCCGATGCATCTCCGCCAGGACCGCGCGGCCTTCCTTGGCCTTGCCGGCGGTGAACAGCGGGTCGGCCGGGCCGTCCGGGCCGCCGGAGAGCAGGATCAGCCCCTCAGCGTGGGCGCAGACTTTCTCCCAGGCCACGTGCGGCTCGTCGGTGGGATCGATGTCCAGGAAGGCGGCCGAGGACAGCTCGCTGAGGTTGGCGTAGCCCTGCTCGTTCTGGGCCAGCAGCACGACGGTCGGCGTCTTGGCCCAGCGGTCCGTGGGCGCCTCGCCGATCCCGGTCACCGGCAGCGCGCAGCCGATGATCGGCTGGACGCCCGTGTCCTTGGTGGTGACCGAAAACTCCAGCGCCCCGAACAGATTGGCCCGGTCCGTGAGCGCCACCGCCGGCATCCCGGCCTCCGCCGCCAGGGCGCCGATCTTGTCGGCCTTGATGGCGCCTTCCAGCAGCGAATAGGCGGAGCGGACGCGCAGATGGACGAAGCCCCCGGTCGTGTCGTTCGGGACCCCGCCGCTCACGCTTGCCGCCTCTCCCATCCGCATGGCGGTCAGCCCATGTGAGCCGCCACAGCGCACATCATCCAGACAAAGCTGGCCACCGACACAAAGGCCAGTGATTCTCGGGCCAGACGAACCATCGCTCGCATCCTTCTGTGGGCGGGCTTGTGGACAAGCCGATCGCGTTCCGTTTTCGTTCTTATTCTCCTTTTGTTCCCGAGGTCAAGGCCCAATGACACGCCGATTGCAATCCGGCGGCGCGTTCCCAGATAGGCCGGTGCATGCCATGGTGACGCCCGAGGGCGATGGACTTGAAGGTCTTCTGCGATGCGTTGGATTGTTCTGGGTTTCTGCCTGAGCACGGTCATCGGCGGCGCGGCCGCGGCCGGCGAGGCGCCGGGTCAGAAGCCGGGCCAGCAACCGGTCACCGCCGAACTCATCAGGCTGCACGACGACCTGCGGCTGAGCGATGACCAGGAGGGCGCCTGGCGCGCCTACACCCTCGCCATCGCGCCGAGCCCGGACGCCATGGCCCGCCACCGCGCGACCAGCGAACTGCTGCCGCTGGTGCCGACGCCGCGGCGGCTCGCGCTGATCGAGGCGACCATGCTGCAGGACAGCCTCGACTTCAAACGCCAGAGCGTGGCGGTGAACGCCTTCTACGCCAAGCTGACGGCGGACCAGCAGAAGGTGTTCGACCGCGACACCCTGGCCTCGGGAGCGGACGCCGGCGGCGACCGGACCCCGCAGGGACGCCCCTGATCAGGCGCCGCAGGGAACCCAGTTGTAGACCTGCTTGACCGTGTCCCAGGACCAGGAGCCGCAAGCCGCGGGGGGCGGCGCGACCTGGCTGGGCGGCGGAGCCGGGTAGGCCTCGGCCGCGGGATAGGCCGGCGCCGGATAGTAGTATCCCCCGGGCGGCGGATAGGGGGCGTAGTAGCCGTAGTACGGCGCGTCATAGAACCAGGGGTCGTAGGCGGTCAGGCCGAGCGCCAGGCCTAGCCCGAATCCCGCGCCGTAGAACGGATAGCCGTAGCCCCGGTAGAAACCGCCGTGCGGATGGTCGAAGTGGCCGCCATAGCCCGGGCGCCAGCCGCCTCCGTGGTAGCCGCCGCCGAACCCGCCATGGCCGCCCGCCGAAGGCGCTCCGGGCGAACCCCCGCCGCCATGGCTCCAACCGCCGTGGGACTGCGCCGCCGCCGGCAAGGCCGCGGCCAGCAAGGACGCGCCTGCCAGCGCGCCAACGATCGTCTTCAACTCAAGACCTCCCAAAGAGGCCGAGGCCTTTTCGAGGCCTGCGGTAAGCGTCCCGACAGCCAAGATAGGCCTTCAAGCGTGAGCGGAAAAGACCCCGCCTTACAAAGACTTCCGCGACCGATTGCTTACGGCGTTACGCCGCCTGGCCGCCCGTCATGGCGCGCCCCGCCTGGGGCCGGTCAGCTCTCGATCAGGCTGCGGATCTTGGCGCCCAGGTTGGCCATGCCGAACGGCTTGGTGATCACCTCCATGCCGGGGTCCAGGTGGCCGTTGCCCACGACCGCGTTCTCCGCATAGCCGGTGATGAACAGCACCTTCAGGTCGGCGCGGGTCAGGCGGGCGGCGTCGGCCACCTGCCGGCCGTTCAGGCCCCCGGGCAGGCCGACGTCGGTGATCAGCAGGTCGATGCGGGCGTCGGACTGCAGAACCTTCAGGCCGGTCGCGCCGTCGACCGCCTGGATCGCGGCGTAGCCATTCTCCTCCAGGACCTCCACGATCAGCATCCGCACCGTGGGCTCGTCGTCGATCACCAGCACCGTTTCGCCTGAGCCCGGCTGGATGGCCACGGGCGCGAGTTCGTCCTCGACCGCTTCGGCGTCGCCGGCGAAGCGCGGCAGGTAGAGGCACATGGTCGTCCCCTTCCCGACCTCCGAATAGACCCGGACCTGGCCGCCGGACTGACGCACGAAGCCGTAGGTCATGGACAGGCCGAGACCTGTGCCCTGCCCCAGCGGCTTGGTGGTGAAGAACGGGTCGAAGATGCGCAAGATGACATCCTGCGGGATGCCGGCGCCGGTGTCGGTCACGGAAAGCGAGACATACTGCCCGGGCGAAAGCTCGCGCGCCTTGGCGGCCCGGGCGTCGAGCCACTTGTTGGCGGTCTCGATCGTCAGCCTCCCGCCCTGCGGCTCCATGGCGTCGCGCCCGTTGAGGCACAGGTTGAGGAGCGCGTTTTCCAGTTGCGAACGGTCGATCCGCGTCAGCCACAGGCCGCCGGAGCCGACCACCTCGACCTCGACCGTTGGGCCGACGGTCCGGCGGATCAGGTCCTCCATGCCGGCGATGAGGCGGTTCAGGTCGGTGGGGCGCGGATCGAGCGTCTGGCGGCGCGAGAACGCCAGCAGCCGCTGCGTCAGGGCCGCCGCGCGCCGGGCGCTCGACTGGGCCGCGGCCACATAGCGTTCGACGTCGCCGATGCGGCCCTCGCCCAGCCGCTTGTCGACCATCTCCAGGCTTCCGCTGATGCCGGCGAGGAGGTTGTTGAAGTCGTGCGCCAGCCCGCCCGTGAGCTGGCCCACCGCCTCCATCTTCTGCGACTGGCGAAGAGCGTCCTGGGCGGCGGCCAGTTCGGCCTCGGCCGTCTTCTCCTCGGTGATGTCGCGGCCGGTGCAATAGACCATGCCGTCTTCCGGCACCCCGACCCAGGAGATCCACCGATAGCCGCCGTCCTTGCAGCGGTAGCGGTTGGGAAACCGGATGGCCGGTTGGCCGATCTGGGTGAGGGCGAAGCCCTCGCGCGTCCTTTCAAGATCGTCGGGATGCAGCAGCTCCCAGATGGACATGGAGGCCACCTCCTCCTCGGACCAGCCGAGCATCGACTTCCAGGCCGGGTTCGACGTCTCGAAATAGCCGGTCGAATTGAGCGCGCCCATCAGGTCGGGACTGACCTGCCAGGTGCGCCCCCGCGCCTGGGTGCGCTCGATCACCTTGCGCTCCAGCTCGGCGTTCATTTCGCGCAGGCGGGCCTCGCTGGCGCTGGCGGCGGCGGCGGCGCGATGGACCTCGGTGACCTCGTAGCCGCCGATGAAGATGCCGCTGACCTGGCCCACGTCGTCGCGGATCGGCTCGAAGACGAAGTCGATGTACTGGACCTCGGCGCTCCCCTGCAGTCGTAATTCCATGCCTCGGGCGACCACGCGCTCGCCGGTCGCGTAGACCTGGTCCAGAAGCTCGTAGAAGCCCTGGCCCTCCAGCTCGGGAAGCGCCTCCCGGACCGTGCGGCCGACGAAGTCGCTGCGCCCGGCGATCGCGATGTAGGCGTCGTTGACGTATTCGTAGACGTGCTGCGGGCCGGTCAGGACCCCGACGAAGCCAGGCATCTGAGTGAACAGTTGCCGTTGCCGCGCCTGCTCCGCGGCCGCGCGCCGGTCGGCCAGGACGCGGTCGGTCGTCTCCACGACGATGGCGATGACGCCGCCCGGCCGGCCGCTCTCGTCGATGACCGGCGAATAGTCGAGGTTCATCCAGACCTGCTCGGCCCGGCCCGACCGGTAGAGGGTGAGCTCCTGATCCCGATAGGCCAGCGTGCCGCCCGCCAGCCCGACGCTCATGACGTTGTCGTTGAAGTCGGTGACCTCCGGCCACCCCTCGCGGACCTTGGCGCCGAGGAGCCCCGGGTGCCGTCTCGCGGCGAACACCGAATAGGCGTCGTTGTAGATCATGATCCCGTCGGGCCCCCAGAGGAGCACGATGGGGACCTGCGAGTGCAGGACGATGCCGACCGTGGTCTTCAGGCTCTCGGGCCAGGCCGCCAAGGGACCGAGCGATGCGGACCAGTCGTGGCCGGCGATCAGCCGGCCGAGCTCGCCGCCGCCCTCCAGGAACCCGGCCGGCTCCGCCACGTCCAAGGTGATGCTGCCCGCCAACCCAGAGATCCCTCCACGCGCCCAGGAAGACGGCGCGCCCCGGAACCCTAATTCCGGTGGGTCATCCGGGTTCCCGGCGCCAGGCCCGGCTATGGCGCCGCCTGCGGCTCGAGATGCCCGTCCTTGAGGGCGAAGACGCGGTCCATGTGCCGGGCCAGTTCCAGGTTGTGGGTGGCGACCACGGCGGCGACGCCGGTCCGGCGGGCCAGGTTGTAGAGGTTCTCGAACACCGCCGTGGAGGTGTGCGGATCGAGGTTGCCGGTGGGCTCGTCGGCCAGCAGGAGGCGCGGCGAATTGGCGAGCGCCCGGGCGACGGCGACCCGCTGCTGCTCGCCGCCGGACATCTGGGCCGGCTGGTGCCCGACGCGGCCGGTCAGGCCCAGTTCGCCGAGCAGCTCGGCGGCGCGGGCCTGGGCCTTGGCCCGCGGGACCCCGGCGATCATCAGCGGCAGGGCCACGTTGTCGAGGGCCGTGAACTCCGGCAGCAGGTGGTGGAACTGGTAGACGAAGCCGATGGTCGCCAGTCGCACCCGCGTGCGGTCGCGGTCCGGCAGGTCGGAGCAGTCGCGGCCCTCGATGGTGATCCGCCCGGCGTTGGGGTGCTCCAGCAGGCCCGCGGCGTGCAGCAGCGACGACTTGCCCGACCCCGACGGCCCGATCAGTCCCACGATCTCCCCGGGCATGACGTCGAGGTCCGCGCCGCGCAGGACCGTCAGCGTCCCCGCCCCGGTCACATAGGACCGCTCCAGGCCGCGGATCGACAGGACCGGCTCACTCATAGCGAAGCGCCTCCACCGGATCGAGGCGCGAGGCGCGCCAGGCCGGCGGCAGGGTCCAGACCATGGACATGACCAGCGAGAAGGCCACGATGACCGCGACCTCGACCCAGTCGACCTTGGCCGGGAGGCGAGACAGGAAATAGACGTCCGAGGCGAACACCTGCTGGCCCGTGGCCCATTCCACGAAGCTCTGGATCGGGTCGATGTAGACCGAGATCAGCACGCCGAGCGCCAGGCCGGCCAGGGTGCCCGCGGCTCCGATCGCCGCCCCGGCCATGAAGAAGATCCGCATGATCGAGCCCTGCCCCGCCCCGATGGTGCGCAGGATCGCGATGTCGCGCCCCTTGTTCTTCACCAGCATGACCAGGCCCGAGATGATGTTCATGGCGGCGATCACCACCAGCATCATCAGGATCAGGCGCATGACGTTGCGCTCGACCTTCAGGGCGCCCCAGTAGGAAGCGTCGCGCTGCGTCCAGTCCGCCACCAGCGCCGTGGGGCCGGCCGCGCGGCCGATCGCGGCCTTGAGCGCCGGCGCCTTGTCGGGGTCGGCGACGCGGATCTCGATGGCGTCGACCGTACCTTCGCGCCCGAAGAACAGTTGCGCCTGTTCGAGCGGCATGAAGATGTAGGCTTGGTCGTACTGGCTCATGCCGGCGGTGAAGGTCGCGCCGACCACATAGGCCTTCTGCAGGGGCGTGCCGCCGAAGGCCGTGGCGCCGCCCGAGGGCGAGATGAGCGTGATGTTGTCGCCGGGCCTGACGCCAAGCTGGTCGGCCAGGCGGGCGCCCACCACCACCATGTCGCCGCCGTAGGGACCCTGGCCGAAGCCCTTGATGTCGCCGCTCGTGAGGTTGCCCGCGACGATCCGCGTGGCCGCGAGGTCCTTTGGCGACAGGCCGCGCACCATGGCGCCGGTGACCTGGCTGGGCCCGAGCGCGATGGCCTGGGCGTCGATCACCGGGAAGGCCTGGGTGACGCCGGGCACCTTGGCGATCTTCTCGACCGCGGCGTCGCGCATCCGGGCGTTGTCCAGCAGGCCGCCGGTGACGAAGACGTGGCCGTTGAAGCCCAGGATCTTGCCCAGGAGCTCGGCGCGGAAGCCGTTCATCACCGACATGACGATGATCAGGATCGCCACCGCCAGGGTGACGCCGGTGAAGGAGATGATCGAGATCAGGGCGACGCCGCCCTCGCTGCGCTTGGCGCGCAGATAGCGCCCGGCCAGCATCCGCTCCCACAGGCCGAAGGGGGCCGCCCGTGTCGAGGCGAGTTCACTCATCGGAAAACCTCACCCGCTTGCGGGGGAGGTGTCAGCGGAGCTGACGGAGGGGGCGTTGGGGCCCTGCGCCAGCAGCGCCCCCTCCACCACTTCGTGGTCCCCCTCGCCCGTTGAAACGGGGGAGGTTTTGGGCGCAAAGCCTCGGTTCACCCTGAGATCACCTTCAGAGCCTGATCCAGCGGCAGGGTCTGGCGCTCGCCGGTGGCGCGGCGCTTGATCTCGACGACGCCGTCGGCCACGCCCTTGGGCCCGACGATGAGCTGCCAGGGGATGCCCACCAGGTCGATGGAGGCGAACTTGGCGCCCGGCCGGTCGTCGCGGTCGTCCAGCAGCGGCTCCTTGCCGAGCTCGGTGAGCGCCTTGTAGGCCTGCTCGGCCACCGCATCGACCTCCGCCGCGCCGGGGCGCAGGTTGACCACGGCCACGCCGAAGGGGGCCACGGCGTCCGGCCAGATGATCCCGGCCTCGTCGTGGCTGGCCTCGATGATCCCGGCGACCAGGCGCGAGACGCCCACGCCGTAGGAGCCGCCGTGGATCGGGGCGTCCTTGCCGTCGGGGCCGGTGACCAGGGCCTTCATCGGCTTCGAGTACTTCTCCCCGAAGTAGAAAATGTGGCCGACCTCGATGCCGCGCGCGGTCATCCGCTTGTCGGCCGGGACCTCGACCTCGAAGCGCGCCGGGTCGTGCATCTCATCGCTCGCCGCGTAGAGGCGCGCGCGCTGGGCGACCAGCGGCTCCAGGTCGCCGTCCCAGTCGATGTCGGGGCCGGGCGCGCCCATCTCCACCAGATCGCCGTGCGCGAAGACCTCGCTCTCCCCGGTGTCGGCCAGGATGATGAACTCGTGGGAGAGGTCGCCGCCGATCGGGCCGGGATCGGCCTTCACCGGGATCGCCTTGAGGCCCAGCCGCGCATAGATGTTCAGATAGGCCAGGAACATGCGGTTGTAGGATTTGCGCGCCGCCGCCTCGTCGATGTCGAAGCTGTAGGCATCCTTCATCAGGAATTCGCGGCCGCGCATGACCCCGAAGCGGGGCCGCCGCTCATCGCGGAACTTCCACTGGATGTTGTAAAGATTCTTCGGCAAGTCCTTGTAGGACTTCACATACGCCCGGAAAATCTCGGTGATCACCTCCTCTGCGGTCGGCCCATAGAGCAGGTCGCGGTCGTGGCGGTCCTTGATGCGCAGCATCTCGTCGCCGTAGTCGTCGTAGCGGCCGCTCTCGCGCCACAGGTCGGCGAGTTGCAGGGTCGGCAACAGGACTTCGATCGCCCCGGCCCGGTCCATCTCCTCGCGGACGATCTGCTCGATCTTCTTCAGCACCTTCAGGCCCAGCGGCAGCCAGGCGTAGATGCCGGCGGCCTCCTGGCGGATCATGCCGGCGCGCAGCATGAGCTGGTGGGAGACGATCTGGGCGTCGGCGGGCGCGTCGCGCAGCGTGGGCATGAAGTAGCGCGACAGGCGCATGATCGAGAAACTTTCCAACAGAACCGCAGGCGGAGGGCTCTGATAGCCTTCGCCCGAGGGCGTTGGCAAACCCGTTCAGCTATGCGGGCCGGGCAGGCGCGACAGGTCGATCAGCTTGAAGTGGATCACCAGCCACAGGATGGCGAAGACGATCGCCGAGACCCAGGTCGTGGTGATGAACTTGCGCTTCAACTTGGGGTCCACCGGCGCGCCGGGGTCCGAGCCGTCGTTGGGCAGGCCCGCGTCGGCGCGGCTCTGCACGCCGATCGGCAGGATGGCGAAGAGCACGGTCCACCAGATGGTCAGGTAGACGGCGACGAGGGTGATCGGGCCGCCCATCAGTGCGCGTCCTTCGGGGTTTGCATCAGTTCCACAAGGACGCCCCCCATGTCCTTGGGGTGCACGAAGATCACCGGAACGCCGTGGGCGCCGATGCGCGGTGTCCCGCCGTTCAGCACCGTCGCACCCTTGGCGGCCATGTCGTCGCGGGCGGCGATGATGTCGGGAACCTCGAAACAGACGTGATGCTGGCCGCCCTTGGGGTTCTTGGCCAGGAAGGCGGTGATCGGAGAGCTGTCGTCGATCGGCTCGATCAGCTCGATCTGGCTATTGGGCAGGTTGACGAAACAGACCCAGACGCCCTGCTCCGGCATGGAGAAGGCCTCGGAGAAGTCGGTGGCGCCCAGCATCTCGCGGTACATCTTCACCGAGGCTTCGATGGACGGCGTGGCGACGCCCACGTGGTTCAATTTGCCGATCATCCGGGGGGTATAGCCGGGTGCGCCCTACCCCTCCAGTGCTGGTTACTGCACCGACAGCGCGGCGTTGTCGTTGCCGGTGCGCGCCGACTTGGCCAGGTGCGGGGCGACGTGGGCCGGCTCGAAGACCGCGCCGGCGGCCATCAGGGCGGCGATCCGCTCGGGGCTGACCCCAAACTCGGCCAGCAGCGCGTTGGAGTGCTCGCCCAGGTCCGGCGTCGGATGCTGAAAGCCCGCCGGCGTGCGGGAGAAGTCGGCATAGCTGCGCACGCCGACGATGTCGCCCAGGCGCGGGTGGCGCCATCGCTCCAGGGTCCCGTTCTCCCAGAGCCAGGCGCTCTCCAGCGGCTCCGCCGCACGCAGAGCCGGTGCGGCCGCCACCCCGGCGGCCAGCAGGTCCTGGACGGCCTCGTCGCGCGCGCGGTGAGCGAGCGCGGCGGCGATGGCCCCGGCGAGCGCGCCGGCGCGCGGCGCGGCCAGGGGATCGGGGCCCAATTCGACCCCCAACACCTGGCCCAGCGCCTCGGCGGCCTCTCTCGTCTCGCAGGCGAGCGCCAGCCAGCCGTCGTCGCAGGCGTAGAACCGATGCAGCGCCCGCGGCCCCAGGTAGTCGCGGCCGCCGAGGTCGTTGGGCGCACGGCCTTCGTAGGCCACCACCTCGGCCAGTTGGAAGGTCAGGCTCTGGGCCATCAGGCTGGTGAGGATTTCCTGGCCCTCGCCGGTGCGTTCGCGCGCGTTGAGGGCGGCGACCACGGCCATGGAGACGACGGCGGCTGTGGCTACGTCATTGACCGGGATGGTGTGCAGGATCGGCTCGTCGTCTCCGCCTTGCGCGGCTTGCATCCCGCCCTCGGCCTGCAACAGGGGATCGAACCCCGGCAGGGTCGCGCGCGGGCCCTGGTCGCCATAGGCGTTGATCGAGCAGGAAATGATCCGCGGATTGACGCCCCTGAGCGTCGCATAGTCGATGCCCAGACGCGCGCGGACCCCGAAGCGGTAGTTGTCCAGCACCACGTCAGCCTGGCGGACCAGGTCGTAGAACAGCTCCCTCGCGGCCGGCTGCTTGAGGTCCAGGCCCAGGCCGCGCTTGCCGCGGTTGTAGGCCATGAAGCCGCCCCATCG
>Ga0210400_10002425_pt1 | contig 17292 bp, 15 predicted proteins | sample IncBWH26MmetaG_FD_155456 | JGI IMG/M metagenome (GOLD analysis project Ga0210400, IMG submission 155456) | Forest soil microbial communities from Barre Woods Harvard Forest LTER site, Petersham, Massachusetts, United States - Inc-BW-H-26-M | ecosystem: Environmental > Terrestrial > Soil >... | reverse complement strand
TTTTAAGTGTCATCCTGAACGGAGCGCCGCAAAAATGCTGAGTACCAGGAAGATGAGAGGCGCGGAGTGAAGGACCCCGAGAATATTTCGGCCTTAATTGCAGATACGAGGTGTTCTACCCTAATCACTAGAAGGACCTACGTTGATTCATTGGGAGAGTGTCTTGGTATTTCTGCTCAATATCTCGAGTAGCGATGCCGACGAATGCGCAAAGTAAGTGACATTAGGCTTCAGCCCCTGGGCTCCGGATTTGAACGCTGTGAAATTCAAAATGACCCACTACCAGGGGCGACGTAATGAATGAAGAACAAAAATAAATTAAGATTTTAAAATCCACTCTCACTAAGTATTTTCGAAATTCCTCAATGAAGACAACAGGTATTCCGCGCATTTTTGAAGGTTTCCTTAGCGTCCTTTGCGACCGTTGCGGTGAAAAAGGTCTTTGCATGGAGTCATGGCAATTGCAAAAGACTGAAATGCCCAGAACCCACGAAAAGGGCTGAATGCCGAGTGCTGACTGCTAAATGCTAATTGCCAACTGCTAATTGCTCCCCCGCCCTTTACAGCCATGCTCCTGCGTGTTACGCTGTTTAAGTCACTAAAGGACAAGTATTTAGATATAGGAGTGCATCAGTTTCAGTGTTAGCGAGAGAGCAAAAAACCGACGTAATTCACCGCTTCCGCACGCATGATTCAGACACAGGCAGCCCGGAAGTTCAGATTGCCATTCTGAGCGAAAGAATCGGCGAGTTAACGGAGCACTTCAAAGCCCATAAAAAGGACCATGCCTCCCGGCGCGGTCTTCTCATGATGGTGAGCAGGCGTCGCCGTCTCTTGGACTACCTGAAGGAATACGACACCGAGCGCTATAAGAGCGTCATCCAAAAACTTGGCATCCGCAAGTAATCGAATCGACGACATCGGTTATTTCCACCGAGGATTTAGATGGCGGCCGGAGTGTGTCCCGCCGCCGCTTCGTGCGTAAGGAACTCTCTCTGAAAGTCATAACTGCTGGTTCTCCTAGAAAAGAGGAACTATGAAGCAGACAGCCACCGTGGAACTTGCAGGCGGCAAAACCCTCCAATTTGAAACCGGACATCTAGCAAAACAGGCCCAGGGCTCAGTCATCGTCCGGCTGGGAGACAACGTAGTCTTAGGCACCGCATGTGCCAGCCCTAATCCCCGCGAAGGAATTGATTTCTTTCCCCTCACCGTTGATTACCGTGAATATACTTATGCCGGTGGACGCATCCCCGGCGGTTTCATCAAGCGCGAAGGGCGGCCCAGCGAACGGGAAGTTCTTACCTGCCGTCAGATTGATCGTCCTATCCGCCCGCTGTTTCCTGAAGGCTTCCGTAATGAGACCCAGATAATCGCGTTGGTTCTTTCCGCCGATACGGAAAACGATCCCGATATCCTGGCCATCAATGCCGCATCCTGCGCGCTTACCGTTTCCGACATTCCCTTTCAAGGTCCGTTGGGAGCGGTCCGCATCGGCCTGGTGAACGATCAGTTCATTGTCAACCCGACCTATCCTGAGATGGCCGAGAGCCTCCTCAACATCACCGTTGTAGGTTCGGTGGAAGGCATCGTAATGATCGAGTCTGGCGCCAAAGAGGTGACAGAAGAGAAGGTGCTCGAGGCGATTGATTTCGCCCACGGTGAGATCAAGAAGATCTGTGCCGCCATAACCGATCTTGCTGGCCGTGCGGGTAAGCCCAAACGCGCCGTAACCGCTCCCGAATTTGATGAGGAGTATTACAACAGCTTGAAAAAGAAGGTCGGCGCTGAGTTGACCGACGCGGTGGATACCGCCAAGCACCCCAAGACGGACAGCTATGCCAAGGTCAAGGAAATAAAAGACCGGCTGAAAGCTGAACTGCCGGAAGACGACGACGAAGCCAAGACCAAGCTCTCGCATTACTTTGAAACGTTGCGGGAACGAATCTTCCGCGAGCAGGTCACCAAGCACCGTCGCCGTCCGGACGCCCGCGCCTTTGACGAGATCCGCAATATTTGGATTGAACTTGGAGTGCTGCCCCGCACCCATGGTTCAGCCATCTTTACTCGCGGTGAAACCCAGGCCCTGGTGACCACCACGCTGGGAACGCCTGACGACATGCAGCGTATTGAAAGGTTTGAGGGCGAAACCAAGAAGCGCTTTATGCTGCATTACAACTTCCCGCCTTTCTCTGTAGGAGAAGTTGGCCGCATGACCGGCGTTGGCCGCAGGGAAATTGGCCATGGAGCCCTGGCCGAGCGCGCCATTTCCGCCGTTCTGCCTTCCGAAGAGAACTGGCCTTATGCTATGCGCGTAGTCTCGGACATTCTGGAGTCCAACGGCTCGTCTTCCATGGCCAGCGTCTGCGGTGCCTCGCTTTCGCTCATGGATGCCGGTGTTCCGTTGCAGTCCGCCGTGGCTGGAGTAGCCATGGGTCTGGTGAAAGAAGAAGATTCCTACGCCATCCTGACCGATATTGCCGGGGCTGAAGACCATTACGGCGACATGGATTTCAAGGTCGCTGGTACCCGCAAGGGAATCACCGCCATGCAGATGGATATCAAAGTCTCCGGCATTACCTCGAAGATCATGCACGAGGCAATGGAGCAGGCGCGCCGGGGCCGCTTGTTCATTCTGGACAAGATGGAAGAAACCATCACCGGCCATCGCGAGAAGATATCCTCCTTTGCTCCGCGTATCTACACCCTGCAGATACCCGTGGACAAGATTCGCGACCTGATTGGTCCGGGCGGCAAGATGATCCGCAGCATCATCGAGCAGACCGGCGTAAAGATCGATGTGGATGACAGCGGCCGTGTCAATGTGGCTTCCAACGACGAAGCCTCCGCAGCCAAGGCCATCCAGATCATCACCGATCTCACCGCGGTGCCTGAAATCGGCAAGACCTATCTCGGTAAAGTGGTCCGGCTGGCAGAGTTCGGTGCCTTTGTGGAGATCATTCCCGGCACAGATGGCCTGCTGCACATTAGCGAGATCGCTGAGCATCGCGTCAAGGAAGTGAAGGACGAACTCAAGGAAGGCGACCAGGTGCTGGTGAAAGTCCTGGGGATCGAGGGGAATCGCATTAAGCTTTCCCGCAAGGCGATCCTGAGAGAGCAGCGCGCCAAAATGGCGCCACCCGAGGGTGGCAGCGAAGGCCACGGCCATGCCGAGGGCGGAGATGGCGCTGGCGCACTGCCGCCGGTAGCGGCCAACCATAACCCGGACGGTGAAGAGACCATTACCTTCGAAGGTGGCGGTGACTTCCCGGACGACGAGCCAAACTTCAACCGCGAAGAGGCCAACCGGGAAACGGTGAGCACCGCCGGCGGACGTCCAGATCGTCCCCGGGGTGATCGTCCTCCCCACGGTGGCGGCGGTGGCGGCAGACGCCCACGTCGCGGCGGTGGTGGACGCGGAGGCCCTCGCGGCGGAGGCGGCGGCCCCCGTGGCGGCGGTGATCGCGGCCCACGTCGAGACTAGAACACAGTTTTGTTGGAAGCGCTGAGAACTGTAGGAAGCGCTCCAAATGAAACATCCCAAAAGCAAAGCCGCGGACAACCGCGGCTTTGCTGCATTCAAGATGAACACTAGAATCAACCGCGAAGCCCACAGCGCAGCAGGGCGCAGAGAACACAGTACGCAGAGAACACGCTGTGGGGCTAATGAGGATGTAAAGGACTCGATTGTTGGCCAATTGCTAATTGCTATTTGCTAATTGCCAATTGCGAAATGTAAAAGGGCTGAATGCTGACTGCTGAGTGCTGAATGCTAAGTGCCAAATGCTGAATGCTTCCAATACCGATCAAACAATCTCGAAACTCAGCCGCCTCCAATGGCTCGCTTACATCTCTCTTTGCGTGATCTGGGGCAGCACATGGCTGGCCATCAGCGTTGTCGTGCGTGAAGTGCCGCCCTTCCGCGCGGCTGCCATACGCTTTTTTCTGGCTGCAGCCATCTTGCTCGCTCCTGTTTTCTTTCGCAGGAATAGATGGCCCAGGCAGGATCGCCAGTGGAATGCTCTTCTGATTCTGGGCTTTACCATGTTTGCCATTCCCTATGGGCTATTGTTCTGGGCCGAGCAATACGTAAAGTCGTCCATGACTGCGGTGCTGTTTTCCGCCAACCCGTTGGTCGTTGCTCTGTTGACTCCTGTCATGATGCAACGTAAGGTTCCGCGCCAGGCCGTTCTTGCCATGGTGGTGGCTCTTGGAGGGATTCTCTACCTCGTGTACAGCGACCTGGCAATCTCCAGCAAGACTCTGCTCGGCGGTGTTGCGGTGCTATGCGCTATGTTGGTCAGTGCCTGGTCTGTGGTTTTTGCCAAGAAGCGGCTCCATGATGTGGACACATTGTTTGCCACGGGAATGCAGATGTTGGTTGGGACGGTCGGTCTCTTGTGGGCGACGTGGGCGCTTGAAAGCCACAAGTCCGCCACCTGGTCAGGGCAGGCGATTGGAGCATTGATTTTTTTAGCGGTTGTAGGATCGGCGGCTGCGTTCGCTGTTTATTATTGGCTGCTGAAATCAATGCAGCCCTATCAGCTCTCCACCATCAGCTTGCTGGTTCCAGCGGTTGCGGTACTGGAAGGGTCCTTGATCGGGAATGAGGCTGTGTCATTTACCATGATTGTCGCCACGTTTGTCGTGCTCGGTTCCGTAGGAGTGGCTCTCCGCGCGGATGCCGATGAAGGCGCCCTTACTTTGTCTCTCAGGGAGAGTGCCGAGTGAGCCTTGGCGCCGCCCTCCTGCTGGTTACAATAGGCTTTTTCGCTGGCGGCTTCGGTGCTCTTGCTGGAGTCGGTGGCGGTATCATCATTACCCCGCTGCTGGCCATCTATTATGGATTGCCCATCCACGCGGCCATCGGCATCAGCCTCATCTCTGTGATTGCCACCTCCACGGCAACCTCTGCTCTCTATGTGGAACGCCACATCACCGATGTTCGACTGGGAATGACTCTGGAACTGGCCACCACCGCGGGCGCCCTGATTGCCGCGTTGGTTGCGCACCAGGTGAATAGGCGCACGCTGGCGGTAATGTTTGCCTGCTTCTTGCTGTACAGTGCCATCTCTATGGCAAAGAAGGCCTGGGGTTCGCGAAACCAGCAGGTAGAACCCGGCATTCCCGATTACACACCGCATAACTACCCCTTGGGATTGAGTGCGGCGTTTGTTGCCGGCGGCTTTTCCGGGCTCCTGGGGATCGGTGGCGGTCCCATTAAGGTGCCGGTGATGTTTCTCTTCATGAAAGTTCCGTTGCGCGTGGCTACCGCTACCAGCAACTTCATGATCGGCGTCACTGCCGCTACTAGCGCGTACGTCTATTGGGGACGTGGAGATATACAGGTGTCGATTGCCGCGCCCCTGGTCGCCGGAGTTTTTGCCGGATCGCTGCTGTCGGCAAGGTTATCGTCAAAAGTGCGCTCGGCCTATGTCCTCTTGCTGTTGATTCTGGTAACCACGTGGCTGGCTGCGGTAATGATCTACAAACTCGCAACCGGAGGGTTCTAGTGAAACGCGAAACCGCCGCGACCGATCACGTGTTGGCTTTGACCCTTAAAGCCGGCGCCTACACGGCTTTTGCCATGATCCTGGCAGGAATCGTCTTACAATACTGGACCGCCATAGGCAGCAAGATTACATATGCCGGTCTGATCGTCCTGCTAGCCACGCCGGTGCTGCGTATCCTGGTCGCCGCAGTCCAGTTCATGCGCGAGCGCGACCTGAAATATGTACTGATCTCTGTCGGAGTCCTGGGAATCATGATTCTGGCCTACGTGCTGGGAATACAGGCGTGAGCTTTGGTTCTCCAATTTTGGCAATTTTGGCAATTTTGGCAATTTTGGCAATTTTGGCACTTATGGCAATTTTGGCAATCTGCCGTATCATGGTTAACTTCAACCCCGGAGAATCCATGAAAAGAATCTTCCTATTTTTCTGCCTGGCGCTCAGCGCCGCAGCCCAGTCCCTTCCGCCGGTCTCCACTTTTTCCATTGCTGCCATCGATCCCCAGAATGGGGACATGGGTGTGGCTGTGGCCTCGCGCTATTTCTCCGTGGGCTCAGTTGTTCCCTGGGCCCTGGCGGGAGTGGGCGCTGTAGCCACACAAGCGAATGTGAATGTCGGCTACGGACAGCAGGCCATTGATCTATTGCGCCAGGGACTCACCGCCCAGCAGGTATTACAGAAGTTGCTGGAAGAAGACAAATTCGAAGGAAAAGATGGCCGCCAGATAGCGATTGTCGATGCTAAAGGAAACGTCGCTGCCTTTACCGGCCCCAACGCGCCCAAGTGGGCAGGGGACCGCCACGGCAAGACATGGTCGGCGCAGGGCAACATTCTGGTCGGCCCACAAGTTCCTGAGTCCATGGGCAAGGCCTTCGAGTCTACCCAGGGAGAACTGGCCGAAAAACTCTTTGCCGCTCTCAAAGCCGGAGACGCCGCAGGTGGCGACTCGCGTGGACGCCAGTCCGCCTCCATGCTGGTAGTGAGAAAAGGCGGCGGCCGCAACATTAATAATGATCGCTACATTTATATCAACGTCGACGACAATCCCGACCCGTTCACAGAATTGCGCCGCCTGCTCGATCTGAACCTGGCTTACAACTATGGCGACCAGATGTACAAAGCTGCCAATGCCAAGAACATGGAAAAGGCCCAGACCGCAGCACAAAAAGCGGTCTCCTATGCTCCCAAAAATGCCAATACTCACATGCAACTGGCGTTTTTCGATTATGTCCTGGGAGAAAAATCTGGAGCACTCGAAGAGTTCTCCAAGGCCCGAGACTTGCGCCCAGATGGCTTCGGCAAGCGCTGGCAAGACGAAGCCAACTCTCCAGAATTCAAATCCATGCTGGACGACAAAGAGTTTCTAAAAAAACTCTTTCCACCCGATGGAGTCCCGCCTGCGTCAGGGCCCAGTTCCGCCCCCTAGCACGTGAAAAGCAAAATTACGTCTCTCTAATTTTAGCGTGGCACTCGAGTGCAGTGGATCAGTGTCATCCTGAGCAACAGACACGCGGTGACAAGTTAAGAGGAAATGAACTGGTGGCGACAGGTGACGCATTCTATTAATGAGTGTCATCCCGAGCGTAGCGCCGCAAGGAAGGTAGCACAACATATCTCAAAGGCGCGAAGAGAGGGACCCCGACACGGCTTCGGACTTAAATGCAGTTCCAAGCTTTCTACCCGAATCCCTGAGGCATTTTTCTGCATTTTTGTGTAGATCTTGGGGGCTACTAACTCCGCCCCCTCCATTCAAAGTACCCCAACGGACATAAGGCACATTGCACTTCTGGCGGCTCTCCCTGGCAGCTCTGCCGCGCTGGTTTCGGCTCCTAACTGATATAAAAGACATGTCCAACGAGGCGTCCATGAAAAAAATCTTTGTCTTAATTCTTTCCACGCTGGTCCTTCCGCTGCTTACGCAAGCACAACAGAAAGAGCAGGAACGTCTAAAACATGCCGGCGAGGTACTGATGGAAATCCTGAACATCCCGGATAATCTTCCCAAGCCGGTCTTGGACCGCGCTGAGTGCGTGATTGTCCTGCCATCGGTGAAGAAAGGAGCGATCGGCATTGGGGCAAGCATAGGGCGTGGCGCCATGTCTTGCCGGAGTGGCGGAAACTTTACCGGCCCCTGGGGACCGCCAGCGATGTATGCGCTGGAAGAAGTGAGTCTTGGATTCCAACTGGGCGGCCAGGCCACAGATTTTGTCCTGCTGGTCGTCAATCCCAAGGGGGTGGAATCGCTTCTGAAGAGCAAGGTAAAGCTGGGCGGCGACGCCTCTGCGGCCATCGGCCCCAAGGGGCGTGACGCCGAAGCCGCAACCGATGTGCTGATGCATGCGGAAATCTTGACCTATTCCCGCGCCCGCGGCCTCTTTGCCGGTATTTCCCTCGAAGGCTCGACTCTGCGTCAGGACAACAGCGCAAACCATAAGGTCTATGGCCGAGAAATCACCGCGCGCGAGATAGTGCGCGATCACAAAGTGTCCACGCCCGCAGCCGGTCAACTCATGGTCTCAGTATTACAAAAGTCTTCACCGAAAAACTGGTCGGACGCCAAGTCACTCCAAAACGTGCCCAGCAAGAAAAAATAGGACGGGTCGTTGCGGCGAAAGACGTAAATATTCAAAACTCCGCCAAGTAAGAAAGCGTCATCCTGAGCAACAAACTCGCGATGGCGAGTCAAGAGGACATGAACCGGTTGCTCGTGCGACGGTGCGTCCCCCGCGAGACTTGTATCAGCCACAACCATCCCCGCCGGAATGGTTGCGCGAACCAGAAACTCTGGAGAGAAATGCTCGGACCAACTTTGAATTTTCAAAAAAAACGACGCTTTATCATTTTGTCATTCTGAGGGCGCATTTTTTGCACCCGAAGAGCTTGCCCTGAGGTCCTCCGAAGGGACCTATGCATTCGCATGCACTGCAGAGTCTTTCCAGGAGGCGATTAATTTCCATGATCAAATTACTTTCTTGCTTAGGGCTTTTTATTTGCCTCTCAAGGGAGTCTCCAGAGGGGGCTGCGGCGTCGTGGAGCTGAGCCCGCGAACCGAAGGAAACTGCTCCGCTGCACTCAAAGAAGACGAAAACTGTTTTTAAACTTTAATATTCCTTCTCAAGGGTGCCGCAGATTATCGAAATCTACCCCCAAATGTTGCAGACGCATAGCGCGTCAACTACGCTATGTATGCGTCCTGGTGCGTGGACGCCCGCGTGTGTTCGGGCCGCGAAGCCTGTAGCGGCGTAGCGGCAAAATTGCAGATCAGCAGGTTGCGAGCCAAGCCTGTAGCGGCGTAGCGGCAGAATTCACAAATCAGCGGGGGTTTGCGAGCCGAGCTTGTAGCGGGGTAGCGGCAAAATTGCAGATCAGCGGGTTTGCGAGCCGAGTTTGTAGCGGCGTAGCGGCAGAATTCACAAATTCACCGGGGATGCGGCCCCAGCTCGTAGTGCCCTAGCCAGAAGCTAGTAGCTAGTAGCCAGCAGCTTCTTTGCTACACTCCTTGCATGGCAAAAATAGCATATCTTGAATGCTCCCGATGCGGAGACCGCATCAGTCCCGAACAGCCGCAGACCATCTGTCCCAAGGACGGCGGCTCGCTTTACGTGCGGTACGATCTCGACGCGCTGAAAGGGAAGTTTACCCGCGAATCGTTGGCAGGTCGTCCTGCAACCATGTGGCGGTATGCCGAGGTCATGCCGGGCAAGACGCCGGTTACATTGGGTGAAGGCTTTACCCCGATGATTCCCAGCCGGCAAATCCCCAATGTCTTTATTAAGGATGAAGGCTTGAACCCCACCGGCTCGTTCAAGGCCCGGGGCCTGTGCGCGGCAGTGACCATGGCCCGCGACTACGGCCTTAAGAAATTAGCGGTTCCGTCTGCCGGCAACGCCGCCAGTGCGCTGGCTGCCTACTGCGCCACCGCAGGTATCGAGGCCCACATCTTTATGCCCAAAGATGTGCCCATGGCGAATTTTGTTGAGTGTAAATCCTATGGTGCCAACGTCACGCTGGTGGATGGGCTGATCTCAGATTGCGCCAGGATCGTAAATGAACGCAAGCAGGCGGAAGGCTGGTTTGACATCTCGACGCTGAAGGAGCCTTTCCGTGTGGAGGGCAAGAAGACCATGGGGTATGAGGTGGCCGAGCAGTTGAATTGGGAGCTGCCGGATGCCATTTTTTATCCTACGGGCGGAGGCGTGGGATTGATTGGAATGTGGAAAGCCTTTGAGGAGATGGAGTATCTGGGCTGGATTGGCAAGAAGCGTCCCCGGATGATCTCTGTTCAGGCTTCCGGATGCGCTCCTGTGGCCAAGGCGTGGAACGAGCATAAGCCGGTTGCTGAGATGTGGCAGAACGCTCATACCATGGCTGCCGGCTTGCGTGTGCCCAAACCATATGCAGACTACATCATTCTCGACATTCTAAAGAAGAGCAGCGGCACCGCCATCGCGGTTTCCGATGAGCAGATTCTCGATGCAGTACAGGAGTGGGCCAGCCAGGAAGGTGTGTTTGCAGCGCCCGAAGGCGCCGCATCTTTGGCAGCGTACAAGATCCTGCTGGAAGAGAAGTTCTTGCATCCCAATGAAAAAGTGGTGCTCTTTAATACCGGCTCAGGCCTGAAATACATAGATGTAATCGCCAAGTCTCTGGAGTCCGGCCAGGAAAAGGCGGTACCAGCCTCGCGCAATATCGGAGGCATCATTCAACCCTACTAAGAATTTGAAATTTACAATTTATAATTTGTAATTTCTGAGGGCCGGGCGGTCACTTGAGCGTCAAGTTATCAAATTGCAAATTTGAAATTACAAATAATTACAAATTACAAATTCCCCATGACTGAACGTCTCTACTATCACGATTCCTTCCTGCACGCCTTTGAGGCGCGTGTGTTGGAATCTCTGGAACACGACGGAAAACCCGCGGTGGTGCTTGATCGAACGGCCTTCTACCCCACCAGCGGCGGGCAGGTCCACGACACCGGAGTTCTTATTCTGGAGGACGAGACCAAAATCCCAGTGCTGGACGTGGCCGACGAAGAAGACGGAACCATCCGCCACTTTATCTCTGCACCATTATTAGCTGCCGGAAAAGCGGTCCGCGGATTGATTGACGCCCATCGTCGCCGCGACCATATGCAGCAGCACTCAGGCCAGCACGTGCTCTCAGCGGCCTTCGTGCGGTTGTTTGATGTTCCAACTATGAGCTTTCACATGGGCACGGAAAGCTGCACCATAGATCTTGCCGTGAAGTCCCTCACGTCTGAACAGATCGTGCAGGCGGAGCGGCTGGCCAACGATGTTGTTACCGAAGACCGATCGGTAGCGATCCGCTTTGTCCCCCTGGAGGAAGCCCGCCAGATGGGATTGCGCAAGCTACCGCCCAAACAAACCGGAGAACTGCGGCTGATTGATATAGCCGACTTCGATCTGACCGCCTGCGGTGGCACTCACGTTCGTTCGACCGGACAGATTGGGGCCATTCTGCTGCGCAAGGCAGAGAATGTGAAACAGGGCGTGCGCGTCGAGTTTGTCTCTGGCTTTCGCGCAGTGGATACGGCGCGTCAGGACTACAACACGCTCGCGGAAGCCGCAGGATTGTATTCTGCTCATCTGCGGGAGGTGCCGGAGCAGATAAGAAAATCAATTCAGGAAACCAAGTCTTCTGCCAAAGAACGCAATAAGCTACTGGAGGAACTTGCGGAATTTCAGGCAGCACGCTTGCTCGCGGAGGCCACGGGTACACCACGCGTGATTACCGCCGCATTCCCCGAGCGCGATGCGGCTTTCATCAAGCTTGTGGCCCAGAAGCTCACGCTTGGCAACTCCGATGTGGTTGCCCTGATCGTCGCCGGCTCTGGCCAGCCGGCGTTGGTGTTCGCCCAAAGTCCCGGCCAGAAATGGAATATGGGCCAGTTGCTGAAAGAAGCCATGGCGCAACTAGGCGGGCGCGGCGGCGGCAGCGCAGATATGGCGCAAGGCGGCCTGTCTGCCAATACCGCCGATTTAACACAAGTCAAAAAAGTGTTGCAGGAAACAGCGGCGAGGCTCGCATAATGCCGTGTCCGTGATGGCCAGAATTTGTAACAAGGCACAACGTCCAAAATAAGGATAAAATACCTGCGCTTTACAGCTTGCGGAAAAACTTACAGGCTGCTGAAATTCAAGTTTCGCGTGCTGATTTGAAGCCCCTGCAAACAGGCGCTAGAAGTTTTGCAGAGCCGAATGAACCATGATCGTCAAGTTGTTTGTTTCTCCGCGTCTCCGCGCCTCCGCGGTGCAAATGGTTTTGCAAGTAAAGCTAAGAACTAAGGGCTAAGTACTAATGGCTAAAGACTAAGAACTGTTTTCCAGGAGAACCAATTGTCACGACTCATGTTCCGAGCTGTCTCCGCTGTGTTGGTATTCACCAGTATCTCATTTGCGCAACAGTCCGCGCCCGATTTCGACCAGGCCCAGACCGAGGCGGTCAAGTTTCTTTCTGATCTGATCAAGATCGATACCAGCAACCCTCCTGGAAACGAGACGCGTGCTGCCGAGTACATCAAAGCTGTTTTGGCGGCAGAGGGAATTCCAGCGCAGATTTACGAATCGGCTCCCGGACGTGGCAACCTTGTCGCCCGACTGAAGGGCAATGGCAAGAAGAAACCGCTGCTACTGATGGGACACCTGGACGTGGTCGGCGTTGAGCGGGACAAATGGACTGTCGATCCCTTTGCAGCGATCATTAAAGACGGCTATCTGTATGGCCGAGGCTCTACCGACGACAAGGCTATGGATGCGGCCAACCTGGAAGTCCTTCTGCTCTTGCATCGCCTCAAAACGCCGCTTGATCGCGACATAATTCTGCTGGCGGAGGCCGGGGAAGAGGGAACAACTGAATTTGGAATCGATTTCATGGTTGAGAAGCACTGGGACGAGATCGCCTGCGAATACGCCCTCAACGAAGGCGGCAGCACTCCCGAAGAAAATGGGAAGGTCCAGTACGTGGGCGTCTCCACCACGGAGAAAGTCCCTCGTGGCCTGATCCTCAAGGCCCGTGGTTCCAGCGGACATGGCTCCGCTCCGCGTGTGGACAATGCCATTACCCATATGGCCGCTGCTGTGGCCAAAGTGGGAACCTGGGAAGCGCCCATGCGTCTGAATGAAACCACGCGGCGCTTTTTCCAGCAGATGGCCAAAATCAGCCCGCCGGAAAAAGCCCAGCTCTATCAACATGTGGAGGATCGGGCAGTGCAGCAGAAGCTGCATGAGACCGAACCCGCCTATTACTCCATGCTGCGGACCTCGCTAGTGCCTACCATTATTAAAGGTGGATTCCGGGTAAATGTGATCCCCGCGGATGCGGAAGCCACTCTCGATGTTCGTGCGCTGCCGGATGAAAACATGGACGCGCTCAAGACTTCGCTGGCAAAATTAATCAACGATCCAGCAGTGGAGATTGCCTCCACTCCCGGTAATTTGCGTCCGGCCACGCCGCCGTCAGGTCTGGAGACAGATGCCTTCCATGCTCTGGAATTCGCGCAGCAGAAAGTCTTTCCCGGAGCGCTGACCATCCCGATCATGCAGGTTGGTGCAACCGATTCTTCCGAGCTGCGGGCCAAGGGTGTGCAGGCTTATGGCATAGGAACAGTAGCAACCAGGGAAGACAGCAAACGCATTCACGGCAACGACGAGCGCGCCCAGATTGCCGGCTTCGGAAAGTTTGTACAGTTGCTATACACGGCAACCACCGAGATTGCCGCGGTAAAATAGGTCGTGACCTTGGGCGCCAGTGGTACAGGTTTGGCTAAATACTAAAGGCTAAGGGCTAAGGGCTAAATACCAATAACTGAATGCTGACTTTCCAACAAAAGAAAATCTGGATCACCGGAGCATCGTCGGGCATCGGAGAAGCGCTGGCCCACGCCTTTCACAAGGCTGGCGCAAAACTCATCTTGTCCGCGCGCAGGGAAGAGGAATTGAAGCGAATTCAGGGCCAATGCGGCGGAGAGTCCAGTACGCGAATCCTGCCGCTGGATCTTACGCAGGCGGCCGAATTGTCCGATAAAACCCGGCTCGCGCTCGACATGTTTGGCGGCATTGATATCCTCGTGCAGAACGCGGGCATCACTCAGCGATCCCTGGTGAAGGATACCGATCCTTCCGTTTACCGTACCCTGATGGAGCTCAACTACTTCGCTCCGGTAGCGCTGACCAAGGCAGTTCTGCCTTCCATGCTGGAGAAGAAGAGCGGACATTTTGTCGTAATCTCGAGCCTGGTAGGCAAGTTCGGGACGCCGTTGCGGTCCGGCTATGCTGCTTCCAAACATGCGCTGCATGGTTTCTTCGACTCGCTGCGCGCGGAAGAGGGGCGGGAGGGAATCAGCGTCACTCTTGTCTGTCCAGGTTTCATCCGCACAGACATAAGTTTGCACGCGCTTGTCGGCGATGGTAGCAAGCACGCAAAAATGGACAAAGGACAAGCTCAAGGCATGCCCGTCGAGCAATGCGCCGCGGAAATTCTGAAAGGTGTTGCCGGCCATAAGCAGGAGATTTATGTCGGAGGCCGCGACAAATACCTGGTCTACATGAAGCGGTTCTTCCCGGGCATTTTTTCGCGCATGGTCGCCAGGACCTTTTAGCAAACCCTGATGCCTGGAAGCCGGGACTGTGTCCCAAACAGTGTCTGCTTCACGTTTAGGAACCACCGAAGCGCAGCTCAATTTGGCCAGAGTGCGCCACGCTGGTAAAATCAAACAAGTACCTTGTGCCACTCAATAAGTGGGGCTATAGCTCAGCTGGGAGAGCGCATCGTTCGCAACGATGAGGTCGTCGGTTCGATCCCGACTAGCTCCACCATTCTAAACCACCTATTTTCAATATCTTACAGCACTCCAAAAACATTTTTACCGTTTTTGTACCGCCTTGTGAACGAATGCTGGTTCTCGCTTACTTTCGCGCCAGTTGTTATGGGCTGGTCGTATACAGTCGTCACACCGTGGAGTGTGCGCACCGCGAGGACCGATTTTGGTGGCGCTGCCATTGTCCTAAATGGAGGCGCCCCTGCCGGGAACTGACTCAGGACTCCACGCGTACGCTCATTGTGCAGGGCGACCGCGATCCGCTGTACCCGGTGGAGATTTCGGTTGAGATGGCAAGAGCGATTCCGGAGTCCAGTCTATGGATCATACCCAACGGCGGTCACGGTCCGGTTATCGGCGAGAGATGGCCCGAGTTCCTGAAAACTGCTACTGCATTCTTGCGAAACCTATAGTGGGGGCATGGCCTGCCTTTGGTTGGGTAGACCCGATTCACGGGGAAACCGCTTTTCTAACGCTGCCAGCCTCCACCAAGCGCTTTGTACAATTGCACAAGACTCTGATACTCATTGCCGCGGTCCTGGGCCAAGGTGAGTTCGGCGTTAAAGAGTGAACGCTGTCCATCAAGGACTTCGAGATAGGTGGCGATGCCCCCACGGTAGCGCTTGAGAGATGTATCGACGCTGTCCTGGAGATCTTTGACCGTGATCTCCTGCTCGACACGCACTTTGTGATATTTCTCATAACCGATCAGGGCATCTGAAACATCCCTAAAGGCTCCCTGGATGGCTTGCTTGTAAGCGATGAGTTGCTGTCGTTGCTGCGACTGGGCCACTCGAAGATTGCCGCGCAGTCTGCCAGCCTCGAAAATTGGCTGCGTGAGCTGCGCTCCGTATGACCATGTACCGATATTGGAATTTAACAATGCCGAGAACACAGTCGTACGTCCGGCAGCCCCTCCGCCGGAGCCAGTGAGAGAAATCTGCGGGAAGTAAGCAGCTTTGGCGACTCCGATTTGCGCGTTGGCGGCGATGAGGTTTTGCTCGGCCTCGAGAATGTCCGGCCGTCGATCGAGAAGCGACGAAGATAGCCCCGGAGGTACTTCGGGCGGCATGGGTTGCTCTACTAATGGGCGTCCTCGTGCCACGCCGTGCGGGTAATCGCCCAAAAGAATACTGAGCGCATCTTCCGTCTGTCCGATCTGTCTCTCCAGGTCGGGAATCCGCGCATTCGCGGTGTCGAGCACCTGTTGGGCTTGCAGCACGTCGAGCTTGGTAGCGACGCCGTGCTGGAGTCGTAGATTGGTGAGCTTGACCGCATCCTGCTGTGTTTTGACCGTGTCCAGAGTGATTTGAAGTTCGAGATCAAGGGCGAGGAGCGCGAAGTAGTCGGTCGCCACGTCGCTCACCAGCGTTAGAATCTCAGTCTTCTCCGCATACTCGGTGGCGAGCAACTGGGCGCGTGCTGCCTCGGTGGCGCGTCGCAGTTTGCCAAAAAAGTCTAACTGAAATGTTGCATCGGCGGCATAGGTGCTGTATTTGGTTCTGGCCGGGAACCCGCCGCTGAAGAACCGTCCATCGGTCGCAACACCGCTTGCGGTCACCTGTGGGAACTGGTCCGCGCGCGTGACTGCAAGCTGACCACGCGCCGCGTTGATGCGCTCGGTCGCCAGTTGCAGGTTATAGTTCTGCTTGAGAGCCGTTCGGATTAGTTCCTGCAAGACGGAGTCTTGAAATACCTGCCACCAGGGCAGGTCAGCGTAGGATGCCGCCTGAGCTTGAGCTGCCTGTCCCGGGCTCGCGCCACGATAGGAGGTTGGAACCTGCACTGCGGGCTTATGGTAATTGGGTCCGACTGCGCAAGAGCTCAGAAAACCGGTTGCCAAAATAGTGGCGATGAATCGCTTCCCGATTGGCTGCGCTTTCCACCCTTCCTTCTGGCCCTTTGACGGGAAATTCATCTCAGTCACCCTCCGACGGGGCGGGTGATCCTGGCCCTGCGGTCCCACCCGGTTCAGGCAGTGGCAGACGATGCTCCTTCGTGGAACTGGACCATTTTTCCACTAGATAGAAGAGAGGCGGGATCAGGAAGATGCCGAATGCACTCGCTGCAATCATGCCTCCGATCACAGTGGTACCTATGATCTGTCGGGCCACTGCCCCAGAGCCCGATGCCCTCCACAAAGGCACGTTGCCGAGAATGAAGGCAAAAGATGTCATCAGAATCGGCCGGAGGCGGAGTCGAGCACCTCCAAGAGTGGCGTCGATTAACGGTTTCCCTTGCTCGTATTCATCTTTAGCGAACTCCACGATCAGAATCGCGTTCTTGGCGGCGAGACCAATGAGCATAACCAGTCCGATTTGCGAATACACATCGCTTTCGATCTGGACCATATAACTCGGTAAGAAGGCACTCAACACAGTGCGCCGCAACCACAACACCGCAAATGCGCCAAACACGGCGACTGGTGTACTCAGCAGCACACTGAACGGCAGTGACCAGCTCTCATAAAGTGCGGCCAGAATCAGGAAAACAAACAGCAGTGAAAAGCCGAAGACGACTCCGGGCGACACGCCCTCCTGCGCCTTCTTCTCTTGAAATGACATGTCTTTGTAGTCGTAGCCCATTTCGCGTGGCATGGTCTGCGCGAACACTTCTTCCAAGGCTGCCATGGCCTGGCCGGAGCTGAAGCCGGGCGCTGCACTGCCGTTGAGCTGTGCGCTCCTATACTCGTTGAAGCGCATGGTGAACTCGGGGCCTGAGCGCGGCTCAACTTTCGTCAGCGAAGAGAGCGGCACGTTTTCGCCGTTACTGTTCCGCACATAAAACTGACCGACGTTGTCGGCTCTTGTCCGGTAGCTGCCTTCAGCCTCGATGTAGACCTGCCACTGGCGGCCGAACTGGTTGAAGTAATTAATAAAATACCCACCCATGAAAGCCTGGATGGTCTTGTACACGTCGCTTATGTTCACACCCTGTTTAATG
>Ga0210400_10002424_pt1 | contig 17293 bp, 17 predicted proteins | sample IncBWH26MmetaG_FD_155456 | JGI IMG/M metagenome (GOLD analysis project Ga0210400, IMG submission 155456) | Forest soil microbial communities from Barre Woods Harvard Forest LTER site, Petersham, Massachusetts, United States - Inc-BW-H-26-M | ecosystem: Environmental > Terrestrial > Soil >... | reverse complement strand
TACGATCGCCATGACTACTTCAATGAGCGCCGTGTGGCGCTTTCTCAGTGGACGCGATTGATCGTGGAGGCGGAGCGCGGGAAGAGCACGGTGACGCCGATTCGGCGTGGGCGAGGTTGAGGTCATTCGTCGGATCGCAAGTCTGGTCTCTTCTAGCTGCCCTTGTTGTGCCGTTTACATCGTTGCGAGCTGCTAGCCTGGATTTCCACGCGCCGCAGTTTCGCTAATGGCCTGTCGCGACGGGCCGACGAAGCTCTGCGGAACTATGGACGCAGCGCCCAGACCAAGAACGCACCTCCGATCAGCAGAAGTCCGTGTACTCGACGCGGATAAATCGTTCGTTGCACTCGAATCGAGTTTTGTGGAAAGCAGAGTCTCCAGGTGCCGGACACTGCTAATGCTAAAAGCAGCATCCAGAAATACCAGCCGCGCCAGAGAAAGCATGGAGTAGCCAACACCAGCAGCACGGCTCCCACCAATCGAACTGTGCGGGTGTTTCTCATCCAATGGTCCGTCGAGCTCGGCGCGGCGAGGTGGCAAAGTCCGGATACGAGCAAGAAACTCGCCAGTACCGCAATGTAGATTGTTCTCGACACCAACTACGCCACGGCAGGCGCTTGCTCGCAATTAATCTCCCACGGTACGCCGAATTGATCAGTAAGCACGCCAAAGCGTGCAGACCAGAAGGTTTTCTGTAGGGCCAAGTGTACTTCACCGTTTTCGGCCAGAGCAGAGAATATGCGTTCCGCGTCCACCGTGTCATCGACGCTAAGCAGTACGTAGAAGCCTTGTGGCTTTACGTACTGCTCAGGAAGAACGTCCGCTCCCGCTAGGACCGTTGCTCCTACCGCAATGTTCGCGTGGACAATCTTGCCGCGCCATTCCGGCCGGACTTGTTCGGCCATGGGTGAATTGCCATAGGTGAGAATGTTGACAATCTTGCCGCCAAACGTCCGCTTATAGAACTGAAACGCTGCCTCGCATTGTCCGCCAAACACGAGGTGGAAACTTACTTGCATGACGCACTCCGTCTATCGTTCAAGCGCCACAATGGGCGCTAAGGGCGCTGGCTCGATTCGACCGGTCGATGACTGCCCCCTGGCCCCGGAGTAATGCCGACCAGGCGGGTCGGCTCAAGAATCTGCACCAGATGCCATTCACCTTTGGAAACGATACAAGCTTCTCCTGGCCCCAACTCACAGGGCTCGTCGGGTGCGGATTCCCCGACGACTCTCACTTTTCCAGAGATGATGAAGATCAGCTCATCTCCATCCGGATGCAACTCGCCGCCGTGTGGCGGAGTACGAGTCATGTCCGCGATCGCAACGATGAGCCCGTCGCAGAGGGCCGGCGGTCCTGGCTGGTGCTCGACAAGAGACATGGATAAGTCGCGAGAAATCGCGATTGAGAACCGTGCGGAATCGACCTTGGTAATTTTCCCCAATGCACTCTCCTCGGCAGCCTGTTGCCACGAGAGACGCCAGAGACGTCTCAGACGCCACCATCATCACCGCCGGACAGTTCATAGTCTTGAAGAAATGGAAGCTCGTTGACGATCCAAGCCCTGGGCGAAGTGCCGGTGAAGGCGTTCCAATCCCGCGTCATGTGCGCCTGGTCGGCATATCCGCAAGCCGCCGCGACGTCGGCAAGCGGTAGCCGCAGATTGCTGATCAGCCCGCACGCGTGTTCAAAGCGGAAGATGCGGGCGGCGGTCTTGGGCGTGATGCCCAATTCGGCACGGAAGCGGTCAGCCATGTACTGCCTACTCCAGCCTGTGTCCTGCGCGAGACTTTCGACAGAACTGCGACCATGACTGGCCGCCAAATGTTGCCACGCATGCGCAACGAGGGGCGAGCCTTTGGCCGGAGTAAGCCTACGCGTGAGCACTTCATCGAGTATCGCGAAGCGTGCCTGCCAATCCCGAGTGCTGCTCAATCGTTCCATCAGCTCCGGGGCATCGCGCGGACAAAGATCGGAAAGGGCAACAGCACCACAAGCTAACTCAGCAGCGGTTGCTCCCAGAACTGCTTGCAGGCCAAGCGGACGAAAAAATACATGCAAGCCTTCCCACGAGCACGTGCGCTCCACAATCGCGAAACCATCGTGCAACCCGCTGACGAGAGCGGAAAAGCGTGCTGCGGGCGGCGCCTCATTCGACATCTGTCGAACATTGATCGGCGCGTCCAGGCTGATGATGAGATGGGCATGGCGGGACGGCAGAGTTGTGTTGACGCCGGGTGTCAGCCCCCGCACGCGGGCGCCCCCATAGTGCGAGATGAAACGTCGCAAAATTGGCGCAGGCAAACGGGTCTCGAAGTGTGCGTCCATTTGTCCATCACCCCTGAACGTCGATAAGTGGCCTGGCTGACGTCGAAGTTTTTGTGCCGAACGTGCCCATGAACGGTTCAAATTGGGAATGTCTCAGGAATTGCCGTCACCGCGCGTCCCTTCAGTCTATCGCGCGCCATGAATGACAGCTACACGGCGACCACTTCGGAACGACCAGCGGCGGCTTTTGGCCGGAAGCGGAATGTTGCGATTTGAGCAGCCACCGTGTGGTGCAGCGCGCAAGGTCCCGAGGCGCTGCTCAATATCACCGCACCGGAACATCCCGGTCGAATGGTTTCCATTCCCAACCCGGCAGCGCCAGGTTGTAGCGCGTTCCACGCCCGGTGCCTTCGGCCAGCAGCAGTCCGTTCTTGACCAGATCCTCTATATCGCGAAACGCCGTGGCCCGTGAGGTATCAGCGATGCCCACGTACTTACGCAAGGTGAGCCCCCCTTCGAATCGTCCCGGCCCCGCTTCGAGCATCTTGTTGATGACCTTGCGCTGCCGCTCGTTGAGTGCGACCTCTCGATGGTCACTCCAGTATCGGGCGCGCATCAAAGACTCATCGACTAACCTCGACGTTGCACGACAGGCATCCACATAGACATCCAAGAACCACTCAAGCCAGTCGGTGATGTCGCCGGTGCCGCGCCCAGCCCGGTTGAGGGCGTCGTAGTATTGCATCTGGCGCCGACACAGCTCACTGGAAACCCCGTGCAGGCGCGTCGCAGTTCGGACGTCCTGGGCCAGCGCCAGATCGAGAATCGCTCGGCCGACCCGGCCGTTCCCGTCTTCGAAGGGATGGATGGATTCAAACCACAGGTGGGCGATGCCCGCACGCACGAGACCGTCTTCGGATCCGGCTCGGGTGCCGTTGAACCACTTCAGGAAACTGTGCATCTCGGCCGGTACTGCGGCGGAAGGGGGTGCCACGTAGTGGACATGCTCCTTGCCCATAGGCCCGCTCACGATCTGCATGGGGTCCTCATGGGTGCGAAAGCGACCCGTCTCGATGTGGCGCAGTGCCGTCCCTTCGGCAGGGAACAGTGCGGCTTGCCAACGGCACAACCGTTCCTTGGTGAGATCGGCATCCCAGTCAGCCGCCGCGTTCTCCATGACATCCAGCAGACCCTCAACGTTTCGGGGAACTGCTGCCATGACGTCAACCGTGATGCCGAGTCGACGGGCAATCGAGGATCGGACGCTGGCCAGGTTGAGAGTTTCACCCTCAATGGCAGCGGTCGAGACCGCTTCGCCCGACCAGACCTCTCTTTCCACGTCTGCTAAGTCGGTAGCACCGATTGCTTCGGCTTTGCCGAATAGACGGCCCACCTCACTCCGGGCGCTTTTCAGTGCCTGCGCGAGCCGCTCAGGCTGGAAGGTGAGTTCAGGCCAGGTAGGGGCATTCCAGATCCAGGAGGTCTTGGACATATCGCACCAAAATATGAGGCGTAATAGGCCTGCTGCGTGCGCTAGAGCGTCGACTTACCTTTTACGCGTCATTTATTGAAGCGCAAATAAGAGATTTGCGCTTCATAGTTGCGAGGAACGCACCGCCACGGACGGTGAATTGCCCATTTGGGGAATAGAGCCCGGCGACCCGGGGGGGATGGAGGCCGGTCTACGAACCTAAAACAACGGTCAGTCTTATTTTAGGTTGAGACGTTAACCATTTCGCGTATCGCACCTCATGACGTTGAGTATTTTTACTCATCGCTTTGAGTAAAAGGTGAGTGCCGACGTGGTCCGCTACAACGCAGTCAGGTCTGCGAGGCGCGCGAGGACGGTTTTGACTCGCTCGGCATGCAGTTCGTCCGGGGTGATCAGACCGGGCAGCGTATTCCTGAATCCCTCGTCAGCCTCGATGGCTGCGAGCCGCTGCACCACGTAGGTCCGCAGCGCCGGCGCCGCGGCGCGCACGTCCGCGACCAAAGTCGAGCACCCCTCGACGATATTGATGATGTCCTCGAAATCGTGGCTTGCCGCCATGTCGCCACGACCCCGCGAATCGAATGCTTCGAACTTCGTCGCCAGAAACGCGGGCGCCGAAATCAGGTTGAGCGCGACGCCGCTGGGCAGGGTGCAGCGCGTAGCCGAGCGCATGGCTTCCTTGTACCACGGGTTGGAAAACCCCAGGACCGCCTCGCTCGTGGGCATCAGATCAACCTTGACGGCGCCGACCGTCCAGCGACAGATCGGTGCGTCGGGGGCCTGGTCGCGCACGAAACCTCGCTCGGCCAGCGCTTTTTCCACCAGATGGTATTCACGCAGCGCTGCGACCTCGGCGATGAGATCGACGTCGTAGGTAACACGAGGCGGTGACGCCGTAGCGCTATCGATCAGCAGACTCACTGCAGAGCCGCCGACCAGTACGAGCTGATGGCGTAGCTCACCCAAGGCGGCTGCGACCAGTTCGACCCGCTGAACATTCGGGTCGCCGGGAATCACAGACGCTCCTCGAGTAGTTTCCGCGCGAGAGTTCGTTCGCGCGCGTTGCCGGCGCGGATGGCATCGAACAGCGCGAGGCTCTGGTATAGGGACGGGTTCCGCAGCGCGGCCGCCGGAGCGGAAGGATAGAGTGGCGTCATTGCCAGCCCGCGGACCTTGCCGGCGACCGACGGCCAGACTGGAGGGGGATCCGAGGACGACACAATATGGGCGCTGAGAGGTTCTGCCGCGTATGAAGTCGGCAGACCCGCCACCATGCCGCCCCGCAGCGGTGGGAACGCATACTTGGCACCATGAAACAGGAACTCTTTGAAGGGCTCCAGGAGGATATGCGGCCGCTTCGTTTCGAAGTGCAGCAGCCGCGCCGCCTCGGCGCGTTTGAGCGCCGCATGCACTTCGGACATCGACAGCCCGGAGGATTCCGCGAGCTCCGGGTAGGTCGTGCCCCGGTCAAGCCCAGAAGCCAGCACCAGCAACAGGTAGAGATCCTGCGGCTTGAGAACGGGTTGGCGGTTGCTCAATCGGGCCATGATTAATTACGCAGTTTCGTGTTTCGCGAAATACGAAAGTAACATTAAATCAATGGCTTGTCAATGACACATAGCCTGGCCCAATGACGCGTGCGGGTTAAGTACGGCGGCTTCGTCTGGCCCCCTTCCAGTCCCGGTTGAGCCGATTGAGGTCAAAGCCCTTCGGATCAAAGACCCCGCCGGCCCAGCGCACCGTGTCCTCGTACTGCTCGTGGTAGCGATCACCGAGAATGGCCAGGAACATCTCATAGCCATGAGGTCCGCCGACGTCCTCCGGCGGGCAGGCATTCTCCCCGGCAATGCATACCGGTAGGCGCGGATTGCTCACCGTCGATGTTGGCGGGGATTCGACGACGATCCGATGTTCCCAGCCGTCCCCCATGTCGTAGCGATACAGGATTTCGCCGCGGATGCCGAGCTCCGACACCACAGCGGCCACCGAAACGCGCCGCTCGTCGCGATAGCCATTGGCCTCCTCCTCGGAAGCTGCCTCCGGTATCCACCAGTCCGGGGCGATGAGGCCCTCGCCCACCTCAAACTCGTGAGCATGGGAGTCGGTCCACCCTAGTACCCATTGCAGGTAGTGGTGCAGGCTCGCCAGCGTCCAATGATCGGCGACCAGCACCCGCCGCCAGACCAGGGGGACCACTTCCAGCAGCTCGATGCGCAATGCCACGGTCTTGCGTGTCGGCGGAGTTGCCACGCTGGGCTCCTTCGGAGCCTGTCCCCGAGTTTAACCAGCCACGGCGACAATTGGCTGTCTTACCGTGAGTATTCCCGAGGCGCCACGGTGCGCGGTTCCCGCGACCTACGAGCGACCGCCGCGATGAGGTGCTCGTCGGTGGTACGAGGAGGGCTCATTCCGCTGACGAACCCCAGGATCTTCTGCGCAAGATCGGCCTGACCTGGGTTCCGCGATTGCCCGTTCAAAGCTGGAAATCCACATCCATTCCTCTCAAAGTCGCCAGATTAGAACCCTCCGGCTCAATTATTGCTGCTCACTGCCGAGAGTTGATCGATGCGGTTACGGTCTAGTGAGTTTTCTTTAGGACAGCGGTGATTTGATCAAAAGTATGATCTCGGCGCGTTACCTGCATACTGATGATTTCCCATCCACCGTCGACCAGGGCCTTCAGCGAAGTTGGTGATTTTGGATCATCACATACGATCACAAGGTTCCAGAAGTTCGCATTCATGTCGAACTGGGAAGAACTTTCCTGGCAAAAGATGGTTTTACCCTTGGGTAGCGTCTGAAATTCATCTGGCGCACTTTGCGCACGAATTGGATGGGAAAGGGTTAACGCGAGGACGACTCCCGGTAACCCCAAGAACAATTGTCGCCCAGCCGTGATCTTAACTCTAAATTGCATAGAACCCCTGTTGCGATTACGCGCGCTCTAGATGGTTATCGGCAGTCGTTTCGGATCATTGAGAGAAGGTCAGAATCTCTGCATCCGACCGGCTCGCATGCTTGGCCGGAGACTCGCGAGGATGCCGGCGGTGTTACTTTATCTATGGCCTTTTATTCGCAGAGGAACTGTGTCGCAAGCGTTGCACAAATGCAGCGCGGAACGCTGCATCGAGGTGGCCCGACTTACCCTTATGTAAGAGGCGGGTGCGAATCGCATATCGAACGTCTGAATTCGCATCCCGTAAGGGAGCCCACCGCAGCGCGAGGTTCGGCCATCGGCAGCGACGGTTCGGGAACTCGTATGAGGCAGGACGAGTTTGGACTACCCTGAGCTGCGAATGGCCGCTTCAATGCCGGCCATTCCTTACCATGACCGACCGCCGCTAGCCGAAAGCCGCGGATTCACCTTCCGGAAGCCGCCAGTCGGCGAAGGCTCCGGCTGACGCCGGCCTGACCCCGACCGGCCATTCGAATCGCAAGACCCGTCATGAGAATGCGGCCACCGGCTACACGGTAGTTCTATTCATCGGCATCAAGGGGCCACGTGCCTCGGGCTGTCATCTCGATAGACACTGAAGTCCCGCTTCTCCAGATCCTGTAGCTGGGAGGAGATGAACCAGAGGGCCCAGAGCTGTATGACTACGCTGACCGAGATACATACATCTGCGTTCTCGATGTGCATGAATGGAGCACAGGACAGGACGATCAACGCCTCGCCAGGCCCGTTCAGGGCGCCCGCCAGAAAGCGGACGCGGTAGCGGCGCTGTCGCTCACTGAAAGTGTCGGCGTCGGACATGTAAGGATCCGGTCGGCTGAATCCTCGCGGCGAGAACAAGGAATAGACCATGATTCCGAGCAAGACAACACCGGATGCCATCAGTATTACGGCAGGAGGAAGCGCCTTCGGCCAATACAGGTAACCGACCGCGACGCATGCCAGACCCAGCGTCTGCAGGACAAGCCCGAACACAATCCATGAAGGCGAAACGAAATCTGTGATCCGCCACGGCCGCAGCTCCGCCGATCGCGCGCTCGAAGGTCGCATGCCACGAAATGCTTTCGAGATCTTGATCCCCAAGGGCATTGCAATGTACAGGACCACGCCGAGCTGCAGGACAAGGATGCCGCTCATATATGCTGCAAACACTTTCGAGCTTGGGGATTGGATGAGCGCGGCGACCAAGACGAGGGCCGCGAAACACCCAATTCCGAATTGTACTCTTCTGAACAAGATCAGCTTACTTTCAATTATCTGCTTGGGTAGCGGATATAGCCGCAGATACTGCTCCGGCGGATACCGCCTGATCATCCGTGCATGGTATTGGCCCCATCTTTGTGGCACGTAGAAGGACAGAACAATAATTTGCGACGCGAATGCGGCCGCGAGCAGAACGCTCCGAAACCCAAGACTCATACCTAATCCCTCATGGCACTGACGAAGGAATTTCTAATCTCCGAATCGGTCAGGCCCTTTCTGCGCAGCACTGCGACGACCTGCGCAATCGCCGCGAGGGCCTCCGCGCCTAGATCGACCTTCGAATGTTTCTTGCCTTCCTGATGGACGAACGAACCCCGAGGACCGGTTTCAATTATCGCGTCACGTTCGAGGAGTCGATACGCCTTTGCGACTGTGTTCGGGTTGATCCGCAGGTCAATCGCGAGCTGGCGAATGGCGGGCATAGGCGCACCGGGCTGCAGCTGGCCGCCCCGAACTGCCTCACGGATTTGTGTGACCAACTGCGAAAACACGGGTTCGGGCAGTCGTTCGTCGATGCTGATGTGCATGGCGGCCCAATGCGTATTGGTGTACTAATAGTACACATAGTACACCGTTGCGGCAACTCTACTTGGCTTGGACCAACCTTGCACCGTACCTAAGGTCACACCTTAGAGTGGCTCTGGGAGACCAACAATGAACGAAGCTGCAACGGTATGGCTGACGGCGGCGGAGTGCGCGTTGCGCACCGGGCTCACGGTACGTGCACTGCGTGTCTATGAGAAATACGGGCTGATCGCGCCGGGACGTTCGGCGGCGGGGTGGCGCCGCTATGGCGCCCAGGAGCTGCTCAGCCTCAATGAAATCGGCCTGCTCAAAGTCCTTGGTTTGACCCTGAATCAGATCCGCGATCTGACGCGCCGGCCTTCATCTCCCACTTTGCGCCAGCTCTTGGAGCTGCAACTGGGGGCGTGGAAAAGTCGCCGCGCCGCGGCGGAACGCGGCCTGGCGGTTGCCGAGACTGCGCTGCAACAGCTGCAGGCAGGCCGTTCATTGTCGGTCGAGGAACTGTGCTCTCTTATCAGGAGTTTTGAAATGACCACACCTACCGCCGAGGCGGCGATTTCCGCCGCCGATGAACAAGTCCTACCAGACACCTCAGCATTGGATTGCTATGCCGGCCACTACGTCCGCAACCGCGCACTCGGGGTGTCTACGATCACACGCAAGGACGCCAGGTTGATCCTGGACCCCATCGGTCAGCCAGCGCTGGAGCTCGAGCAGACCGGGGAGGCGGATTTTGCCCTCCCCAAGTTCGATTTCGTGCTGCGCTTCGAACAGATAGAAGATGGTGCCGCGAAGCGTTTGGTGTTCTGGCAGCGGGGCACCGCGCGTCGATTGGAAAGGACCGACGCGCAGACCGCCAGGGTCATCAAGCAGACTATCCTGGACCGCATTAAGAATCGGCGGCCAATGCCGGGAAGCCAAGAAGCGTTACGCAAAATGCTTGACGCGGGCAACCCCAACTACGACCAGATGAGCCCGGAGTTTGCGCAGGTCAGACGTGGGCAGCAGCCGTATTGGCAGATTGTGGGTCAGTACCTCGGTGCAATCGTGTCGATCGAGTTTGTGGGCGTCAGCAATCAGGGATGGGACATCTACCAGGTTCAGCATGAGAATGATGTGCATCGGTACCGTATCGCCATGGGCGATGACGGCAAGGTCTACGGCTTCAGCGAGGCGAGCGCGGCAGCGGACAAATCCGCCGTGGTATGAGCAACACGTCGCGCGCGACAGTAGTCAAGACTTTGCCCGAGCTACGTTCATGACTTCGTTGCGACGGCTCGGATCGCCCTGATCCGTTCAGCGATATAGGTCCGCCGACCCGAGGACTTCACCCGTTGTGTGTATTCCTTCAGTCGCTGCCACTGAAAGCCGCGCGGAATGCTGAGTTCGGGCAGCTTCGAGAACAGGCGTGATTTTCCCGGCGCGAGATAGAGCAAGTCGAACAGCGCCTTTTCGGGAGTCGCGATCTTGGCATCCGACCCGGATGACAGTTCAAAGCCAGTAAAGAGCTCCGGCGGCATGCGATGGAAGGAGACGGCGTCCATCGGAGTCCGCAATTGGCGCGGCCGCGCCGGCGTCACCGCGTAGACAGTTGCGGGAATCTGCTCGATCAGCCCATGATGAAACAGCGCCGATTGCAGCGAGATGTATGCCGGGTGGGGTGCGGAAATCAGTTCAGGCAGCGCAAGGCGATCTATCTTCTTGTCGACCAACCATCGCCCACGGCTTAAGTGAATGATCATCTCCTCGGCTCCAAGCCGTCTCAAGATGGTCGTCGCGTTGCTGGCGGAGACCTGCAACAGCGCGGCCACATCACGTGATTCCACGACCGGGGTCGCCAGCGTTTGCAGTCGCTGCAGGGCTTCGATCTGCTTCATGGCCGCAAGGCCTCCAGACCGGTGATGACCTGCTCCTGAAGCTCATTCCAGACCTTCTTGTTGCCGTAGTACTCCTGGTACTGCGGTTCCAGGTAGGCGAGGACCTGGCCGGCGAAGGCGTCGTAATCAACGGCTGAGGCATTCTCGATGGCGGCGACCAGATGTTTGGTTGCAGCCCGGAGGAGTGGTTGCGCCGCGCCTCCGGCATCCAGCAACAGCTTCAGATCGAACGCGTCTCGCGACTGGATCTGCTGGCGCAAAGCCAGCGCGGAAACCTTCTGGGCAAATGCCGCGCGGACATTGTAGTGCTGCACGATGACTGGATAGAGCCGGTACGTGCGGCTGATTTCGGGGTCCACCAGTTCCACCGCGGTCTCACCATCCAGGCCGCGCCGCGAGAACTCGATCTTGGTCGGTATCTCGGTGCCGGAGTCGACGAGGCGCAGTCCCAATTCCCAGCGCTGCGTCGTCCCGGTCTGCTTCGGCTGAGCGGTCCTGGCCAATTCGATGCCCTGGGCTCGCAGCGCCTGCAAGAACGCGGGGGTCTCGAGCAGGCGATTCACATTGTTCTGTAGGGTGCCGACGGCCATCGTCTGGATGTCCAGATCCATGTGTTCGGAGTAGCGGATGCTCTTTAAGAAGAACCGAAGATTGCAGCCGCCCTTCAGGGCGAAGAGGGCTTTGTCGACGCGCGCGCCGAAGGCCCGCAGGAACAGCAGGTGGAAGATCTCGATGGCCTGGCGGTCATTCCACATGGTTCCACATTGCGCGTAATCGACACATATGTCGACTACCGGTAATGTGGAACCGTGACGGGCCGAACGATTTCCTACTCTGCAACGGCGCGGGGTCGCAGCGATACCGGTCTTTCGCCCGAAGTGGTCGGGTAGCTGCCGGTCGCACCTGCATCCTCTTGCACCGTGAGCTTGTGACCCGTCCTTGGGGCTGGCTGTTCTTCGGGCCTACTCCCCACCGCGCATTGACTGACTCGACCGCCATGCGCGGCGTGTGTTTCTGAATGAAGCGAACCTATTCCGTGACAGTCGCTATGCTATGTGCGAGGCAGTGGGATTGTGCGTTTTGATGTAGCGGTATGAACGACAATAAAGGGAGTCACGAAACATGAACAGCACCGAGAAAGAAAAGATCCTGAAGCTGGCACTTCGACTGTTCGGGGTCATTTTCCTGTTTGTCTATCCGCTGGGATTCATCTGGCCGGCCGGCTGGGTATGGCATGGAGGTATGGGGGGCTATTACCTGCAGATGATCGCCGGAATCTATGCCGTGCTCGGCATTTTCTTGATCCTGGCCGCCACGAACCCAGCCGCCCATCGCAGCCTCATCTCATTCACCGTCTGGTCGAGCCTCGTCCATGCCGCAATCATGGCGGTGCAGGCTGTGGGCGATCCGCATGAACACGGGCACCTAGTTGGTGACGTGCCTGCACTGGTACTTGTCGCGGTCGTCCTTTGGTATTTCTCTCCAGCAAAGGCCGTGACATGAGAGTTGCATCGCTACCCAGGAGCCTGCTTTCGGCCGAGGGCCTGAAACCTGCCGCGACACTTCAAGGTCCGACGGGATCCACAGGCCAGATGACGGCGTCGTAGACGGCAGTGCCGACGGCAGCGCCCTGTGGCGGCCAGTTCGGCGTCTCTTTGAGTTCCACCGTCGCACCCCAGCCACGCAGAAGGTCTGCGAGATCCTTGCGCGGGGCCTGCGCCTGTTGCAGGAACGGCACGTAGCCGCGCCCCATCGCGTAATCGAGCGCGGTCAATCCGTCTTCATCCTTTGCGTTGACGTTGATGCCGAGGTTAACGAGCGCCGCCATCGCTTCCTTGTTGCCGGCCCGGGTGGCGTAGTGAAGGGCCGAGCCGCCGCGCGTGCGCTGCAGGAAATGGCGCTTCGCCACGAGGTTCACATCCGCACCGCTGGCGGCGAGCAACCTGATGAGTTCGACAGTGGGATTGACTCGGGAACCCTTGCCGTCTTTCGGTCCTTCTACGAGATCATCGATAGTCACGCGCCGCGGCGCCGCCACCCCTGCGATGCGCGAATTCGGAAAGCCGCTGCCGCCGGTACGCGCGGTGGTCGCGAGGATGATGGGGCCCTGGCCATCGGATGTGGCGAGCCGCGGATTGGCGCCGTGGGCCAGCAGCAGTTTCACGATCTCGATGTCGCCATTGGCACAGGCCGAGAGGAACGGGGTAGTGCCACGACCTGTGTCAGCGCCAAGGATGGTGCGCCCCACCGCCTGGTAGTAAAGCTGCTGATTCGAATTCGCGCCGCGTTCCACGAGCATCTTCACCACATCACGGGCGCTGAGGCGGTTCGGCACATCCTGGTCGAGCGGGTTGTCGTTGCCGCGCACCGTCTCGTTGACGATCGCCACGTTCAGCGGCCCCTGGCCGTAGAGGTCCCATTGGTTGACGTCGGAGCCCGCTTCGATCAGAAGCTTGGCGAGGTCCCAGTTGCCGTTCATCAGGGCGATGGACAAGGGCGGCATGCCCGACGGGTCGGGGAGAGTCACATCGGCGTGGTACTTCAGCAGGACCGGCAGGCACTCGCGGCAGTTCTCGCGCGCCGCATACATCAACGGCGTGAAGCCGCCCCGGTCAAGGTGCTTGGCGCGGCTCTCGGCGGTGGCGACGCGAGCATAGTCACGCACCGCCGAGCGCGCATTTACATCCGCTCCTTTCGAAGCGAGGTATTGCACGAGGTCGGGATGGCGCTGGGCGGTCGCCCACATCAGGGGGGTCTGACCGCCGAAGCGCTCGCGCGGGTCGACCAGCGCGCCGGCATTCACCAGCAGTTTCGCGGCATCGAGATTGCCGCTGCGCGCGACAAGGTGCAGTACGGTCTCGCCGTCCGGATTCACGGAGTTGGGATTCGCGCCGGCCTTCAGCAGCAGCTTGAGGAGCTCGGTGTTGCTCTCGTCCGCAGCAAGCTGCATTGCGTCGACGCCGTAGGCATTCACCACCCGGGGATCGGCACCTGTTGCGAGCAGGCGCTTCACCTCGGCGAGGTTGCCTTCAAACACCGCCCATTGCAGCGGCGTGCTGCCATCCGGGCGCGACGCTGGTGCCTCCGCTTCTGCCGCGACGCCAGTCGACAACAGCACAACTGCGGCCATGATCGCGGTTGCGAGCTTGCGTGTCAGGACCATGCCCTCATTCCTAAATGCTCCGTGTACGTTGTCTGAGCGAACCGGGTGCCGCAACCGTGAACCGACCCCGACCTTCCGGTTTTCGTTAACCTGGTTGATTTTGCCTGAATTGACAGCCACGCGAGTTCTCGGTGAGACTACAGGCAGCGCGCCAGACAGGGCGCCTCCTGCCCGCGGCAAGGGAAAACTCCCACCTGTTCGATTTGAGTTCGCATCAACACCTTCTTTCTGCCTGATTCAGCGGGTCGCAGGCGATTATGAAAGGAGGTTGCCATGACCCAGTCGAAGTTCCTTCCTGCACGCCCCTCACTTGAATCTTTGCGCAAACAGGCGAAGGGGCTCGCTCGCAAACTCGCTGTTTCACATCGCGACGCCCAGCTCGCGCTGGCCCGCGAATATGGTTTCGCCGGTTGGCCGGAGCTTCGGGAAGAGGTCCTGAAGCGCACCGGCAAAGTCTTCGAGTGGGCCTTGTCCGAGGCTGGCCGCGCGATCCACGACAATGATCTGGAGCGTTTGAAGACGCTGCTGGCGGAACATAGCGGGTTGCTGGCATGGCGTGACGCGGCGGGACAGCCATTGCTGCAGGCCACGACGCCTTATGCCATGGACGTCAGCGATCCTAAGCGAGAGGCCGAATTCTGCCGGCCTGACTGCGCGGCGGTTTTGATCGATGCCGGCGCGCTCGTGACACCTTCGGTGTGGAACACTCTGATCCGCTGCGGCGCAGCCGGCATGATGGCGCTCCTTCAGCAAAAACAGGTGCTGCCGCGCACGCTCGTCGTGCTTGCAGCGTTAGGGGACCAGCAGGGCGTGCGCGCCTGCCTCGATGAGCCTCAAGGCGGGGACCGCGACGCCGTGAACTACGCCTTCATGGGCGCCAGCCGGTTCAAGCGCGCGGCCGTCGCGGCGATGCTGCTGGATCGCGCCATCGCGCTCGACCCCAGCCTGGGTGCCGAGATCGACCGCTGGGGCGGCCGCCCGGCTTTCCTCGCCGACATGATTGAGCATTGCCCGTCGCCGCACCGGACGACGGAGCCCTGGGTCGCCTTTGTCATGCGCCAGCTGCTGGACGCGATGGATCGGAACGACCTGCCGGCGTTCACAGGCTGGCTCACGAGCCAGGCCTGGCTACTCGATGACCGGCACCTGGCTCTCCAGGCCGACCTTATTGGGCAACTCGCCGGAGCCAACCTCGAGACTTTCATCCGCGTGTTGCTGGAGCGGTCCCCAGCTTTGCTGCGCTCATCCTCGCCGCCGCCGTCCATGGCGCTGATCTGGGCGTTAGACGCGGGCCACGCGCATCTCGCCCCGCTGCTGACGCAGATCTGGCCGCTGCCCGACGATCTGCCGCATGCCGCCGGCGTCGGCGATCTGGATCGTGTCATACGCTGGTTCGACGACAAGGGCCGGCCGGCGCTCGGCGATCCGGGCCGTCACCACCGCAATGTCCGTCCGGGCGTTCCCCGGGTGCAGCAGGTGCTTGACGTGGCGCTTGCCTGGGCGGTCATGAGCAAGCATTTTCAGGTGGCCGAGTTCCTGCTCGCGCACGGCGCCGACGTGAACACCGACTGGGCCACTCACGAACCGGCGAGCATCCTGCATGAGTGCGCGACCCACGGCAATTTCGAGGGTGCGCGCTTTTTGATCGCGCACGGCATCGACCTCACCATCGAAGATCATCGCTGGGGCGGGACCGCCGCGGGCTGGGCGTGGCACGCGGCGAACGATCAGGCCATGTATAAAATGCTGACGGACGCGGAGCAAGAGCGAAAGCGTGGAAACAACAAAGGCGTGGACGAATTGCCTCCCGAGTGAGGTTCACCGGACCCGGACATGATGTCGATCGCAAGTCTTCGATCACAGCTGAGGGTATGGTTCAGCCGATTTTCTCTGGCGCCGGATGATCTGCTGCGCGATCGGACCTACCGTCGCTTGTGGACCTCGATCCTCATTTCCTCTTTTGGGAGCCAGGTGACGCTGCTCGCCATCCCGCTGACGGCGGCCGTTCTGTTGCATGCTTCGCCATCGCAGATGAGTTTCCTGGTCGCAGCCGAGCTCACCCCCTTCGCGCTGCTGTCGCTTCCCACCGGTGTCATCCTGGACCGGGTACGGAAGCTGCCGGTATACGTGATCGGCGAACTGTCGATCGGACTGGGTGTGGCCACCGTGCCGGTGGCCTGGTGGCTGCATCTGCTGTCGATTCACTGGCTCTACGTCGTGGCCTTTGTCATTGGCGCGGTGAATACGACGGCGGGCAGCGCGGCGCAGATCGTGCTGACGCAGATCGTGCCGCGCGAGCGGCTGGTCGAAGCGCATGCCAAGAATGCGCTGGCAACCTCTGCGGCCGAGGTCACCGGCCCCGGTGCCGCGGGCGCATTGATCAAGATGTTCGGCGCTCCCCTGGCACTGATCGTGACGGGCGGCCTGCTGTTTGCCTCCTCCACCATCCTGCGCGGGGTCCGGGTACGAGAGCATTCGGAACTGAGCCGAACCGAGTTCTGGAAATCGTTGGCCGAGGGTCTGGCCTTCGTCAGAAGGAGTCGGTTGCTGATGACGATGGCGAGTTGTGTCGGTCTGTGGCAGATGTGCAACCAGTCGGCTACGGTCGTGCAGATCCTGTATGCAACCCGACAGCTCGGACTATCCGAGCGAGGTGTCGGCTTAAGCTATGTTGCCCTTGGCTGTGGCACCGTGCTCGCCAGTGCCAATGGCCATCGCGTCGTGCGCCACCTCGGTCCTGGTCCGACGATGGTCATGGGGTTTGCAATCTCCGGTTTAGGCTGGCTCCTGCTGGCCGTCATGCCGGCCCGGTTCTGGGGAATTCCCACCTACGTCGCCATGCTCTTCCTGTTCGGATCAGGCGCCGTCTTCATATTCATCAACTTCCTGTCTTTGCGGCAGTCTGTGACGCCCGCTCCCATGCTCGGGCGCATGACCAGTACCGTGCGTTGGTTGATTCTTTTGCCGGCGATTCCCGGTGCCTTGATCGGGGGATGGCTTGGGGAGCACTTGGGCCTGCGCAGTGCGCTCGGGTTCGCCGGCGGCACGACCCTGCTGATGGCCGCCCTGGTCTGGCAGCGCCCGATCATCCGCTCGATTCGCACCCTGCCGAGCCTCAAGGCGGAGGCGGTAACGCCATACTCTTCGGAGTCGTCAACCTGACCACGGGATGGCGCTGGAGGCCTTGCGTTACTGCGCCTTGCGAAGGCGCTCGAAGTACCGATCGAGCACCTTCACCCGATCCAGAAGCGGATAGGTGCGCGCGCCCGGGGTGGCATCGAAGACCATGACCTGCTGATTCTGGTCCGTGAAGGCAGGCCACTGCGGCAGGCCCGGCCCATTCGGATCGCCGGTCTTCGCAAAATTCACATCGTAGGCGCTGATCATGTCGGACAAGGCGATGTCTTCCTTGCGGGGCGTACCGCGGCTCGCCAGCGTCTGGAAATGGAAGGGGACATCGCTCCCGTGACCCGAGCCTTCGGCCTGCGGGGCATGGTTGTTGTAGAAGTAGCTGAACACCTTTCCCTTGCCCTGCTGCGACTGCTCCCGGGCCCAGGTCCACATGTGCCAGTCGAACTGTGTGTCGTTGCGCACCTGCCGGGCGGCGCTCAGGGCTTCAGCATCGGTCGCATGCGGGTAGACGCCTAATACGGCCTCGGCCTGCTCGCCAAACTGCCCCCTGACCTGAGTTTCGAACTCGGCCGGTGTGAGCGACTTGGGGCCGCCGAAGACGAGGGTTTCATCCGAGACAT
>Ga0210400_10002423_pt1 | contig 17299 bp, 14 predicted proteins | sample IncBWH26MmetaG_FD_155456 | JGI IMG/M metagenome (GOLD analysis project Ga0210400, IMG submission 155456) | Forest soil microbial communities from Barre Woods Harvard Forest LTER site, Petersham, Massachusetts, United States - Inc-BW-H-26-M | ecosystem: Environmental > Terrestrial > Soil >... | reverse complement strand
CACTGACGTCGGTACCCTGACTCCAAAATACCTACCCACGACATGGATCCCCGGCCGTGGCACTACCGCTGATCTGCGACCTAACGCCATTTCGACCGCAGGAACGCGGCAATCAAATACTTCGGAATTGCGGCAGAAGTCGGTGGCGACTCGCGTAACATGATGAACGGACTTCAACATTCCGGCGGCATGGCGTCAAATCGGATTCTTCGAGGGCCGGCCTGCTCCGTCCAGGACCGAAAAATCCTCCGCGGATAGTTCGACCTTGAGCGCGTCCACGTTCTCTTCGAGATGCTTGACCTTCGAGGTCCCCGGAATGGGCAGCATCACGGGGCTGCGCTTGAGCAGCCATGCCAGGGCGATCTGACCTCTGGTTGCCTGAAGTTTCTTCGCCAGGCCATCGAGCGCGGATCCCGAGCGGGTCAGCGCACCGGCGGCCAATGGAAACCAGGGAATGAATCCGATGCCATGGCGCTCGCAATAGTCGAGCACCGCTTCACTGCGCCGATCGACCAGGTTGTATTGGTTCTGGACCGTGGCGACCCTGAAAAGTTTGGACGCCGCCTCGATTTCGGCAATCGACACTTCACTCAGGCCCGCATGCCGGATGATGCCCTCATCCAGCATGGCTTTCACAGCCGCGAATTGTTGCAAGGCAGGAACCTTTGGATCGATGCGATGCAGCTGCCACAGACCGATTTGTTCGACGCCCAAGGCCTTCAGGCTCGCGCGAGCCTGCTGGATCAGATATTCGGGATCGCCCCGTGGCGCCCACCGGTCAGGGCCTTTGCGTGTCAGGCCGGCCTTGGTCGCCACCAGCATCCCGGGGTAGGGCGCCAGCGCTTCATGAATGAGGCGTTCGGAGACGCCCGGTCCATAGGAGTCGGCCGTGTCAACGAAGTTGATGCCGATCTCGGGCAGTCTGCGCAAGACACGCAGCGCCTCGGCCCGATCCTGCGGCTCGCCCCAGATCCCCGGACCGGTGATTCGCATGGCGCCGAACCCCAGGCGATGCATTTCAATCTCGCCCCCGATCCGAAAAGTGCCGGCGCGGGATGCATCAAGGGGGGGATGAGACATGTGGGCATCCTAGTCTTTGCGCCGCGCTTGCGCGGCCGCGACCTGTTCGATCAGCTTGGTATTGCGTTCATAAACCGCCAGCGCGTCGGCCGCAACCTGCGCAAGCTTGGGCGTGCCGGTCTCGATGACGGTCAGCAGCCATGCAAACGCCGCATCCGAACGGTGCAGGGCCGCGGCGCGGATGAGGGCGCCACGCGCCTCGGGAGCCACCAGCTCATCCCAGGCGTCACGCAGCAGTTTCAGGGCCTGCGGCAGTCGCGATTCGCCCAGGGCGAGGGCCGCATATTCCTGCAGGGCTTCGTCTTTCACGCGCAGATACGCCGCGACGAACGGCAGTGAATATTCCGGCGCAATCGTCAGCAGGGCGCCAAAACATTCGCCCAGCACCTGCGCTTCGGCATCGCCAATCTGTACCTTCAGGCGCAGCACGGCTTCGGCCTCATAGGGATTGCCGCAGGATATGGCGCGCGCCGCGCCGCAGCGGACCTCGACTTCAGGATCGTTCAGCAATCCGGTCAGCTCCGCGACGGCACGCAGATGGCCCGAGGCCGCCAGTCCCATGGCACAACTGCAGCGCACATCCGTGGCCGTGTCGGCACGCCCGCCCCATACCGGCTCCGGCTGTCGATAGCGAATGCCGTTCTGATAGAACGCGATGTCCTGGCACTCGAGCATCACCAGGGCACGTGCGAGGGCACTCTTGGCCTTGCAGCGTGGGTCCCGCTTGACCGGATCTTGCAGGAAGCGGGCGAAGGCGCCGAGCAGATCGGGGATGAGTTCGTGCAGCACTCGCTCGCCGGTGAGCGTCGCCGCCCGGCTGACCACCAGGAAGTGACGGTCGGCCAGCGCCTTTTTCAGTACTGCCGCGGCGTCAGCCCGCGGTGTGGCCGGATCCAGGGCGTTCAGGATATCCAAGGCGGCCTGTGCCTTGGAATCTGCGCTCTGGCGCGGGGCCGATGCCATGCGGCGTTCGGCTAGAGCCGGACCAGTCCGCGCTTGTGCGCCACGGCCACCGCCTCGGTGCGGCTGATGGCATCGAGCTTGGTGAGAATGGCCTTCACATGGGTCTTCGCAGTCCCTTCGGTGATGCTCAAGCGGCGGGCGATGTCCTTGTTGCTGCGACCCTCCGCCAGCAGCTGCAGCACGCCCAGTTCGCGCTGGGTGAGGCTGGGTTTGGTCATGCGCTGCAGCGCCTTGCTGGCCACCGAGGAGGATGCATAGGGACGGTCTTCGCTGACCGCGCGGATGGCGAACAGGATCTCGGTGCGCGGCGAGTCCTTCAGCAGATAGCCCTTCGCGCCCTGGCTCAAGCAGCGGAAGATGTCCTCATCCCCGTCGTAAGTGGTCATGATCAGCAGGCGCGCATGCGGATGCGCGGCCAGCACCATCTGCACGACCGCCACGCCATCACGCTTGGGCATGCGCAGGTCCAGCACCATGACATCGGGCAGCAACCGGTCGTACAGCTCGGTGGCCTCTTCGCCATCGGCGGCTTCGGCCACCACTTCCATATCCGGCTGGCGGTTGAGGATGGCGGCGAGGCCATCGCGTACTACCGGATGATCATCGGCCAGGATGACGCGAATCTTGCGCGCCGGAGCCGCGGCGATCGCGCTGAGGGCCGCCACCGGCGCTGCCGCAGCGGCGCTCACGGAATATTCCGCCGCGGCAGGCGCACGCACACCCGCGTGCCCTGGCCCTTATCCGTCTCGATACGCCAGGCGCCGCCAATGGCCTCGGCGCGCTCGCGCATATTGGTCAGGCCAAAGCCATGCTGGGCGCAGTCATCCGGTGAGCCTTCCATGCCCTGACCATCGTCGGCCACGGTCAGCAACCAGTGCGCCGGCTCGCCAATCAGACTGATGCGCACATGCTGGGGATGACCATGACGCACAGCGTTGCTCACCGCCTCCTGCGCGATGCGCAGCAGCGCATGCTCATGTTCCGGCGCCAGCCCGGTCGCCGGTGCGAGACCTTCGAAGCTGCATTCGGTGCGCCCGGGCACCGAGGAGCGTTCGGCCAGCTGCCGCAGCGCCAGTTCCAGGCCGCCGCTGCGGGTCTGATCGGGACGCAGCGCCATGACGGAACGGCGCGCCTCGGCCAGGCCCTCGCGCGCCAGGTCGCGGATCCGCCCGGCGATGACGCCCTGCGTGGCGCAGGGTTGCGCGCCTTCATAGTCTTCGGCCGCGGCCAGCTGCATCAGGATGCCGGTGAAGGCCTGCGCCAAGCCATCGTGGATCTCACGGCCGATGCGATTGCGCTCCATGAGCACCGCGGCTTTCTTGGCCGAGTGCGCGAGCCGCATGATTTCAATGGCCAGCGTAGCCTGCTGGGCCAGCGCCACCAGCAGCTCGCTGTTGACGAGCGCCGCGGCTTCGGCCACTTTGAAATACAGGGTGATGAAGCCGACATTGCGGCCGCCGAACAGCAGCGGGAACACCACCATGCCGGTGTGACCGGCCGCGCGGTGATAGTCCATCAGTCCCGGCCACTCCGTCGCATTGTCCTCTTCCGTCAGGCTGCAGAACATCGGCAGCTCGGTGCGCGAGAGCTTCTCGCCCAGGGCATTGCCATCGGCCGGAATGCTCGCCGTGAACGGGGCCGGCACGAGCGCTCCGCCCTCGACATGCGCGACCACCTCCCAGATGGCCGGTGCGTCGTGACGGACGATGACATTGCCGGCCGCGGCCTCGAACTGGCGCGTCGCCTCGAGCAGCACATGCCCCAGGAAGTTGCGGGCATCCGGTTCGCTGGCCAGCCGCTCCAGGTTGCCGCGGATGACGGCATTGGCCTTGGCCAGTTCCGCCATGCGCTGCTCGGCCGCATGCTCGCGCTCGCGGCGGACCGCCTCGATCAGCCGTTCGCGGTGCAGGCCGGCGCCAATGACGCCGGCGGCGGTCTCGAGCGCGGCGACTTCAGCCGGATCAATCGCGCGTCGCTGCCGGGTGTTGTCGAAACTCAGGGCACCGAAAAAACTGTTGTCGACGAATATCGGCACCACCGCCTTGGTGAGCGTGGCGCCGTTCGCGCCTTGGCCATCGCCACCGGCATGCTGGCCGGGAGTCATGAGCACGCTGCGTCCCGAACGCAGCTCCGTGCAGGTGGAGACGATGGTGCTTTCCGGACAGCCGCCCTTGTTCGGATTTCCCAGGTAGGCGGTGATGCCGGGGCCGGTCCATTCCCCCGCGACCACCATCCAGGAGGCGCCGTCGGCACCCGGTTCAGAACGGATGAGATTGACGCGATCCGCGCCGGCGGCCTCCCCGAGTTCGCGCAGGACCGCTGGAATGGCGTCCATGACGACGGTGGCTTCCAGCAGCATGCGGCTGGCGCGCGCCGAAGCTGCCAGCAAGCCTTCACGGTGCTGCAGCGACACGCTGATCTGGGTGAACACGTCGGCGCAGGGGCTGGCGGCTGCGGCGCGCGCAGCTTCTTCGGCGATATCGGCGCAATCCGGCCCGCAGTCCGTGGCGCGGGCGGTCAGCCCAACGGTCATCTCGCCCCCTTTGTAAATGGCGTTCACCGCGAGTCTACCGCTGCGGCGGTACTGCTGTCGTGACACGCGCCACGGGCAGGGGCGCCCCCTCCCAGCCGCCTCCCAGGGCCTTATAGACGGCGATCAGGCTGGTGGCCGCGTCGGTGCGACTTTGCGCCAGCTGATCCTGGGCGGAGAGCTGCGCCCGCTCGGCATCCAGCACGTCCAGGAATCCGACCAGGCCGCCCTCATAGCGGGCCCGGGCAATCTGCGCCGCGGTGTCGCTTTCCCGGGCGGCCGCCGTGAGCTGTACCAGCCGGTCGCGCTGCCGGGCATGGGCCACCAGGGCGTTTTCGGTCTCCTCCAGGGCCTTGAGCACGGTTTGCTGGTAGGCGGCCAGATCCGCATCCGCGCCGGCCCGGGCCCCGGCAATGCGCGCCCGCACGCGCCCCAGATCAAATGCCGGCCAGGAAATGGAAGGTCCGATCAGGAAGGTCTTGGTGCCCGTCGAGCCCAGCGCGGCCAGGTCCCCGGCCGCAAAGCCGAAGTTGCCCGTGAAAGTGACCTTCGGGAACAGATCCCCGACGGCCACACCGATCTGGGCCGTGGCGGCCGCCAGTTGGCGCTCGGCGATGCGGATGTCGGGCCGGCGGCGCAGGAGGCCTGCGGGGTCGCCGACCGCGGCCAGTTGCGGCAACTGCGGCAAGTTGCCCGGGGCCGACAGTACCGTGCTCAAGGCATTCGGCTCGCGGCCGGTCAGCACGCTCAGGCGATGGATGGATTTTTCCACCGCCGCGCGCAGCGGCGGAATGCTGGCCAGGGTGGTATCCAGCTGGGCCTTGGCGCGCGAAGTGTCCAGGTCCGTGCCCCGTCCGGCATCCAGCAGCGCGTTGCTCAAGTCCACCGTCTGCTGCTGGTTGGCGGCATTGCCCTGCAGGACGGTGAGCTCAGCCTGCTCGCCGCGCAGTTCAAAATAGGTGCGAGCGACTTCGGCGGTCACACTGACCTGCGCATCGTGCAGCGTCGCTTCCTGACCTTCCACGGCCGCACGGCTGGCTTCCACTTCCCGGCGCACCCGCCCGAAGAGATCGAGCTCCCAGGTGGCATCGAAGCCCGCGTTGTAATAGCGCTCATCCAACGTCCCCACCCCGAAGCTTTCCGCGGCCGGATATTGCTGGCGGGTGTAGCCACCTTCCGTCGTGACGGTGGGCAACAGGTCGAGCTTGGCCTGGGTGCGCAGGGCGCGCGACTGCTGCAGATGTGCGAGCGCGATCCGCAGGTCGTGGTTGGCGGCCAGGCACTCGATCACCAGGCCATTGAGCAGGTCATCATTGAACTGCCCCCAGAACGGTCCGATGCTGTCATCGGTGGAATAAACCGCGGGCTCGGCTTCGACAAAGGTCGGCGCCGTTTGCACCTCGGGCCGGTGATAGTCAGGCCCCACGGCGCAGGCCGCCAGGGTCGCCGCGATGGCGGCGGCGACGCTCATCGATACGAACTTAAGCACCATGCACCTCCGGGTTGTGGCCCAGGCTCAAAGGCCCGGGGCCTTCGCGGGTGTCAATGGAGCGGATGACACGCGGCTCGGTCAGCCGCCGCAGCAACACGAAGAACACCGGGGTCAGCAGCAGTCCGAAGAAGGTCACCCCGATCATGCCCGCGAACACCGTGACACCCATGGCGTGGCGCACCTCGGCACCCGCGCCCTGCGCGAGCACCAGTGGAATCACGCCCATGATGAAGGCGAAGGAGGTCATGAGGATGGGGCGCAATCGCATCCGGGCCGCCTCGAGCACCGCGGCGCGCGCGTCCATGCCGCGATCCTCCTGCAGGTGCTTGGCAAACTCGATGATCAGGATGGCGTTCTTGCAGGCCAGACCCACCAGCACCAACAGCCCGATCTGCGTGAACACGTTGTTGTCACCGTGGTCCAGATACACCCCGGTGATGCCCGCGAGCAGGCACATCGGCACGATCAGGATGATCGCCAGCGGCAGGGTCAGGCTCTCGTACTGCGCGGCCAGCACCAGGAACACGAACAGGACGCACAGCGGAAAGACGAACGTCGCCGTGTTGCCCGAGATGAGCTGTTGGTAGGCGAGATCGGTCCACTCGAAGCTCATCCCGCGGGGCAGGTTGTCCTTGAGGATCGCGGCCAGGGCGTCCTGGGCCTGATCGGTGCTGTAGCCGGGAGCCGGACCCGCGTTGATGTCCGCGGAGCGATAGGCGTTGTAGCGCTGGGCGGCATCCGGCCCGAAAGTCGGCGTGACGTTCAGCAGCGATCCCAGCGGCACCATCGCGCCTTCGCCATTGCGGGTCTTGAGCGTACGGATGTCATCGGCCTGCGCGCGGAACGGCCCGTCTGCCTGGGCCACGACCTGGAAGGTGCGCCCGAAGCGGTTGAAGTCGTTCACATAGGTCGAGCCCATGTAGGTCTGCAGCGTGTCGAACACATCCGAGAGCTTCACGCCCTGCTGCTTGACCTTGTCGCGATCGACGGTGACATCCAGCTGCGGCACGTTGATCTGGTAGGTGCTCAGCAGGCCCGCCAGCGTCGGGTTCTTCGCGGCTTTCGCCAGCGCATCCTGCACGGCCACGTACAGTGCTTCCGGCCCGGCATCCCCGCGGTCCTCCACCTGCGCCTTGAAGCCGCCGAGGGACCCGAGCCCCAGCACCGGCGGAGGTGTGAAGACCACCACGTAGGCATCCTGGATGCCGGAAAGCTCGGCGTTCAGGCGCGCGGCGATGGCCTTGCCGGTCAGGCCTTTGCGCTGGGCGGGCGGCGTCAGGGCGAAGAAGGATATGCCGGAACTGGAACTCTGCGACCAGCCGTTCACCGACATGCCCGCGAATTCCACCGCGTCCTGCACGCCCGGCGTCTTCAGGCCGATCGCGGCCATGCGCCGCACCACCGCTTCGGTGCGGTCGATCGTCGCGGCGGGGGGCAGCTGCGCCACGGCGATCAGGTACTGCTTGTCCTGATCGGGGATGAAGCCGCCGGGGACGGCATTGAAGCCAAACCAGGCGAGGACGATCAGTCCGGCGTAGAGAACCAGCGCGATACCGCTGCGACGGATGGTCAGCGTCACCGCCTTGGTGTAGCCATTGCCCGCCGCCGCGAAGGCCTGGTTGAAGCGCCTGAAAAATCGCCCGAGGATCTGCTCCATCCAGCGGGCGAAAAGGTCAGGTCTGGCACCATGGGGTTTCAGCAGCACGGCCGCCAGTGCGGGGGACAACGTCAATGAGTTGAAAGCAGAGATCACCGTGGAGATCGCGATCGTCAGGGCGAACTGGCGATAGAACTCGCCGGTCAGGCCGCTGATGAAGGCCACCGGCCCGAATACCGCGACCAGCACCAGGGTGATCGCGATGATCGGTCGGCTGACCTCGCGCATCGCCATGCGCGCGGCTTGCTTCGGGGATTCGCCCGCGGCGATGTGGCGTTCCACGTTCTCGACGACGACGATGGCATCGTCGACCACGATGCCGATGGCCAGCACCAGGCCAAAGAGCGACAGCGTATTGATGGAGAAGCCGAAGCCAAGCAGCACCGCGAAGGTGCCGATGATCGAGACCGGAACGGCGATCAACGGAATGAGCGAGGCGCGCCAGGTCTGCAGGAAGACGATGACGACGATGACGACCAGCAGGATGGCCTCGAGCAGGGTATGCAGCACCGCCTCGATCGACTGGCGCACGAACTGGGTCGGATCATAGGCGATGCGGTAGTCGAGGCCGGCCGGGAAGTCCCGCTTGAGCTCTTCCATGGTCTTGCGCACATTGGACGAGAGCTGCAACGCATTGGCACCGGGAGCCTGCATGATCGGCAGCGCGATGGCATTCTGGTTGTTCAGCATGCTGCGCATGCCGTAGTCCTGGGCGCCCATCTCGATGCGCGCCAGATCCCCTAAGCGCACCAGTTCGCCATTGGCGCCGGTCTTGACGATGATGGCGCGGAACTGATCCTCGGTCGTGAGCCGACCCGCGGCGTTCAAGGCGATCTGGAACTCGGAGCCTTTCGAGGGCGGTGCGCCCAGCTGCCCGGCCGCCACATCGACGTTCTGCTCGCGGATCGCGGTGACGACATCACTGGCGGTGAGATTGCGCACCGCCAGCTTTTCCGGGTCCAGCCACACGCGCATGGCGTAGTCGCCGCCGCCGAACACCTGCACCTGGCCCATACCCGGCAGGCGTGCCAGCACGTCGCGGACATTGAGGGTGGCGTAATTACGCAGGTAGAGCGCATCGTAGCGGTTATCCGGCGAGATCAGGTTCACCAGCATGGTCAGGTCCGAGGAACTCTTGACCGTCGTGACGCCGAGGTCGCGGACTTCCTGCGGCAGACGCGGCTGCGCTTGTGCGACCCGGTTTTGGACCTGCACCTGGGCGCGGTCCACATCGGCGCCGAGCTTGAAGGTGACCGTCAGGCTCAGCGTGCCGTTCATGGTGGACGTGGAGGACATGTACAGCATGTCATCGACGCCCACGATCGCCTGCTCCAGGGGCGCGGCCACTGTGTCCGCGATCACTTTCGGGTTGGCGCCCGGATAGTTCGCGGTCACGACGATCGATGGTGGCACCACCTCCGGGTACTCGCCGATCGGCAGCTTCACCAGCGCCAGGGCGCCGGCAATGGTGATGAAGGTCGAGACGACGGCCGCAAATATCGGCCGTTCGATGAAGAACTCTGAGAGTTTCATGATATGCCTGCCGCCTTAACGAGCGTTTTGCGCAACCAGATCGGATCTTGCGGGCGTGTCCTTGAGATGCTCTTCGCCCATGGCGATGCGCTGGGGCGTGATGGCCATGCCGGCGCGCACATGCTGCAGGCCGTTCACCACGATGGTGTCACCGGGGCTCAAGCCCTCACGCACGACCTGCAGGCCGTCGACGACGGCGCCGAGCTTCACCTGGCGGTACTCCAGGGTGTTGTCCTTGCCGACCCGCAACACGTACTTCAGCCCCTGGTCCGTGCCGACCGCGCTTTCGTTGATGAGCATGGCCGGGAAGGTCTTCGAGCCGGTGATCTTCACGCGCGCGAACATGCCCGGGGTGAATTCACGGTCGTGATTTTCCAGCCGGCCCCGCACCCGCACGGTGCCCGTGGCGGCGTCGATTTCATTGTCGACGAAGGCGATGCTGCCCTGGTGCGGATAGCCTGCTTCATTGGCGAGGCCGACGAACACCGGATGGCTGGCCTCAGACTCGCTGCCCTTGCGGGCGTAGTTCATGAAGTTCAGGAAGCCCTGTTCATCCCCCTGGAAGCTCACATAGATCGGATCCACGGAGACCAGGGTGGTCAGCAGGGTCTGGCCGCTGGTCACCAGGTTTCCGGCGGTGATTTCGGCGCGGCTCACGACGCCGGTGAACGGCGCGGTCACGCGCGTGAAGCTCAGATTCAGCGCGGCCGTATCCACGGCGGCTTGCGCGCCGGCGACATTGGCATGGGCCTGGGCCAGCGCAGCGTCGCGACTCTCCAGTTCCTCGCGCGAAATGGCGCGCGCGGCCACCAGCCGGTTGGCGCGATCCTGTTCGGACGTGGCCAGCGTCAGCTGCGAGCGGGCCTGTTCCAGCTGCGCCTGGGCATGCTTCAGATCCGCCTCATAGGGCCGCGGGTCGATGACGAACAGCACCTCCCCGCGCGTGACTTCACGACCCTGCACGAAGTTGACCGAAGCGATGTAGCCGGAGACGCGCGGCCGGACTTCCACCCGCTCCACGGCCTCGAAGCGCCCGGTGAATTCATCCGAGTCGGCGATCTGGCGCGACAGCACGGTGGCCACGGACACCGACGGCGGCGCTTGCGCGGCGGCGGGCATCGCGGTCACACCGCGGGTGCAGCCTGCCAGCTGCACCAGCAGGGCGAGGGTAAAAACCGTTGCGGCGAACCAAAAGGAAATTGACTGGCGATGACTCATATCCGACTCCCCGAATCCATGGACTCACTGGCGGTTTCTGAAGCCAGTGCTGATGGGGGACATCATCGGACGTAGCACGCCAGGTGAACATTCACCGGATGCCCGAGAACCGGGTCCCAAGGCTGGGGGGGTGGATCTACCTCTTTTGAGAGAGGCGCGGGTCAGTGTTCGCTGTCGAGGTGTTCCAGCGCGGCGGCGGGATAGCGTCCGCCCGCGGCGGCATCGGCCGGCACCGCCTCGGTGAGCGCGGCCAGCTGCTCGGCCGTGAGCTCCAGGGGCAAGGCTCCCAGCGCCTCGGTCAGCCGGTCCCGGCGGCGGGCGCCGATCAGGGGAATGATGTCTTCCCCCTGCGCCGCCACCCAGGCGATGGCCACCTGCGCGACGCTCGCCCCGATGGTCTGCGCAACGCCGCGCAGTTTTTCCACCAGCGCCAGGTTCGTGGCCAGATTCGCGCCCTGGAAGCGCGGACTGAACGCCCGGAAATCCTTGCCCGCGGTCGCGGCGTCCTTCGACCAGTGACCGCTGATGAGTCCGCGCGACAGGACTCCGTAGGCGGTGATGTCGATGCCCAGCTCCCGACAGGTCGGCAGGATCTGCGCCTCGATGCCACGGGAAATCAGTGAATACTCGATCTGCAGGTCGACAATGGGATGAACCGCGGCGGCGCGGCGCAGCGTCCCGGCGCCCACTTCGGACAGCCCGACGTGTCGCACGAAGCCCGCCTTGATGAGATCGGCAATAGCCCCGACGGTCTCTTCGATGGGTACGCCCGGATCCAGCCGCGCGGGGCGATAGATATCGATGTAGTCCGTGCCCAGCCGCTGCAGCGAGTAGCTCAGGAAGTTGCGGATGGCGGCCGGGCGGCTGTCGTAGCCCACCCAGGCGCCGTCCGGCCCGCGCAGCGCGCCGAACTTGACGCTGATCTGCAATTGGTCGCGGGGCTGGCCCACGAGCGCCTCGCGGATCAGCAGCTCATTGTGCCCCATGCCGTAGAAGTCGCCGGTGTCCAGCAGGGTCACGCCGGCTGCGATCGCCGCATGGATGGTGGCGATGCTTTCGGCGCGGTCACTGGGCCCGTACATGCCCGACATGCCCATACAGCCCAGGCCCAAGGCGGACACCACGGGCCCCGTGGCGCCCAGCCGGCGAGTCAACATGATTTACGCCAGCGCCTTCCCGAACACATCGAGCAGCCGTGACCAGGCCTTCTCGGCCGAGTCATGGTCGTACACGCCCGAGTCGGTGGGACACCAGCCGTGCTTCGTGCCCTCATAGACCTGGACCTCATGCGGCAGACCGGCGGAGGTAAAGGCGGCTTCCAGCAGGTCCTTGGCCTTCGGATCGCTCATGTCATCGCTGGCGGCGATGGCGATCAGCGCGCTGACTTTCATCTTCGGTATCAGCAGGTGCGGGCTGTCCGGCGTCGCGTTCGCGAGCGCGGCGCCGTGGAAGGTTGCGATGGCCCCCACCCGATCCGGGAACTGCGCCGCAACCCGGAAGGTGAACGGGCCGCCCATGCAGTAGCCGGTGGTCCCCATCTTCTTCTTCTTGTCGACGGAAGGCTGGGAATCCAGCCAGGGAATGAATGCCCCGGCATCGGTCGCCACGGTCTTCGGCGTCAAGGATCCCATCATCCCGGTGAGCTGGGCGCGGGTGGTGGCATCGAAGGTCGTGGTGGTGGAGGTCGGGGCCTTCTGGAGGCGGTAGAAGGGATTGACCACGAGGACCGAGTAGCCCGACTCGGCCAGGCGGGTGGCCATGCCTTTGAACGCGGGACGCAGGCCGAAGATATCGGGCCAGATCAGCACGGCCGGATGCTTGCCCTTGGCCGGATGCACGAAGTAGGCATCGCAGGTGCCATCGGGCGTCTTGATCTCGACATCGGCACCCGCGGTGGCCGCGGCATAGGCGCCGGCCGGAACCAGGGACAGCAGCCCCGCGCCCACACCGAGGGCCCCGAATTCGCGCCGCGACAGGGTTGCCGCCCGACGCTGGTATTGGACGAGGGTATCGAAGTCGTCGTTGTCACACATGGTCTACTCCTGTAACTGCGGCGGGGGGCAGGCCGCAGAGTCTGGCGTTGCGTTGGCAACCGCGCAAGTCATACAGTCGGCACCTCAAACGGGGGGCATGCGGGTGCATACGAGATGGTTCGCGCCACTGATGGCCGGCGCACTGCTGCAGTGCGCTTTGCTCCATGCCGCCGGCCCGGCCGCCGTCGATGCTGTACGAGTGGGCAAAGCGGCTTCAGAGCCGGGTCAATGGTTAACCGTGGGCCGCACCTCGGACGAACAGCGCTTCAGTCCGCTGCAGCAGATCAACACCGATACCGTGAAGCAGCTGCAGCTCGCCTGGTATCTGGATTTCGACAGCAATCGCGGCCAGGAGGCCACGCCCCTCGCCATTGACGGCGTGCTGTACCTTTCCACGGCCTGGAGCAAGGTCAAGGCAGTAGAGGCGCGCAGCGGCAAGCTGCTGTGGGCCTGGGATCCCAAGGTGCCGGGTGAATTCGCCGGGCGCGGCTGCTGCGACCTGGTCAATCGCGGCGTGGCGGCCTGGAAGGGTCGCATCTATGTCGCCACCTATGACGGCCGACTTGTGGCGCTCGACGCCAGGACCGGTGCGGTGGTCTGGAGCGTATTGACCCTGGACCACGACAAGCCGGTGACCAGCACCGGCGCCCCGCGCATCGCGAACGGCAAGGTCATCATCGGCAATGCCGGTTCTGAATTCGGGGTGCGGGGCTACGTCTCTGCCTTCGATGCGGGGACCGGCAGGCAACTGTGGCGCTTCTACACGGTGCCCGGCAATCCCGCGGCGGGCGCGGAGCCGCCGTATCTGACGACAGCGGCCGCCACCTGGAATGGGGACTTCTGGAAGTGGGGCGGCGGCGGCACGGTGTGGGACGGCATCGTCTATGACGCACGCCTGAACCTGCTGTTCATCGGCACCGGCAATGGGTCACCGTGGAATCGCCAGTATCGCGGCGATGGGGGCGGGGACAATCTGTATATCGCCTCGATCATCGCCGTGAATCCGGACACCGGCCAATACGTCTGGCACTACCAGGAAACCCCCGGTGATGAGTGGGACTACGATGCCACCTCACCGCTGATGCTGGCGGACCTGAACATCGGCGGCCGCTCGCGGCGCGTGCTCATGCAGGCCTCCAAGAACGGCGTGTACTACGTGCTGGAGGCGAAGACCGGCAAGGTGCTGACGGCGAAGAATTTCGTCCCCACCTCCTGGAGCAGCGGCATCGACCCGGACACCGGCAAGCCGCAGATGACCCAGAGCGACCGTTACGACATCACCCGCAAGATCGCGATCGTCCAGCCCGGCGGCCAGGGCGCGCATGCCTGGCATCCGTTTTCCTACAATCCACAGACCGGTCTGGTGTATTTCTCGGTGATTGAGACCAGCGGACTGATGAAGGCCGCGGATACCTTCAACGGCAAACCCATGTCCTCGATAACGGGTCTGGCCAATGGATTGCCGCAGTCGACCTACGACGAGCAGCACTCCACGGCGCCGCGCACCGCCGCTTCACAGCTGATTGCCTGGGATCCGATCAAGGAGCAGGAAGTCTGGCGTACCCCGCCGCACGGCAATATCGGCGGCGGCACGCTCTCCACCGCCGGCGGCTTGGTATTCCAAGGCACCAACAAGGGACAGTTCATCGCCTACCGGGCCGACGATGGCCAGCCGCTGTGGACCTTCGAAGCCCAGACGGGCGTGGTGGCGGCGGCCTCGGCCTTCGCACTGGACGGCCAGGAATATGTGGCGGTGGAAGCAGGATATGGTCTGGTGCCCTTCGGCATGAGCAACCAGTCGCGGCTGCTGGTGTTCAAGCTCAACGGCGGCGCGAGCCTGCCGCCGGCACCGCCCCCGCCGCCGCCGCTGGTGCTGAACCCACCGCCGTCGACAGCCGCAAAGGAAGTCATCGCTGCGGGACAACAGGCCTTCGCGGATCATTGCGCGATGTGCCACGAAACCGCCTACGCGAATCGCGGTGCGTTCCCGGACTTGAGGTATTCGCCGGCGATCAACACCGCCGAAGTGATGCGCGCCATTGTGATCGACGGGGCCATGCAGGCAGGGGGCATGGCGTCCTTCAAGGGCAAGGTCAGTCCCGATGAGCTGGAAAGCATCCGCGCCTACCTGATTGAACGGGCCAATCAGGCCAAGGCGGCGGCGGGGTCGACGCGGCCGTAGCCATCCTGGCCCGCGTGGATATGGTGCACTTGAAGTCATTCGAAATATGCCCTAACGCACCAGAAACTGGCACTCCCGGACACCGGGCGACTGCGTCCATGCTTGTGGCGATTCGCCCATCAAACCGTGAGGAGCCGCTGACGTCCGTGGCCGCCCCAAATAAGATCTTGGTTCCGATCCAGGATATTGCCCGGGTCATTCTCATCCTGCGTGGTCAGCGTGTATTGCTCGATGCCGAACTTGCCTCCCTCTATGCAATCACCACCAAGCGCCTGAACGAGCAGGTCCGACGCAACCCGAATCGATTTCCGGCTGACTTCATGTTCCAGCTTACCGCCGCGGAGGTTGCGGATATGAGGTCGCAATTTGCGACCTCAAAAGCCATCGCTGGCCGCGGCCGCCGCCGCTACGTCCCGTAGGCCTTCACGGAGCACGGTGCCATCCAGGCCGCAAACGTCTTGAACAGCCCCCGCGTCGTGGAGATGAGCCTATACGTCGTGCGCGCATTCGTTCAGCTGCGCGAGCTGCTCAGTTGCGACAAGGAACTCGCCAAGCGCCTTGATCAGCTCGAAGCGCGCATCGAGAAGAAGCTCGCCACCCATGACGAGACCATCGCCGCCGTGCTCTCGGCGATCCGCGAACTCATGAAGCCGCCGCAATCCAAGCGACGCAGCATCGGCTTCAGCGCCGATCTCTAACGCTGCATCTTCATCAGCTGCTCCATGCTCGGCATGGCGCTGTTGCTGAGATTGTTCATGATCACGATGGAACCGAACACCACCAGGAACACGATGAAGATGCCGAACCCCAGGGCGAGCGCCGTGTTCTCGCCTTCCTCGGTGGCATTCACGTGCATGAAGAACACCAGGTGCACGCCCATCTGCGCGATGGCGAGCACCGCCAGCAGGATCGGCAGGCCGGGCCCCCAGACCAGGTGAGTGTACGCGGCGCCGAAGGAGGCCAGGGTCAACACGATTGCCAGCCCCAGACCTGCCAGATAGCTTTGCGGGTTGGTGCTGCCGTCGTCTTCGATATGAAGGTTCGGGTCGCTGTGCGTGCCGTGGTGTGCGACGTTTTGGTCAGACATGGACGTTGCTACCCAGGTAAACGATGGTGAACACGCCAATCCACACCAGGTCCAGGGCGTGCCAGAAGAGGCTGAAGCAGAACAGGCGCCGCACCACCGTGGTCCGCAGGCCGAGCGTCGCCACCTGCGCCATCATCACCAGCAGCCACAGCAGTCCGGAACTGACATGGCAGCCGTGCGTGCCCACCAGCGTGAAGAATGCCGACAGGAATGCGCTATGCGTCGGGCCATGGCCGCGGGCGACCAGGTCCGAGAATTCACTGACTTCCAGGCCGATGAAGGCGGCGCCCAGCAGCCAGGTCACCACCGCCCAGAGGTAGAAGTTCTGCAGCTGGCGCCGCTCGGCCGCGATCAGCATCAGGCCGCAGGTGAAGCTCGAGGCCAGCAGGCAGCAGGTCTCGATGAAGACATTCTTGAGTTCAAAAAGGTCATGTCCCGAGGGCCCCCCGGCGGTCGATTTGGACAGGACCGCGTAGGTGGCGAACAGCGATGCAAAGATCACGATATCGCTGAGCAGGAACAGCCAGAAGCCGAAGCTGATCATGGACCAGGTGGACGCCGGTCCGCGCTCCGACAGCGGGATCGGATTGCCGTGTGAATCCAGCACGACTGCGCCTGCAGCCCCGCTCATCGCTGCGCCCCCAGACTCGGATGACGCCGGTCGAATTCTTCGAGCTCTTCGGCTTTGATATAGGTATCGCGGTCCATATCCCAGGCCTGGCGCAGCAGCACGCCGAGGCAGGCGAGGATGGCGAGGATCACCAGCCACCAGATGTGCCAGATCAGGCTGAACCCCAGGATTACCGCAAAGAAGGCACTGATGAATCCGGTCGCACTGCGCTTGGGCATGTGGATGGTTTCGTAATGCGGCTGGTGCTCGGCCTCATAGCGGCTTTCGGCGACCTTGTGCAGTTCGACGTTCCGGTGTTTGACGGCCCAGAAGGCATCGACACTGTCCACATGCGGTTCGACCGCGAAGTTCCACGCCGGCGGCGGGGAGGCCGTGCCCCACTCCAGGGTGCGGCCGTCCCAGGGATCCCCGGTGCGATCGCGACGACGCTCGCGCGTGCGGATGCTCCACGCCAACTGCAGGATCATCAGGACGATGCCTGCGAAAATCAGCAGTGCGCCGCCCAGAGCCGCGATCATGTAGGGCTGCCAGGACGGATCCGCATAATGCTGCATGCGCCGCGTGGCCCCCATCAGGCCCAGCGCGTACAGCGGCATGAAGGCGAGATAAAAGCCGATGAACCAACACCAGAAAACGGCCTTGCCCAAGGTCTCATCCAGCGTGAAGCCGAAAGCCTTCGGGAACCAGTAGCTGTAGCCGGCCATGAAGCCGAACACCACGCCCCCGATGATCACGTTGTGGAAGTGCGCGATCAGGAACAGGCTGTTATGCAGCACGAAGTCCGCCGGCGGGATGGCCAGCAGCACCCCCGTCATGCCGCCGAGCACAAAGGTAATCATGAAGCCCAGCGCCCAGTAGACGGGGACCGTGAAGCGGATCGAGCCGCCGTACAT
>Ga0210400_10002421_pt1 | contig 17302 bp, 16 predicted proteins | sample IncBWH26MmetaG_FD_155456 | JGI IMG/M metagenome (GOLD analysis project Ga0210400, IMG submission 155456) | Forest soil microbial communities from Barre Woods Harvard Forest LTER site, Petersham, Massachusetts, United States - Inc-BW-H-26-M | ecosystem: Environmental > Terrestrial > Soil >... | reverse complement strand
AAACGAATTGGGACAGATCAAGCCGGGATGCCTGGCGGATCTGCTGCTGGTATCGGGCGATCCCACCCAGAACGTCGCGGTTCTTCAATCCAAGGACAATTTGCGCGCCGTCATGAAGGACGGAAAATTTCATAAGGCGCCGGTCGGCAGCGGCTGAGGCCTGGCATGACTATGCGGCAGTGGTTCAAAAAAAACTCCAATGGGGAGGGCGGCAGGGTGACAGACGAGGCCGTGCGGGAGCGCCGCATACGTGCGCACGGCGCGGTGCTTGATTTGAATTTCGCGCAATCGATGTACAAGCCGCTGCTCGAGAATCAGCGCCGCGACGGCGTGGATGTGGTTCGCGACATCGCCTACGGCAGCGATGCGCGTCACCGCCTGGATCTGTATCGCCCGTCGAATGCGCGTGCTGCGCCCAGTGCCGTGATGGTATTCGCGCCCGGCGGAGGCTTCATTCGCGGCGATAAGGGGGAGCGCGAAAATGTCGGTCAATATTTCGCTCGGCAGGGCATCGTGGTGGTCGTGGCCAATTACCGCCTGGCCCCGGCACATGTATGGCCGGCCGGAGCCGAGGATGTGATCGCCTTGTATCGCTGGGTTCGGAAACACGCCGGGAAGTATGCTCTCGATCCGGCACGCATTATTTTGGCGGGCGAATCCGCAGGTGCCGCTCATGTGGCGACGGCCACGCTCATACGCCGCTTCCATCCGGCGGAGGGATTGTCGATTGCCGGCACGGTCCTGATTTCCGGTGTCTATAATCCGGTGCTCGAAAAGCTGGCGCGTGAGCAATTCGGCGTGGCGACACCCGATCCTCGCAACGAGGCGTACTTCGGTTCCGACTTCGATTCCTATCAAAGCATGTCGACCATCGCGCTGATCGACGCCCCGCCGACCGCACCACTGTTGATCACCTATTCCGAACTCGACCTGCTGCAAATGCAAGTGCAGGCCTGCGAGCTGTTCGCGCGGCTGGTCACCGATCACGGCTTCAAACCTCAATTGCGCGTCATTCGCGGCCACAATCACATTACGCAAACGTACGCCGTGAATACCGGGGATGAATCGTTGAGCGGGCCGGTTTTGGAATTTCTGCGCGCTTGCGGCGCTTAGGAGGAAATCATGCGAGGTAGCTTTGCTCGGGCCAATCTTGGAATTATTTGTTTGACATTCGGCTCGTTGAGCCTGGCGCAGGTGCCGCCGGTGCTGGAGCAACCCGTCGCCTCCCGCCCCGTCATACCGGTTTGGCCGGGCACGATGCCGGGGACCGCGCGGCCTGCCTCGCAACACGAAAGCACGATGGTGGTCCCCTACGACCATATGCATATCGTGCGCAATGTGACCGTTCCGACCTTGACGTTGTTTCTACCGAAATCGAATCCATCCAAGACCGCAGTTATCGTCGCGCCGGGAGGTGGATTTCGCGTGCTCGCCATCGAGGCCGAAGGCTACTCGGTCGCCGAATGGTTTTCGCAACACGGAATGGCAGCGTTTGTCTTGAAGTATCGCCTCACGCAGACGCCGGCGTCCGACGAAGAGTTCATGCCGAGCAAACCGCCAGCCGGCGCGCCGGGAGCACCAGGCGCACCCGGACCTCGCGGCAACCCGATGCTGGCTCCGCTTCCCGAATATGTCGAGCAAGATGCCGTTGCGGACGGTATACAGGCGATCAGGGACGTTAGGGCTAATGCCGGCAAGTGGGGGATTGCGCCGGACCGTATCCTGATGGTGGGATTTTCCGCAGGCGGAGTCGTCACTTCGGGAGCGATGCTGGCGGAAAGTCCTGCCGAGCGGCCGAACTATGTGGGCCTCATCTACGGCGCACCATTTGGCGCTGCGCCGAAAATACCGGAAAACACTCCTCCGGCGTTTCTCGCTGTGGCACAGGATGACCCGCTTGCGGCAACGCCCGAGCTTAAATTCTACGAAGCGCTGCGCGACGCCAAAGCCAATCCGGAACTTCACGTCTATCGTGCGGGAGCCCATGGATTCGCGATGATGCCAAGAAACGGCACCAGCGATCACTGGATAGATGAGTTGTATTGGTGGCTGGAGTCCCACGGATTGACAAAACCATGAACCTTGAACGGCGTGGTCGATTGTGAAGCCGCCCTATATTTTCTTAAGGGTGGGCTTGGCATTTTGCATCGGGTTGGGCGGCGCGGTGCTCGCTCAGACCGATGCTGCGGGGCTGCGCGGAATAACCGTGGATGCGACCATCACGGTGGGCGCGCTGCGGCCGTTCAGCGGCATCCACGGGGCGCCGGCGGCTGAGTTTACCGGCCGCGGTCCGCGCGATGCGCAGCCGGCGATGGTGGATATCTCCGCGGACTATCGCGCCGCGCGCATCGACCTGATACGTACCCACGATGAGTTCGGGCCAGGAGACATCGATGCGCAGTTTGGCGCCGCTGCGAATCTGCCGGTCGCCATTCCCGCCAGCCGCAACGAGCTCACGATATTTCCAGACATGACGGCGGATCCGGAAAATCCTTCGAGCTATCATTTTGAACCTACGGATCGATTGATCGCGTCGATAAAATCAGTGGGAGCGGAGCCATTGTTTCGGGTCGGCCGGAGCATCGGCGCCGCGGCCGATCCTCCTGCTGATTTGGATAAGTACGCGGAGATCGTGCGCCACGTCGTGCTTCATTACAACAAAGGATGGGACAAGGGCTTTCGCTACAGAATCCGCTATTGGGAGATATGGAACGAACCGGATTTCCGGGTCTTCTGGACGGGTTCACCACAGCTATTCTACGCGCTGTACGACAAGGCAGCGCGCGCGATCAAGGCCGCCGACAGGGACGCACTGGTGGGCGGTCCCACGATATCCAAGCCGTTGGATGCCGGTGCATATCGGGAAGGGTTCTTGGACTATGTGAGGTCAAATCGTCTGCCGCTCGATTTCTTCTCCTGGCACCTCTATACGCTCGATTCGAACGACCCGTACAATTTTGTGACCATCGCCAGACAACTGCGCCCGATACTCGATGCGCATGGCTTCGGTTCTACGAAGACTTTCCTGGACGAATGGAACGTCGACTTGTTCGATCGCGACATGTCCGCAGCCGCTCGGGCGTCGTTTGCCGTGAGCTCGCTGATTTACATGCTGAGTGGCCCCATCGACAAGCAAGCCTACTATCGCGGCGATACTTCATTCCGGCATCCCAATGCGGAACCCGATGCGGTGGGTCACGCGCTGATCGCCTTCGGCTCGCTGAAGAGCACGCCGGTTCTGCTGCGGACGTCGGGCGGCGATGACGCGGGATTCGCGGTAGTGGCGGGGCGCTCGCCGGACCAGCGCGTGGTTCAAATATTGATCAGCAATTATCAAATTGCGCCGAAGTATCTCGGACCGCGGCCCAATGGGGATGTCATGCACATCCCTAACATCATGGACATTCGGCTCTTGCCCCGCCGCACGTTCACGTACCATGACAATGGCGGCTACGACTTGACGGTCAATCTGGCCGGGCCCGCAAAGCGCGAAGTGAAGCGGTACAGAATCACCGATGCATCGAATTTCGCACTCGTTGATCAAAGCGTGCAAACTGGCCCGGCCGTTCATCTGCAGGCGGCATTGCCGCCGCCGGGAATCGAATTCATCGTCATTACGGCGATGAACTAGTTGGCGCTTGTGAGCTAAACGGGGATCTCGAAGATCTGTTTGGGCGTGGAATGCAGGCATTCGGATGGCCCCGTGGCCTCGATCAAATACACGTCGGTGTTATGCACGAACATCCGCGCATTCAGTATTCCCGGATGACAGACGATGGCCATGTTCTCCTCGATCATCATGTCCTCATCATTCCGAATCAACGGCCGCTCAACCATGTCGTAGCCCATGCCGTGCACGCTGAGACGGCGCTCCTGGGGCAGATGGCGCTCTCTAAGGTAGGCATTGTGCTGCGCGAATATGTCCTTGGCATACGCTCCTGGTTTGAGAAGCGATAACGCGAAGCGCTGCGCATCGATCACCGCCGCATGCGCCTCAAGAAGTTCCTGCGGCGCCGCCCCAAGGACAAATATTCGCGACAGTTCCGTGTAGTAGCCGCCGGCGCCATTGTTCTCGACCAGCAGAGAATAAATATCGCCGCGCTCGAGCGTCCGACCTTGCAGGGATCGCGGCCGAAAGCTGGCGGCCTGTCCCCAGGGGGCCGAGGAGCAAAGAAATATCCCTTGTTCGCTGCCAAGCAGCTGGCCGACGTATTGCGCGAAGGCTGCGATCTCGAAGTCGCGTTGTCCGGGGCGAATATGTTCCTTCACCCGCAGCATGACTTCATCCTGCATGGCGGCGACCTGGCGGATCATCGCGCGCTCTTCGGCGCTCTTTACCGCCTTGATGCGATCCACGAAATCCGTCGCGTCAACGAGTTCGCTGCCTCGCAGATGCTCGCTCAAGTGCCGCCCAAAACTATGATACATCGATGCGGGCGCGACAAAACCCACCCGTTTCGCGCCCAAACGCGCCAATTCGGCGGCCGCGATATCGGCATCGTAGCCGCCCGAATAGACCACGGAGGGGTAGCTCGGCGTCGTCAAGCGGCGCGCAATGCCGCTGGCTGCGGCCTCCGCAGGGCTCGATTGTCTCAGTCCGCCAAATGGGCCCTGTTCGATGAACGAAATGCCGCCCTCGAGCGGGAACACCACGCTGCTGGGGTAGCCGTTTGTTGCCGGTTGATTGGTGAACCAGCGTATGTATCCGCCGACCCAGTCGCTGGAATTCTGCACAACCAGCGCATCGATGCCTCGCTTAAGCATCACGGCGCGCACCGCCGCCCAGCGGCGCTGCAGCTCTTCGGCGGAGACAGAGTTCACTACACGGGAGGAGCTGGTTTGCATGGTATCCGTCGTCTGTTGATCGATCAGTGAGGCACGATATTCGTCATTGCTCGAGTTTCGCCGGCGAGGAACTTTCGCAGGTTGTCGCGAACGATTGGGTAAGCCTGGTCGAGGTAGATGGCGCTCATGCCGCCGATGTGCGGCGTAATGATGATTTTCTTCTCCTGCCAAAGGGGATGATCGGGTGGCAGCGGCGTTTCACGAAACACATCGAGCGCCGCGCCCGCCAGGCGCTGTTCTTGCAACGCGGCGAGCAGCGCGTGTTCGTCCAGCACGCCGCCGCGCGCCACGTTGATCAGATAGGCGCTGGGTTTCATCACGGCGATTACCGAGGCATCGATGAGCTTTTCGGTTTGCGGAGTGTAGGGCACGATCAGCACCAGAAAATCGGCCAAGGCGGCGGCGCGCTGCAAATTGTCGCGCGCAAATACCTCATCGAAACCTTCGGGCCTGCGGATGGTGCCGGAAACCCCGTAAACCGTCATGCCGAACCCCTTGCAGCGCGGCGCCAAGACTTCGGCAATGGCGCCGATGCCCACGATGACCACGGTTTTCCCCCACAGCAGCGGCTGCGGCCAGCGCTGCCATGCATGTACTGCCTGATTTCTCTGCATACGAGGAAAATCCCGCAGCAGGGCGAGCATTTGCAGAAACACCAGTTCGGACATTTGCGGTCCATGCATGCCGCGCGTCGAGGTGACCGTCACTTCCGCGCGCAGCGAAGCAAGCCGCAGGATGGCGTCTGTCCCGGTCGTCAGGGATTGAATCCAGCGCAATCGTTTCGCGCGCAACAGCATGTCCTCATCAAATTGAAAGCCATGAGCGATCAGAGCGTCGGCGTTCTCGACTTGCCGGCGCGCGAATTCCCGATCGTTCGTCGCGAGCAGATCCAGGTTCGGGAAATCCGCGAGGGCCTGTGCCTTGAATAGACTGGCATCCGTTTCGGGTTGGCCAATAAAAATGATTCGATTACTCACTGCACTGCTTCCGCCATGTCAGAGCGAGAGCGGCGCTGCCGCCGACCGCCACAAACGGCACGATAGCCAACAACACGGCCGCACTGCCGCTGCCGCCCGCCAACAAGCCGCCGGCAAACAGGGGGCCAACGACGGAACCCAAGCGGCCCACCGCGACCGCTGCGCCCACTCCGGTTCCGCGTATCGCGGTCCTATAGTAAAGAGGTGCAAGAGCAAACAGTATGAGTTGCGCGCCGACGATGAACACTCCCGCAACGGCGCACGCCAATGCTGCGACGGCGAAAATCTTGCCCACTGAAGCCACCGCGGCCAGAGCCGCCGCCATACCGATGTACGTCATCAGCACCCACCGCCTGCGCCGCTCGCCAGCGTGCAAACGGCCTAGTAAACCCGCACCCATGCTACCGCCTAGATTGAAGCAAACGGAAGTCCAACTCGCCTGAGTACGGCTGAACCCCAAGCCGCCGATCAGACTGGGCAGCCAATTGAGCATGAGCAGCAGCACCAGCTGCGTGAAAAAAAACGCCGCCCACAATAGCAGCGTCGTAGCCGCGCGATCCGAGCCGAACAATGACGCGGCCACGCTTTCGATTCGCGGCGCGCCGCCTGCCTGCCCGGTCCCAGTGATCTGCCGTGATTCCGGCAACAAATACCTCATGAGAATGGCAATGATAATTGGTGCGGCACCGCCGATTGCAAAGATCCATCGCCAATCCAAGCCCAGTCGTGCGCCCACCGATACCAGCCCCGCTAGAGCACCGCCGAACGGCATCGCCGCCATGATCAGCGTCACCACGCTGATGCGCTGACGCGCCTGCGTCGATTCCGAGGCCAGGGATATGAAATTCGGCATGGCGCCGCCCAGCCCGAGTCCGGTCAGCAGGCGCGCGGCAATCAAGGATTGCGCGCCGCCGGCCAGGGCCGTCAACAACGAGCAAAGGCCAAACAGCAGCAATGATGCGATCAGGGCGCGTTTGCGGCCGAGGGTGTCGGCGATGCGGCCGCCGATCGCCGCGCCCAGGAACAATCCAAAAGTGGCCGAGCTGAAAATGACCGCTGCTTGCCCTGTCGACAGTCCGAACTCGGCAATGACTCGCGGCGCCGCTACGCCGATGGACTGGTTGTCAAATCCCTCCATAAGCGCCGCCGCAGCGCACAGCGCGAGCGTAGCATTAATCCGCATTGCACTCCGCCGGCCATTCATACATAGGAAACATGCTCTTTGCCCTTGAGTCCGAGCATCTGGCGGGCCTCGGACGGCGTGGCAGCCTCGTGCCCCATCTCCTTGAGTATTCGCTTGATTTTGTGCACTTGCTGCGCGTTTGATTCCGCCAGCTTGCCGCGCTCGATGAACAGGCTATCCTCGAGCCCGACGCGTACATTGCCGCCCATCAATCCAGCTTGCGTCAAAAACGGCATCTGATGCCGGCCGGCCGCCAGCACCGACCACTGAAAGTTTGCCGGACCAAATAAGCGATCGGCGGTACGCTTCATGAACATCAAATTGTCGAGTTCGGCGCCGATCCCGCCCAGAATGCCGAATATCAGCTGCACGAAAATTGGCGGCTTCACCAGCCGATTCTCCAGAAAGTGCGCGAGGTTGTAGAGGTGGCCGACGTCGTAACATTCGTGCTCGAACTTCGTACCTGATTCGTTCATGGTCTCGAGAATGTACTTGATGTCGCGGAAGGTATTGCGAAAGATGAAGTCATCGCTATTGCGCACATAGCCTTCCTCCCAGGCGTATTTCCAATTCTTGATGCGGTTGGCCGCCGGAAAAATCGCGAAGTTCATCGAGCCCATGTTCAGTGAACACACTTCCGGTTTGAAACGGATGGCTGCCGCCAGCCTATCCGCGACCGTCATGCTCGGACTGCCGCCGGTCGTCAGATTGATCACGGCATCGGTCTGCCGGTGAATCTCGGGAAGAAACTGCAAATACACTTCCGGACTTCCGGTGGGCTCGCCGTCGGCGGGTTTGCGCGCATGCAGGTGAATGATCGCGGCGCCGGCATCGGCCGCCGCAATGGACTGTGCCGCGATCTGGGCTGGAGTGATCGGCAACGCGTCCGACATGGTCGGCGTATGCATGGCGCCGGTGATTGCACAGGAAATGATGACTTTGTTGCTCATGATGTGCGCGTATCCCTGATGGCCAGACAAAGAAGAAACCCCGCCGCCATGACGATGATCGGCAGCCACAGTACATGTTCAATTCCGAAGCGCTGCGCGACGTGGCCGACGATCACCGGCGCCAGGCCGCCGCCGAACAATTCGCCGACCGCAATCACCAGTCCGGAGGCGGTCGCCATCAGCGCGGTGGGGACTGCTGAGATGCACAAGGGTCCGACGGTGAGGGCAATGAGCGCGTTATTGAAGAAGTGCACCAGGAACAGGAACGCAAAGAGAATGCCGACGTTGTGCGGCGCATTGACGAGCAGCAGCAGCGAGACGAAAACGCCGATACTGGACAGCGCCATCACCGGCTTGCGGCCGATCTTATCGGACAGCCACGGCAGCAGCAGCGTTCCAGCGCTCGCGCCCAAGCCGATGGCGGACATGACGACGGCCATTTGCTCGGATCGAAGCTGCAAATGATCGACGAGGTAATTCGGCATGAAGGCGCTGGTCGAAATGAGACAAGTCAACCAGCACAGCATGAGTAACGCGGCGATTCGGACGTTGGAATACTGCAGAACGGCCTTCCAATCCGACAGGCCACGCCAGGGTTCGATTCGCACCGGCGCAGAGAATGCAGGAATCATTTTCCATACCGCGTAGGCCAGCGCCAGGCCGGGAAGCGCAAAAATCAAGAAAATCAGCCGCCATTCGATAAAGCGCAATGCGCCTGCGACGAACAACGGCGCCAAGCCAAGTCCGAATAGCGGCAGCATCATTTGCTGAATGCCGATGTTCAGGCCGTGGCGCTGCGGCGCGGAGGCATCCAGAGTCGCGGCGATGCTGACCGGGGTGTATGCGCCATCAGCAAATCCCATGATCACCCGAACGATGATCAGCGTCATCAGTCCGGTGGCGAGGCCACTGGCGCCGATGAGCAAGGAGAAAACGATGAGCGAGACGGTGAGCACCCGGCGCCGGCCGATGCGATCCGACAGATTGCCCATGAATAGCGCCGAAATTCCCCATGCGATCGCCAGCGCACCGGTGATCAGGCCGATATCGCCGTAGTCCAAGTGCAAATCCCGGGCAATGACCGGATACATAGTGCTAATCAAGAACCGATCGATGCCAACGAGCCCGAAGCCCAACGACAGGACCGCGACGGAGCGGAACTCAGCGCGCCGGGACGGATGCGTCATGCTGTGCGCCGCGCCTTGAGCAGGTGGGCGGCCAATCGCCGGCGCAGTGCACTCATTTCATCCTCCGACCAGGCGCGAAAGCCCGCACCGGTTTTAAAGCCCAAGCGACCCGCCGCCACCTGCGCCTCCAGATACGGGTCCGGCCGATCGGAGCGATCCAACTCGGGAATAATGGTTTTGTGAATGTCAAGGGTCAGATCCAGTCCCACCAAGTCGGCGTTTTCCAAGGGCCCGAGAACCGCCAGACGCATGCCGAAGCTGTTCTTCACGCAGGCATCGAGCGTCGCGGCGTCGCATATGCCCGCGCGGACCATCGCGATGGCCTCGCGCCACAGCGCGTGCTGCAGCCGATTGGCCACAAAGCCGGGCAGGTCCTTGGTCACGTGAGCCGGAGATTTGCCGATGGCCGCCAGCAGTTCCATCGTCGCGCGAACGGTGGCCTCCGTTGTCCGCGTCGATTGAACGACCTCGACCAGGGGGATCAACGCCGGCGGGTTCCACCAATGCGTGCCGACAATACGCTCAGCAGTCGGCAGTCCCTTGGCGATGCGGTGAATTGGAATCACGGAAGTATTCGACGCCAATATGGCCGCGCCAGGGGAGAGCCTCACCAAGTCGGCGAAGATCGACTGCTTGAGCTCGAGCTTTTCCGGAGCCGTCTCCGTGACAAAATCGGCTCGCCGAACGGCCAGGGCCAGGTCATCCGTGACTTCAACGGTCTGCGCAACGCTCTCGTCGAGCTCATAGAGGCGCAGCGCCTCGGCGATTCGCCCGCGAATCGTGGCGCGTACCGCTGGCGATGGCTCGAAAACAGTCACTGCGTGACCGGCGCTGGCGAATACCTGCGCGATGCCTGCGCCCATCAGGCCGCCGCCGACGATCGCTATGGACCGCGGTCGGAGCACGTTTAACCCGCGGTGTATCCGCCGTCCGCGTAGACGACATGTCCGGTATGAAAATCCGACGCGCGCGAGCACAGAAACAGGAGCGGGCCCGCCAGATCTTCCGGTTCGCCGAGCCGACCGACGGGCACGCGCGCCAGGAATCCGGCGCGTACCTTGCTGGCATTCTCATTGTCTTCGAACATCCACGCCGTCAGCGGCGAACGGAATACGGTGGGCGCGATGGCATTCACGGTGATCCCGAATTTGCCCCATTCGCACCCCAACGCCTTGGTCATGCCGTCCACCGCGGATTTGGACGCACAGTACGCCGAATAGCCGGCAGGATGTCCGAGCTTGCCGCGCGCGGAAGAAGTAAAAACCACTTTGCCGCCGCGCGCTTGGGCAATCATTTGGCGGCCGACGGCGCGCGCGATGAGCCATGCGCCCTCTACATTGGCCTGCAGCACGCGCGAGAAGCGTTCCGGCGCCATGTCGACGATGGGGCATACATCGTTCATGCCGGAGGCCACGACCAGAATGTCGACGCCACCGTAGCTGGACACGGCGGATTCCACGATGGCCAGCGAATCGGCTTCGCTGTTGGAACGGCGGGCGATCGAGTGCGCCTCGATCCCCTCGTCGGCCAGTTCTCGCTGCAAGATCGATAAATCGGCTGCACTGCCGGCAGCCAGGGATAGTCGCGCTCCGGCTCGTCCCAGGGTGGCACACGCAACTTTACCGAACGCGCCGGTGGCGCCCACCACGATGGCCGATTTGCCGCTGACGCGGAACAGGCCGGCGGGATCGATCTTGGGCAGCGTCACGGCCGTGGGTCCGGATGCGGCATGACCACCAGCATGGTCGCCACGCTATTGCCGTTGTTGCGAATCGCGCGCGCCTCGCCGCCCGGGATATGGCAACTGTCCAGGGCCTTGAGCACGTGACTCGCACCGTCGGCCAGTTCGACGGTCACCTCGCCGGCAAGCACCACATAGATTTTTTCCAACGCCCCGGTATCCATTTCGGCGCCGCCTTGCGGCAGAAAATGCGACAGGCCCACCCAGGCGAACTTGGCAGCGCTAGCATCGAAACCCTGCAGCCGGAGCGATCGCATGTCGAAGTGTTTGGGCGCATCGTAGCGGCGCGCCTCGGCAAATCGGGTAATTTGCATTTTGCCCCCTTACGCGGAAAGGCCGGTTTCGATCCGGAATTTTCCGCTGGGATCCGTGATGGCAACGAGCCGCACGATGCAGCCGTCGCCCTTTTTCCAGCGCCAGGGAAAGGCGGCGAACGTGACGCGCTTGCCCGTGACCTTGTCGATATCGCCGCCGATGTTTTCAAAGCCGCAGATGCCCGCCGACAGGATGGCGTTGTGACAAGGCTCCCACCAGGGGAAGTCCTCGATGACCTTATGACCGGTCGTGCGTTCATATTCTTCGTTGAGTTTGGGCAGCAGTCCATGCGGCGCTCCCGGACCATGCGGGCCGATGGCCGTGCCGAGCGGGTGATCCAGCGCTTGCGTATCGTTGCCGCACATTTTTACCTTGCGCTCGACAAACCATTCGCCGGCCTCCTTGTAGAAGCCCGGAGAGTAGCCATAGTAGTGCTGGTTGTCGCCATAGTATGTGTGCCAGCCCGTGTTGACGATGGCGATGTCGCCCGGCCGGATCTTCGGCCGCGCATTTTCCAGATCCTTGGCGGTGATGACTTCCCATTTTTTCTTTGGAATGGAAACCACGACGCCGGTGCCGAAAAAGTACGGCAACGGCACCTCATCCATGAAGGGTGTGCCCGGCACGACATGCGCGGGGGCGTCGATGTGCGTACCGGAATGCATCACGGTCGTGATCTTCTGCGTCAGCACGCCGGATTTGGACATGCCGTGCAGCCGTTCGATCTTCACATCCTCGAAGTACGGCCAGCAAGGTTGCCCCAATCCCCATGGGTGACTGAGGTCGTAGAACTCCAGGCCCATCTTGTTGAGCAAGTTCGATTCGTCGAATTTGCACAAATCCTCATTGCGCCAATCGCCTTCCTGCCAGCCAGCCATATCGCACTCCAGATGTATCGCGTTGCGGGTTAGATGTATCACTATAACATGCGTGCAGCGACCGCTGAACCCGCTGCCATCGCTTCGGGACCGGTGCTGGGCGTCGGATCGATCTCATAGTGACCCGACTCAAGAATTGACGCCGGATCGTTTTGCGGATGAATCGCCAAAGTCCGTGTGTTCTCGTCGGCGTCGATGATGATGGGCTGCCCGTGAACCACATAGGCCTTAAAGTGCAGGCGATAGGGAAGGGCGCTGGTGTCGAGCCAGGAGTCGTCCGTGGGCATCATGACGGGGTCGGCCGCTGCCGGCAACCATTTCCCGCCGATGAAATGCTGCATGTTGGCCAGCTTGACGCGTTTTGTGCCGGCATCCATTGCGTTGGCATCGTAAATCAGCCGAACCCGATCGATGTCGCCGACCTTGCTGCGTTGTCCCGCAGCAACTTCCTCCAGCGTCACTTTCATATTGAGCATGGTCATGGCCGGACTGGTTACCACCCTGAGGCTGACTCCCTGGACCGGCTTTGGATCAATGCTATAGGGCGCGGAGATGATGAGGGAGTTGTCGCTTTGCTTGGAAATGGTCATGCGGCGGGTTCGCGCGTTGAATTCGACGACCAGCGGTTCGCCGATGAGGGCAGGGGCTTTGTAATGATACCGATACGGCTTGCTGCCAAGGTCCAGCCAGGCATCACGCATCGGCATTGTGGGATCGCCGATCAAGGCTGGAACCCAGTTGCCCATCATCATGTGCTGCATGTGAATAACCGGGACGATGTGCGTCCTCGGGTTGATGCTGCTCTCATCGTAGAAAATGCGGGCGCGATGATGATCCCCCGCCTTCATTCCCTCCCGCCCGGCCGCCACCTTATCCAGGGGCAAATCCACTTCAAGCACGATGATCGCTGCGCTTGCCGCCGAGCAGAGGCAAGCGAGCAGCACAGCCGTGGCGCTGGTTATCCGGATCGCGTATGCCTGCGAAATACTGATCATGGTCGATTTCCCCAATGCCGACCGCAACGTCAAGTCGCGTCGTTCAACCCGGCTTTACTTCAGCTTGTATTGGATCTTGCGCAGGCCCGCGAGCGCGCACACCTCGTCCTGATGCCCGAACGGCGCGCCGGCTGCGCCGCTCACGCCAATGGCTCCGATGGTCTCATGATCGACGATGATGGGCAGCGCCCCACCCATGACAAACATATTCGGCGCGATGCGGGCGAGCAGAGCCTTGTCCTTGGAGACCATCTCGGCAGCCTTCGAACTGGGCATTTCGAAGGCCAGCGCTGTCAATGCCTTGCGCGTCGCGACAAAGATGTGACTGCCGTCTGAGCCGTCGGCAGTCAGCATCACTCGAGCCTCACCTACGGAATCGATCACGCTGACGCCTACCCGGTAGCCTTCGGCACGACAGGATTCAACGGCCGCTCGAGCCGCCTCGATGGCAAGACTCATCGAGGGGCCGCGAGCCGAAGATTCGGCAGGAGCACCGGCGCCGCGATGCAGGCCGCCCGGGGGTATCTCAGGCAAGGGTATGAGATTGCCGTCGGCATCGAGCATTCTGAATGGCGGAAGATTATCCGCCGGCAGGCTGCGAGGCGAGGCCGGCTTGTCGTGAAAAGGACCTTCAGCCGCCCGCAGCCAACCGGCCATCGCCAGCAGCACTGCGGCGGCGCCGATCAGTGCGAAGTTTCTCTTCAAGTTCGTCTCCCGCAATCGTAGCGTTGCTTAAAATCCGGCCTGCAGCCTCAAGCCGAAAACCCGATTCGAATCCCGAGCGGGCTGAGCGACCACGGCATTGCTATTCCACGGGCCGGACCAGAAGTCTTCCATGTCGACCAGATAATGATGGTCCGTGACATTGTTGATGAAGCCAGTGACGCTCAATTTGCCAGACTTCCGGCGTACGCCGAAACTCAAGTCCAGCAATCCAAACCCGCCTTGAATGGTTTCAGGATTCTGGTCAGGTTGAAACTGATCCTTGGATCGATATGCGTAGTCGCCGCCGATGAATCCCTCGTAGTTGCCGGCGCCAAACGGCAAGCGTTGTTCAGCGTACACGGTGCCTTTGAAATGGGGCGAGTTGGGCATGGTTTGACCGGATACGTTTTGGGCCGTGCTGCCCGTGGGCACACCGCCCGGACCCAACACCGGGAGGCAGCCCTGCGCTGGGGTCTGGATGACGCCGTTTCCCCAGCACGGCGCGCCGAAGTAGTCGATGAACTCAGCATTGATGAGGGCCAGATTGGCGCCAACGCGAGTCAATGGCGTGGCCGCATAGGCAGCGTCTACTTCCAGACCTTCGGTCTTCGCTTTGCCCGCCGGGGTGAGACCGAGAATCGGCGCCACCTGTCCCGGAATGGATTGCGAGGTTTGAATCTGGTAGTTCTTATAGACCGTGTAGAAGACTGCGGCGTTAAGCTGTAAGCGCTGATCGAAATACAGCCCCTTGGAACCTACTTCGAAGCTATCAATGTGTTCTTGGCCCGTGACGGGCAGTGCGGCGGTCGGTGCGGCAGCATTCCCTCCGCTGTAAACGCCGGTGTTGAAAACACTCGGCGCATAGCCGCGGGAATAGGTCGCATAGGCCATCGAATGCGCGCTCAATCGTTGCTTCAGGCTGACATCGCCCACCACCGTATTATTGTCGGCACTGTTGGCGGTGCTGACCGTGCCATCGGCGAGCTGCTCGTAGTTGTACCGCAGATCATCATGATTGAATCGCAAGCCGGTGACGAGCGAGGTGAGGGGCGCAATTCTCCACGTCGTGCGGCCGTAGATGTCGTAGGTCTTGGTGACCGAGTCGACGTCGTAGTTGGTCGCGGCCGGCGTCAGCGTACGCCCGGTGATCAACTCAACCTTGGAATCAGAGAAAAACAGGCCTCCCACGTAATTGAAAGCGTTCTCGGGCGATGAAGCCACGCGAAACTCCTGGCTGGTTTGGTTGATGACGATGTTCTGGAACTGGAAGTTATAAAAATCCGCCCAGGTGCCGGGAGAACCCGGGATGGGACCGATGAAGGCGTCGAACGCATTGCGAAAATTGTTCGAATAATAGCTGGAGTTAACGAACAGATCCTGAACATTGTATTGCGTCTCGCGCTGATAGGCAGTCGTCGAACTCAACGTGATGTCGCCGAGACGGTAATCGATGTTGATCGAAAACATTTCGTCCCTGATGTCGGAGCCCGAGTTGACCGGTGTATTGATGTATTCGTTGGACTTGCCGGGTGTAATACCCGTGAGCACCGCGGCCTGACTCAAGGTCGCCAGGACCGGCGGCGGCAGCGGCGGGGGGGCGGCGCCGAGCAATAGATACGCACCGGGCGTTACATAGGTGTACAGGAAATTCGCACCGGTGGAGTCGGATTTCTGATACGCGCCCATCAAGGTAATGTCGAGCGCGTCGTTAGGCTTGATCAGCAGCTTGCCCCGTACACCGCTGTTTTCTTGGTATGAATGCTCGCCATTGTTAATGTTTGTAATGGGGAATTCGCGCTTGTTGCCGTATACGGACAAGCTGCCAAGCAAGCCTTCCATCAAGGGCGCGGCAACGAAACCGTTGAATCGATATTCATGATCATTGGTCGCCGTGACGCTGGCATCCCCGGTGAGTTGTTCCGTCGGACCGCGAGTGACGATGTTGATGATGCCAGCGGCAGCGGTGCGTCCGCCGAGGGTCGCCTGCGGGCCCTTCAGCACCTCAATGCTCTTGACATCCTCGAGCTGGTTCGCGGCATCGGAGTCGGACGGGACTGGAACTCCATCGAGCATAATGGCAACGCCGGAGGCCAAGCCCACCGTCGCCTCGTTCGCATTGCTGGAAATGCCGCGAATACCCAATGGCACACGGCCATTGAACGAGCCCACCAGATCCACGGAAGGGACCAATTTGTTCAGATCAACGATATCTCCCGCATTGATGCGCGATAGTGCATCCGCGGACAAGACCGACGCGGCAACGGGGACCTCGGCCAGTTTCTCCGTGCGTTTTTGTGCGGTGATGATAATTTCCTCCAATGGGGCCGCGGAATTGTTGTCGGCGCTGTCCGCGGCCGGCGCCGCGGCGATGTGATTGGCGGCCAATATACCCATGCCGGCAATGGCGCACAGCCTGATGAAATGAGACATCGAATCCCCCTTCTTTAGCATTATTCAGCCGGGCCGCGCTGCTTGTCTTGAGTCGCGGACCGTTGCAGTTCAACCCGCCTCAGGTGAATTCCGCAATCTTGTCTGCTGATTCACCAATACCACTTCGTGGTACAGTCGGCTCGGATGATAAGCTACCTGGTGAGCGCTTGTACACCAGCCGATCCGGTTGGTTGTGTGTTCGCCGCAACAGGACGCGCGGCGCGAATGCGGGGATCGTCAATAGCGGGCGTTGGGCCCCAGGGTTTCAATGATCGAAGCGCGTGCGTTCAACAATCCTTTGACCAGATCGCTCTTCATTTTGTTGAAACGCGTCGTTGGAACGGGAATCGACAACGCCATGCAGCGGCCGAGCGGATCCACGAAAGCGGTGCCGACGGCGCAGATCCCTTCGGTATGTTCCTCGAGGTCGAATGCCACACCTGCCTTGGCGCATGCTTCGATGGCGGTGCGCAGTTCGCCGATCTTGACGATCGTGGAGGGTGTCATGCGCGGCAGAGGCTTGCGCAAAAATCGCCGTAAAGTTTGTTCCGGCATCAAGCTCAGCAATGCCTTGCCATTGGCCGTGCAATGCAGCGGAAAGGTATCGCCCACGCCGGAAACCGCCCGCAGACGATGGGCACCCGGAATCTGCTCGGTAAATACCGCCGTGAAGCCTTTCAATACGGACAGATCGACGGTTTCGCCCAACTTCTGCGACAGTCTTGCCATGATTGGGCGAGTAATTTGATCGAAGTCCACGCTCGCGGAGGCGCCGAGCCGGATAAGGGCAGGGCCAAGCCGGACGCCGGAGGAGGGGGTCGCGGCGATCAAGAATTGTTCGGCGCGCAACGCATCGACTATGCGCTGCACCGTGGAGCGCGCCAGATCCACGCGCTTCGCGATCTGGGCCAGGCTCAAGCCCGCCTTTTCGCCTTCCAAGGCGCGCAGAACGCTCGCGGCCCTGGCAATGACTTGCACGCTTTGACCGGCGGATTCCCCGTGAGACGCGGTATTTTTGATCTTGGATTTTCTTGGCATCTGGCGGAATTCTAACGCGTCCCGCCGGCTATTATTTGATGTATCCGCCGAATATCAA
>Ga0210400_10002420_pt1 | contig 17312 bp, 15 predicted proteins | sample IncBWH26MmetaG_FD_155456 | JGI IMG/M metagenome (GOLD analysis project Ga0210400, IMG submission 155456) | Forest soil microbial communities from Barre Woods Harvard Forest LTER site, Petersham, Massachusetts, United States - Inc-BW-H-26-M | ecosystem: Environmental > Terrestrial > Soil >... | reverse complement strand
CGGTCTATCCAACGAAGACGCCATTGAGAAGATGTCCGCCTATGCGGAGGAACATGGGTTCGGCAAGAAGGCCGTTACCTACCGGCTGAAGGACTGGGGTATCTCACGCCAGCGTTACTGGGGCACGCCCATCCCTATGCTCTATTGCGAGAGATGCGGAGTGGTTCCTGTGCCGGAAGACCAGCTTCCGGTGCTCTTGCCGGATAACGTTGAGATCACGGCGGAAGGCGGCTCTCCGTTGGCGCGCATCCCGGAATTCGTGAACGTGAAGTGTCCTAAATGTGGTGGGCCGGGGCGACGGGAGACCGACACCATGGATACCTTTGTGGATTCGTCCTGGTATTTCTATCGGTATACCAACGCCCAACTCGCCGACCGGCCGCTGGACACCAAGACGGTTGAATACTGGTTTCCCATTGACCAATACATTGGCGGTGTGGAACATGCCATTCTGCACCTCATCTATTCGCGCTTCTGGACCAAGTTCATGCGCGACCTGGGATTGGTCCGTAATGATGAACCTGCTCTCCGGCTCTTTACTCAGGGCATGGTCATCAGGGGCGGGGCCAAGATGTCCAAGAGCAAGGGGAACGTGGTTTCGCCCGACGAAATGGTGGCCCGCTTTGGAGCGGACTCCACGCGCATGTACTCGCTCTTTGCCGCGCCTCCAGACCGTGATTTGGACTGGCAGGAACTGGGCGTGGAAGGCGTCCATCGCTTCCTGGGGCGGGTCTACCGCTTTGTAATGCGCAACGGGCAGGCGGCGGGAAATGCCAGCAAAGATGGAGCCGATGGGGGCCAATTGCCGGCCCATGTGCGCACCATTCAGCGCAAGCTTCACCAGACCATCAGAAAGATCACCGATGACTTCCAGGGACGCTGGCACTTCAATACCTGCGTGGCCGCCATTATGGAATTTGTGAATGAGCTTTACGCCGTGGAGAATGAGATTGCAGCGGGAAATTTCCCGGCTGAAATCCTGGCCGAAACCCAGCGGAAAATCATCCTGTTGATGGCCCCCTTTGCGCCTTACCTGGCCGCTGAACTTTGGGAATTCCTGGGCGAAAAGGACAGCATTCTGCGCCACCCCTGGCCGGACTACGATCCGGAGTTGGCCAAAGAGGAAGAAATCGAGTACGCCGTACAGGTCAACGGCAAGCTTCGCGGTCGTGTGGCCGTTGCGGCCGATAGCCCCGAGGATCTGGTGCGGGAGCGTGCCCTGGCCGATGAAAAAGTCCGCGCCTCGCTTGACGGCAAACAGGTGTTGAAGACCATTGTGGTGCCGGGCAAGCTGGTGAACATCGTGATCAAATGAGAAAGAATTTAAATTTAAAATTTGAAATTTAAAATTTTACCTTTCCAGGTGGCCCAGTCATCCCAGGGGTCCGCTGACCATGATTCCGTCAGTTTCGGGTTTCGCTCGGTCCTGCGTGATCCTTCAGTCTTCCTGATGGAGATTGTCTGGCGCTGGAGTTTTGGCGCTCTGGCGTTTCTTCTCATCTTTTTCGGCGCGTTAGCGCTGTTGGGAACGTTGGACGTCACGACTGCCCACGGCGCCGCATGGAAGAGCCGCGACCCATTTCTCATCACGTTGGCCGCGTTGCGTCTTCTGCGTGAGATTGGTTGGCGGCCGCCGTTTATCACGCTGGCCCTGGGCCTTACCGTGCTTTGGGTAGTGTTTGGCGCTTTGGGCCGCACTGTAGTCCTGAAGCGGCTTTCAGAGAAACCAGACGACCTTGCATTCCGCTACATTCTGGGCCTGCAAGTATGGCGCGCCTTCTTCCTGTGGGTGGGGATTGCCGGGGCAACGGCTTCCATTATTTTCTGCGCGTGGGTGGCCATGCGGGGCAACGCCCCCGATTACCTGATTTTTTACGTAATGGCTTTCCCTTTGTTGGCCGCTCTTTGGGTCTTCTGTTCGGTCGTGAACTGGTATTTGTCTCTCGCTGCAATTTGCGCTGAAGGCCATGCGACAACGATTACAGTTGCCATTCAGCGGGCCATGGCGCTGGCACGGTCGCAGCTCGCCGCAGTAGCAGGCATTAGCCTGTTTTTTGCTGCGCTGCGCGTGCTGGCCCTGTTGTTTGTCTTTGTGCTGGTGGCGTTTTCCGTCAGCTTCATGGCCTCAGCCCCGCGCGTCTTGTTGGGATGGCTGGCTTTCGTAGTACTGGCTTATTGCGCTTTCGCCGATTTTCTGTACGTTTGCCGCCTGACTTGCTATGTCGCCCTTAAAGATTCGGTTTTATCAGCGTTAAAAATGTGACGCAATACAACGGTGCTAGGTCGCTTTGAGTTCTTACAATTAAACGAAACTTTCTCCCTTTCTTCAGCGAAACTTTTTTTGGCCTTTACACGATCTCTTGAATCGTAGAAAATCATTCGTGGAAGAACAATCCATCGTAATCCTCGACTTCGGCTCGCAATATACGCAGCTGATTGCGCGCCGCATCCGCGAACTCAAGGTGTTCTCGGTTGTCCTGCCATGTACGGCCTCTCTGGAAGAAATAAAGAACTACCGGCCTGCGGGCATCATTCTCAGCGGGGGGCCGTTTTCGGTCTACGACCCGGATGCGCCGCCTGCAGACGAACGGGTCCTTGCGCTGGGTCCGCCGGTGCTGGGGGTTTGTTATGGCCTGCACTTCATCGCGCATAAGCTGGGAGGCAAGGTTAAGCCGGGGCCCAAGCGCGAGTACGGCCACGCGGAGGTCAGCATCTCCGGAGAATCACGGCTCTTTAAAGGGCTGCCTCAGACCATGAACGTCTGGATGTCGCACGGCGACGAGGCGCAGGAACTCCCCCGCGGATTTTCCGCTGTTGCCAGCAGCAGCAACGCTCTCGCCGCCATTCAGAACGAATCAAAGAGAATCTGGGCTGTCCAGTTCCATCCCGAGGTACATCACACCAGGCTGGGGACCGATCTGCTGCGTAACTTCGTCTATGACATCTGCGGAGCGCGCCCTGACTGGACCCCGCAGCACTTTATCGACGAAGCCATTCGCCAGATCAAAGAGACGGTAGGCGAAGGCGGCAGGGCCATCTGCGCACTCTCCGGAGGCGTGGATTCAGCCGTGGCCGCTACCCTGGTGCATCGCGCCTTGGGCGAACGGTTGACCTGCGTCTTTGTCGACAACGGAGTACTGCGGAAGAATGAATTTCAAAAAGTCCAGCAAACGCTCAAGGAAAAGCTCGGCCTGAACCTTGTACCTGTGGACGCCGGCGCGCGCTTTTTGGAGAAGCTCGCCGGGGTCATTGATCCGGAAAAGAAACGAAAGATCATCGGCAACGAGTTCATTGAAGTATTTGATGGCGAAGCCCATCGCATTGAGCGGCTGGTTGGAAAAGTCGAGTGGCTGGTGCAGGGAACTCTCTATCCTGACGTGATCGAATCACGGAGCGTGCGCGGTCCTTCGCAGACCATCAAGACCCATCACAACGTCGGCGGCCTGCCGGAAAAGATGAAGCTCAAGCTGATTGAGCCGCTCAAAGACCTGTTTAAGGACGAGGTCCGCAGAATTGGCCGCGAGCTGGGCATGCCGGAAGAGGTACTGCAACGCCAGCCGTTTCCGGGGCCGGGGCTGGCGGTCCGCATACTGGGCGAGGTCACGCCGGACCGCATTGCGCTGCTTCAGGAAGCGGACGACATCGTGGTAAGCGAAATCAAGGCGGCAGGGTTGTATACGCAGATATGGCAGTCATTTGCGGTGCTGCTGCCGGTCATGTCCGTGGGGGTCATGGGTGACCAGCGGACCTATGCGTATACGTGTGCTATCAGGGCCGTCCATTCTGAGGATGGCATGACCGCTGACTGGGTCCCGCTTCCCTATGAAGTCCTAAAGAAAATGTCGAACCGCATCGTAAATGAGATTCCCGGCATCAATCGAGTGGTTTATGATGTCACCTCGAAACCGCCGGGGACGATCGAATGGGAGTAATTTGGATGGGCGCCGTCTTTTGCGTTCCGAAATTCTCCCCCTAGGTAAGGATGGCTGAGCATGGACATATCATGGGACAAAGTCAATCAAGAGCTGCAGGACATCCGAAAGCGGACAGAACAGCTGATCCAGGGACTCAGCTCTGAAGATCTAACTCGCCGTCCTGAATCAGGTGGATGGTCGATTGCAGAATGTATCGGGCACCTGAACGTGACGGCGGCAACGATCCAACCACTTATCGACTCCGCCCTCAAGCAGGGCAAAGATAAGAAGATCGTCGGAAAAGGCCCTTTCCAGCCAGGAACCTTGGGGCGTCTGTTTCTCTGGATCGCTGAACCGCCTCCCAAATTCAAATTAAAGGCTCCCAAGGCGATTGCTCCAGCCGTATCTCGAGATCCTTCGCAAGTGATCGCCGAATTCATGCGCTTTCAGGATGGATGGACGCGGCTGGTAAAGGAAGCAGACGGGCTGGATCTGAACAAGATCAAAGTGAAGACCTTCCCGGGACTGCCCGCAATGCGCATTGGGGCTTCTGTACCATGGATGATGGCCCACCAGCGGCGCCACTTGTGGCAGGCCGAGGGAGTGAAAGAGAAATGTTTCAAGCGGTCAGAGGCCTAGATTTGGGTTCCCTAAACGGGAATTAGTAAACGATTTTCTCGCTTCCCGCCTCGATTTCAGTTGACTTTGTCAGGCATCGGATTACCATTTCTCGATAACGATGTGTGGCGTCAACTGCAATACATATGCCTCACCGAACCTTGTGTAAAGGTTTTTCCCGGGAAAATCCGTCTATAAGATGAGTGGACCCAATAACTTGGCCCCAAGCTCTTCGTTTGGGCGAAATTCAGAACGATTACCAGAGAGGCAAGCATGAAAAAATCCATATTGATAGCCGTCGCGTTCCTGTTGATGTGCGTGCAGGGATTTGCCCAGAAGCAAGTCACGGTCACACATAACGTAAACCTCCGCCCCAATCCTTCGACTCAAGAGGCGCCCATTGCAGTAGTAAGCAAGGGTTCGCAAGTCACGCTGCTGGAGTCCGCTGCGACCAAGGGGTTCAAGCATGTGCGAACTTCAGACGGCAAAGAAGGGTGGATCTCGGCGACCTCCATATCGGCCGGCGGGCAAGGACTGAAGGCCGCAAGCGGAAAGGGACAGCGACACAAGCTTGTGCGTAAACCTCAGCAGCAGGAAATAGAGCCCCTGCCTGCTACAGGGAACAACACCATCATGGCTGCCCGCGCCAGCCACGCCTGTGCCCAGGACCTGGCTTCATGTTCTGAAAATGGTTGCTCTCCGGCGGACAGCACGCACGCGATTGCGAACCAGCACAAGCGGGCCACTCCGAGCGGTTCCGGGGCCGGGACAGTCTTGACGTTTGACGATTTTGCCGCGCTACAGCAGCAGGCGGATGACCTGGTTGGCGAGGGCAAAGAGTTAAGCGCGGACGATAGAGCCAAACTATCGGGGATGACGGTGAGCGGTGGGAGCGTCGCTGAGGGAGATTTGGTTTCGGTGGTCGGCTATCTGGTGGGTACGCCGCATCCCAACACCGGTGAGTCGGTCAATTGCAATCTTCGTGGTGTGGACAACAATGACTTTCACATCCCGATCTCCAGCGATCCAGCCAATAGCGATTTTCAGGGAATTGTAGTAGAGATGATTCCCCAGGGCCGGCCAGCCGAGTGGAACATCGCCAACCTGACGCAAGTCGAGAACAATCAGCAACTGGTCATGATCAGCGGCGGTCTGTTTTACGACAACTTGCACCATGTGAACTCAGACGCGAGTCATCCTAAAGGCGGCCAGCCGCACAGATTTTCCCTGTTCGAAGTACACCCAATTACGCAATTCATGGTTTGCACCAAACAGGATAATAGCTGTGATCCAACCCAGCCCGGTGACTGGGTAGCTCTCGGCGGCGGATCGCAGTAAATGAGAGCGTGGGGCAAAACTAAGAACCTGGGTCGGATAATGAGAAACCTGAGGCGAAAATAACCGGATGCATTGAGAGGATCAGTGTCATCCTGAGTGCAGGAAGAGCCTGTCCTAGAGGTGAGCCCGCGAGCCGAAGGAAACTGCTCCACTGCATTTAAGGTTCACGAGAATCGTTCTGCTGTTTGCTGACCAGCCTCTGGAGGGCCACGACGATTTGGCCCGCGCATCGCTAAATCAAAAAGGCTGAGTGGTGGCGTCATAGCCGTTCACCACTCAGCCTCTCTGTGTCGTGGATTTCTGGTCGCTAAGCATTCACCAGCGCCGGCTCCTTTGAGATGCCATAGAGTTCAAACCACGGAGTGGCCGCCTTCAGGCTCTCATTTACGTTGCTGATATTTTTCACGCCTTCGGTTCGCAGCCATTGCTCAAAGGCTTTTGCACCCTGCTTGGCATAAACGGGAATGCCATCTTTCCACGTGGCGCGTCCGCAAAGCACTCCGTTGAATTTGACTCCACTTTCGGCAGCCAAAGCCAGCGATTCAATGAACTCCGCGTTGCTCACGCCAGCCGAGAGATAGATGAAAGGCTTGGTGGCGACGGCCGCAGCCTTGCGGAAATGCTCCATGGCTTCCTGCTTGGAATAGGCCTTCTGACCGCCATAGGACTTGGACCCTTCAACGAATTTCATATTCACCGGAACCTCGACCTTCAGCACGTCCACGCCGTATCTGTCTTTGCTGAACTCGGCCATAGACTGGTTTACGATCTCCGGCTTCTTGCGGGCAAAATCCAGGCCTTTTTCATCCGCGCCCTCTTCGTATCCAACAAATTCCAGGAAGAAAGGGATGTCATTGGCGCGGCATTCGTCGCCGATGCGCTCGACCCAGGCATGTTTCTTATCGTTGATGGCAGCGCCGTCGGTAGGCGTGTAATAAAGTAATACTTTAACGCAATCCGCCCCGGCTTCCTTGAGGCGTCGTGCCGACCAGTTATCCAGCAGGTCGGGGAGGCGTCCCGGGCCGGTCTTGTCATATCCCGTCTTTTCGTAGGCCAACAGCAGTCCTGAGTTCTTGGCGCGCCGCCGGGAGGCCGGCAGGCCCCATTCGGGATCAAGCAAGATGGCGCTGGCATGCAGCGTTAAAACTTCCGTAACAATAGATTTAAACTCCTCTAACATGGAGTCGGTAATGTCCGCGCCCTTTTCCTTGGCCAGAGCCTTCTGCAGTGATCCGCGCTGGTCCATAGCTGCGGCGGCGATCACTCCTCGGGCTTCGGAAACGGCCTTCATCCCAGCAAGTTTTCCAGAGGTAAGTTTCACGATTAGATCCTCCTAAGAATTCAATCCCCGATTCATACAAGGGAGTACAGGAACAAATATCTAAGACTGCAAGCGAGAACTTAGATGCTGAAGACAGGCGTTCAACTGATTCATTGTACTAAAATTCGCGTGGTACTCTGGTTCCAGCTTGCATCGGGAAAAATAGGCGTTATAGAATTTGTTCAAAATGACAGCAACAACCAATCTCCTCACAATGTACCGGAAGTCCCTGAACCCGGCCCTGGAATACCATGGCGCGGAATCTGGCCGCATGCGGGCCAGGGCAAAGCATGGCAAGATTTTTCTGACCGGAGAACGGGTCCTTGAAACGGGAATCTACGAGGTCATCCACGATCGGCGGCATCGGCCTTCGCATGAAGTTGTGATGCACGCCAAGGATTTGTTTCCGGCATGCGACCAGTGCCATGCTCGGGTGCGTTTCAAACTCGTCCGTACCGCTCCGTATATTTTCGATGACGAAGATTTCGTCGCAGAGCCGTAGACTTTCACGCCCTCCGCTTGATTTCCTTCTTCTATTGACGCAGAGGCAATTTTTGCAACAAGCTGCGCTGGCGGGCGATCAGCGCGTCGATTCCTGCGGACGCGTAATCCATCATCTTCTTAAGCTGCGCCTCATCGAACGGATGCTGCTCCGCGGTGGCCTGTATTTCAACGATCTTGTGCGATCCGGTCATCACGAAATTCAAGTCTACTTCCGCCCGCGAATCTTCCTCATAGGAAAGGTCCAAAAAAATGGCACCATCCACAATGCCCACGCTGATGGCGGCCACAAAGTCCCGAATGGGTGCGGCGGTCAGGGTACCGGCCTCAACCAGCTTTCCCATCGCCAGCCCCAAGGCTACGAATGCCCCGGTGATTGACGCGGTGCGGGTCCCGCCATCGGCCTGGATCACGTCGCAATCCAGCGTAATGGTGCGCTCGCCCAGTTGCGTCAAGTCAACCACACCTCGAACGGCGCGGCCAATGAGTCGCTGGATCTCATGCGTCCTGCCGCTCACCCGGCCCCGGGCGGACTCTCTTGGGGTGCGGGTCAATGTAGAGCGTGGCAACATGCTGTATTCCGCCGTGATCCATCCCTTACCGGCGCCCTTCAAAAATGCAGGTACGTTTTCCTCGATGGTGGCCGTGCAGATCACGCGGGTATTGCCGACCTCAATCAGCGCAGAACCCTCGGCGGTGGCGATGTAGTCCGGAATTATGTTGACAGGGCGCATCTGTTCGGGAGAGCGATTGTCGGAACGAAAGATCATTTATTTTTTTATCTCTCTATATCGACGAGTTCGATGTTTTCAATGGGACGGCCTAAAAAGCGCCCTCCCAATCGGCGGAATTTTTCCACCGAGTCGGTGGCGTAACAATGCAGAGTTCCAGGCAAAGCCCCGGCCGACCCCGATGCAGGGACGTTTAGAAACGCGGCCACCGCCTGTGCCGTGGACTCCGCAGAATCCACAATCTGTACTTGCGCGGGGACCACGCGGCGCAACAGCGGACGCAACAACGGATAATGGGTACACCCCAGCACCAGCACATCTGCGCCGTCGGCTCCATTGCCAAATACTTCGTCAACGTAAATGTGTGCCACCTGCTCGGTCACCGGATGGTCCACCCATCCTTCTTCCACCAAGGGCACCAGCAGCGGGCACGCCTTCTCCACCGACTGAATCCCACAGGCCCGCAATGCCTTCTCATAGGCATGGCTGGCGACTGTGGCCTCGGTGGCTATTACCGCGGCCTTCCTGCTCCTGGAAATCTCTGCAGCGCGCTGGGCGCCGGGATCCACCACACCGATTACCGGAAGGGTGATGGAGGATTTAATCTCATCAAGCGCGAGCGCTGTGGCGGTATTGCAGGCGATGACCAGCATCTCCGCTCCACGCTCTTGAAGAAAATGGGCGCTCGAGATGGCATATTTTGCTACCGTGTGAGCGGATTTTGATCCGTAGGGAAGCCGGGCGGTATCGCCGAAGTAGAGATAGTCGGCTCCCGGCAAGACCGCCAGCAGTTCACGCAGGACGGTCAGCCCTCCAAAGCCCGAGTCAAAGACCCCAATGACTGGGGGCATATTTATTGGAACTCCTTGGCCAGTTCATGAACCGCGGAGACTTCGTAGAATGACATCAGATCCGCGTGTCCGGCCAGAGTCTCCCTCTCCTTGCCATCCACAATAAACTTTACGCGGGATATTCCCGGGAGGTTGGCGCTCAGGGTCTCAATGAGGGAAGTAACGGTCATCTCTTCCGGCAGGATTCCCGAAGGGTGACTATCGGCGAATTGGGGGGTAGTGTCGATGACCACAGTGTTGTCGTTGATGAGGTACACATCCTTTATATCAGTGCCTTTACCTAACGGGTGCGGAGAAGGATTCTGAAGGTATTGCGCCAGCACCGCCCGCAAGGTCTCCTTGGCGCGCAGGCTGCGTTCCTCCGGCATGAACGCTGTTGTCTCGCGCCAGCGGAGCGCCCGCTCCTGATCGTAGGCTACCAGCACCAGAATGTGCTCCTGCTTGCCTCCCACCGGAGGGGCCACGGGACGCTCTTCTACCGCGAGCTGTGTTTTGGCCTGCTCTTTGTGGGTGATTTTGATGATATAGATACCGCTGATCAGAATGCCCACTAGAAGCAGCATGATGGCGATTTGAAAGTGGCGCGGGATCATTTGTGCGCCTCAATCTGGGCCCGCGCCTGCGCTAGCCCGGAGGCCACCGCTGCCGCCACCAGGCTCTGTATTCTGGGATTCAGGAGATCCTGGGCGTTGGGCCGGTCGGCGGACAATTCAACGGCAATGGCCGGCGCAATAATGTTGTTCAGCGGACGCAAGGGCGTAGTCAGGCTGACAGTCTGTACATCTTTCTTTTGCAGCTCTCCTGCGACCGCCCGCGCAATGGTCTTGCTTCGGCCGAGAGAAGCCGCCTGTGCGAGTTCCCAGGGCAGGAACTGTGCTGATCCGGTTGATGACGGTTCCGCTACCAGGCGTTCTCCCGCCAATCGCTCACCCGCCGACGGGGAAGATGTGAGTGCGGGTGCGTAGACTCGCACTTCCTGTCCGAATACGCCGGCATGAATTGCCACATACATTCCCGGATGCTGGGCGTTGGTAAGCTCCGCGCGTTGCTCCAGGCTCAGATTGGTGTCAGTGTCGCGTAGCAGTCTCGCTGCAATTCCGCGTTCCTGCAGTTCGGCTTTCAGCTTTCGGGCGACCGCCAGCGTCAGCTCCTTCTCGTCCAGCTGGTCTGACAGAAATGCGCCTTTATCATTGCCGCCGTGGCTGGGATCGATCATCACAAAATAAGCAGGCCCTGTGTGGCCCTGGGTTTGAACGGGAAGCTCCGTTGATTGCGCCGGCGGGGAGGTTACCAAAGGCTCAGGCGAGGGTTGCGCGCCCGGGGCCTGCGCAGGCACGCTGGCGCTGGTTGGAGCAGCGGATTGCACAGCCTGCACCTGGATCGTCTTGCCATCGCTTCCTAGAGCTACGCTCAGCGGGGCATCTCCGGTGATGGTTAAGGCGGCTACGCCGTTATCTTCAGAGAAGCTAAGGGACCGAATCACCTTATCGTCAAATGGCTGATTGATAAGGTCTGAAATCAGCGGTTCCCGCTTGAACACCAGCCTGCTCCTATTGCCTTCCTGATGGATCGATGGATTGACCGCCTGGCTGAAATTCAGGACCAGTGCAGATCGATCGGTCTTTTTCAATTCGGTGGTGAAGCGGGTGCCGGCATTGTCAATAAAGATCCGCCGGCCCGCAAGGTGAAAATCAATGGTCTTATGGAGCAGACTGCTCAGGATGGCAAACGATGCGTTCAGCGGGACCAGCACGCGCTTGTTTTCCACCAAGACGCCGCCGCTCAAATCCACTGTCTTGCCCCGGATCTTGGCCGTGTCCTTGCCTTCGGTAAAGCGGGCTTCAACCTTATCCAACTGCAGCGTCCAGTTGTTTCCGCTGGAGCGCAGGTTGTCGACTCCCAGGGGTTCCAGCAACTCCATAAGACTGATGTAAGGTTGTCCCTGGCGTTCCACTACTTCAATGGAATAGCTGGTCTGGAGCGTGTAGATGGTGAATTGCCGGGATGAATCAGCCGCCGAAAGCAGTAGCAAACAACCGATCAGGAGAATGGCTGTCAGTATGCTCACACGCTTTTTACTCCAGCGCATAAATGGTCATCCCGCTCAGAAGCTTGGGATAAAAATCCGTGGATTTCTGGGGCAGCACTTCGCCGGAGAAAGCAATGTCTCGCACCTGCTCAATGCGGGCCGGGTTCATCAGGAAGGCCACGTTGGCTCCCTGGCGGACCTGGGAAATCGCCTCAAAGGCGTCCCGCTCATACTTGATGTGGTCCTGATTGCGAATGGCCTCTTCTGAAATGCCCAGGACTCGCTCTAACAGAATCTTGTGCAATTGAATAACATCCAGATCGCGCTGCTGCGCCGGCATTGCGCTTAATGCATCATGCAGTGCGCGCTTCTTAGCCCGAAGCAAGTAAGGCCCCTGCTTGATGACTGCTACAAAGGCGGTGCCGTCCTCGCCCGCTTCCTGAAGCAGTGTGGTGGCGCTCCGGCTTTCGGTCCGCATATCAATGCGCTGAATGTCGAAGAACTTCCGGGAAGTTTCGAGCATGCGCTCCCGGTCGAAGTCCAAAAGGCCGTGCACGATGCGGTGAGTGGGCAGAATGACCAGGCCCTTGCTCTCCATCCGGATCAAGGTCATCATCACAAATTCGTAGGGAGCGTTGAGTGAGACGGAGCCGGCCTGCTCGCGCCGCTCGTTTCTGTACGCCAGCGCGGTCTCGTAACGATGGTGGCCATCGGCAATCAGCAGCTTCTTGTCGAGCATGAGTTGCTGAATTGTCTGCACGATGCCCGGGTCAAACACCCGCCAGACTCGATGCAAGACCTCGTATTCGTCGAGCACCGACATGTCCGGCTCTTCTTCCGTTTGCAACAGCCGCTCAATCTCAGCCTCAGGGTCGCTATAGAGCATGAAAATCTGGCCAAAATGCGCTTTAGCTTGGCGCAGAAGGTTCAGCCGGTCGGCGCGTGGCTTGGCCAGGGTCTGCTCATGGCGGAATACCACGTTATCGGCATAGTCCTGAATTCTTCCCAGCCCGATGAACCCGCGGCGTTCCGCCAGGTCCCGGGTGCCGGGTACGGTGAATGTCTGGGAATAGAAATAAAGGGAAGGCTCCGGATCCTGCTTGAGGAGACCTCCGGCACGCCAGTCGTGCAGGTACTCCGAGGCGCGGGTGTAAACGTTGAAGGAGGCATTATCGGTCTCGCCCTCTTTGCCACGGATGATGCGGACAAGATTATGAGGGCTCAATTCGTAATACCGGGCCTGCATCTCAGGGGTAATCTTGTCATAGGGTTGCGTGACGACATCTTCCAGCCGAAGCTGGTGTGAGTCGTAACGGAGGGCCTTGAACGGAGCTATCTCTGCCATTGCGAATGAGGACCTACAAGTGATTTTATCAAGTCAGAACAGAAAACCTACTGCTTCGCTTTTAACATCTTAATGTTCTGGTAAAACCTGCCGCCGAAAATAAGGCGCAGGCGGCATATGTTCAGTTGCGCCCCACTGTGATAACATCGGCACAAAATGAGGTTCCATATGTCCCGCTTTGAGTGCCGCGGGTATGGTTCATTCCGTTCCCCGGAGCGACACCAGTGCTACAGGACGCATGTGTTGCGCCCGGTAGTTGCCGCTATACTTTTTCTTGCCGTCGCGGCTTTTGCCGTGGCGCAGGATGTGAACGTCCACATTGAGCCACGCAAGCCAGATCCGGCGGAAGCCGCGAAACCTGCAACCGATCCAAAAGATACTACAACCCCCGATTCTCAGCTCAAAACCCGCGGAAAGCCGATCCTGGTAGATGTTGACCTGGTGCTGGTGAATGTTACGGTCACAGACGATTGGAACCGGATTGTCACGGGACTGGAGAAAGATAATTTCACCATTGTGGAGGGCAGCCAGGCGCAAGAGGTCAAGCATTTTTCGAGCGAGGATGCTCCGATTTCGCTGGGTGTTATTTTTGACATGAGCGGGAGCATGTCGGACAAGATCGCCAAGGCCCGTGATGCGGTCATTGAGTTTTTCAAGACCGCCAATCCGCAGGACGAGTTTTTCATGATCAGTTTCTCTGATCGTCCGCAGTTGACCGCCGATTTCACCAAGTCCGTGGAAGACGTGCAGGCCAAGCTGGTTTACTTGCAGGCCCAGGGGCGCACCGCGTTGCTCGACGCCATCTACATGGGCGTGAGCAAGATGAAGGATGCCCACAACAGCAAGAAAGCCCTGCTGATCATCTCCGATGGAGGCGATAATCACAGCCGGTACACGGAGAACGAAATCAAGTCCATGGTGAAGGAAGCTGACGTTCAGGTGTATGCAATCGGCCTCTTTACCCCCGGTGGCGCCGGTCAGCCGGAAGAAATTGCCGGTCCGGGCCTGCTGAGCGACATCACGGAAGTGACTGGCGGGCGAATGTTTACCATCAACAACCCCAATGAACTGGCCGATGTGGCCACAAAGATAGGAATAGAGCTGCGCAACCAATATGTGCTCGGCTACCGTCCAAAGAACAAGACCAAAGATGGTCATTGGCGCAAGATCAAAGTAAAGCTGCTTCCGCCTAAAGGGTTGCCACATCTGAATGTTTACTCCAAAACGGGATACTATGCACCTTCGCAATAAGCCAGTTGTATGGGTTGGTTTCTGCCTCGTGCTCGCAATGGCGTCTTATTCATGGGCTCAAGGGCAGCAGGGTTCGCAGGGCCAGCAGGACCAGCAACATGTTCAGCCTACACCTTTGCCATCGGATGTAGATCCTACCGACCCCGCGCTGCCGGGCTGGATGCGGCCGGCCACGCAGCCTCCAGCCGGAAAGAACAGCGGGACAACTAGCTCAGGGACGAACGCGCCAACCAACCAGGCGCCAGGCGAGGGCCAGGCGGGGCAGGTGACTCCCGGTAAAAGTGGCGGGTTCACGTTCAAAAAGGATGTAGATGAGGTTACGTTGCACGCCACCGTGGTGGACCAGAAACAGCACCTGGTTACCGATCTGGGGAAAAGGAACTTCGTGGTATACGAAGATGACCGGCCCCAGCAGATCACCGCTTTTACCCGTGAAGACATTCCGGTTTCGATTGGCATCCTCGTCGATAACTCCGGTTCCATGCGCGATAAGCGCGCTGCCGTTACCAGGGCAGTCCTGAACTTGGTGAAATCCAGCAATCCGCAGGACGAGGTTTTTGTCGTAAATTTTAACGACGAGCCTTTTCTGGACCAGGACTTCACCAACAACGTTGAACTGATGCACGAGGCCCTGGATCGCGTGGACTCCAGAGGCGGCACAGCGCTCTACGATTCGGTCATCGCCTCGGCAGATCATCTGGCCAAGGGCGCAAAACGAGAAAAGAAAGTCTTGCTGGTGATTACCGACGGCGAGGACAACGAGAGTCGCGAGTCATTAGAGCAGGCCATCCGTACCGTGCAGAACGACAATGGACCCACCATTTATACCATCGGTATTCTCGGCGGCGAGGGCCGCGAGCGCCGCGCCAAACGAGCTTTGGAGGCAATGTCCGTCCAAACCGGAGGCGTCGCGTTCTTTCCCAAAAACCTGACTGAGGTGGATGAGATCAGCCAGGCGGTTGCCCGTGACATCCGCAACCAATACAGCATCAGTTACAAATCTACCAATCCGCAGTCCAACGGCGGTTATCGCAAGGTAAAAGTTGTGGCCAGCGCGCCCGGATACAAAGACTTGCAGGTACGCACCCGCAGCGGATACTTCGCCGGCCAGCAGCGGGCGGCAAAATAGATTGGGTAAGCGAGTACTTTGAAAATTGGATTCTAGCCGCGCCAAGACTGTGGCGCAGTGCGTAGAACCCGTCCATCACCGGATCGCGTCGTCGGGCTCGGGTGCAACCTCGGGAGCGTTGCGAAGAAAATTCATCAGACTCGCCCCGGTCGCTTTGCCTGCGCGTTTCTTAAAGAATTCTGCCGCTGTTTCCACCACTCCGACCTTTTCCGCCACCGCCACAGCTATCCACTGGTTCAGGGATACAGGGTTTTCAATTATGGCAATTATGGCAATTATGTAATTTTGGCAATCTGCACTGCAAGTTTGACCTCAGCCCTCTCCCTCCCGTAGTCTAAAAAGTTTGCCATGGCCCATCTCCTTATTGCTGAGAACATTACCGAGCTTGTGGGACGGACTCCCATGCTGCATCTCAGGCGGATCGTTCCGAACGGAGCGGCGGACGTCTTTGCCAAGCTCGAATATCTGAATCCTGGTGGTAGTGTCAAGGACCGGGCCGCAATCGGCATGATCAAGCGTGCCGAAGAAGAAGGGCGTCTCCACCCCGGCGCCACTATTGTGGAAGCCACGGCAGGGAATACAGGTATCGGTCTGGCGCTGATCGGCGTCAATCGCGGCTACCACGTGATCGTGGTGGTCCCGGAAAAATTCAGCGAAGAGAAGGTCAAGATCATGCGGGCGCTCGGTGCAGAGGTGATTCGCACACCGGATGCTGACGGCATGCGGGGGGCTATCAAGAAAGCCAGAGAGATCTCGGCCGATATTCCCGGTTCCTTCACCGCCCTTCAATTTGAAAATCCCGCCAACCCTGAGTTTCACCATGACACCACAGCCCCGGAAATCTTTGAGCAGATGAAGGGCCGCGTGGATGCTGTGGTCATAGGCATTGGCACCGGCGGAACATTTACGGGTGTGGCCCGTTTTATGAAAGAGCGCCTTCCCAAGACTCATTGTGTCGCAGTGGAAACCCAGGGATCAGTGCTGCAGGGCGGGCCCCCGGGACCGCATAAGGTGGAAGGCATTGGCGCAAGCTTTATTCCGAAGAGTTTCGACTCCAGTGTGGCCGATGAAATCATCATGGTGAGTGATGCGGATGCGTTTGAGACCGTCAATCGCCTGGCCCGTTATGAGGGTGTCCTGGGCGGTTCCAGCGCCGGGGCCAACGTCTTTGCCGCACTTCAGGTTGCCAAAAAGCTGGGCCCGGGGAAGAACGTGGTCACCGTGATTCCCGATTCGGCGGAACGTTACATATCCAAGAATATCTTTGAAGGCGGGGTTGAATAAGCATATGAAAAAGAAAGAACCGGGGTTTGCCACCAAAGCCATTCATGTTGGCCAGGAATCCGACCCTCTGACCGGCGCGGTTACAGTTCCCATTTACGCCACTTCCACATACGTTCAAGAGGACCTGGGCAAGAACAAAGGCTACGAATACGCGCGCGTTTCCAACCCCACCCGCACCCGCCTGGAGCAGAATCTTGCCGCTCTGGAGGGCGGAGCCTCCTCTCATGTCTTTGCCAGCGGTATGGCCGCTGTTACAGCCGTGACCCAGTGTTTTCTCAAGCAGGGCGACCACTTAATCTGCGGCCATGATACTTACGGCGGCGTTCCGCGTTTCTTCAACCAGGTAGTGGCCAATTACGGCGTTGAATTCAGCTATGTGAACACCTCCGATCCGGATGCCGTAAAAAAGGCCATGCGGCGCAATACCAGGATCCTGTGGATTGAGACCCCTACGAATCCTCTGATGGTGCTTACCGACATCAAGCAGATCGCCAAAATCGCCCACGACGGTGGTGCGGAACTGGTTGTGGACAACACTTTTATGTCGCCTTACCTCCAGCGCCCGCTGGAGCTCGGGGCCGATATGGTGATGCACTCCACCACCAAATTTCTCAATGGACACAGCGATGGACTAGGAGGCGTGGTCGTGGCAACCACGCCCCGCCAGGCGGAAAAGCTGGCCTTTATGCAAAAAGCCTCCGGGGCGATTCTCTCGCCCTTTGAGTGCTTTCTGGTGCTGCGCGGAGTCAAGAGCCTCGCGGCGCGCATGATGGTCCACGAAAGCAACGGCCGGCTCATAGCGGACTATCTGAACAAACACAAGAAAGTGAAGAAGGTGCTTTACCCAGGGCTCCCCGACCATCCGCAGCACGAGCTGGCAAAACTGCAGATGAAGGGCTTCGGTTCCATGATTACCTTCGAGACCGGCTCGCTCAGCAATGCCCGCAAGATGCTGCGCAAAGTGCGCATCTGCTCGTTCGCCGAGTCGCTGGGAGGCGTT
>Ga0210400_10002419_pt1 | contig 17314 bp, 13 predicted proteins | sample IncBWH26MmetaG_FD_155456 | JGI IMG/M metagenome (GOLD analysis project Ga0210400, IMG submission 155456) | Forest soil microbial communities from Barre Woods Harvard Forest LTER site, Petersham, Massachusetts, United States - Inc-BW-H-26-M | ecosystem: Environmental > Terrestrial > Soil >... | reverse complement strand
CGACATCATGCTGCTGGGAAACACCTCCTGGCGAATACGTCGTGTCGAATCGAGGACGTCGCGCATGCTGGTGGAAGACGCGCACGGAGCGCCGCCCACCGTGCCGTTCTGGCGTGGAGAAGCTCCGGCGCGCACCGCCGAACTTTCGCAGCAGTTGGGGGAATTGCGCAAAGAGATCAGCGAACGGCTGCCGGGCGTAGTTCCAATAGAAGGATGGCGCAATCTTCCTGTAGTGGCTGACGCCGTGAGTTGGCTGCTAGAAGAATGTGGACTCGATCTATCCGGCGCCGAGCAACTGATTCAGTACATTCTCGAAGGGCGCGTCGTACTCGGCGATGTACCCACGCAAGCTACGATCATCGCCGAGCGGTTCTTTGACGAGGGCGGCGGGATGCAGTTGATCATCCACGCGCCTTTTGGCGGACGCATCAACAAAGCCTGGGGACTGGCCTTGCGCAAGCGCTTCTGCCGGGGCTTTAATTTCGAACTGCAGGCCGCGGCCACCGACAACGGCCTGAACATCGCGCTGGCTGAGCAGCATAGCTTTCCCTTGGCGGATGTTTTTCAATTCCTCCATTCGGAGACGATGCCGCCGATCCTGGAGCAGGCGGCGCTCGATTCGCCCATCTTTCAGACGCGCTGGCGGTGGGACGCCACGCGAGCCTTGGCGCTGCTGCGTTTTCAGGGTGGCAAGAAAGTTCCGCCGCAGATTCAGCGCATGCGCTCGGATGACCTGTTGGCCTCCGTTTTTCCCGATGTAGCCGCGTGCCAGGAAAACATCGAAGGCGACATCAAGATTCCCGACCATCCGCTGGTGCGCGAGGTAATGAAGGACGTGCTTACCGAGGCGCTGGATATCGAGGGCCTCGGTGAAGTCTTGCGCGGAATCGAGCAGGGACGGATTCGTTGCCTCGCGGTTGACACTCCGGTGCCATCGCAGTTCTCGCACGAAATTCTCAACGCGAATCCGTACGCCTACCTTGATGATGCGCCGCTGGAGGAGCGCCGCGCGCGGGCAGTCGAGATGCGGCGCGTGTTGCCGGCGTCGGTTCTTGAGGAAGTCGGCGCGCTCGATCCCGCGGCCATTGCGCAGGTGCAGCAGGAGGCGTGGCCCGATGTGCGCGATGCGGACGAATTGCATGATGTGCTGCATACGCTGGTAATGATGCCGGCGCCGGCGGAGGGCCATCAGCAATCAGCATTCAGCAATCAGCTCGAAGCTCGCGGCCCGAAGCTGACCGCGAACTGGAATGAATTCTTCGATCGCCTGGAACGTGAAAATCGTGCAGTCGTGGCAGAGGTTGCAGGCAAACGATATTGGGTGGCCGCCGAGCGGGCCGAATGGTTCCAGGCAATTCATCGTGTGGTGACAGGGCTCTGCCCCGTCCCGGCGGGGCAGAGCCCCGCCACCACACAGGTAAGTGCAGACGAGGCCGTGCTCACGGCCGTTCAGGGATGGATTGCGCATCTCGGCCCAGTCACTGCTTCGGAAATCGGCGATTTGCTAGCCCTGCCCGCATCCGAGATTGAAAAAGCTTTACTACGCATAGAGGCAGCCGGAGCAATCCTTCGAGGCAAGTTCCGCCCCGCCGATCCTCGTCCAGCAGCATCCGCTCCACAGGAACCAGAAATAGAGTGGTGCGAGCGCCGTCTGCTGGCTCGGATTCATCGCTTGACGGTTGCGACCTTGCGCAAGCAGATCGCCCCAGTCACAGCATCACAATTTATGACCTGGCTCTTGCGCTGGCAGCATATTGCCCCGGGTACGCAGGTGCGGGGAGAGCATGGAACACTAGAGGTGATCCGCCAGTTGCAGGGATTTGAGATTCCAGCAAGCTCGTGGGAGCGATTTGTCCTGGCGCGCAGAATCTCGGACTACGATCCCGCACATCTCGATCAGCTGTGTCTGGCAGGCGCGGTCGGATGGGGCCGGCTGTCGCCGCATCCGGCAACTCTTGAAGCAATGGGAAACGATGAGAATGGCCGCGAGAACAGGCGGCGAGTGATTCCAACGCGGGTCGCGCCTATTGCATTTTTCGTGCGCGAAGATGCCGATTGGTTACGACCGCATCATCCCGGAGCAGAAGACTCCGCTACATCATTCTTGAGTCCGGTGGCGCAGGCGGTGCTTGAACTTTTGAAGCAGCGCGGGGCGTTATTTTTTCCCGACATGGTACGAGCGACCGGCAGGCTCAAAGCGGAGGTCGAAACCGGACTCTGGGAACTGGTAGCAGCCGGCCTCGTGACCGCTGACGGATTCGAAAACTTGCGCTCGCTGGTGACACCAAAACATTCGACTGGGAATGGACTTGCGAAAATAATTGGAAAAGCCCGGAGGCCGCGCCATGCGCCGGGACGATGGTCGCTGTTGCACACCGAAGGCGCCGATCGCGACCGCAGCGTTGAATCCTGCTGCTGGATGCTGTTGCGGCGCTACGGCGTGGTCTTCCGCGACTTATTAGTGCGCGAAACCAATCTACCGCGATGGCGCGAATTGCAGATCGGCTACCGCCGCCTCGAAGATCGCGGCGAAGTCCGCGGTGGGCGATTCGTCGACGGATTCCTGGGCGAGCAGTTCGCGCTTCCTCTTGCGGTTGAATCGTTGCGCGCCCAGCGCAAGCTGCCCCCGAATGCGAATAGCGAGCGCGTCACCATCGCCGCCGCAGATCCGCTGAACCTGGTGGGGATCATTGTTCCGGGCGAGCGGATTCCTGCGATCTCAGGAAGAAGTGTTACATTTCGCGATGGCGTGCTGGACGCGGAAGATGCGCTGCTAGCTTCCGGCTACTAAGGCTCTTAGCTTTGGCACCACCCAAACGTTGTCATCCTGAGCGGAGCAGCACGCCTCGCTTGCGAGGTGGGTTGCGGAGTCGAAGGACCCCATCACGCTTGGGAATCTCCTCCGCCGCTGCAGGGCATTCTCACGATGCACTCACGGCACCTTTAATTTCAGCAACACCTGCGGGTTCAGATACACGCCCTGCCAGCGCACGGCCAGATGCAGATGAGGACCAGTGGCGCGTCCCGTGCCACCGCTGAGTCCAATGGGCTGCCCTTTGCTGACGTCGTCGCCTTCTTTGACGGAAAATTTCGACAGATGCAGGTAGAGCGTAAGCAGGCCCTGGCCGTGGTCAATCACCACGCAATTCCCTTCAAAGAACAGAGGCCGGGCGAGAATGACGCGCCCCTGGTTTACGGCTGCAACCGGCGTTCCATTGGGCACGCGGAAATCAAGCCCCTGATGCGTGCTCTTTATCGAACCGTTGAATACGCGCTCGACTCCGAACACGGCGGAGATCTCGGCATTCACCGGAGGCGCGAACGGTCCTTTCCATTCGCGGTCGGGACTGAGAGTCTTAAAAGCGTCGGCTTTAGTCTCCTTGTCCTGTTCGATCTCATGCTGGTCTTCCGGGCTGGGCGCCGTGTACCGTCCGGCAACCTTCAGCTGCACGCGGGGATAGCGCTGGCGTTCCACGCGAATCTTCTTTTCGAATGAGATAGATTGCCCGGCAAAGGTTTCGGCGTGCAGTTGGATGGGATAGGCTCCCGGCCTGGTTTCAAGACTGGCCCCGGCAAGCGCGAACCATGACTTGTGGATAGCGTCGAAGCTGAAAGCGATCTCGTGGCCCAGCCAGTCGCCCGAGAGCTTGCGGACGGGCCTCGGTGTGCTGACGCGGAAGAGCACCGGCATTCCGTTGACCAGGCGGCCTGGCTGATTGACGACAGTCCAGCGAGACGCAGTCGAATGAGCGGAAGTTGCGCCCGGTGAGTTTGCGGCGAGCGAAACCAGCGCAAACGCAATGAATATGACGGGATGGAAGAAGTGTTCCCGCATCGCGGTTTCAGGCTAGCATTTCAAACGAAGAACATACATACTGCCGCCATGATCTTACTGTTGCTCATCGGGATGCTGGCGGGGGAAGGCAACGTGACGAAGGTGGATCAAGTGCTCGTCGTCAAGAGCCAGCGTACTCTGACCTTATTTTCGCAAGGGAAGGTTCTGCGCACTTACAAAGTGGCTCTCGGAGGTTCGCCGGTTGGCGCCAAAGACCAGCAGGGAGATCACAAGACTCCGGAAGGTCACTACATCCTCGACCGCCGAAACGCGAAGAGCCGGTTCTACAAGTCGATTCACATTTCCTATCCTACTGAGCACGACAAACAGAAAGCGTCGCAACATGGCATCGCTTCCGGTGGCGATATCATGATTCACGGCCTCCCGAACGGCTTCGGATGGCTGGGCGCCACTCATCGCACACGAGACTGGACCGACGGATGTATCGCGGTGACGAATGCGGAGATGGACGAAATCTGGGAACTTGTGCAAGACGGGACCCCCATCGAAATCCGACCCTAAGTCGATGCGTGAATTCATACTATCTCCCACCCTTCCAGGCGCGACAAGTAACGCCTTGCGCACGAGATCGATACAACTGGTCGAGCGCTACGATCTTCGGGCGGCAGACGCGTTTCAGTTGGCGGCGGCTTTAGAGTGGTGCGAGGATGCTCCTCAAGGGCGCATTTTTCTGACCACCGATTCGAAAGCTGAGGGAAGCAGCGCTGCTTAGATGCCCAGAACTTGTGACCTCAACGATGCACTCCAGATTCGATCTGGATGGAAGATCCGCACTCTCTCCGTATTTACAGACTCAGCTTGCGTCCACCCTCTTGCTTTCGGTGGCATTAAGCAGCCCCTAGATCCCCGTTGTTATCCGCCAAGGTATGGGAGTGACACGGCGCCGGAGGAAAGCCCTTAGGACTGCCAAGAAGAGTACCCGCCAATCGCAGTTTCCAACATCCGTCGAGATCGGCAGGTTCGGCTCGACCGATCTCCCGGAGCAGCACGAGCGCGTCTCTAATGGTTTGCGGTTTCTCTCTGAAGCGGTTAGCCAATTCTGTGATCTCGAGGATCACGATCGGCGCGGAGTATCTGTAGTATGCCTGAATCATTCTCCCGTATTCGATTATTGCCTCTGAAAGCTGGAGTAGTTGGTTAAACTCTTCCGCGGTTAACCGCTGATCCTTCCGCAGGGCTCGTTGGAGATGGACAAATAGCCGTCCGAAGTGCTCCCGATTCATTACTCTTACTCCAAAGCGCGCAAAACACCGGGCAAATCTGTCGAAAATCAGCCCTGCAAATCGTACCGATCAAGGTAGGAGTCCGATGTACCATAGCGCTGACTGCCCTGAATCGGTCGGCAGTTGGACGCAAGCGCCTCCGCGAGGGTTGGCTCCCCCCTTCTATAAAACGAGAACGCCCAGCATCCCCCTCCAACGCGCGAAGAAGAACCCGATTTTCTCAAACCGCGACCCCGTGCCCACCACTTGATTTGCGCCTATCCGATTGACCTCACAGACTTTATAGCTGCAAACAAACCGCAACAGGTTTGCACTCTTTCCGGGCCTTGACGATGCTCGCTTGACGGGAGTAGCGTTGTGCTCTGGCCAGAAAATAGGGTGACATCCTGCGCCGCGCATCTCGCGCGACGTTCCTTTCAATCCGTAGCCTGCGAAAGGAGAACTTCCCATGTTCACACGAGTAGTTGAAGTCAGCACCAAACCCGGAAAGTCGCACGAACTCGCAAATACGATCAACGAAAAGGTCCTGCCAATCCTCCGGCAGCAACCCGGTTTCCTCGACGAGACGGTCCTCACATCAGAAACGGAGCCGAATCGAGTCATGGCGCTGAGCTTCTGGAAGACAAAAGAGGACGCCGAGCGCTATCAACGGGAACAGTTCGCCAAGGTCACTGAGATTCTCTCGAATCACATAGAGAGTCCTCCCGCCGTGCGGACGTTCAACGTCCACACCTCGACACCTCACAAGGTTGCCGCTGGCAAAGCCGCCTAGCTCCCCGCGGACGAAGAAACAATAAACAATGACTCAAGACGAAGACCACCAGAGTCACACGGCCAAAGCAAGAGGTAAGCGCAGTGGCTTACCTCTTGCTTCAACTCTCCGTCAGGCTCTTCTCCGCCTTGTAGATATAATATTCGTCCTCGCCGCCCAGAAAAAACTGATTGCGACCTGCAGGAATGCGACCTGCCAGAAGATGATAATGGCTATAATCGATACGCTTTGGGTCCAGGAGAGCGGGAGCTGCCATGCCGGGGCCGCCATGCGTTTCCACTGGGCAACTTGAAGACAGCTCGGCCCTGAGGCTGGGCGCTCTGCTCCGTTCTCAAGCAACCGTGATCAGCCGTGAGCGAACTCCCGAAAGACGCATCCCATCCAGTTCGGCAAGCAGTAGTGCAAACTCTTTCTTCGGTCGAAGATATTGTCTATGTCGGTCTAGGTCTGCTCCTAACTATTGCGGCACTTACTCTGCTCCTCACCACGCTCAAAAGTGTAGTGCTGGCGTTGTGGAGTCGCGCGCTGGGCGGACAAATCGTCAATCTTCTCGATCAGATCCTCCTGATCCTGCTGGTGATCGAGTTGTTGTACACGGTGCAGGTGTCTTTTCGCGAGCGAGGACTCATCGCCGAACCGTTCCTCGTGGTGGCCTTGATTGCAGCAATCCGACGGATCCTGATCCTCACGGCAGAAGTGGCCAGACTGCCGGATGCGGGCGAGGCGGTTTTCCGGCATGCCATGCTGGAATTGGGGGTACTTACCATTATGGTGCTGGTGCTCGTAGGTTCTTTGATTATGCTGCAGAAGTATGGAAAGCGTGCGGTGTGATCGATTCCTAGCGACCAGTACTTCAGTATGAATACGTACTGATACTGATACGAGTACTAACGACCGGCGGCCGCCGCGCTAGCGGTACGGTTGCCGGCTAACAGCTTTAACATAGCCTGATCGTCGGCGGGCCGGGAGAAAAGGTATCCCTGCGCCATCTCGCAATTGAACTGTTTGAGCAGGTCAATGTGCTCTTCCTTCTCTGTCCCTTCGGCGACGACCTTCAAACCAAGATTGTGGGCAAGCAGAATGATGGCCCGCACGATCTCGCGGTTTTCCGGGTCAGTGTCCATGTTCGAAATGAAAGCGCGGTCGATTTTTAACGTGTCCACCGGCATCCGGCGCAGGCGGCTGAGTGAGGAATACCCGGTGCCAAAATCATCGATGCTCAAGCGCACGCCGAGAGCCTTCAATTGCGTGAGCACTTGACCGGATTTTTCCGCATCGCCCATGGCGATTGTTTCTATGATTTCGAACTGCAGGCAGCCGGGATCAACACCGGTCTGGTCAATAGATTTGCGGATCTCGCTGATCAGATCGGGCTGAGCGAACTCCCGCGAAGTAATATTCACGCTCATGGTCAGAGGCGGATCAGAAGGAAATTCAGACTGCCAGGATCGGAGGCACTGGCAGGCGTCGCGCAGCAGTTGCCGATTCATGGGAATGATGAGCCCCGTCTCCTCCGCAACCGCGATGAACGCCATCGGTGATAGTACGCCATCCGGACGTTGCCACCGCGTCAACGCCTCGAAGCCTGTGATCTTCCCGGTCTCCAAAGACATAATTGGTTGGTAGTAAACGCGGAATTCTCCCTGGTCTAGGGCCTTGCGCAGGTCGGTCTCCAGTTGCAGGCGCTTCACCGCGTTCTCATGCATGGCCGTGTCAGACACTTCACAACGCGCCTTTCCAGCCCGTTTGGCACGGTACATGGCGATATCGGCGTCGCGCAGCAATTCTTCCGCGTGGGTGTGAGGGCTGGTGCTGGCGGCGATTCCGATGCTCGCTGAAATTACTATCTCCTGCTGGTTCACTACAAAGGGGATCGCCAGTTCCACTTGCATGCGTTCCGCAACGCGGACAGCTTCAATGGGGTCTCGGATGTCATCCAAAAGGATGGTGAATTCATCACCACCGAGTCTCGCTAACGTATCGTCATTGGCAGGCCGCTCCGGTACGTCGCTCGTGCGCGGACGCGAGACGGTGTCGGCTCGCCGTACCGACTCCTTCAATCTTTGGCCGATTTGAATCAGCAGATCGTCGCCCGCCGCGTGTCCCAGGCTGTCATTGATGATTTTGAATTCGTCTACATCAATGAGCAGCACCGCGAATTTGTAGTTCGGGTGTCTCTTAGAAAGAGTTAGCGCCTGTTGCAACCGGTCTAGAAACAGAGCGCGGTTGGGCAGGTTGGTAAGTCCGTCGTGGAATGCATTGTGGGCCAGCATCTCTTCAGCCCGCTTGCGCTCGGTAATGTCGCGGTTCACGATTACCAGTTTGTCAGTCTTCCCTTTTGCGTCCCGGATCGGGCTCGCCGTCGATTCCAGAGTGCGCCAGGTGCCGTCTTTATGGCGTACCCTGTACTCCATCCGTTCGCCCTGGCCGCTCAACCGTGCCTTTTCCGCCGCTTTCAATACTCGAGGACGATCGTCGGGATGAATTTGTTCAATCGAGGACGTGGCGGTTAAGTCCTCGGGAGAATACCCGAGAACCTTTAGATAGGCAGGGCTGTTGTACAACCGGCGCCCATCGCCGTCGACCAGCGCGATCATATCGGCGGCATTTTCACTGATGAGTTGAAATAGCTGATCTCGCTCCGCCAACTGCCGGCGAATGCGGTGCAGTTGCATGTGCTGATAAATCGCGTAAAAGTCGAAAAGTAATACCAGAGCCGCCAGCCCGCGTACCCATTCCCGCAGATCAAACCAGTAGGAAACATCCGCGTCGGGATTGAACCAGGGAAAAGTGAACGAGATGATCCCCAGGGTCAATGCCAGCGTTACCGCAACGGCGAATCCCCACAGCCACCATTCCCGGCCTTCGATCCGATGCATCTGGCTCGGAATCGCCTCGGGGCTGTTCTGGCTCACCTGCTGGAATGCTTGCTGATTCATGGCTTACGACTATTCTCCCGCAATCTCTTCGGATTCTAGCCTGCGAAGGGGACATAGTAAGAGTTACGAAAGTAGGGCCGTCAGTGCTTCGCCACGGCCTCCGGCTTGCCTTCCGGCCCAAAGGGAGATGCCCCTAATGAAGATTGCTGGAACAGACGATGGAGAGTTGCAGGGATTGAACTGACAATTCTCCACGATGGATACTCATTCACCCAGACAGCCACGCTTCATGAGGCGCAGCAAGGCAGGCGGCGAAGAGCAGCCCTTCGGCCGCCGGGAAATCACTCCCCATTGGGAAAGGAACGGCAGCGATGAGCAACAACGGCAACGATAGCGATATCGTCAAGGATTTTCTGGTCGAGAGCTACGAGAACCTTGACCGGCTGGACCGGGACCTGGTCGGCCTGGAGAAAAATCCACACGATCGGGACGCGCTGGCGGGCGTGTTTCGTACCATTCACACCATCAAGGGCACCTGCGGATTTCTGGGCTTCAACAAGTTGGAAAAGGTTGCACACGCTGGGGAGAACCTGCTGACCCGGCTTCGAGACGGCCAGCTTACGCTCAACCCGGAATTGACCACAGCACTGCTGGGCATGGTCGATGCGGTTCGCCAGATGCTCAAGGAAATTCAATCGACCGGTAAGGATGGCAAGATCGACTATCCAGAACTGCGGGAAAACCTGACCCGGCTGCAACAAGCCGGTGCGGGAGGCAAATCCCGGGCGCACCTGGACGTTCCATCAGGCGTGCCGGAGGAAGCGATCACTCCCGCAAGTCCAGAAGACATTTCATCGGAAGACATCACCTCGGAAAACGTTAGCTCCGAAGTTACGGCCTCTTCGGCAGCGCCGGCATTGAAAAAGCCCGCTGGACCGAAAGCAGCCAGGACAGCCAAGGTCCGGTCGGCGCCGGTCCACCAGGGCACGGAAGTAATCGGCGGCCGGCCTGCAGAACTTGCGGCGGCGCACGTCGAGGAAACGGGTCTTGGTAAGTATGATGACGGCGCCGCCGCCCAGCAAACTTTGGATTCCCGGCATCGTGACACGCCCGCCGAGACGATCCGCGTAGACGTCGACGTGCTGGACAAGCTGATGACTCTGGTCGGTGAGCTGGTGCTGGCCCGCAACCAGCTTCTCCAAATCTCGAGCACTGCGGAAGACACCAGCCTTCAGGCCGTCTCCCAGCGGATGAACCTCATCGCTACCGAACTGCAAGCCGGGGTCATGAAGACCCGCATGCAGCCCATCGGAAACATCTGGGGCCAGTTCCCGCGGACGGTGCGCGACGTCGCCCTCGGTTGCGGCAAGGAAGTGGCCATCGAGATGGAGGGAAAAGAGACGGAACTCGACAAGACCATCATCGAGGCAATCAAGGATCCGCTCACCCATCTGGTGCGCAACTCCGTCGACCATGGAATCGAACTTCCCGAAGCCCGCCTGAAAGCCGCGAAGGATCGCACCGGACGCCTGATTCTGCGTGCCTTTCATGAAGGTGGCCAGGTCAATATCGAGATCACTGATGATGGCGCCGGCTTGAACGTGGAGCGCATCCGCAAGAAAGCGGTCGAGCGCGCCGTGATCACCACCGAGCAGGCGGCGCGCATGACCGAACGGGAAATCTTCAACCTGATCTTCCTTCCCGGATTCTCCACCGCGGAAAAGGTGACCAATGTGTCCGGCCGCGGCGTCGGTATGGATGTGGTGAAGACGAATGTCGAAAAAATTGGCGGCACCGTGGACGTTCAGTCAACTCTCGGCCGCGGCACGACAGTCCGGGTAAGGATTCCCTTAACCCTGGCAATCATCCCCGCGCTAGTGGTGACCTGCGGCGGCGATCGCTACGCCATTCCCCAGGTGAGCCTGCTCGAACTGGTGCGACTGGAAGCTGGCGAAGTAGCGAAGGGCATCGAGTTGGTTCATGGCGCGCCGGTATACCGGCTCCGCGGACGTCTGCTGCCTCTGGTGTATCTCGACCGGGAGCTGAAACTGGATGTGGACGAGCACGCTGCGACTAAATCGGACGGAGCCGTCAACATCGTTGTGCTGCAAGCCGATGAGCGGCAATTCGGGCTGGTCGTGGATCACATCAACGACACCGAAGAAATTGTGGTGAAACCGCTGCGCAAGCAGCTCAAGACGGTCAAGACCTTTGCCGGATCGAGCATCATGGGAGACGGGAAAGTGGCCCTCATCCTGGACGTCCTCGGCCTGGCCCAGCGCGCCAGCGTAATTACGGAAACGCGGGATCGCGCCCTGACCGAAAAAGCTGCCGAAGCGGCGGCCGGTGAAGAAAAACAAACCTTCTTATTGTTCGCGGGTCCCGGCGATTCCCGCATGGCCATACCGCTCAACACACTGGCGCGGCTGGAGGAGTTTCCGGTGGCGCAGGTCGAAATGTCGGGCAGCCAGTGGGTGACGCAGTATCGCGGCCAGATCCTGCCCCTGGTTCGTCTCAACGTAGTGCTGGAAGAGCGGCGCAATAAACTGCGAGCCCTGCAAGCTCCGCCTGCGGCGGACTCGGGGCCTATTCAGGTGCTGGTGCTGAATCACGATGGGCGATCCTTTGGACTGGTCGTAGATCGGATTCTGGATATTGTCGAAGACCGGGCGGATGTAAGGTCGGCCGCGACTCGGCCTGCCGTCCTCTATTCCGTGGTGATTGGTGACCGAGTTACGGAAATGCTCGATATCCCGGCGATTCTGCGAAGCGCGGATGTGAACGCCACACGGCCGGGTCTAGCCACGAAATTAGCGGAGGTTGCGAATTAAGTTATGGCCCACACTTCACAGTTTTGCACGTTCTATCTGGACAAGCTGCTCTTCGGCGTGGAATTGAAAGGCGTTCAGGAAGTGATGCACTCGCTCGATATGACCAAGGTTCCGCTGGCGCCAGGAGTGGTCAGCGGCCTGATTAACTTGCGCGGCCAGATCGTCACCGCGGTCGATCTGCGCAAACGCCTTGAACTGGAGCCACGGCCGGCGGGCACGCTTGCCATGAATGTGGTGGTCGGTTCTGAAGACGGCGCGGTCAGCCTGCTGGTGGACGAAATCGGCGATGTGGTCGAGGTCGAAGAGACCACCTTCGAGCGGCCTCCTGAAACCCTGAGCGGTACCGTCAAAGCGATGATCCTCGGAGTCCACAAATTGAATGACCGGCTCATGCACGTGCTCGACATCGAAAAAGCATGCCAGATGGCCGACACGGCGGAAGCGGTTACCGCTGCTCGATAGCTCTAGCTCTAGCTCTAGCGCTCGCATTGGCCGGACAATCGCTTCCAAGGTCGAACCCCAGAACCGGGATGCGTGCCCGCCCAAACCTGAACCTGAAACGAAATTATTTCACTTCAGGAAAAACGCAGCGCTGCAATCAATCGTTGCTCTGGACGGGACTCGCCTTCAACGCATTTTCTGCCGATTGATGGTTTCAGGAGGACTTATGTGCTCTCAAAAACCGTTCATCGTGCTCATCTTGGTAATTCTGTTTTTTGGCGCCACGCCGACAGGGGCCGAGGAGCCCTCGAACTCCCCTGAAACGTTTTGCATCAGCTCCTCTGTGATTTCCGTGCCCAGCCGCCCAACCGTAACCAGCGCCACTGACACCACTCAGTGCGGCGTCGTCGAACTGGAGTACGGCTTGGAACGGCAATGGCCCGGCAACGGAGCGAATCGCGACGATCTTTCCGGCGGTCTGCGGCTGGGCCTTACCCAAAACCTGGACTTCCATTGGTCTTCTTCCGATTTTCTTCACGTCATGAATGGAGATGGGAATCGGACTGGCTTTGGCGATACCTGGCTGGGTTTGAGGTACCGTTTCCTGCGACAGACAAAACATCGGCCCAGCATGGGGCTCGCGTATCAGGCCAAGCTGCCGTCGGCCAGCGTGGTGCTCGGATTAGGCTCGGGTCAGGTCGATCACGCTCCCTCCTTCCTGGTCAGCAAAGACATTCATCCTTTTCACCTGGATTTCAATCTGATGCCGCTGCTTGCGGGGCGCCCCACAGGCTCTGGATTTGATCACAACGTAGGATTCGCGCTTTCGGCCTCAGCGCCGCTTACTCGCCGGTTGGGCGTAGTCGGAGAAGGATATGGCTACACCACGTTGAATCAGAACAATCCGGCATTTGCCTCTACCATGTTGGGATTTACCTACCAGGTAGAACCGAGACTGATTCTGGACGCCGGCTTGGACGTCGGAGTCACCTCTGGATCTCCGCGGAAGCGAGTTTTCGTGGGCGTTACCTACGCGGTTGCCAACGTGTATTCGTGGATACGGCCGCGACCCTGATGCCCAGGCGACAGCTGTTAAAGTCCGTAGTTTTTATGCCGATGAAAAGCTGTGAGCGGCTGGTGAATGCCATCGAGGGTCCGCGCTATCTGTGCCGGTGAAAGCTTGCTTGGGCGACGGCTGTTTCTGACGAATCTCTGATTAGGGGGCAAGGGCGATGAACAAGATGAGTTTGAAGATGAAATTAGGCTTGGGGTTCGGGGCGTTACTGGTGATCGTGTTGGCTCTCGGAACCACCGGCTACAGATCCGCCGTAACCGCTGACCTACTGTCCGATACTGTCGAGCAGCAGGTGGACAAGAAAGAAGACACTCTTCTCGTTGACAACTCAATACAAATGCAGCTCACTGGGTTGCGCGGATTCCTCCTCACAGCCAAAGAAGAAAACCTGAAACTCATGGAAGATGGCCGGACCCAGTTCCAGGAAAGCACCGACAAATTACAGAAGACACTGCAGACCGAGGAAGGCAGGAAGCTCTTCGGCGAGATTCAACAGACCTATGCTGAATATCGATCCATTATGGACGAGGCCACGCAACTTCGCCGGGTCGATAAGACCAAAGAGGCGGTGGAACTGATTTCCAATCCCAAGGCGGCCGGGCTTGGGAGCGAGTTGCACAAAGCAACCACGGAACTTATGGAACTGGCAGACAAGCTCAAGAAAACCGCCGGCAATGAGCAATCTTCCAATGAGTCGAAGACCAAAACCGTGATGCTCAGCTTGGCAATCGCAGGCATCATCATCGGGTTGCTGGTTGCTTTTGTCGTTACCCGTTCCATCACCGGCGCTATTGCGCGCATGGTGGCGATGATTCAGGAGATTGCTGGAAATAATCTGACCGTGAATGACCTCGTAATTACGTCCCGGGATGAGATCGGCCAAGCGGGAACCGCGCTCAACAAAATGAAGAACAACCTCCATGAGGTAATTCAGTCCATCGCTGGCACGGCCGTGCAAGTGGCTGCTGCAAGCGAGGAACTTTCCTCCACCAGCCAGCAGATCACGGCGAACTCAGAGGAAACGTCGGCCCAGGCAAAGGTGGTCTCTGATTCCACTCAACAGGTCAGTCAAAATTTGCAGACCGTAGCCACCGGCGCCGAAGAGATGAGCGCCAGCATCAAGGAAATCGCCAAGAACGCCACCGAAGCCGCGAAGGTCGCCACCTCCGCCGTCAAGGTTGCCGAAACCGCCAACACCACCGTGGCCAAGTTAGGCGAGTCCTCCACTGAGATTGGCCAGGTTATCAAGGTCATCACGTCGATCGCGCAGCAAACCAACCTGCTGGCGCTGAACGCCACCATTGAAGCGGCCCGCGCCGGCGAAGCCGGCAAAGGGTTTGCCGTCGTGGCCAACGAAGTCAAGGAACTGGCCAAGGAAACCGCCAAGGCCACCGAGGACATCAGCCGCAAGGTCGAAGCGATTCAGGGCGACACCAAGGCGGCGGTCGATGCCATCGGCACCATCGGCGAGGTCATCAACCAGATCAATGGCATCTCGAACACGATTGCCACAGCAGTGGAGGAACAGAACGCCACCACCAACGAGATGTCACGCAATGTCAGCGAAGCGGCGCGCGGTAGCGGAGAGATCACGAGCAACATTGCAGGCGTAGCCCAGGCAGCGGAAAGCACGTCGCAGGGAGCCGGTGATACGCAAAAGGCAGCCCAGCAACTGGTCGAGACCTCTGCCCAACTCCGTCGCCTCGTCGAACAATTCAAGATCAAGGCAAGCGACAACGGGCGCGGGAACGGCGCGGAGGCGACTCATGCGCAGAGCAGGGCGGCGCATGCGGGCGCGTAACCTCTGCGCACCCCGCTGGCTGCTCGGCTCGGTGCTTTGCGCTTCTTTCCGGCGGCGGTCCGTTGGCCGGGTGCCTCGATCATGAAGTGGACAGACATGAAATGGACAGATACGACTTGCTATGGCTCCCATTCGCATCCTGGTTGTGGATGATTCGGTGGTGATTCGCAGGCTGCTCTCGGATACTTTGTCGGGAGACCGCGCGCTGGAGGTAGTTGGTACGGCCAGCGACGGGCGAATCGCCCTGGCGAAGATTCCACTCCTTAAACCCGACCTGATTACGCTCGACGTCGAAATGCCGGTGATGGACGGACTGGAGACGCTGGCGGCGGTGCGCAAGTTGTCACCCAAATTGCCAGTCATCATGTTCAGCACCCTCACCGAGCGCGGCGCGGCGGCGACCCTCGATGCGCTCGCGCTCGGTGCGTCGGACTATGCCACAAAGCCCAGCAATACCGGCAGTCCCGCGGTTGCCATCGAGCGCATTCGCAGCGAGCTCATACCCAAGATCAAGGCGCTGTGTGGAATAGCTCCCTTGAAACATCTGCCGCTACGTGTGGTCCGTCCGGCATTGAAGCCTCGAGTACGACCGAACCCGCGCATCGAAATTGTGGCCATCGGCACTTCGACCGGCGGTCCGAACGCCTTAACCGAAGTTTTGCCGCGGATCCCAAACGATTTCCCTGTTCCGATTGTCGTGGTGCAGCATATGCCGCCGATTTTTACCTGCCTGCTGGCGGAACGCCTTGCCAGCCAATCGGCAATTCCCGTGGAAGAGGGTAGCGCGGGCGTAGCTCTCTCCCCTGGGCACGCCTGGATCGCGCCCGGAAATTTCCATATGAAGGTAGTACGGGCGGGCCTGGGCTGGCGTCTGAACCTGAGTCAGGGCCCTCCGGAGAACTCCTGTCGCCCGGCCGTCGATGTGTTGTTTCGCTCGGTGGCGGCGGCCTACGGAGCGCACGTGCTCGCGGTTGTGATGACCGGCATGGGCTCGGACGGCGTGCTCGGAGCGCAAAATATTCGCGACGCCGGCGGAGACGTCATTATCCAGGACGAGGCTTCTTCCGTCGTCTGGGGTATGCCTGGCCTGGTCCACGCGTCAGGACTAGCCGATGCCGCTTATCCTCTCGATCACTTGGCGGCGGAGATCACGCGCCGCGTGGTGCAAAGCCGCAGTTTCCGAACCCCCGTCGATTTGAAGAATCATGCCGCATTGGAGCCTCCGCTAAAATGACACCCGTCTCCCAACCTGCTCTCGCGCTAACGGCTCCGAACAAGGGTGCCGAAGCGGTTGACCCTGTCTACCGGCAAATCCGCGACCTGGTGTACAAGATTTCAGGCATCTATAAGTCCGAGGAAAAACTCTACCTTCTCGCCGACAGCTGCGGACGGCGCATGAAACACCTGGCCGTCCAAACCCCGCGCGAGTATTGGGACCGTCTCACCGCGCAGCCCTTCCGGGATGCGGAGCTCAGGGAGCTGCTGAATGAAGTCACCATCGGTGAGACCTGCCTGTTTCGCAGCCAGCCGCAGCTCGACGCGGTGCGGAAAGTAATCCTCCCGGAAATCGTGGCGGAAAAAACCAAACAGATCACCAAGAGGTTGCGCATCTGGAGCGCGGGCTGCTCCACCGGGGAAGAGTCCTACACCTTAGCGATGAACATGCTCGAGGAAAGTGAACGTCTGCTCAAGGGCTGGACGGTAGAAATTCTCGCCACCGACTTGAATGACCGTTCCGTCGAAACCGCCAAGGCCGGTATTTATGGCGACTACGCGCTTCGCAACACTACCGACTACTACAAGCGGAAATATTTCTCGATGCTCGACGAGAAGAGACTGGAGGTGCGCCCCGAAGTGAAAAAACTGGTTACGTTCAGCCGGCTCAACCTGCTGGACGACTCCAGGATGCTTTTCATGAAGGGCATGGACCTGATTTTCTGCTGCAATGTTCTGATCTATTTTGACGGCGCCTCGAAGTCGAAGGTGATCAACCATTTTTTCAGCAACCTTAATTTTGGCGGCTATTTCTTTCTCGGAACCTCGGAGTCGCTGATGAAATTGAATGACCAGTTTCGCCTGATCCATTTTCCCGGAACTATTGGATATGGGAAGCCATCCGCGAGCAGCGGCAAAGTATGACCGCATCCTTCGACGCCAAGATTCGCGAACGCGTGCAGCAGATTGAAACCGTGCCCGCCATCCCGACAGTCTTTTTGCCCTTGCTGAAGCTGTTGAGCAATTCCGCGGAGGAAGTGACGGTGGACGAAGTGGCTCGCCTGGTCTCTTACGACAACACCATTGCCGGGCAATGCCTGCGCGTGGCTGGCTCCCCCTTGTTCGGCCTGGCGGAGGCTCCCAAATCTATCAAGGGAGCGGTGATTACCCTGGGCCTGCGTCGCGTCGAAACCATTCTTCTCACCTGCTGCCTGGGGCACG
>Ga0210400_10002418_pt1 | contig 17321 bp, 12 predicted proteins | sample IncBWH26MmetaG_FD_155456 | JGI IMG/M metagenome (GOLD analysis project Ga0210400, IMG submission 155456) | Forest soil microbial communities from Barre Woods Harvard Forest LTER site, Petersham, Massachusetts, United States - Inc-BW-H-26-M | ecosystem: Environmental > Terrestrial > Soil >... | reverse complement strand
CGGGCGCAGCGGAAATGCCCTCGTTTGAATCAAAGCACGACTAAGTCCAGGAAGACACTTATTGCACACGCTCCCTTATGTTCCCAAAACTAAGTTGATTAACTTTATGAAAGAAGGTTTGCGGAGGTCATAACACCCCCCAGAATGTCAATTAGCAGACACAGTTCCGACATCTTTGGGCGGTGGCTTGCGTGCTTCCACGAAACCGAAAGGACACTCGCTTGCGTACCCTTCACGCTAGGGATGAGAATGAGAGATGAAAGCCCCGGTGGTCTTCGTGATCTCGCCCGATTGGACCCTGCGGACCATGGTGCGCGCCGAATTGCGCGAAACCGGCGTCGAGGCGCTCGGAATGGAAGACACGAATGATCTGACGGAGGCCCTCGTCCGTGGTGTCACTCCGTCGCTCGTCGTGCTGGACGGTGCCGAGCTCGAGAAGCCGATTGCCCGGCAAACTCTTGAGAACTTGCCCCGAAACATTGCGATTCTAGTTGTGGATTCCCAGGTCACCCCCGCGCCGGCTCTGCCCTCCGCTGAAGTTCTTCGTCGGCCCATCCGGGTACAAGATATCGTCTCACATGTGCTCACTCGGCTTTACCGCAAAAGGAAGTAAATGCCAATCCAGAATGCCAATCCAGAGCGCTTGATCCCGTTTTAGCGAAATGGAAGGCCCCAGTCATTGGACTAAGGCCTTTCCGGAGGAATTTAGCAGTATTGGCGTTGCAGCGAGCGACGCGATGGAAGTAGCGCGGTGAAGACCGTGAACGGTGGTGCTCCCGAAACTAGATTGAGATCGTGATCTTGTTCTCCACAGAGGTGACGCCGGGCGCAAACCAAGCCGCCCGCTCCGCCTCCTCTTTTTCGGCCCAGGAGCGCAATGTTCCTGTCAGAATGACCTTACTTCCTTGGACCTCGACGTTAACCTCCGGGCATCGGTCTCAACGCTGCGCACCAGAGCGCGTTCGATTCCTTGAGTTCCGATGGACTCACTCGAGGTTTGCTCTTACTCCAGATAGCCGTCGGACGACTCGTTCAGCATCTTGTTTTTGAAATTGCCATTCGACATCACCGGCGTTCCTGCCGGCGGGTTCGACCGTCATAACAACGTCTTCCGGTGCGGGTCCCGGACTGTACCTCGATTCCGATGGATTTAGTTTCCATGTGCCTACCATAGGGTCGTCCGCTGCCGCGATTCCGATGGAAACAGCCGCCAGCAGGACAGCGAGTAGAACTGCAAGTCGTATACGCACAGCCTCTCCTTAGTTAGGGGGAGCCCATCACGGGCATCCTCTGTTTACTCTGGTTGGGCTGGAACATAAACTTTGTCGGCTGCCACTAACTCGACGTTGGGAACCTCTGTCTTGACCCTGACCTTCTGAAGTCCCGCCTTCTTTTCGGGCTTCGCGGCAAATTCCAAGTGATATTGGTGGGTGAACCTACGGGCCAAATCTTCAAGGAAAGGAGTAAAGGAGATCGGGGTCTCGAAACCCTGAAAATACGCTTCGCCGCCCGTTTCGGTTGCGACTTCAGAAAGGTAATTCTGACCCCAGTTGACGCGCCAGAAACTATGGCCGTAGTGTCCAACTCCTGTTGCATAGATCGCATAAATGATGACGCCAGCCTTCTGCGCCACCTCAATTGCCGTCTCTACGTACGGATTGGCCGGGCCAACGCCTCCGAAGCGGTCGATGCCATCGGAAATCACAAGGAGTTCGCGGCGTGTGGGTCCCTCCGGCCATCGCCTAATCAAATCTCCGATCGAGAGGTAAGGGCTAGCCATTGCCCCTGTGTTTCCCAGCGGAAGCCGGAGAGCCTTGGCTGCTAGCGTATGGTCCGTGGTCAAGTTCTGCGCGATATCCACGGTGCCGTCTCGCATGTAACCAACACCCACGGCGGTAGATGCTGGTTGTGGCAGGATGAACCGGCGAAGATCTTCCAGCTGCGCTCCAAGCGGAGTGAAGGTGGCGTCATCGAGCAGCACAAACAGTTCAAGCCCAGCATGCTCTCCTTGATAAGGAAACCAGTCGGTCACCGGGACTCGCTCCTTGCCCAGCGTGACCACCACATCTTCGCGACTGACGGCGGGCACATCCTCGCCATGGCGAGCTTCAGCCGTGACGACCATATGCACAGGCACCGTTCCTACCGGGACCGGACCAGGGAACTTCATCGATGGAGAACCGTAAACCAGCGCGGCAAAGACCAAGAAAAATACTGGGGTCACGTAGCTGCGTTTCATTTTGTCCTCCTCCCGAGTCAAGTCAGTCGAAAGTAGCCAACCATTCTCAGCACCGGAGCAACAACTCTGTGGGTTTTGGTCCACCTAGAGAAACCAGCACTTTTCATTCCAACTTTCCCTCAAAACAACTCCGTTAACTTTGCGATTCTAAGTTGATTACCAGGATTGGTAATAGCTGTGCAGCTCAACGTCGCCACATTTGTTTCTCAAAAAAAGTCGACAGTTCGACAGGAGTCTGACGACGTGTTTCGAAATCGGACCTTCGCAATTCCTCTGCAAACCTCTTGGAGCTGCGTCGATATGCGTCAAAATATCGACACGAACCGCTCGGTTCCATGGAAAGCGTTCCGATGGCGCAGCCGAACCGTTGATTTAGTTGGAGATCAAGAGGGTTTGAAGATTTAGACAGTCTTGGAACCAAATGTGCATGGAACTAAAATGGGGGGGCGAGCCGGACCATTTGCTTTCTCGTAACCTCGGTCACCCTTAACAAAATGTGTGTTGTATTGAGCAGAAACCGAATCCCAGATAAGGACACACTTTCCCATGACACGTACAGTTGCACTACTTCGGACCTACATGGCACAACGAGGGCTTTTCGCCCGCGTTGCGAAAAAGCTGAGACTTGACCCTTCATACATCAGTCGTGTGGCCAACGGTCAACGTCATAGCAAAAGCATCAGCCAGGCTATCGAAGCTGAGCTTAACAAAATGTATGCCGCAAGCCGGAAGATCGCCAATTCTCCCACCAGAAAATTGGCACATCCTCCATCGTCAAAACATCAAGTGACGTTTCACCGAGGACGGTTCTAACTCGGACCTCCAATTTACTGTCGTGCCGCGTTGGTGCTGCGCCTTGAGAACAAGCTGGCACCACGGGGCAGTGAGGACGGTTATCGTGCCGGTTCTCGGCTAACGAGGTCCACTTGCAGCAGTGTGCGACGGCGTACAACCCGGGACCGGCGCAGTTCCGGAGTTGACTGGACGCCCCAGCGATAAGAAGAGCATCATAGTCAGGAAAATCGAGGGCCAGTTCATGGATGCTCAAAACGCCAAGGAGAGTGAATCAGTACGGGTTTTCGAAGTCCTACCGTACAATTGCCGCGATAAGTCGCCGGGCGTTCTTACACCCTACTCCGGCACACCGTAATTCCAGACTTGCGCTGGTTCCAGTCCGGCTGCTGGCACGCCGACGTACAAACTGGTCCCAAAGAAAATGCCGGTGCGCACGCCGACCGTGGTCGGAATATTTGCGCTCAGCGTATAGTGGTCCGGGTCATTCTGTTGGACCACGCTAATAAATCCCTCGCCGCCTAAGGCATAAATCCGCTTGCGCTCCACGTCGAAATAGACGTCGTCGCATGAGCCACCCACCGGTACTCTTGCAACCTCTTTGCCAGAATCGGTATCAAGTACGATCACAAATGGTGGCCGTCGTGTGACCACGAAGAGCCGGTGATCGTCTTCATCAAGCGCCATAGGATAGTTTGCTTTAGCTCCATTCAGCCCCCATTTGGTCAGCTCGCCTGTCTTTCGGTCGATTACATTAACTATATTTTCATCATCGGGCACGTTGACAAAAACGCGAGACCCTTTCTTTTCCAACTGGAACGACTCGGAATGACCACCAGAACCCTTAAGGTCCTTGCCGACATGGGTTTCCGTTGCCGCGTCAATCATTGCGATTCCGCCCACGATGCCGACAAAAACCCTTTTTGAAGCTTCATCATACCGAAGGTTGTCCGTATCGGCTTCTTCACCCAGCGAGATACTCTTGCGGAGAACGTACGACTTGCCGTCATAAACTTTGACGGTGCCGTTTCCCGCGTTGGCCACAAAGATCTTGTCAAATCCGGGAACGTACAGTACCCCCTGAGGTTCGTCCAACCCCTTAATACTCTGAACTACTTTAGCCTCGAAGGTATTCACCACCTCCACGGTATTGTTGCCCAGGGCGGCAAAAATTAGGAGTCGGCGTTTGGGGTACGCGGTGAAGTGATCGATGCGACCGGTAACACCGGGAGCCGGAATTCTTTGAATGAGTTGCAGTGGTGCAAGTTCGTGGGCCGGGGCCTGCGCCGCCTTCGGTGCCCTGCCGCTCATTACAAAGACAGCGAGTGCGGAGACCAGGATTACAAGCATCGCGTAAAGCTTCCTCATATTTTCTCCTTTCGTGGGTGTATTCATTGCAACGCGGCCCATTTCTAGAAAACATTACTTAATCTTGATCTCGTATCCCTTTCACGATTGTGGCTCAAAGACTAGAATTGCTGCCTCTTCTTTGTCATTAGCTGGAGCGGCGACAAAATACCGATTCAGCTCCGGCGACCAAAAGGACGTACCGGCTCCGGATCTGGTGGGAATCTTCCCAATTTGCTCGTAGTGATCTGCGTCAAGTTGTTGGTAAACGAATACGTAACCCACATCGTTGTCTCTGCCACCTGAAACATACACCCGCTTATGTCCTGCATCAAAATAGACTCCGTCCATGCCTTCAACCGTCGGAAGGTTTGCCACTTCCTTTCCGGATGTGGAGTCCATAACAATCATTGAGGGAGGCGTGCGAGTACCGATAAACAAACGGTGGTTAGGTTCATCAAATGCCCCATCACCCGTGCGTTTGCTGCTCACAGGCCATGCGGAGAGAATCTGACGCTTCTTAGGATCAACGACCTGGATGATACTTTCACGAGATTCGAAGACGAACAATGTTTGCCTGGATCTGTTCACCAGAATCTCGGCTGGGCGGATCCCCACCGGAATATTGCCGATAAGTTTGTCAGTTTTTACGTCAACAATTCCAACCTCACCGTTGTCCTTTTTGGCAGATGCGCCACCGTACCCGACGTAGAGATGTTCGGTATGCGGATCGTAGGTTGCGCGATTAGAACCCAGTTCCAAGGGAATCGCGTTCAGAAGAACAAGAGTATCCCCTCGAAAAACTTTAAGCGTATCGTCATTTTCATTTGCAACGAACAGCTTGTTGACCGTCGGAACGTATGCAATTCCTTGAGGCGTCTTGATCCCGGGGATACTGCGCATCCATTTCCCATCCTTCAGGTCCACCACTTCAACCGTGCCATTTTCCAGGCCGGCGACGAAGAGGCGCTTCCCCTTGATATCTACATCCATGTGGTCGATGCGCCCTTTGACATTCGGCATAGGGATCGTCTGGATGAGCCTGAGGGGGTCCTTTTCCTGCTGTGGGACTTTTGCGTGGATGCTGCATGCAACAATGTAGACCAACGCGATCAGAGCGATTGGAAGGAGCTTCCTCATCGTATTCACCTCACCGACAATGCTGTCCGCCCGTACAAAGGGTCAACTTTTTTATTAACGCACAGGATTCTCCGCATCGCTTCGGACCGCTTACGGCTGCACTTGGTAAACCTCTATATAGCCTTCTTCCAGTTTTCCACCCTGCACTCCGTCAACTACGTCATGATGCTGTGAGACTGCGACGTAATATCGCTTTTGTTCCGGCACCAGGAGCGAAGTCTTCCCATGAATGCCGCCCTGAATCCTGCCGATAGAAACATAATGATCAGGATCTATCTCCTTCCACACATCAGCGATGCCTTCGTAACCCTGGAGATAGATGCGCTGGCTCGCAGAGTCAAAGAACATTTCGTCGGAACCACCCACTGCAGGAAATTGTGCGATCATTTTGCCCGTATCCGTGTTCATCACAATCATCCGTCCTGGTAGCCACCAGTCAGGCTGGGTCGCGTACATCCGGCAACCGACAAAAAGCCGATGATGAGAACTATCCACGGCCGATGCAAAAGGCCCTTGACATTCGGGCGTCGTAGGCCACGTCGTGAGGACAGTCCGCTTCTCAAGATCGATCACGGCGATTTGGTTTTTGTCTGCCAGATCGGCGTACATCTTTTTCGGGCCAGTACCAGGCTCGACTGCCATCGCCTGAATGTTAATGCTATCAACCCTGATGTCGCCTAGGTGCTCTTTGTTCGCCGTGTTAATGATGGCGATCAACGTATAGGGAAGCCCCGCCCGGCGGGCGCCACTGATACTGTAAAACATCTGGGTGGCAGGGTCGTATGTCGCGTTGTCGGGCCCCAAAATTAATTCAATGGTTTTGACAAGGTCATAAGTCTCACCATTGAAAACTTTGACGGATCCGCCCGACCGGTCTGTGACAAAAATCTCGTTGGTCTGAGGATTATAGGCGACCGTGCTGGGCCAGAGTACATCACTGAGGGTGCGGATTCTTTTTCCGGCTTTTAAGTCGATGACTTCAACTGTTTGATGTTGCTCGGCTGGGACAAAAAGTCGTTGACCACGGACATCGATCGCCATATGGTCCAAAGCTCCTGGGACACCCGGCAATGGAATGGTTTGGATCAGTTTCAGAGGCGCAGCTGCCTGACCATGTGCGGCCGCCCCAAATCCCAGCGGCAATATCCAAAGCAACGCGAAATGTTTTTTCATTTTTCACCTCACCAAGGCAATTTGGTTGCTTCCGCTTGATGGGCCAGGGCCGACGAACTCATCCGTCTTGTTCGGACTATTTTATGAAAGTGGAGTCCCTCAGCTAAGCAGCGTAATCGCATAACCTGAAAGAGACCTGAAAACGAGAGATTCTTTCTCGAGAACCGATCAGCAGTATGACCCTGGGGAAATTTCCGACAAGCCCGTTGGAGGCTATCAATCCATGACGGTATACCACCACACGGCAGCGTCCTTACCTGGGGTGGCCGGAATAGCGAGGTAAAAACGGTCGCTGCCCTTTTTGCCTGTTTTGGCATAACCCGCGGTGCGGGCGCCGATAACGGTGGGAACTTTCGCGAGGAACTCAAAATGATCAGGATCTTTCTGCTGAAAGATATCGATACGTCCCTGTCCACCCGGGATGTAAATGCGTTTGCGATTGGAATCATAATAGACGTCGTCCACGTCGGCGACACACGGCAAAGCGGCGACAACCTTGCCGGACTCTGTGTCAAGCACTGCCAAGCGAGGAGGCGTGCGGGTGACTATGAATAACCGATGATCGGCCTCATCGAGCGCCATGGGGAAGTTATCCTCAAGGGTGAGGGGCCACTTTGATACCTGCTTTGTGCTGCGGTCAATCACGCCGACCTGCTTTAAGTCCGGCAGGTTGACAAAGATTTTAGCACCCGACGTTTCGAGCTGGAACGACTCTGGATGGGCCCCAGTTTTGTACTCCTCATCCAAGCGTTTATTTGTTGTTGCGTCAATCATCCCGATTGCCGCTTTGTCACCGTCGCCGAAGCCGACATACACTCTCTTCGAGGTGGCGTCGTACCGCAGATTATCAACGTCAGCGTTAAAGACGATCTTTGTAATGAGGTCATAATTGGCCCCATCATAGATGTAGAGCGTGCCCTTGCGGCTCGCGACAAAGATCTTGTTGAGTCCGGTAGCATAGGTAATACCCTGAGGTTCCGGGACCCCCGTGATGCGGTGTACTTCAGTTCCTTCAACTAGATTTATTATTTCTACTGAATTGTTTCCCAGTGCGGAAATAAAGATCCGGCCCGGCTCAACGGGATCGAAGGCAAAGTGGTCGAATCGCCCGTGAACACCCGGCAAAGGAAGCTGGGTTGTCAAAATGAGAGGTGGGTTTTGCGCAGGGACGGAGCTATTTGCTCCGGGCGGGTAACTCTTTTGCGAGCCCGCCCGTGGCGTGAGCAAAAGAAAGACCGCCATTGCGAAGGCAATAGCGCAGATTCGTCTCATGCTTTTCCTCCAAGTGACCGATTTTTGATTCTCGAACAAATTCTACAACATGGAATTCCCGCTGACACTCCCTGGCAAACACTATCACACCTGTTACTTGCGCGAAGCGGACGGCAGTTGAGGCAATCTGGCAGCCTGTTTCTGTGGGGAGTGGGGCCCAGAATTGGGCACAGTCGCAAGATTCACAAAAAGCGGCAGTTCCTTACTGATTGAAAAATATGGCGGGGCTGACGAGACTCGAACTGTGCGACCTCCTGCGTGACAGGCAAAATGGGTCAAAATCTAAATGCTTGTTCTGGTGTCGCTTACGCAGCCGAAAACGCTTTCTAGTCCGCGCAATGATACCTAGATACCTAAATTTCGCAGGCTCGCAGAAACGCCATCATGGGCTAGTCGAAGGGCCACACTTGAATCTGTTCCAACCCCTTGTCTGTTAAAAGCCTCTCCAAGTCACCGACCACACTTGGGTCCGCGTCAACAATTACGATCCAAGTTGGCCATTCTCTGGAATAAGCAGCGCACTGACCGACACAGCGGTCGCGCTCATTCTTTCGTGGATTGACTTTGACCTCGATTGCAAGCGAATCCTCGATCAAGATGTCCGGCTGGCCCTCACGAGTATCAGGGTGTATCTCAAGTGTGAAATCGGTCTCGGCCATCAAATAACAAGCAAGTTCCCGCACAAAATCATCCTCGATGACACTGTAGCCGTCGAACTCGCACGCGTCTAGCGCATCCCACACGACTCTGCATACCTCGCGAACCCCATCCGGGTCATCTAACTCGGCCCGACTCTTCTTTGCTTCCTCAACTTGATGATTAGTTGCGGCTGCACCGATAGCTGCCCCGGCAAGTCCAGCGAGAACGTGGGAGAGATTAAATTCGTTCTTGTTTACCATTTCCATTCCACCTCATTCATTTCCTGTCGCCTTGCGCAAGAATAGTCGCACCGTGCGGGTTTTGGAGTCAACGGACCGCAGCCTCAGCCAAAACTTCGACCGGGGCCGCACCGCGGGTAGTCCAACCTCAGTCCGTTATGGAGTTTCGCGGGCGAATGCAGTCGAGGGGGCAGTCATGGAAACCAGATGCGAGCCTAGCATTTCCGGTGAAATCTTATCCTCGTACGACGCGAGCCCCCCATAAATTCGGAATTTCCACACCGTGATCGCAGGATCGTCAACAGCTTGAACGCCCTCGTAAGCAAACGTGCCGTTTCCAAGGTTCCCATTGACTCGCGCGCGGACATTTTTGCGAAACAGCTCTTCTTCGTACCGTTTCAGACCGTAGGCCGTCACCGTGTGCGTCTGGACCTCGTAGCCTTGTTCCAGGTAAACGTGCCAGTGATACCAGACGAGCCCGCGCGCAATCATTGAAAACAACTGCTCCAGCTTTGCTCCATCGAATGGGATTGCTATCGTTTCCTCCGACTTGCCTTCCCTATCCGAGACGGAAACGATCTGCTGTCCGGCCATCAAATGGCGATGTAACTTGGCATTTTTTCCAAGGCGCTTCGGCACCATAGAAGCGAGGTTTTCTGACGCATCTGCATGTCGGCCACCAAAAGGCAATACAGCAGTCAAGTAATGTTCGAGCTTCGACTTTTCGTGGTTGCATTCAGCGCAGATAGGAGCTTTGGGCAGATTGGCCCTAGCCGATGGCAAAAAGAATTCTCTCGCATAGATGTGATCCCCGGTTACTGCTTCGCGCTTAGAACAATAGGCGCAACGTTGCCCTTTGAATTTCTTACTCACTCTTTCTCCGGACGTCAGCGCCTTTCTCCCAAAACGACAACATTTGGCTCCGGCCTTTCCACTCTTTCCCCTTTTTCACGAATCCGCCAGTTTCCAGAGTCCTCTTCATACGCTTGTTGTAAGTGGTGGCAAACAATCGTCCCTTGTACTGTGACAACAGTGCCTCAGTAATGCGATGCGACAATCCATGCCCCTGATGACCGGGATCTACAGCCACATATCCGAGTTCGAGCGTTTCCGAGGGGAATGCAACGTCCGAATACCTCGAAATCTTTGCTGCGTATTTCTGCCGTTCTCGTTTTATGGCTCCGACGCCGACAATCTCATTCTCCTTCCGCGCGATCACGATGGCGGTAGCTAGCGGCAATTCTCTCAGGGCTGATCGCCAGCCTACGGCCTGCCCTTTCTTGATGACCGCAATGCAGTCCCCAAGCTCCTTCTCCGTCAGGTCGGCAGCCGGTATTGGTGCGACTTCGTACGTGTCTTTTTTGGCGGTCATACTCGCGGCTCATTTAAGGCAGATGATGGCCGTTCCCTACGCCGAGACCCGACGAACAGTTTTAAACCACTCACTACCGAGGAGTGCGGCACTTCGTCGGTCGCCGAGCTCGACAAGCATATCGAGGAGCTTGAGTAGTTTTGCACGAAGGTTTTCTGAAAGCGGGTGTTCACGAGCGGCGATAGTCTGAACAAGTGCCGCCATCTGTTCCGGTGCAGAAATCGACCGCAATGCCGCCGGCTTGTTCTCCTGGGCCACGAGGAAATTCATTAGCGTGCCGGCCAGAGCTTCAGCCGGATAGTGGTCAATACTGCGCTCCGCCAGGTTCAGAAAATAAAGGAGTCCTCCCGTCACGCTGGCAATGCTTTGAAACAGTTTCTCGAGAGACGGAATCACGGCGGCAATCTCCGACCAATTGCCGTTTGCAAACCGACGTGCTCCATCCGCCTGGGCAACATTCACTAAGAGCAGGGCCTTTAGAATTGTGTGTTTTTGTCGTGTCAAATTACCATTGACTCGGCTTGCGTCCCAACGCCAGTCCGCTGCTGCAACACGATCTGCGATTGCCTTCACCAAAGCCAACGTTCCTGGCGACAACTCTTCTGCATCGTGTATCTGCCTACAAACCAAATGGTCAACAAAAGAGTCCAACAGCTCAAAGCACGCATCATCGTCGTCGATCGCTAGGACCACATTGGTATAGCGGGACAGCGACAAATCGGACGGCAGAACAGAACAAAGATATGCAAGCCAGGTCATGAATAGTCGCGTCCATTCGTAAGGAGGCGTCGGCCTCGACACCCGCCGCCCCGCAACCCTTCTTTCCGGCGGATTTGCGCTCATCGTCCACGCAAGCAGCCGGTCCGCTAGCCTCAAAAGAAGTTCCTTCGCCTCGTGCGACTGGACGATTGATTCAATTGGCGTGTACCGGATGACGCGCCCTGCAAGATCGTAACGAAACAGCGGTCGCACCGCTCTGGATACTCGCCATTTTTCGGCGTCATCCTCCAGTTCAGCCGTCAATGCTGTTGGGGCAGGAGCCTGCATCCACGTTGATGTTTCGTCCTTTAGCGCTGCGAGAGCGTTGTCCAACCGCTTTTCACGATCCGCATTACGCCGTGTTGCCGCCACCTCTGGATTTTTCCAATCATCAGGACCGCTGTCTTGATTCGCCAAAGCAAGGCCAAGGCAGAATCCAATCCAGCTAAACCGAGAATCGCGAGCCCAGCAGGCAAGGCACGAGGCAACCGCACTCTCGTATACCGCCTCGAGCGGATGAAGCATAAGCCGCAGGAGCGTTTCCTTGGCCCAACGCTCGTCGATGCCTCCCAGAATTAGATAGGAAAGACCTTTTGCGGCCATACTTCCCGGATGATGCGTCAAGATCGATCCCGGGTTTGTTCTCTCATCCAGTCGGTACGACCTCGTTGCCCCTTCTTGCAGGAGTTGTTTTGCCCATTCAATTTCCTCCGGTTGGACGCTGCTATGGTTTTTCGCTACAACTGCGGCCACTCCGACCACTGCCCCTTGTTTTATTGCCACAAGGGGGTCGTCTGACTCTGAGTTCAATAGAGCGGTCGCGTCCTCCTTTTGAACTTTTGCAATCGCCTCTGGCAACGAAAAGCTTGTCGGGAATTGTTCGCCGTTCAAAATCTTTTGAACATTCGCTTCTAGTGCAAACCAAGACAGTGATTCTTGGGCCGCATTCGCACGAGCAATCCTCTTGGGGCTGCTTGCTTCCGGGTTTTCAAAGCCAATCGCGACCTTATCGGGTTCGTCCGTTTTGTAGAGACGATAGTGCGAAGGATCGGCGAGAAGCGTCCATGATTTTGCTTCTTCGGCCAAGTAAGCAGTGGCATCAGGTGAGTTTGCGTCCTCCTCACATTCATACGGGAGGCCTTCGGGCAGTCTCTTAATCGCAGCTTTAGCTGCTTCCCGTAGCTCTGTGTTTTGACCGACAACAAACATCATCGCAAGTGTCTGAATGTTTTGTCGTCGAACTGCACGTCCATTGGCCTTCCTCAAAGCCTCGTGCTGTGCCTTGTTTTGGGAGCCAATTGTGAAGCCAAATTCATTCTGCCTCAGGTTCACGAGATCGGCTTTCCCACGACCGATATCCCAGAGCCAAAGATGGGCCGATCCTAAAAGAGCCAAAGAAACATTGGTCGTTGAATTACTTTGAATTGCGATTTCGAGCGCGATTCCTAGAACGGCGCAACATTTGTTCTCCTTTGCCGTATCGAGAATAATGTCATCGGCGCTTCTTCCGTTCTCCAACTCAGAAAACGCCCATTCTTCAAGTGCCATAAGGGCGCTGTCTAACAAATGTGGTCCATTAATTCCTCGGTAAAACCCGTACACGCGGATGTTGCCCCAAAACTCTTGTTCGCCCCATGGAAACTTGATGACCAAAGCGCGTGGCCTACGTCCATATTCCACATCCAACGCGTTCAATTGCCTCCATGCTTCCATCGCGTGGTTGCATATCGCGCGTGTCAGCCTGAGCGCCTCCTGCGGTGTTGTTTGAAAAAATGTCTTGAATGGTTCGCGCGCCGGTGAGGGAGGGAAGAAACTGGCTCCGCCCTCGCCAAGGGATAACTGGTCCCAATCTAGGACGCCTCGACCACCTCCGAGCGGGCTGCGATTTCGCTCTTCGTCCTCCGGCAATTCATCAAGGAATGCTTCGATACAGACGTCTACTGCCTTAGGAATTGCTGCTGCATGAATCAGAGGTGCGTATTCGGCGATGAATGCGGCACCCTCTCGTATCCGGTCACCCATGTCGCAAAGGTGTTGAAAATACGCTCGCTGCAATTCTGGATCACTCTTGGTCGCCATGAAGAATTGGAAACGAAGGGATCGTTCCACTTCCCGAAGCTCGTCGTCCGAAATCGCTCCCCAGCCCTTCTTGTAGTTGCGCGTCAAAATATCTCGAACGCTCTCGGGATGGCGATGGGCCTCAATCGCCGTCAGCCAGTTAGCGATTGCCTGTTTCATCGCTATCGGTATGACCGCCGAGTTTTGGCCAAACGCAGTAATCCACGCTTCAAAGACTGGCAATGCCTCGGACACCAACGCAGGCGGAAGGTCCCCACATTGGGGCAAGAACCATTTCAGGAACCGTGACCAGGCAAGGAGGTCAGAGGGCCAGGACAATTGATCGGCAAGACGCAATCGAGCAAGGCGGTCCAAATCATTTCCGGCGAAGCCTCCTAGCACTAGCGGATTGGGTTGTGTTTTCTCCGCCTGAAACCCAAGGAGCAACCGCCGCAGTCGGTCTGGATTCTCGTGGAATGCGCCATCGAATCGGGCTTGGTAAGTAGAGAATAAAGGCGATGCGAAAGGAGCAATTAGCCACGCCCGCCTCCATTGCGACCGGGCACTAGCTGTTTCCAGCCCTTCCAGTCCCCTCTGCCAGCCTTCATCACGTTCAAACGCTCGCTGAGAAAGAAGGCTGACGATGCGCCCCCAAAACGGTGGCTCGCCAGCATCTTTCACCAAATCGAGCCAGCTATCGCCCCTACTCCGTGCCAATTGAAACAGAGACCATTCAAAGAACACATCGTGCGTGAAGCCGATGGTGATGCCGGGCTCGACATCCCGGATGACACTGTCCTCGACCAAATCCTGTACCGCGGTGGCGTCCAATCCAAGCGCGTCGATTTTTCTTCCAAATGAAAGAACGCCCTTCTCTGCAGCCGTCAGCAAGACTTGCTGGCGCCGCCGCGCATCGGCCCGAGTTGCATCGTAGCCGCCCCTGGACCACCACGCATCAATGAGTTCGATCTCAGATTGAGGAGCACTGCCGCCGCCCTGCCGCGCAATTCCCTCGCCAAGGACGCGAAGGAAAAACGGCCTTCGGGCGATCTCCCTCGCCGGACCAACGGCGTTCAGAAGCGGAGCAAGAACAGGAAGAGCCTTGCCGATCTGCGCAGCTTCGTCGTCATTGAAAAGACCTACTTCTATCGACGCTACTCCAGTCTGACTAAGAAACTCCGCGGGAATCCAAGTCCGAACATGCTCAATATTTTCATCGCGCACGCTGGCCACGACTCGCCATTTTGCGCAGCCTGGCTCTGTTGCTATGGTCCTCAAAATATCGGCGACAACCTGTTGCGCCGACTTCACAACGATCCGGTCTATTCCATCGATAAATAGAATTGGATTTGCCGATGCCCCAATCTCCGTGAGCAATGCTGCCGCGGAGGAAGACGTCAGTCCGTTCGCCGCGGCAAATCCAACCCATCCATTGCCTTCAATTCGTTTCTCCGAGAGGACGAAGATGAAGCCGTTGCGCTCGTCACTCTCCGCCATTGACCGCAACACCGCCGATTTTCCGGTGCCGGGTTCACCTGTGATTTGCACGAACCGAGAGCCCGCCAGAGCCACGGAAATCTTTTCGGTTATTGAAGATCGGTGAAGGCGATAGCCGCTTACGTCCAACCGAATGTCAGCGAGGCACGCCTTAGCGATCGCTGCGAGCCGCTCCAGGTCCGCTTTGGCGCTGCGAGCCGCTTCAAGCGGGAACTCAGGAGTCAAGCGTTCCAGCAAGCCTTTGCGACCGACAGAACCACCTGCATCGCCAACGTTCTTCGCAACCTCAACAAGTTTTCGCCAAAGGTGAGTCGCCTGTCCCGCAGCTTCTGGTTTTAGCGCTGATTTTAGTTGCTCAACCGCATAGAAGGCATCTTTGCCGTCGGTCTCATGAAGGTCAAATTGAAGTACGACGAAATGCTGGAAGAAACGCCAAACTCGTTGACTGTCCGCTTGTCTAGGATCGAGCTCTTTGAGAACTGTCATGATAGAATCGCGAATATTCCGCGCTTCCTGGTTTGTCACACCGTCAAAGCGATCCCAGAAGTCGTCTGCTGTGGCACTATTTAATGCAATCTCCTGTATTCGCCGCAGAGCCTTTAGACGCTTCTGGGATATTGACCCAACACCTGCACCGACTCGGTCGCGACCTTCCTTGAAATCTCCGCCGCGCAGTGTGGCCCAAGCCTTTGTCACGACATCCCGAAAATCTGTATTCGTCGGGCTGTCTCCAATTTGGAGTGTTGATTTAACTTGGAGATGAAGTTTCGCGGTCTCCCCGGTCGCACTGACTCCAGTTACGATAACGTCATCGAGGGGGGCTCCAGACGACGCACGCTGTAGAGCAACCAGCGAAACCGTAAACTGGCCTAAGCCCAAAACTCCGGTCTGAAGGAGGAGCCCGGACAGATAGACAGCCGCTACCGCGTCCTCAAAGTCAAACCCAGCGCCACCGGTTACCAAGGGGCTAGTCGTCATGGTTTACCGCTTTCCAACCCAAGTTCTCGTTACTCTATTTCTACCATAAACTTCTTTTCAGCATATCGGCTCGCGGGCCTGCTATCGTCCGTCAGCCCGAGCTACTCCGGTGGTCATCTTCACCTACAGCTAACTATTTTCGTTGTGGCCGTAATCCCGCCTTTTTCCGCGGCGTATTTTCCTGGGCACGACTTCGGGCCAATTCCTGCGCCCGGCAGCTTCGCGGCTTCTGCTTTCCCGGTTCCTCCCGAACCGCACAGGTCCCTCCCATAAAGCAGCCGCTCGCGGAACGCAGGCCTGCGACGCCGTAGGCGGCGCGCTTAGGCCGAAGTGGAGGGAGTGGTCAGTGCGGGGTATTAGTCGGGTACTATCCGAGCGGGTAGCCTTTGGCACGCTGGTGGCTGCGCTCTTTGCATTACTTCCGAGTTGCCCGTGATCCGCTAGGAGGCGGCCTGATTTTGTCCGGTGTATAATCACCAATGAAGTACGAGCCGACCCGGCCCGAGACAGGAGGAAAGGAACATGAGCAGTTCACCGACAAGGGGCACCACTCTCAAACCGATACCAGGCACATACACGGCCGTGGAAGTCTCTGCACCAAGCGAGCTTCGAGTAGTTGAGCGACGGGTCGCTGAGCCTGGTCCGGGTCAGGTTCGGATTCGCGTCGAGGCGTGCGGGGTTTGCCATTCCGATTCCGCTACTGTGGAAGGTTTGTTTCCGATCGATTGGCCGCGCGTCCCCGGGCATGAAGCGGTCGGGCGGATCGATGCCCTTGGCCCCGGTGTCCAGGGCTGGGCGGTTGGCCAGCGCGTGGGTGTCGGCTTCCTCGGCGGCTCTTGCGGTTATTGCGAGTTCTGTCGAAATGGGGATCTCGTGAACTGTCGCAACCAGGAATTCACGGGCGTTCATTCAGATGGCGGATATGCCGAGGTGATGATCGCGAAGGCCACCGGGCTCATGCGTATCCCTGACGATTTCTCGTCGGCAGGTGCTGCACCGCTGCTGTGCGCTGGACTCACGACTTTCAGCGCTCTGCGCAATGCGCCGGCAAAGGCCGGCGAGCTTGTCGCCGTACTCGGAATCGGGGGTCTCGGTCATCTCGGAGTCCAGTACGCCCGCCACATGGGTTTCGAGGTCGCGGCGATTGGTCGCGGTACAGAATCGGCGGAGTTGGCGAAGAAGCTCGGGGCTCACCACTACATCGACAGTGCCGCTAGCGATCCCGCTGCAGCCCTCCAGGCGCTTGGCGGCGCCAAGGTCATTCTGATCACGGCTTCGGGTGGCAAGACGCTCGCCGCGACCTTCAAGGGCTTGCGTCCCGGCGGTGCCTCCATTGACCTCGGCGTCGGACCCGAGCCGATCGAAATCACGAGCATGGATCTCATTTTCGGAGAGCGCAAGGTAGCGGGCTCACTGACGGGAAACCCGGCAACCGGTGACGCAACGCTACGTTTCAGTGCGTTGACTGGCGTGTCGGCAATGATCGAGACAGTTCCTCTCGAACAGGCAGCTGAGGCTTACGCCCGCATGATGGAGGGCAAAGCACGGTTCCGCATCGTGCTGGTTACGAAGGATGGAATCTCACGACAGACATCGGTCAGGTCCTGATAGGATTGTCGGCAAACCGGAGGTAATGGCGCGAATCAGGTCTGTTGGCGTTACTACCGAGTAGCCAGGCGGCCTTGCGGCCGCCCGACCCTCTCAGAACTGGGCGTGAAAGTTTCCCTTCACCCAGCTCAAGCCCTTCGAACGCCTCTTTAGAGGAGACGCGGTTTCGAAACAGGAAGACGCAGACGATGAACCCAGTCATGGCACT
>Ga0210400_10002417_pt1 | contig 17328 bp, 15 predicted proteins | sample IncBWH26MmetaG_FD_155456 | JGI IMG/M metagenome (GOLD analysis project Ga0210400, IMG submission 155456) | Forest soil microbial communities from Barre Woods Harvard Forest LTER site, Petersham, Massachusetts, United States - Inc-BW-H-26-M | ecosystem: Environmental > Terrestrial > Soil >... | reverse complement strand
AACGATACCTTTGGCGAGAGCGGCACCCCCGAAGACCTGCTGAAGAAATATGGCCTCGACACACCCAATATCGTCGCTGCCGCTGAAAAGGTAATCGCAAGAAAAAACAAATAGTATAGTGACCATCCAAGACACCGAGCTGCTTCTGCAATTCCGGGATCCTGAGACAAAAGAAAAGGCCTTCACCGCCATCATCAGGAAGTATCAGGAGAAACTGTATTGGCATATCCGGCGGATGGTTGTGGAACACGAGGACGCGAACGACGTGCTGCAAAACGTGTTTATCCGGGTCTGGAACGGCCTGGAAAATTTCCGGGAAGACAGCCAGCTTTACACCTGGCTCTATCGGATCGCTACCAACGAGTGCCTGAGCTATCTCGACCAGCAGAAGAGAAAATCCACTGTGTCCCTTGACGAGTCGGAATCGGGCCTCAGCAACAAGGTCGTGGCGGACAAGCATTTCGACCCGAATAAACTGGAATGGAAACTCCAGCTGGCTATCCAACAACTTCCTGAGAAACAACGAGTTGTATTTACCCTTCGATATTATGACGAGATGCCCTACGAGGAAATGAGCCGGGTGCTGGATACCTCGGAAGGTGCGCTCAAGGCGTCCTATCACCATGCTGTCAAAAAAATAGAGGATTACATCCTGAATCATTAAACTTTGATTAACGGGAAGGGTCTGAAAATAGATGAACGGGATCAATGACATATCGGAAGAATTGAGGTCGCTGAGTGAGCTCGTCGCCACGATCAGCCGCCAAACCCCATACCGGGTGGCGGATGACTATTTCACGGACCTTCCCAGCCGGGTGCAACTCCGGATCAAAACACAGCATAAGCCGCTGGCATTCAATGTTCCAGAGGGTTTTTTCGAAGGTTTTGCCGAGGGCGTTCTGGCCCGCATCAAAACGGAGGCCGCAACCCTTGCCGGGTCTGCATCGGTCCCCGGCGAAAAGAACGTCCCGGGGAGCGCCGATGTCAGAATCAAGGGCGTTGACGCGGAATTGACCGCCCTTTCCCCGCTGCTGGCCCAACTGAGGCCCCTCGCTACTTACCGGTTGCCGGAAGGGTATTTCGAGGAGCTTTCGCCCATTCTCACCATCGCAAGAGATGCGAACCCCTATACCGTGCCGGAGGAATACTTTCACCAGCTGCCGGCTGAGATAAAAGAACAATTGCTGGAACCACAGGAAGGGGAGGAGTCTACTGTCGCGAAGGGCCACGTCGGGGAGAAGCCGGCGAAGGTGGTTGCCTTTGGCGGTCGCAGAACCAATTGGTGGAAATATTCGGCAGCCGCAGCCGTGGCGGGCCTGATCCTGACCATTGGCTGGCTGCGTTTGCATGTCACCGGTGGAGAACACCGCGGAGGCCCCGGCGGGATCCCGGCGAGTCTGGCAAAAGTGAGCGACCAGGAATTGCAAAACTTTCTGGAAGATCAGGACACCACCCTGGCGCAGCAAACCAACAGTACCGCCGATCTGGAATTCAATGACGGTGATGTAAGAACTTTACTCGGGGATATACCCGACGGAGAACTGAAGCAATACCTGGAAGAGCATGGAGGGGCAAATGACATGGCAACGAATTAGCAGCAACAATGAAAAAATTATTTTCCGTATTGGTGATCCTCTGCTGGCTGACCCCATCCGCATTCTCCCAGGGGCAGCCCCAGCAATCCAGCGCAGGGGGTCTTGAATCTATGAAGATCGGCTTCCTCACCGCCCGGCTCAATCTGTCGCCGCCGGAAGCCGAAAAATTCTGGCCGCTCTACAGGCTCTACAGCAAGGAAGTCCGGGAAGCTTATTTCATTTATCGCAACGACCACAATGAGCTCGGACTCGAAGAGACCCTGCTCAATATCCGGAAAAAGTATAGCGTGGAATTTCTGAAAGCGATCCCACCGCCAAAGATCAACGACTTCTTCCGGGCCGAAAAGGATTTTAACATCTTCGTTCAACGCGAAGCACAACGAAGACAGATGCAGGGCCGGCGCTTCCCGCCACCGCCCAATCGATAAGAAATTACCTGTTGCAACATTAACCACGACTTTAACAATCCGCTGACCCCGACATTTGCCCAATTCGCCGAAAAATTTTACTCCACGTTTCTCGAAATACGATATTTGAACTTGGTGTTTTTCATAGGTTAGCAACGGCCGGCTCTTTCCAGGGCAGGCCTTTTTTCTTTAATCTCTTTTTAATCTCGCCGGCTAGGATGCAGGCCACACAGGCATCTTCACATCATGATAAAATAAAAACCTCCATCCCTCCTCCTGCCCTTGCTTCCACCACTGCTGCCGCAACTCCATCGCCAGCTTCCCATCATAATCATATTTCGCCACAAACCGGCTCTTCATCTGCTGCAACGTCGGCGCTACATCCCCACCAAAAAAAACCGTCTCGCCGCCATCGACGATCCAAAACGCCTGGTGCCAGGGACAATGCGCCCCCGTTATCGAATATTTTATATACCCGTCGATCACCCCATCTCCATCGAGAAATTCCACTTGCTCCGAACTCCTGAGACATTCCAGCTCTTCCGTGATATAAGAGCTGGGCCCTTTTTCAAACGCATACTCCAGTTCCTTCCGCTGCACATAGTACCGGGCATGCGGAAAAGCCAGCGAACGGCTGGCCGCGCCATCGCCGCAGTCACCGCCGATTCCACCGGCATGATCCTTATGAAGATGACTCATCAACACCTTCGTCACCCGCGCAGGATCGATACCCGCGTTCCGCAGATTGCGATGGATCTGCAGTTCGCCATCCTGCTTAAAACCCAGCCCCGTATCGAGTACCAGAATATCTTCCGTCGTAAGGACGGCAAATGGCTGCACCTCCACAAGCAGACTGCCCGTAGGACGCTGTTGAAGGTCGTCGTTGTCCAGATCGAATGGAATGAATCGCTTGGTCTTGTCTATCGTAAAAGACCCTTCTGATAATGGAATGATTTGCATCTCGCAAAGGTACCCCGGCGCCGCCAATTTACCGCAGCACCATCTGCCGGTCCGCATCCAGCCTGACCAGGATAAAAAGCATGACGCTAAAAGTCATCAGCGAGGTCCCGCCATAGCTGATAAAAGGCAGCGGGATGCCGATCACGGGCGCAAGCCCGACGGTCATACAGACATTGATGATGATATGAAAGAAAAGCACACTGGCCACTCCATAGGCATAACAGCGGCTGAAGACGCTTCGCTGTCGCTCGGCGATGGTCACTATCCGCATCAGCAGTACAATATAGATGCCAAGGAAAAGGACGCTGCCGATAAAGCCAAATCCCTCCCCGATCGTACAGAAGATAAAATCGGTCTTTTGCTCGGGCACGAAATCATACCTCGTCTGAGTACCCTTCAACAGCCCCTTGCCGATGACGCCGCCGCTACCGATGGCGATCTTGCTCTGCTTGACGTTGTAGTTGTCGTTGCCTTTCTTGCCGCTTTTTCTTTGCTCGTTCTCCAACGCCGCCTCGGTGGCCTGATCCTTGGGCACATAGTCCTTCCCAATCGCATCGTAGATGCGCTTCACCTGGTAGGGTTTGAAGACATGGTCAAAAGCAAAAGGCACGACAAACCGCTGGATACCCACGCAGACAAACCAGACGCCGGCGATAAGGAATAGGATGCTCCGGTTGCGTTTGATGGCCTTGCGAAGAAAAAACACCGCAGCCAGCGCAATCGCCGTAAGGATGAGGGCCAGCGTATTCGGTTCGAGCAAGAGGGTGGCGACGACCAGCACGGAAAAAGAGAACCCGATGACCAGCACCGAAGGCGGAAGCCCTTCCCGGAACATCACGAGGAAAAACGAAAAATACACCAGCGCGAGCCCGAGCTCTCTTTGCATGATGCTCAACATGGCCGGCACAAGCGCGATCACCGTGGCGATCAGCTGGGAACGCGGCCGCGTGAAATTCGTGTCCACCCGCGACAGATATTTGGCCAGGGCCAGGTTGACGAACAGCTTGCAGATATCCGCCGGCTGTAACTGGAAGGCGCTCCCAAATTTGATGATCGATTCTGTCCCCTTTACCCGGGAGTGGAACGGAAACACCAGCAATAACAGAAAGATGCCAAAGGCATAGCCGAGATTGGCGGTAGCCGTAAAGAATTTACTGTCGGTCAGCAGGATGAAGGTTCCGGCGATACCCGCCAGCACAAAGAACAGCAGCTGCCGGCTATAATCGGTCTTCAGGGAAATAAAACCCTGGACGACATTGTCCCCGTCATGATAGGAAGCGGCAAAGATGCTCGTGATCCCGATAGCGCAGAGGGTGAACCAGATCCAGACAAGGGACCAGTCGACACCTTTTGATATGGAGGGATTTCTCTGGCTCATTTTGCGGGGGTGCTGTCTTTTGGTTTGACGGAATCGGGGTTGGCAGCCGCTTTGCGCACAGGCGGCGGTGCGGCGGAGTCTTTTCGCGGCGGTTTCGGCGGCCGCGGCCGGTTGCTGTCGCCGCCTGTGGCGCCGGCCTTTATCGCCGAATCCAATCCAATGGTCGCGGCAGCAGCCTGCGCCCGCTGTTTTGCCAGCCGCTCGGCCAATGCGCTTTTATAAGGGGAGGGCTTGTGCAGGTTTTGCAGCAGCGGGCTCTTCGATCCATCGGAGGTGTCTTCCATCATATAGCGGAACGCCGGCGTCTGGTATTTTAGCCAGCGGCTGCTGTCCCCGCTTTGCCGCGCCCAGAGGGCGGCGCGGTTCGAATCCTCCCGGTATTGGACCCTTACGAGATAGCGCGCCATCAGGTTACGGTTGGTGACATCGTCTTCCAGCGCCAGCCGGGAAGTGGCAATAGAATCGTTGAGGTATTTCTCCACCAGCAGCGAAGCAATCGGCCCCGCCTGGGCGCCGCCATAACCGCCGTTCTCCACGATGACCGCGATACATATCTTCGGGTTTTCCCGGGGCGCAAAACAAACGAACCAGGAATGGGATTTGAGCTTGACGACCCGGTGATCGATGACTTGCTTATTCTCCGCCGTCCCCGTCTTCGAACAGATGTCGATGCCCGGAATGCGGGCCGGCCGGCCCGTACCTATCTCCGTTACATCCTGCATCCCGCTGTGCACCACTTCATAGGCCGCATCGGAGATATGCGTCACCGGCTCATGTTTTTGGTGAAACCGGCTCAGCAGGGTGTCGTCCTCCGGCGCGCCTTCGATATTCTTGACAAAATGCGGCGTGTAATAATAGCCCTTATTGGCGACGATACACATGACATTGGCCATCTGCAGCGGCGTCGCCAGCAATTTATCCTGGCCGATACCCATGGTCACCATGGTACAGGAATTCCAGGCATGATTATAGGCGTTGTCATATGCCGTGGTATCGGGGATATTGCCGCCGTCCTCGCTGGGAAGATCGACGCCAAGCCGGTGGCCCAGGCCAAACGCATTGACATATTCCTTCCATTTGGTCAATCCCCTGCGCACGCTATGGAATTCCGGGTTATCGATCTCCGCCCGGAAAGTATTACAGAAAAAGGAATTGCAGGAATGGGCGATCGCCAGCCGGAGATTGGCGGCATGGCCCGCAAAACTTTCGTCGCATTTGATGGGCTTGACGCTGGCGCAGCCATAGTACCAGCCGTGACAGTCATAGCTGCTGGATGGGGAGATCACCCCCTCGTCCAACCCGATCAGCGCGCCGATAGGCTTATAGGTGGAACCGGAAGCATATTGCCCCTTGATGGCCCGGTTATACAGTGGAGCAGTAGCATCCAGCGCCAGCCGGGCATAGTTGGATTGTTTGTCCGGGCCCGTCAATGAATTGGGGTCATAGCTGGGCCCCGAAGCCATCGCCAGGATGCCGCCGCTGGACGGCTCGATGGCGACGATGGCGCCGGTCTTGCCATACAGCAGGCGCTCGGCCAGCTGCTGGAGCTCGATATCCAGATAGGTGTGCAGGTTCTTCCCGGCGAGGGCCGGCGTATCCAGGGTCCGGTCCTGGTAATGGTCCACCAGCCTGTTCTTATTGTCCTTGATCCAGAACTCGATCCCCCGCTGACCCATCAGCACTTTCTCATAAGACAGTTCCAGTCCGCTGCGGCCGACATAGTCGCCCAATTGGTAATAATTATTACTCCGCCGCAGGATAGCCGAATCGACTTCCCCGACATACCCCATGATATGCGCGGCAGCATTATAGGGATAAATACGGACGGGACGCTCCTGCAGGTTGAACCCCGGGAATTTCCAGATATTCTCTTCCATCCGGGCATACATCTCGGGCGGAAGCAGGTCTTCGAATATGGTGGGGCGGAAAGGACCGTTCTTTACCCGGGCCTCGACGATCCGGCGGTGGAAGTCGGCGGTATCGATGCCCATCAGCTGACAGAAATACAGGGTATCGATATTCTTCACCTGGGCCGGGGTGACCATGAGGTCGTAGAGAATGGTATTGTTGAGGATGGCCTTGCCCTTCCGGTCGTAGATGATCCCGCGGGTGGGGTAGACGCTTTTCCGGAAAAGCGCATTTTCCTGGGCCTGCTGCTGGTATTTTTTGGAAACGATCTGCAGGTGGAACAACTGGGCGATGATGATCAGGAACATCCCGGCGAAAATGAGCCGGATTATATTGCTGCGCGATTGATTAAATACAGGCATATTGGTTTACTCCCACAAGTTACGACATCATCGTTAAACGTGAAAACAACTTTAGATCGTATTGGTCCTGAACTTTTGTTTCCGGAAGAACAGGAGTTCGGTCAGCAGGATCAACAGGAGGCTGATCGCCGTCGATGCGATCACTTTTCCAAGGAAATACACGAGGCTGCCGAAGTTCATCCACTCCAGCAGGACCAGGTAACTGTGGTGCAACAAGGTCAGGACGAGGACATAGGTGGCGTAGGGCGCCCAACCCATACTGACGATGGAAGGAGCGACATAGTTCTTGTCCGCGCCTTCCTGGGAAATGAGCAGGCCGATGACGAAAGGACGGACATAGGCGATGAGCGTACAGGCCGCCGCATGAAGCCCCGGCGTCTTGGTAAAATAGTCCAGAGAAAGCCCGAAAAAGAAGCCGATAAACGTGATTGACATTCTGGACAGGTTAAAGGGCAGCCAGAGGATAAAAAGATAGTAGAGATAGGGAGTGACAAAACGGTGAAGCGGCGGCATCTTGAACAGGATGAACACCTGCACCAGGATGAAGAGGATAAATCGGATGGTATTTTTCAGCAGTTCACTCATTGTATCTTTTTGCGGGTCGAATCCTCCAGCATCTTTTGTTCGTCATATTGAAGGTTGTCAATCACATAGACATATTCGATCGTGCCGAAATTGGTGGCCAGTCTGACTTTCAGCGTGTAGAAATTGGAGGAGTTATCGGGGACGATCTCGGCAACGGTGCCGATCATCAGGTTGGCGGGGAATAGGGAGGATATCTGGGTAGTCAGGACGGTATCGCCCTTCTCGACTTTGACGCTCCTGGGAATATTCTTCATGGTGACAAAGAGCGGGCCCTGGCCATCCCATTGTATCGTTCCCGTTTCATTGTTGTGTTTCAGCTTGGCCACCACGCGGAACTGATAGTGGAGCACGCTCTGCACCGTAGCAAAATTCTTGCTGACGTTGACCACCGACCCTACGATCCCCTGCGGGCCGGTGACCCCCATATTGGGCCGCACACCCTGGGCAAAACCGCGGTGGATAGTGAGATAGTTCGCCTGCTGGGAGGTAGTATTGCTGACCACCTTCGCCTCCATGATCACGTATTTGAGAACGGAATGGGAATCCGCCCGGACCGTATCATGGATCAGCCTGCGCATCGAATCCGGCCCCTCAAAGTTTTCCTTCAGTTGCTGGCGAAGCCGGAGGTTCTCCTGGACAAGGGACTCATTCGTCTTCTTCAGCTGGAAATAGTACTCGATATTGTTATACCGCTCGTTGATCCGGCCGGTGATCTCGGTGCTGACATTGAGGAATGCGGCCTCATGGAACTTGTTGAAGCGAAAGAGAAAAGACAGGGATATTATCTGCAACACCAGGAAGAAGAGGAAGTTAAAATGCCTTCTGATGAAGAGAAAAACATTACGCATCTGCTCAAATCATTTAGCGCATAACGAACGGATACCGGTCATAATTCTTCAGCGCGATGCCGGTTCCGCGAACAACGCTCTTCAGCGGGTCATCGGCTATATGCACGGGCAGTTTGATCTTTTGACTGAGGCGTTTGTCCAGGCCCCGAAGCAAGGCGCCCCCGCCTGTGAGATAAAGTCCCCGGCGATATATGTCGCCGGCCAGTTCGGGTGGAGTCGTTTCCAGCGCCTTCAGGATCGCCTCCTCTATCTTGAAAATGCTCTTATCGAGGGCTTCGGCAATCTCCTGGTAGGATACCATTATCTGCTTGGGGATCCCCGTAACCAGGTCGCGCCCGTTCACTGGGATATCATCCGGGGGATTGTCGAGATCCTTCAAAGCGGCCCCGATCTGTATCTTGATCTGTTCAGCCGTACGCTCCCCGATCAGCAGGGAGTGGTATCGGCGCAAGGCCTCCATGATGTCGGCGGTGAATTCGTCACCGGCGATGCGGATGGACTGGTCGCAGACGATCCCGGCAAGCGCGATGACCGTGATACCCGTTGTACCACCACCGATGTCGATGATCATGTTACCAACCGGCTCCTCCACGTCGATGCCGATACCCAACGCCGCCGCCATCGGCTCGTGGATGAGATAGACCTCTTTCGCCCCGGCCTGCTCGGCACTGTCGCGAACGGCCCTCTTCTCCACCTCCGTAATACTGGAAGGGATACAGATCATCATCCGCCAACTGGGGGGAAAAAGCGGCTTTTTGGGATAGATCATCTTGATCATCTCCCGTATCATCAGTTCGGCCGCGTTGAAGTCGGCGATGACCCCGTCCTTCAGGGGGCGGACCGTGCGAATGCTCTCATGGGTTTTTTCGTGCATCATCAGGGCGCGTTTGCCGACAGCCAGCACGTTTTTGGGATTATTACGATCCAGAGCAACGATACTCGGTTCATTCACCACAATTTCATCGTTATGTATGATCAGGGTATTGGCGGTACCCAAGTCCATGGCTATTTCTTGCGTAAGGAAATTGAATAAGCCCATTTTAAAAGGTCGAGATTTTACTTTAGGTGGATATTGCCAGCAAAATTGAAGGAAATAATCTGAATTAACAAGGCGAAAGCCTTGATTCGATGGATTATTTTCCCCATATTATGCGGTAATCCAGAAACGACAAAACGCTTAGCATCGTATCTGGACGGAGCATAAAATAAATTCGCCTGTCCCGGGAGCCGTCACAGCCGGCTCGGCCACAACCGGGCGAAGCGAAGATCTCCCATCATCACCCTCCGGCAAACCCTAATCGCCGCTGCATTTCCGGTGAAAGTTCCGGTAGCCTTTTCCGTTGCAGCAGGAAACTGGTCAACGCCGCTATCTCCCGGAAGAGATGATGGCGTTCGAGGGCGGAAGAAAGGTAATCCTTGCCGGTACTGCCTCCCGTGCCGACGCGCGTGCCAATCGTCCGATTGACCATGCTCATGTGACGATAGCGCCAGGTGCTCAACTGCTCGTCTATCTCCAGCAGTTGATGCAAGACCTGGAAGGGCAGTTGCAGCAAGGGATAGCCGCGATACAGCATAATGAACAGCGCGGAGCGGCAGGCGGCGGCGGAAAGGCTCCGGTCGCCGGTCTCCACGCCCTGAAAGACCTGGTCAAAGCCATTCAGATTCCCTTTCTCCCCTTCGGCAAGACTCCCGGCATAGCGGCTGCGATAGTCGGCCCAGAAACGATCCGCCGCCGCCTCGTCGAAAAAGGGCATCCGTTCCAGCCAGGCATTGACCAGTTGCAGGAGGGAAGGTTCCCTTTCGGCGGCAAGGATCCGCTCCACCTCTTCCTGCCTCAGCTGGGAAAGATAGTATCGCTGGCCGAACCGATGCTCGTAACGAAGGCCCAACCTGGCTTCCAGGAGTTTGAACGCGACGCTTTGAAAACCCGACGCAGGCCGCAGCAGATCGCGGAAGTCCTGGAAATCCATCGGGTTCATCGTTTCCATGATATCGATCTGCTGGACCAGCACCTTCAGGATGGTCGCGCAGCGGGAAAGCCGGTGAACAATGGTCTGCAATTCCGGGGAATTGTCGTTCAGCGCGGGCTGACCGAAGATGGCGGCCACCGATCCCGTTTCATACAACAGCTGATGGAACCAGAGTTCATAGGTCTGATGAATGACGATGAACAGCATCTCGTCATGCGCATGCATTCCCAGCCGGTCACTCTCCGGCTGCTGGGCGTTGAGGATCTTGTCAAGTTGCAGGTAATCGCTATAATGCATAAGCGTCTATAAAAATTCGAAACCGATATCCCGGCGATAATAGATGCCTTCATAGTAGATCTTCTCCAGCACGTCCCGGGACTTGTCCACGGCCTCATAGACCGTTTCGGCAAAGGAGGTGACGCAGAGGACCCGACCCCCATTGGTCAGGACGGCATCCCCCTCGGCGCGGGTGCCGGCATGGAAGACAATGCTGTCGCCCCCTTCGGGCAGCAGCTGGTCGAGACCGCTGATGGGTATTCCCTTGGAATAGGACCCGGGATAGCCGCCGCTCACCGCCACGATCGTACAGGCCGTACGCTCTTCCTGACCGATGGTCTGCCCCTCCAGGGTCTCCGAACCCAGCGCGAGGAATAACTCCACCAGGTCGTTCTTCAGCCGCGGCAGGACGACCTCCGTCTCGGGATCGCCCATCCGGCAATTGTACTCGATCACATAAGGGTCGTCCCCGACTTTTATGACCCCGATAAAGATAAAACCCTTATACCCGATGCCCTCCGCCGCCAGACCCTTCACGGTAGGGACGATGATCCTGTCGGTTATTTTGTCCATGAATTCCCCGGCGGCAAAGGGCACCGGACTCACAGCCCCCATCCCGCCGGTATTGGGCCCGGTATCGCCTTCCCCTACCCGCTTATAGTCCTTGGCCTCGGGCAGGGTCAGAAAGTGCTTCCCGTCCGTCAGCACGAAAACCGAGAGCTCGATCCCCGAGAGAAATTCCTCTACGACCACCTTATTCCCTGCCTCGCCAAACTTATTGCCCTGGAGCATGAGCTCGAATTCGGCCACCGCCTCGATCGTGCTCTGACAGATGACGACGCCCTTCCCGGCGGCCAAACCGTCGGCCTTCAGTACCACCGGCAGGGAATGCTGCTGAAGATAGGTGATCCCCGCGACATAGTTGTCTGCGCTAAACTCCCGGTAAGCGGCCGTGGGGATGCCATGCCGCGCCATGAATTTCTTGGAAAAGGCCTTGCTGCCTTCCAACTGGGCCCCTTCGGCGGAAGGCCCGATCACCGGTATCGCCTTCAGGCCAGGGTCGGCGGCGAAAAAGTCAACGATCCCCCGCACCAGCGGCTCCTCGGGTCCCACCACCACCATCCCGACGGACTCGCGAATACAGAAAAGCTTTAACCCTTCGAAATCCAGGGGGCTGAGATCCACGTTGACACCGCATCGGGCGGTGCCGGCATTACCCGGTGCGATAAACAATCCCGTGCAAAGGGTGCTTTGGACCAGTTTCCACGCCAGCGCATGTTCGCGACCACCGGAACCTAGGAGTAGTATTTTCATAATAGTGTTCGAAATTAGGATTTCTCCGTACTTTACGTGCTAATTTTTTAGTCCCAACATTTATCGCATGAGTCAAATCAACCCCGGCAAAGGCAAGCATCCGAAAGCCCTCTATGTTCTGGCCATGACCGAGATGTGGGAGCGTTTTGCCTATTATCTGCTGGCGGGGATCCTTCTGCTGTATCTGAAGGACGACCAGACGGGCGGCAAGGGGATCCGTCCCGACAAAGCCGCCGATATCACAGGTACCTTCCTGGCCCTCATCTGGCTGCCGCTGTTCGTCGGCGGAATGATCGCCGACCGCTATCTCGGGTATATCAAATCCATCTTCATCGGCGGCGCCCTGCTGGCGACCGGCTATCTCGGCCTCATCCTGCCGGGCAATACCTCCATGTATATCTCGCTCGGGCTGATCATTTGCGGCAACGGCTTCTTCAAACCCAATATCAGCACCCTGCTGGGGAACATCTATAATAAGGAGGAGCTAAAACCCCTAAAGGATACCGCCTATAATATCTTTTACATGGGGATCAACACGGGCGCCCTCCTTTGCAACTTTGCGGCTGCCTACCTCCGAAATAAATATAGCTGGGGCTATGCCTTCGGGGCCGCGGGCGTCGGGATGATCATTGGACTCATCTTGTTTGCGTTGAACCTGAAACACGTCCGGGCCGGGGATGTTCGCAGGCCGCCGCAGAAAGAGGACATGGGGCTGGGCAGCATCGCAGGGTATGTTTTCGTACCGGCCGCCATCGCCGCGGTCATCGGCTTTATCCTGCCGACGAAACTATTCCATCATACGCTCATGGGAACACAATCGAATGACGCCTTCATCTTCGCCTGTGTTCCCATTGTCGGCTTTTTCATTTCCATCTGGATGAAGGCGGGCAAGGGCGACAAACGAGGCATCGGTGCGCTGCTCTATATTTTTGCCGTGTCGGTCATCTTTTGGGCCTTGTACTACCAGATCTTTACGGGTTACACGATCTGGACCGACAAGCATACCAACCGGACGGTCAACTCAACGCTTATCCGGAAAGGCGCCGATTGGATGCATTTGTTGCAGGAAGTTTCCCCCTCTCCGCGGAAGGTAGACTCCGTCAACGCCTACCTGATGCCCGTGGCCGACGACAGCGGACACGTCATCCAGACGACAGGACCCGATCCTTATTTCCAGAACCTTCCCAAAGACAAATGGCCCCCGGAAGGACATGGTTTGAAAGTGGCCAACACGGAGCTCTATGCGTCTATCGTCCCGTTCTTCATCGTCACCCTCACCCCTATAGTGGTCGCTTTCCTCAGCTGGCTCCGAAAAAAGAAGCGGGAACCGACCACTCCGGCTAAATTCGGCATCGCGCTCCTTTTGTCGGGCATCTCTTCACTGGTGATGTTCTTCGCCGTTCTGTCGGTAGTTTCTATCTACCAGGAGAAAGTATCTTCCGGCTGGCTCTGGGCAACGTATTTCGTGATCTGTACCGCGGAGATATTCCTGAGTCCGATGGGCCTGTCCATGGTATCCAAACTGGCGCCGCCGCGGCTTACTTCGTTGCTGATGGGCGGCTGGTTCCTCACCATGTCGCTGGGCAGCAAGTTCGCCGGACTCATGGCCAGCAGCTGGGATCAGTTCCCCGACAAGCGCGTCTATTTTATCGTCTATTGTGTCGCCGGCATCCTGGGCTCCGCGCTGTTGTTCAGCCGCATTAAGACGCTTAACGCCATTGTGAAAGAAAAAACCGGCGAGGCATAACCCCCTAAACCACGAAGCATGGCCGAAAAGAAATTTACGCCGTTCGTCAGCCCCGAGACGCAGATGAAGGAATTCACCTTCAAAGCAGTGCTGATGGGCAGTCTCTTTGGCATCGCCTTTGGCGCGGCCACCGTCTATCTCGCCCTGAATGCCGGGCTCACCGTCTCCGCCTCCATCCCCATCGCGGTGATGGCCATCACCATCGGCCGGCGGCTTTTCAAAACGACCATCCTCGAGAACAATATCATCCAGACGACGGGGAGCGCCAGCGAGAGCATCGCCGCGGGCGTGGTGTTTACCCTGCCGGGCTTCTTCTTCCTGTCGACCGCGGAAGCAGGTAACTACTTTAATTATGGTGTCATCTTCATCCTGGCCATCTTCGGCGGAATGCTCGGCACCCTCCTGATGATCCCGCTGCGGCGCAGCCTCATCGTAAAAGAACACGAAACCCTTCCCTATCCCGAAGGCACCGCCTGCGCCGCGGTCCTGAAAGCGGGGGAAAAAGGCGGGGATTTTGCCAAAGCCGCCTTCCAGGGTCTGGGCTTCGCCTTTGTCTATGCAATTCTACAGAAACTGTTCCGGATCGTCGCCGCGACGCCGGTGTTCGATACCGTGAAAAGCAAGGTCTATAACAAAATATTCCCCTCCGCCCAGATCTCGGCCGATATTACGCCGGAATACATGGGGGTAGGGTATATCATCGGGCCGAAGATCGCGGGAGTGCTGTTCGCGGGGAGCGTGCTCAGCTGGCTCGTCTTCCACCCCCTGGTAGCATCCCTCGTCGACCCCGCGATTATCGCCCAGCAGCAGGTGAAACTGGGCTTTTTAAAGAACCTTGGCTCCACCGGCGGCTATGGGGGCTGGGACCCGGCGACCCACACCTTCGCCGATCCCGCTTCGGCCATCTACCGGGCCTATATCCGTCTGATCGGCGCGGGAGCGGTGGCCATGGGTGGATTGATCACCCTGATCAAAACCATCCCCACCATTATCTCCTCCTTTAAAGAGAGCATCGGCTCCATGAAAGAAGCGGGTTCGCAAAGCCGCCTGCGCACCGAACGCGATCTGAGCCTGAAAGTAGTAGGCCTGGGGAGCCTCGGCCTGGTCATCCTCATCGGCTGCCTGACGATCATCCCCGGCGATTCCTTCTTCAACCGGCTGCTGATCGGTCTGCTGATCCTGGTATTCGGCGCATTCTTCGTAACGGTGGCCTCCCGCATCGTGGGACTCATCGGTTCTTCCAATAGCCCGGTATCCGGCATGACCATCGCCACCGTAATGGGTACCTGCCTGATCTTTCTGGCGTTCGGCTGGGGTGGAAAGGTCTACGAGCCGATGGCCCTGGTCGTCGGCGGCATGGTCTGTATCGCCGCCTCCAATGCCGGCGGGACCTCGCAAGACCTCAAAACCGGCTACCTCGTGGGCGCCACCCCACGTTACCAGCAGCTGGCCCTGTTCATCGGGGTCATCGTTTCGGCCCTGGCCGTCGGTTTTACGATAAAAATTCTGGATATCCCCAGCCCCGATATGCTGGCCAAGGGCATCCATCATAAGATCGGCACCGTTTTCAATGCACCACAGGCCACGCTGATGGCTACCCTCATCCGCGGGATCCTGTCCAGGAACCTCGACTGGAATTTCGTACTGGCAGGCGCGGCCCTGGCCCTGGTGATGGAGCTTTGCGGCGTCAGGAGCCTCAGTTTTGCCATCGGGGTCTACCTGCCATTCTCCACCACCTTCCCCATCTTCCTCGGCGGCATGATCCGCGCAGCGGTCGATAAGGTGAAAAAGAAACGCGGCGCCGTCGTCAAAGAAGGGGAGGAGGACCTGGAAAAAGGGAATCTGTTTGCCACCGGACTCGTGGCGGGCGGCGCCCTGATGGGCGTCATCTTCGCCTTCCTCAGGGTCCCACAGTCGGTGGTCGCCTTTATGGAAAAGCTAAGCCTCGAAAAAAACCTGATAACCCTCCTCAGCGAAAATGGATACTACTTGTTGGGATTTGCCTTTTTTGCAGTGATGGGATGGGCCCTGTTCCGGGCCGGAATAGCAAAGGGGAAATCTATAGCTTCCTGATGGTAACAATATACACCTCCCGCATTCCGGGGCCGGCGGTCCCTGCCATTCCCGGAAAGACCTTTTTACCGGTGTCCACGATTCGAACGGCAACAGCGGCATTGACATCCTCCTGCTTGTAGCCGGAAGGAAGATTGATGGGCATTACCGCCTCCTTCGTACTGTCCAGCACGATGTAATAACCGATGCCATCGAGGGCCGGTTCGCCCCCAAATCGGATATGGGCCATTGTTTCCCCAACCGCATCGGCATTCTTCTTACACGCGGGTTGTAAGGCGATGAGTATCAGCAGTAAAAAGCCAGGTAAATTTTTCATGGTAAGTGTCATGGTAATGGATCACCCTATTGACAGGAAAATACCATAAAGCGTTGCGTTGGAAACGTTAAATCGGGAACCCGCCGCAGGAGCGGCAGCGGCTCAGTTCATCTTGAAAGGAACGATCATCTCGAATATGGGGATATTCACCTCGAAGGTTTTCTTATTGTTCAGATTCTCCATCGTATACGAGCCATACATCTTGCCCATTTCGGTACGCAGATTACAGCCGCTGACATATTGATAGCGCTCGCCTGGCTGAAGAATGGGCTGAACACCGACCACTCCCTCGCCCTCCACTTCCCGGTAACTCCCGTTGCTGTCGAAAATATGCCAGTGACGGCGATGCAGTTTGACCGAGAAATTGTTATGATTTTCGATGGTTATCCGATAGGCAAACATATACTCTCCGGATATCGGGTTGGAATAATCCGGCTGGTAAAAGGTCTCGACGCTGACCTCCATTCCTTCTGAGATCTTATTTGCCATTACCCATTTTTTTTTCTAAAGTTAATCAAAATAAGACAGGGTTTACCTAAAAAAGGGGAGTAATTTTGCCGATTGATCGCCTCTGTTGCCCTGAGGGGCCGACGGTCCCTTTGGACCGTTTGTTCAGGAATAAAAAAAATCAAAAATATGAAGTTGGCAGTAGCAAAAGGAGATGGTATCGGACCGGAGATAATGGACGCCGTCCTGGCAATTTTCAACGCAGGCAAAGTGCCACTGGAATATACGTTTGTGGACATGGGTAAGTGGGTATTCGACAAAGGATTTTCAAATGGCATGACCCCCGAGGCAAAACAAACCATCGAAGAGCTGGGTATCCTCTTCAAGGGCCCGATGGAAACACCAAAAGGGAAGGGGGTGAAAAGCGTGAATGTAACGGCCCGCAAGACCTGGAACACGTACGCCAATAAGCGCGTTTTTCAATCGCTCCACGGCGTGGATACCGTCTTCTCAAAAGCGGGTATCCCCATCGACATCACCATCGTCCGGGAGAATATCGAAGACACCTATGGAGGCATCGAACACATGCTGACGCAGGACGTGGCGCTCAGCCGGCGCTTTATCACGCGCCCGGGCAGCCTGCAGGTGATAAAATATGCTTTTGAAATGGCCAAGAAGAACGGCGCCCGCCGCATTACCTGTGGTCATAAGGCGAATATCATGAAACTGACGGATGGGCTCTTCCTCGAATGTTTCCAGGAAGTGGCAAAAGAATATCCGGAGCTGAAAGCCGACGACATCATCGTCGATGATCTGGCCATGAAACTGGTGGTCCGGCCCCAGGATTTTGACGTCGTCGTCCTGACGAATCTACAGGGAGATATCATTTCCGACCTCTGCGCGGGTCTCGTCGGCGGCCTCGGATTCGCCCCCTCCGCCAATATCGGCGATCATATCGCCATCTTCGAAGCCGTCCACGGCACCGCACCGGACATCGCCGGGAAGAATGTCGCCAATCCTACCGCGCTCCTGCTAAGCGGGATCGCCATGCTCCGGCATCTGGGCCTGATGGAGAACGCCGCCATCATCGAGAACGCCTTGCTGTATACGCTGGAGCAGGGTGTGCACACGGGCGACTTCGG
>Ga0210400_10002416_pt1 | contig 17333 bp, 17 predicted proteins | sample IncBWH26MmetaG_FD_155456 | JGI IMG/M metagenome (GOLD analysis project Ga0210400, IMG submission 155456) | Forest soil microbial communities from Barre Woods Harvard Forest LTER site, Petersham, Massachusetts, United States - Inc-BW-H-26-M | ecosystem: Environmental > Terrestrial > Soil >... | reverse complement strand
TTTCTTCCAATTGCGGGGTATTGTATCCATTATATAGTTTTTCCAAACAAGTTAAAGTTTCTTTTTCTTCCATGCCTGTTCTTTTGGAAGCAAATAATCCGGCAACTTTACAAAAACTCACACATTTTGCGCACTGTATCGGTAAAAACACAGTAGCAGTCAATTCCGACCAACGTTTAAAAATTCATCTGGCCGCTGTATTTGTAAATAATTTCACCAATTATCTGTATGCCGAGGCTTATGATTATCTGAAAAAAGAAAAACAAAATCATTTTCATTTACTACAACCGCTTATTAAACAAACTGTCAAAAAAATTAAAACATTGCCGCCTTCGCAGGTTCAAACCGGCCCGGCCCGGAGGAATGATACGGTAACCATAAAAAAGCACATGGAATTGCTTGAAAATCATCCCGGCCAAAAGCAGATATACAAATTGCTTACCTCGCTCATTAAAAAGCAATATCATGGCTGAGAACTTTAAAAGCAAATTAAAAAACATAACTACTTTAATGTTTGATGTGGATGGTGTTATGACCGACGGCAAAGTTTATTTTTTTCACGACGGGACTCCGATAAGAAACTTAAACAACAAAGACAGCTACGCGTTACAATTAGCTGTAAAAAAAGGGTATCATATTGTTATTATTACGGGGGGAAGTTCAGAAATAATCAGGGAGGCTTTGCATCGCCTGGGCGTTCAGCATGTTTTTTTAAAACAATCGGATAAATTAACCTGTTACAAGGATTTTATCGCAGAGCATGCCATTCTGGATGAACAAATTTTATATATGGGCGATGATTTGCCCGATTATGAAGTCATGCAACGCGCGGGTATCGCTGCTTGTCCGAACGATGCAGCCACCGAAATAAAAGAACTTTCCATTTACATATCCGATAAAAAGGGCGGCGAAGGTTGCGTGCGCGATGTGCTTGAACAGGTAATGCGTGTACGCGGCGACTGGGAAATCACACATTGGTAATTGGCTAAAGAAATAGAACATGTTCCCTTAAGAGAACACAGAAAAGTATGATGGTCGCGGATTTTTTTTGAAATAATGTTGAGAAAAATAATTTTAATAAAGAAAACCAAAAATCATAACAACCCGTAAGCAACCGGTGATGCCGTGAAGCGGCACGGTGTTCCATTTCAAATGAATGTAAAAACTTTCATAAAACTGATCCGTTCTGATAACCTTTTGGTTATCGCGCTTACGATGTTTGCTGTGCGTTATGGAATGGTGGAAAGTATATTATTCGCACACACACCTTCTGTTCAATTACAATTATCCTCGATAGATTTTTGCCTGCTTGTTATCAGCACCGTTTTAATCGGGGCCGCGGGTTATATTATTAATGATTATTTCGATGTTAAAACTGATAAAATTAATAAGCCGGAGAAATTGTATATAGACCACGGAGTTAAACGCAGGGTTGCCATGCTTGCCCACATGCAGTTTAACCTTATTGGTTTTATGTTAGGCGCTTACGTTTCTTACAGGGCAGGGAATATTTTTTTAAGCTTTATTCCTTTTGCATCCATTACATTATTGTGGTTTTACTCTACGCACTTTAAACGACAGTTATTAATTGGAAATCTTGTCGTTTCTGTTTTATCTGCCATGATTCCGTTGCAGGTTTTACTTTTTGAAAAACCCTTGATAGAAAACATCGGAAATCTTACTTTTTTATATGCAACGATAATTTGTTTTGCCTCTTTTGGGTTTTTACTTTCTATGGCCCGCGAAATAATTAAAGACATGGAAGACTTTAAAGGTGATTTTGAAACAGGATGTAAAACCATGCCCGTTGTTTGGGGAATAAAAGCGGCTAAAGCAGTTGCTACTATTTTTATAAGCAATACAATGTTGTTGTTGCTGTTTATTTTTTACAAACTTTATCAAAAAGATTTTTTATTATTGATCATTTACCTTTTTCTTTCTGTGTTTGTGCCCTGCGCATTTTTGGTTTGGCGCTTATACCGTTCTCATTCAAAAACTGAATATAATACTTTAAGTAAATGGGTGAAGTTTATTATGGTAACAGGTGTATTATCAACTGTTGTCATTTATTTGTATTGTCATGGCTATAACGTCAGCATTTAGATATAAAATTATTTTAGGCTCAGGTTCTCCACGCAGGCAGCAACTCTTAAAGGACGCAGGGTATGATTTTAAAACAGAACCGATTAATGCAGATGAAAGTTTTCCGGCCAATCTTAAAGCAGAACAAATAGCACTTTACCTTTGCGAAAAAAAAGCGGCAGCTTATCCGGGTAAATTAAAAGAAGACGAGCTCTTAATTACTGCCGATACCATTGTATGGATTGATGATATTGTGCTCAACAAACCTTCCGGCGAATTTGAAGCAAAACAAATGCTGCAATTACTTTCCGGGAAAATGCACCGTGTATTTACGGGAGTTTGTATCACAGGTATTTCAAAAAAAATAAGCTTTACCGATGAAACAAAAGTTTGGTTTAAAAACTTAAGCGAGAACGAAATTGATTTTTACATTAAAAACTACAAACCTTTTGATAAAGCAGGCAGTTACGGCGCTCAGGACTGGCTTGGTTTAACAGGCGTAGAAAAAATAGAGGGAAGTTATTTTAACGTGATGGGATTACCCGTGCACAGGCTGTACGAGGAATTCCAAAAACTGTAAACTTTCCCAACTCTATGTTTGTCAGACCGAGCGCAGTCGAGACACCTACTATATTTAATTTAGCAAAAAAATGGACTTGCATAAGTCAATAAATGGATTTGAATTTTTAAGTAGCGACGAACTTTGTACCAAGACCTCGACTTCGCTCGGTCTGCGCCAACCGAAGTTAGATTAATAATTTTATTATTTGCGGCGGGAAAGTTACTGAAATCGCCGAATTATCAGGCGATTTCAGTAATAAATTCATCGTCTCCCGTACTTCGACTGACTATGTAGTTTGATGTTTCAAAAGCCCGCCTGCGCCTACTTTCAAATTATTAAGTGGGCACAACACCTTCTACAATTACTCCATTATACACCGCGCCTTTCAATCTGTGTTGTGCAGCTTCCTGATAGGCAGGGCTATTATACCAGGCCTTAGCTATTTCAATTGATGGAAATTCAGCAATTACAACTCCTTCTACAGGGGCGCCTTCTAATACTTCCTGTTTGCCATAGGCTGCTAAAACTTTAATAGGATAGCCTTCGAAAGTGGCTCTGATCTTTTTCCAATAAATTTCCAGTTCTGCTCTATCAAGAGTCCTTTCTCTTGTAAAAATTAAATATGCTGCCATTTTTCTATTTTGTTTAATACAAATGTTTTCACCTCTAACGCTTAATCATTTTATCCTTTACAATCTTTTTGATGACAGCTTCCCGAAGATTTTGACTGATGGTTATTTTTGCTTCTCCAATGTTTATCATATTGCCTTCAATGCTTTTTACCTTAAGAATATTAACTATAAAAGATTTGTGCACTTTGATGAAAATATCTTGAGGCAATTGCTCTTCCAGACTTTTTATCGTTATATACACCATTAATTTTTTTGAATTTGTATAAAGCATCACGTAATTCAGCATAGCCTCTGCGTATAATAAATCATTGTAAAATATTTTTTCAATTTGATTATCACATTTAACGAAAAAATGATCGTCATTTTTTTGAGATTGAACCGATACTTTTTGTTTTGACTCCTGAAATTTCAACGCCTTATTACAAGCTTTAAGAAATCTGTCAAAGGCTATTGGTTTTACTAAATAATCCAAAACGTCAAGACCGTAGGCTTCAACTGCATGTTCAGCATATGCTGTTGTCATAATAACGCTGGCGGTTGTATTTGAATTCTTTAAAAAATCTATCCCGTTTATTTTAGGCATATTAATATCTAAGAAAATGAGATCAACGGTATTCTCGTTTAAAAGTGACATAGCTTTTAATGGATTCTCCGCCTGACCAATTAATTCTAAAAAATCTATATCTTCTATAAATTCTTTCAGCACTTTTCGTGCAATTGGTTCATCATCGATAATTATGCATTTCAATTTCATGCTAAGTAAATAATTAAATTCGTTTCGTAAAAATCGTTTTCATTTCTTGCCGTAAGTTCGTATTTATTCGGGTACGAAAGTTCCAATCTTCTCTTCAAATTTGTAATGCCAATACCTCCGGAATTTTCAATTATTGAGGGGCGCCGTTGTTCAGTTGTATTAGAGAAATAACCATGTAGCATGTTGTCTTTAGTAAACAGTTTAATTACAATTATATTTCCCCTTTCCGTAGAATTACTGACAAATTTGAAAGCATTTTCAATAAGAACAATTAATAATAACGGCGCAATTTCTAAGTCATTATCTATGTCTTTAATTTCAAGATCTACCCGAAGGTTTTCTTCTTTCCGTAATTGCTGAAAGGCTATATATTTTCTTACGTAATCAATTTCTTTTTCCAAACTGATTTTCTCCACAGAGCAATCATATAGTTGATATCGTAATAACTCGGAAAATTGTAACAATACATTTCTGGCAGGCTGATTGTTCTTATCAATATATCCGTAAATAGTATTTAACGAATTAAATAGGGCGTGAGGATTTATTTGAGCTTTTAAAAAATTCAATTCGTTTTTTACTCTTTCCTTTTCCATCACATCCAGTTGCTGCTGTTTTTGTTTTCTATCAAGGATCATCTTACCTATTGTAATAACCTGAACCCAAATTGTAATGTTTAGAATAGAGTTGAAATATAATGTATTGAAATCAGTATTTTGTAGGTTGTGAAAAAAGTAACGATTCATTTGAGCTGCCACTAATGCACGAAGCAAAGCGGAAAAGGCAATTAAAATTATAGAGGTTAAAACAAAATAAAAGTATTTTCTCTTTTGTAAGAACTTAGGAATAATAAAATAAGCAATTATATAATAATCTATGGTAATGAAAATCAAATAACAAAATTCAATCGTCATTGTTTTGGTTATGGAAACAGAATAGCTGCGAAAAACAGCGATCCAAAGCAAGTAAATGCCTAACCAAAATAGAATGTGATATACAGGAATAGCCTTTTTCATTATTGTATATCAAAGGTAAATTATCTGTAGAAATTAACAGGCATTATTACATCAAATGAAGGAAATTCTTGATAAAATGGTGCTTTATCAAGGAATCCCTTTGGTTAATGTAAAAAATTATTTAAAGAATCTTAATGCCTATAAGTTTGCTGTATTATTTATTAACCTTTAAAATTATAAAAATGAAAAAAATCATCACGTGGTTATTTAACCCTCCGGTAACCGGACAATCTTCAATTCTAATTATACGCCTAATGGCAGGGGGCGTATTTTTTTGGGAAGGTATTTTAAAGTTCGTTTATGTAAATCAAGGCGTGGGAAGATTTACAAAATTGGGTTTTGATTTCCCGGAAATTACGGCACACTTTGTAGGAGTCGCGGAAATAATCGGAGGTTTGCTTTTATTATTTGGACTTTTTACGAGAGTTGCTGCTTTTTACTTTGTTCTTGAAATGATCGTTGCAATCCTCACAACAAAAATTGCTTTATATTTAGGTACAAGTCCATTGCCTTTGCCGTCTGCACCACCACAAAACGGTATATGGGCTGTTCTCCACGAAATACGATCTGATTATGCCCAAATTCTTACTTGCGTTTTTCTTTTATTGGAAGGTGCAGGCAGAAGGTCGATTGATTTTATTCTCGCTACTTCAAAAAAGGTATATAGTATCGATGAGAAATGATTTTTAATCACAAAATAAATGAAAAATGAAAGTAAATATGTTGATTTGATTGCTTATGCTATTGTTACGGATATCCGTCAAAAAATCGCTTTTAGACGTGCGATTTTTAACATATCTTTGTATAGTCGACTCGGCATTTAACCCCTCCGCCTGACATAAATTTATTGGTAATTTTAAGAAAGTTAGTAAATCGCCCCACCACAACTATCTCTCTTTGCACCTGTAACATTCTTAAAGCAATTTATTTCTCCCCTTACCCGTAACACTCCCAAAAAAGCGAAAATAAGCGCTTCTTTAAATTGAATTGTGTTGTTGTTTGGCACTATTATTTCAGAATTTGAATAAACCGAAACCCTGGAAATAAAATCATTGTTATATGCGCCGCCACCCGTTAGCAGCACATTTTTTATCTTAAAATGATTAAGCACTCTGGCAACCTGTAAAGCCGCATGCTCAGAAACCGTGGCTAATTTATCCTGCAAACTGATTTTTTCTTTATCTACGGTAGTAAAAATATTTTTCTCAATCCATTCTCTCCCTAAAGATTTGCTTTTATAATCTTTGTAAAAAGAGAGCGAATTTAATTTCTTTAAAAGATTCCAATGTATTTCTCCTCTTGCGGCAAGTTTTCCGCCTTTGTCATAAGCAAGCCCTTTTTTAGCAGCGAGGTAATTAAATATTGTGTTTGCCGGACAAATATCAAATGCTACTCTTTTATTGTTTCTGTTAAATGAAATATTGGCAATTCCACCTATATTCAAACAAGCATCATACTCAGCAAATAATAATTCATCGCCAACCGGAACCAAAGGAGCTCCCTGTCCACCCAAAGCCACATCTCCGCTCCTGAAATCACAAACGGTTTTTATTCCAGCAATTGCGGCAATACAAGCGCCACTGCCAATTTGCAAGGTAAACCCCTTTTCCGGTTGATGAAAAACAGTATGCCCGTGCGAAGAAACCAAATCAACATTACTGATTTTATTCTTCTTAATAAAATCTGAAACCTGTTTGCCGATAAATTTTCCGAACGTCGCATCCCACTCAATTAATTGTGCGGAGGAAAGTTTGTGCGCATTACCTAACTTATTTTTCCACTCTTTAGTATAAACAACTGTTTTTGCTTTTTCAATAGAGCAATTCCATTTATTATTTTGAAACGAGAAATTACACAAAGCTATATCGAGCCCGTCGAGCGATGTGCCCGACATTAAACCGATAACTTTATAAACATTTTCCGCCATTCTTAATTATTGTGATATCCGGCGTTAACCCAGTTTTGAATTTTAATGATATCGCAGGGAGAAAGTTGCGGGCTGTTTTGCGGCATTGGAATATAACCCGGACTGTGTTTTATGCTTCCTAAAAATTTTCCGCTACCCACGCAATTTGCAACGCCGGTATAATTTGACAGATCATGCCCTCCTCCGGCATTTCCCGAAGTATGACAGGCAACACACCAGTTATTCAATATGGGCTGTATGTTTGCGGCAAATTTATATTGAGAAGTATCACAACCACTGCAATTGGATGAATTGGGTGCTCCCATACTAATCCACGCTTTGATAGTGAAAACCTGTTCGGAAGTAAGTTGTTTATGAGATGCGGGCGGCATTTTAGGGTTAGAGCCTTTTATGTAGTTATATACCTTACTTCTCAAAGGATGGTGCCTGACAACCCCCCTCATAATGCCGTCGTAATTAGTTAAATCAATTCCGGAACCACTACCATGACAACCCGCGCAATTAGAAACAAAAATCGGTAATATATTTTCGGCAAAACAAACATTCGGGTCGTTGGCACGATAAGTACAGGTGGCACAGAAAATTACACTGGCAAAAACCAGAAAACTTATTTTTGTATTCCTTTTCATTATTTTCGGGAAGAAACGAGACGCATTATTGCACAAAGATACAAATAGGAAAAGGCTTTGTGATTAATTTAGATTACTATTTAACGGGATCATAGCCTTTACTTCCCCAAGGACCACAACGTAAAATACGTTTAAAGCCTATCCAGCTTCCTTTTAAGGCTCCGTATTTATTTATGGCTTCAATCGTGTATTGCGAACAAGTTGGAGTGTAACGGCAGGCAGGCATCAGGTAAGGAGAAATAGCTCCCTGATAAAACTTAACAAATAAAATAGCGATTTTTTTAGCCACAGAAATTAAAGCTGCGCTTCCCTTTTAAACGGATTGCAGTTTACAATAAATTTAAATACAGAAACGAATACCGGCTCATGATTAACAGGAGCTTCATGCTTCTGGTCATCTACATCATAGGCGCTTTGTACAGCCTGTGCGCTTTCTTCATTACTAAGGTCAATATTTCTTCCGGTACGTGGCAATAATATAAATGCAAGCAGGGAAAGCCCCAATAAGGGAATAAGGATAAAAAGGGTACGTTTATTTGTATTTTTCTTTTTCATTGCTTATGCAAATCAAATATAGTACTTTTATTAAACCTGCAAAAATTTCTGCATTAACAGGCTATATCCGAAACTGAATCGGTTTAAGCCTACTTTCTTTTTCTTGAAAGCATTGAAACCAGGTTGCCCAAACCGTCAAGTAATTTCTTAAGTACATCAAAATAAAGGGTAATCATCATAAATACCGACATGCCCCAGATAACACAAAGGTTGAACCAGAATGTTTGATAATACCTTCCGAAAAATCTTTTTTGCGGAGCGTAAAAATGTGCACGCCCGTAATTATCATCCGGGTCAAGGAAAATCGGGTTGGTACGCTGAATAAGAATTCCATCCTTCTCAAGGCATTTATCTCCCAGATCGTTTTCGTTTTTCATGAAATTATTGAGTGCCTCATTTTCATACATGTCCTGCATTTTTATATATTCCGCGGCCATGGCATCTGTTTTATTCAGGCTCGATACGATTTCTTCTTTTTTATCGCGTGCCGTTTTTTCGCGGTTAATGTAATATTGCTTCAAAGTTAATTTTCCGCTGTTGGCATCGTTTAAATAGAAACGAGCTGCCGCTAAAACCTGTGGACTCGCCTTATCAATAAATAACTTATCTAAAAATTCAAATTTAATTTTAGGATGCCTGTCTGCCTCTTTCTGAAGTTCGTTGCGTATTAAAGTTAAATCTTTTTCAAATTCGTCCTTCTTCTTAATATCGCTCATCTCCTTCTCTATCTTGGCAATTTTAGAAGTAAGTTTTTCGGCCCAATATGTTTTTTTATACTCTGCCTCAGCAATCGCTTTATCATATTTATAAAATTGTTTTTCGTATGCGTTTGATTTAAATTGATTCACTGCTAACGCTTCAAAAGCCCAACGGCTCGTCATCATTTCTCCCACCAAAGGAACACCACCTTGTTTAGCGAGAATAGGATTCAGTTTATCAAACTTAACCATTACGCCACTTAACAAAAGTTGCGGGATAATTAAGAACGGAATTAAAATATAAATAGTAACCGCTGTATTAAAACTGGAAGAAATATTTAAACCTAACATATTAGCAAAACACGAAGTCGTAAATAACACCAGCCAGTAATCGCACCACATCCCTTTTACGCCAAGTACTGAATTACCCACTAAAATAAATGTAAGCGCCTGTACGGCCGACAAAGCAAACATAATTCCGATTTTTGAAATCAGGTAACTGCTGCGACTCAGATTTAAGAACGATTCACGTTTTTGAATTTTACGGTCGCGGATAATTTCTTCGGCACTAACCGTTAACCCGATAAACAGAGCAACCACAATACTCATAAACATATAAATGGGAATGTTTTCATTCTCCCGGTATATGTATCCTTTTACATTATCCGCATCAGTATTAAAATAACGTACGAAATATGCAAGAATAAATGCCAGCACCGGAGCCTCCAAAAGGTTAATGGCTAAATATTGCGTATTGGTTAGTTTGCTCTTTATATCGCGAATTGCGAAAATAAAAAACTGCTTAAGTTTATTCGGAATTTTAAAAGTGCTCTCCGGAATATCGGTGTGTGAAGAGATGGGTTCAATCTTACTTTCAATCTGTTCTTTGTAATGCGCGTTCCATTCTACAGGAGAAATTTTACGTTTCCCTGTCTGGTGGCCGTATTCATCCACCACCTTTGTTTCAATAATATTAAAAATAAGTTCCGGATTTACGTTACCGCAACTTATACACTCGCTTTCTTCACTGTTTACATGGTTTACCAAACGTTTAAAGTAGATGACCGCGTCAACAGGGTTTCCGTAATAAATAGGATATCCGCCAACGTCTAAAATCATCAGCTTATCAAACATTTTAAATATCTCAGAAGATGGTTGGTGAATTACCACAAATACCAATTTACCTTTTAAAGAAAGCTCTTTTAAAAGATCCATAATGTTTTCAGAGTCTCTTGATGATAAACCTGATGTAGGTTCATCCACAAAAAGTACAGCGGGCTCGCGGATTAATTCTAAACCGATATTTAAACGTTTACGCTGTCCGCCGGAAATTGTTTTTTCAAGAGGAGATCCTACTTTTAAATCACGGGTATGCTCAAGCCCCAAATCATTCAGGGTTTCCATAACCATTGCCGAAATTTTTGTATCGGGGAAATTTCCGAAACAAAGTTTGGCGTTATAAAAAAGATTTTGATAAACCGTTAATTCCTCAATTAATAAATCATCCTGGCTCACATGCCCTATCACTCCTTCAATGCGGTCTTTTTGCGTATGAATGTTTATACCGTTAATTAGAACAGCCCCACCGCTCGGAATTTCAATTCCGTTAAGAACATTCAGTAAAGTTGATTTTCCGGCACCCGAACCTCCCATAATGCCAATCAGCTTTCCGCTTTCTTCGCTGATGTTGATATTGCGTAAACCTAATTTTCCGCCGGGAAATTTATATTCGAGATTTAGCGATTGAAAAGAAACTTTAGAGCTTGATTTATCGGATAAAAATTTACTGATTACATCCGAATAGTAAATAGGTTTTACTTTCGTGCTTCGCAGCGATGAACCCGGAGTGAAAATATACACCTGGTCGGGTTTCATGGCCTGCCCGTTTAACTGCAATTCCTGAGTGCCCACAAGCTTCAGCGCGTACATACCTACACTCGGAATAGAAATCACCCAGGCTTCTATGCCCTGGTTAAACGTATCGCAGTAAATATGTTTGGTAAGCTGTACGGAATAATCCTGTTTGCTGTTTATTACAAGCAGGTGATCTGAGTCTGGATATTTATCCGATTTATCTTCGACAAAATTCTTCAAATTTTTAAATTCGTCGGTAGGAATATTAAATGTTTCGGCAACGGTAGATACGAATTCGTACTCCTGTTCGGAAATTTCCTGGTTTGAACAGATAAATTCTAACAAGCGTATAAGCACGATGATTTTCTGATTCTGCTCAAGTTCTTTATTAATCTCGGTACAGATTTTTAAAACTTTTACCGAGTTAAGCGAAGTACGTTTGGCCGAGCCGTCCTTCTTTTTAGAAACCGAATGGTGTGATTCAAGGTACTCGTCAAACAGTGCAAGATATTGGTCAACCAATTCCTGGTTTAATTGTTGTTTTAAAAACGATTGTACAATGTTCCGACCGCTGTTTGTAACACCATCAACGCGTGCGATGATGGCAAACAATTGCATTAAGGCGCGAAGTATTCTTTCACTCATACGAGGGGGTTAAAATCAATCCGCAAGTTAAAGATAATTGTTAAAAAAAGAAATTTTTACTTGGCTTGGGCCAAAAGGCCTTCAACCCACGCTAAAGCCTCTTCTACTTCGTTAAAAATCCGAGTTGGAATGAGGGGCTTATATGAATTAATAAAGTTATTACTGGCAATACGTGCCGCAGGGTTAGTAACTACAAGGGCGCGCGCACTGTAATTGTGCTCATTTGTGCTGAGCTGGCTACCCATAAAACGCAACGCATCCGTTGTAAAAATGTATTTATCGCCAACATTATGAATCGCAGCGGATGGTTTATTGCAGGTTAATTTGTTAATAGTTTCTACCAACTGTATGCCTCTTTCAACATTTAAAGGCTCTTCATTCAGGTAATCTATCAATACAATATTATCCTTTAAAAGGGAAAATTCAGCGAAGGAAAGTGTTATTTTCTCTAAAACCAACATATAATTAGGTTTTGTTCGTCGGATAAAATTACAAACTTGTCATGAATAATCAAAATTTAATCTGAAATTTTAAATTGAGCTGCCTGTTGGTAAGGTAGTTTGGTATGGCATATTGCCGGTTAGTTATATCCTTTATCCAAGTGTAAGAAACCGTGTTGTTTATTCCTAAAAGATTCCAAACTTCCAAACTGAGCCAGGCTGCTTTTATCCATCTGAGTTTGTGCCCTTCCGGCAGCGGCTTGTCTTCCTTCACAAACTCATAAGAAAACCCAATGTCCACTCTTTTGTAAGACGGATATCTGAAATTATCATTCATCAGATATTTTTTGTGATTAGGTGGCGTAACGGGCAGTCCACTGCCATAAATAAGGCTCAAATACATTTTGCATTTGGGTAGTTTAGGCAGGTAATCCTGAAAAAACATATTAAAGGTAACTAACTGGTCTGTAGGTCTTGGTATATACCCTGTTGAAGTATGAGCTGAACTATCCCGCAACTTGGTTACAGATACTCCTGGATACCAAGGTTTTCCTGCGGTATCGGTATAAGTATAGTAAGTCATACTTACATTTTCGCGGGTTTGCATCACACTCATGCTTATCCAGGATTCTGTATTTTTAATAAACTCTCCGTTTAAACGAAGGTCAATTCCTGTTGCATATCCCTGCGAGTTATTAGTTGCGAAATAACGTATACGAACATTATCTATATCGTAAGGGACAAGATTGTTGAGCTGTTTATAGTAAAGGGCGTTCATAAACTTAAACGAACGGCGCCATATTTTAAAATTCACATCGCTGGATAAAACATAATGGATAGACTGTTGCGCTTTAATATTTGGATTTACTTTTCCATAAAAATCCCGCATCTCTCTGTAAAACGGCACCTGGTAATAATACCCGTAGGATGCCCTGAAAACCCAATCTCTTTTCCAATTGGGGGTATATGCAAGTGTTGCCCGTGGACTAACCACATTTTGCTGGTTAAACGTCCAGTAATTACTGCGCACGCCTCCGGTAAAAGTAAATTTTGAAGTATCTTTTAATTCCTTTGTTAAAACATATTCGGCATAAGCCATTGCTTTGCTCGACTCTACATAATTTTTTTGTTTAACCACATATGGTAAATCAACCAAAGTTGGATTTGCTTGCGGAATACTATAACCCGCCGAGTCATTATAATTCCATTCGTTTAACCGGTCATTGATGATTTCATGTTGTACACGTGCTCCCCATAAAAACTCCTGCTTACGTTTTTGATAACGGCCCTTGTGTTCCAGGTTAATGATTGTGGCATCTAAATAATTTCTTCCATTGTTAATGTAAGTGCCTATTCCTCTATTAAAAGCCACATTCCCGAAACCTGAACTTCCGAAATCGGTATTTAATTCGTCAATGTAATACTGGCCCTGGGTGGTAAAAGTTTCGCTTTCTATATCTTTATAAGCCGAGGCGATAAACTTTAATTTTAAACTGTCTCTTGGTTTATACGTTGCCGATACCGCACCGAAATAGGTATTGTATTTGCTTATTTCCTGCCCGTCAAAATACACCTTTAATCGAAGTGCCTGATTAAAGGTTCCGAAAGTTGTCTCGCGGTCAGTGGGAATTACAAGGTATTTGTTTCCGCTTACGTTAGTAAGGATTTCGATGTTGAATTTAGGAGAGATATCAAAGTTCATAAGGCTTTGTATATCGTAAAAACTGGGTTTGTATTCGCCCTTTGTATCCAACGTTTTTAAAAGGTATTGCGTGCTGCGGTACCTGCCTCCTATTTGCCAACTGAACAACCTGTTTTTTGTGATACCTTGCGTGTGTATGCTTCCACCCAATAAACCACCGCTTACCGTTGTACTGAAATCACGCGGCTTACGGTATTGCACATCCAAAACCGAAGACATTTTATCTCCGTATTTAGCTTCAAATCCGCCGGAAGAAAAATACATAGATGAAATCATATCGGGATTGGGAAAACTCAATCCTTCCTGCTGCCCGCTACGCACTAAAAACGGGCGGAATACTTCAATGTCATTTACATACATCAGGTTTTCATCGTAATTCCCACCGCGCACCGAATAACTGCTGCTTAATTCGTTGCTGCTTTGCACGCCAAGGCCTTGTGCAAGTAATAGTTTACTGATGTCGGGATTAGGCCCTGCGAGTTTAAAATAAGAACCGGGTTGTATATGAATGAGGTCTACTTTCCTGTTTTCTTCGGTAACAACGATTGTTTCGGTTGATAAAGTTTTTAATTTAAGTTTAGGATTAATGACAATATTCTCTCCCGGTTTAGCGTTTATCTTCTTACGGATCTCCGTAAAGTTTATGTTAAAAAAAACGAGTTCAACTTCTTTGCCGGCGGGAATGGTTATCTGGTATAACCCACCGGCATCCGTGCGTGCAGGCTCAGTTGTGCTGCCGCTTAAAGCAATTTGTATATCTTCTGCGGGATTGCCCTCTTCGTCAATAACCTTACCGCTTACGGTTGCAGTCTGGGCCTGCAAAGAACTGAATGCAAATGCGCAAAAAACGAGTACTATTTTAAAAATTCCTTTCAAGCTATGGCTAAACGTGTGTAAAGTACAAATATTGTCTAACATGAAGTCGTTGAACCTTAAAAAAAATTAAGCTGGCATAGCATTTGTATTTATACTAAAAACAAATATCATGAAGACGATTAAAATGAGCTTCGCGCTCTTGTTGGCAGGCAGTATATCTGCCTTTGCTCAAATTCAAACGATGGAAAAACCCATTGCTTTAAATGCAAAAATCCATATTCCTGAATCCGCAAAAATAAAGCCGACAAAAAAAGTAAATCCTTTGTATCAAACAAGCATTCAGAAAAGACAAGCATGTCTTCTCGATATCGATAACAACGAGACCAAATCTCTTAAAACTGCCAATATAAATAACCCGGTTTACGAAGTAAAAGCATTTCCCAATCCTTTTACTACGCAGATTGACGTTATTATTACGGATGGAGCAATGAATAAATCGGTTTATAAAGCTAATTTGTATGATATAAACGGAAAGCGTGTTTTTTCTGAAACGTTAACAGCAAACCAATCTTCTTTGCAACTTGCTCAATTCAGTGCCGGAATGTATTTTTTACATATCGAAAAAAACGGAGTTATAATTAAACAGGAAAAGTTTATTAAAGAATAGAAAAAAATCAATTTAAAGGGCGGAAACTTAGCTATGGCAGGTTTCCGCTTTACTTTTTTCCAATACTTCGGTATAAAGTTCTTCGTATTGACAAAGAATTTTCTCTATGTCAAAATCACCTGCACGCCTGTAAGCTGCTTGTTTAAAAGCGTTAAGCTTTTTCTCGTCGGATAAAATTTCGAGCGCGTGTTTTGCCATATCATCCACATCACCCACATTACTCATATAACCTGTAACTCCGCTTACATTCAATTCAGGTAATCCGCCGGTGTTGGTTGATATCACTGGAATTTTCATAGCCATTGCTTCGAGTGCTGCCAATCCAAAACTTTCTGTTTCAGACGGAAGGATAAATAAATCTGAAATGGAAAGTACTTCTTTCGGGTCGGCTATTTTTCCTAATGAAATAATATCTCCGCAGGTATTTAGTTCGCGGCACAATTTTTCAATATTACCACGCTCAGGTCCGTCGCCCACCAGAATTAATTTGCAGGGAATTTTTTGCCGAACTTTATCAAAAACGCGCAATACATCCTCTACCCTTTTTACTTTACGAAAGTTAGAAACGTGTATCATTATTTTTTCGCTGTTAGGCGCATAGCGATTACGTTGGCATTTATCTCCCACAATCTTATACTCCTGTAAGTTTATAAAGTTGGGTATTACTTTTATTTCTTTCCGCAAAGCGAAAATCAATTCGGTATCCTGCTTTAAACTTTCGGAAACAGAAGTTATATCATCGCTGTTTTCCAAAGAATATTTAATCACGGGTAAAAAAGAAGGGTCACGGCCTACGAGTGTAATATCCGTTCCGTGCAGGGTCGTGATAAAGGGAATATAAATTTTTTGTGATGCAAGAATACTTTTTGCCATTAATGCGGCGGATGCATGAGGTATCGCGTAATGCACATGAAGCAAATCCAGTTTTTCGTATTTAACAACATCTACAATTTTACTCGCCAGGGCGGATTCATAGGGTTGGTATTCAAACAAGGGATAGTCGGATACAGCTACTTCATGGTAAAATATATTTTCGGTAAAATAACTGAGCCTGAAAGGCTGACTATAAGTTATAAAATGCACCTGATGGCCTTTTACCGCCAAAGCCTTCCCTAATTCCGTTGCAACAACCCCACTTCCGCCGTATGTAGGATAACAAATAATACCGATTTTCATACTGCAAAGGTACTTCATTTCTTATTAACAGATTTATGTGCAGTTATAAATACCTTTTTTTCTTGCCGAGAATCATTGTCTAAAACCCTTTAAACCTTTTTTTTTCGCCGCTTAACAAAAAAATGGCTTGGAAGTATATGAATATGAGCAAAATATGAGGATTTTAAAAAAATAATGCATTACTTTTGTTTAGAAATCAGAATACTGAAATGAAGAAAGCTTATCTCACATTTAACCCGCTTTTAACCCAACTGTTTATTGAAATAACCCATCTTTGTTAATATGAAAACGTTTTATCCATCTTCAAAATTAACCACTGCAAAAAAAATATTTCTGTTAATCAGTTGTATTGTTTTTTTGCCCGCAGTTTTTTTAGCTCAAAAAAACGCAGCCATTTCTAAAGAAGAATTTAGCTCCTATAATGAGAAAAGATTAATTCAGGTTGAAGAGCAGCACAGAATGCTTAAAACTTATTTTGGCTCCGATAGTTTTGAGGAGTTTTATGCCGAAGCTGCTAAAATAGCCAACGTTAGTCCTAAAGACAACCAGGGTTTTCACGATATGATAAAGGAAAAATATTTTTATAAAGACAAAATAGAGATTTTAACCAAAATAAACCTGAATTTACTTAATGATGCGAACGTAGCTGCATATATTAAAAGTAAAATTAAAGAATACGCATCTTATTATAAAGGCGCTTTTCTGCAAGGTAAAACAAGTCTTTTGGGAGATAATGTTGGTTCAGTAAAAAATGTTAATCCTGAGGAAATGGGGACTTTTCTTTCCGAAAGACTAGGCACTAACGTCGGTTTATCGGTCGCGTGTGGCAACGTGGATTTTGAACTGGGAAATTTTAACCAATGGTTTGCGGCCAAGTATAATATTAGCGCAGCGTTAAATTGCGGTTTATCCACACCTAATCCGATGCCGAATGCAGGTTTTAATTTTACCGCGGTTAATGTAACAAGTAATGAACATGGTATTTGTTCTGCAGGAACTGACCCGACAATACCTGCACTTTCAACCGTTTCACCTTTTGGCGGAGGTACTTATTCTTGTCGTTTAGGCGATATAACCGACGGATGTGGTGCTGCTCAAATGTCTTTCAGCTTTACGGTTTCTTCTTCCAATATCAATTTCACATATGATTACGCAGCAGTTCTTTTTGATGGACACGTGGC
>Ga0210400_10002415_pt1 | contig 17334 bp, 13 predicted proteins | sample IncBWH26MmetaG_FD_155456 | JGI IMG/M metagenome (GOLD analysis project Ga0210400, IMG submission 155456) | Forest soil microbial communities from Barre Woods Harvard Forest LTER site, Petersham, Massachusetts, United States - Inc-BW-H-26-M | ecosystem: Environmental > Terrestrial > Soil >... | reverse complement strand
CAAGAGCACCGTGGCGCAGTCGGAAGCCAACGTCGCGGGATCGCAGGCCGCCCTCGAGGCCGCCACGCTCAACCTCAATTTTACCCGCGTCACCAGCCCCGTCGATGGACGCGTCAGCCGCGCCGAAGTGACGCGTGGAAACCTGGTCACCGGAGGCAACAATGGCGGGACCTTGCTCACCTCGGTGGTATCGATCGATCCGATCTATCTGTATTTCGATGCCGACGAACAAAGCTACCTGCGCTACACGCAGATGGCGCACAGCGGCGACGGCTTGAGTTCTCGGGATTCCGGCAACCCGGTGCATGTCGGCCTCGCCAACGAGGAAGGATTCCCCCACGCCGGCGCCGTAAACTTCGTCGACAATCAGCTGAATCCCCAAACCGGAACGATCCGCGCGCGTGCGGTTCTGCCGAACAAGGACGGCCGCCTGGCGCCGGGCATGTTTGCGCGCGTGCAATTGCTGGGCAGCGGTGAGTATTCAGCCATTTTGATCGACGACCGCGCCGTCAATACCGACCAGAGTCAAAAATATGTGCTGCTGCTCGGGGCCAACAATCAGATCGAATATCGCAAGGTCAAGCTCGGGCGCGTCATCGACGGCTTGCGTGTCGTGCGCGAAGGGCTGAAGAGCGGCGACGTGGTGGTGGTGAACGGCGCGCAGCGGGTACATCCGGGCGTCACCGTGACGCCGCAGCGGGTGACCATGGGATCCGGCGCCCCCGCCGCCGCTTAAGCCGATGAACATTTCTTCGTTCTTCATCGAGCGGCCCATATTTGCGACTGTGCTCGCGATATTGATCACCGTGGCCGGCTTGCTCGCCATGCCGAACCTGCCGATCAGCGAATATCCGGAAATCGTGCCGCCAACGGTCGTGGTCAGCGGCCAATATCCGGGCGCATCGCCGAAGACCATCGCCGAGTCGGTGATCACGCCGCTCGAGCAGCAGATCAACGGCGTGGAAAATGCCATCTACACCAGTTCCACGGCGACGCCCGACGGGACATTTTCCATCACCGTCACCTTCAAGCTGGGCACGGATCTGGATATTGCCCAGGTGCAGACCCAGAACCGCGTGGCGCAGGCGGAAACGCGCTTGCCCGATGTGGTCAGGCAGATCGGGTTGGTCACGCAGAAACGCTCGCCCGACCTGACCATGGTGGTGTTCTTGAAGTCGGGCGATGGCCGGTACGACTCATTGTATCTGCGCAACTATGCGGTGATTCAGATCCGGGATGTCCTGGCACGCATTCCCGGCATGGGCGACGTGCGAGTCTTCGGATCCGGCGACTACGCCATGCGCCTGTGGCTGGATCCCGCCAAGATCGCCGCGCGCAACATGGACGTCGACGAAGTGTTGGCGGCGGTTCGCGAGCAGAACGTGCAAGTGGCCGCGGGACAAATCGGCGGCCAGCCCTCGCTGCCGGGAACCCAGTTCGAGTACATCGTCAACGCGCAGGGCCGTCTGCAAACCGAACAGGAGTTCGGAAATATCGTGGTCAAGAGCGGCGCGAACGGCGAGACCACGTATTTGCACGATATCGCGCGCATCGAATTGGGTCCGGATAACTACGCCCTGCGCAGCATGCTGGACGGCGGGCCGGCGGTCGCCATCCCGGTATTCCAATTGCCCGGTGCGAACGCATTGCAGCTGTCCGACGCCGTACGCGCCAAGATGAAGGAACTGGCGAAGGATTTCCCGGAGGGCGTGAGCTACGAAATCGACTACGACCCCACGGTCTTCGTGCGCAGTTCCATCGAATCGGTGGTGCATACCCTGTTCGAAGCGGTGATGCTCGTGGTCTTGGTCGTGGTCGTGTTTTTGCAAACCTGGCGCGCGAGCATCATCCCCTTGGTGGCGGTACCGGTGGCGATCGTGGGCACGCTGGCGGCGCTGCTGCTTGCCGGGTTCACCATCAATTCCCTGACGCTGTTCGGCTTGGTGCTGGCCACCGGCATCGTGGTCGATGACGCCATCGTGGTGGTTGAAAATATCGAGCGCAAGATCGAACAGGGTTTGAATCCCCACGCCGCGGCGCATGCCGCCATGGGCGAGGTCACCCGTCCCATCATTTCCATCGCGCTGGTGTTGTGCGCGGTGTTCGTGCCCGTGGCGTTTGTCTCCGGGCTCACCGGCCAGTTCTACCGGCAGTTCGGCATCACCATTGCGGCGAGCACGCTGATCTCGACATTCAATTCGCTGACCCTGTCGCCCGCCCTGGCCGCGCTGCTGCTCAAACCGCGGAACGCGCAACCGGATATGTTTCAGCGCGGCATCAACAAGGTGCTCGGCGGATTCTTTCGCCTGTTCAATCGTGGATTCGAGCGCGCCTCGGAGCGCTATGGCCATGGGGTTCGCCGGCTCACGGCCATTCGCGTCGTCGTGCTCGGCGTGTTCGTCGCTCTGTTGGCCGGTACCTGGGGCATGTTTCAGCTGGTGCCGGGCGGATTCATTCCCGCGCAGGACAAGCAATATCTCATCGGCATCGTACAACTGCCGGATGCGGCATCGCTGGATCGCACGGAAAAAGTGGTGCGGCAAATCTCGGCGCTGGCCAAGGCGACCCCCGGCATCGATCACGTCATCGGGTTCTCGGGATTGTCCGTGCAGGGCTTCGTGAATTTGAGCAATGCCGCGGTGCTGTTCTTTCCGCTCAAATCCTTCGATGAGCGCACGACCAAGAACTTGTCGGCAGGGGCCATCGCCCAGGCGCTGAACGGGAAGTTCTCCACCATTCAAGATGCCGTCATTTTCGCGGTGCCGCCCCCGCCGGTGCAGGGCCTCGGTACCACGGGCGGCTTCAAGCTGTTTCTTCAGGATCGGGCCGCCCATGGCTACGATGAACTCGCGCGGGTTACCGGCGAGGTGTTGAACAAGGCACGGCAACAGCGCGAATTGAATCCGTACGCCACGTACACGACGTTTCAAAACAGCGTGCCGCAGTTGTTCGCGGATGTGGATCGCGTCAAGGCCAAGCGCCAGGGGGTGCCGCTCTCCGCAGTCTTCGACACGTTGCAGGCTTACTTGGGATCGGTGTACATCAACGACTTCAATCGCTTTGGCCGCACCTATCGCGTCTATGCCCAGGCCGAGCCGCAGTTCCGCAATCAGCCCGAGGACATTGCCAACCTGAAGATGCGCAATCTCAGCGGCGACATGGTGCCCATGGGTGCGGTCGCGGACATTCGCTTCGAGGCGGGATCTGACCGCGTATCGCACTACAACGTGTACTTGGCCTCCGACATCAATGGCCAGGGCGCGCCGGGGGTGTCATCGAGCCAGGCGTCCGCGGCCATGGAGCGCGTGTTGAAGGAGACGTTACCGAATGGCTTCGGCTATGAATGGACGGATCTGACCTTTCAACAAAAGACGGCCGGCAATACCGCCTTGCTGGTGTTTCCGATCTGCGTGCTGCTGGTGTTTTTGATCCTGTCCGCGCAGTACGAGAGTTGGGCGTTGCCGCTCGCCGTCATTTTGATCGTGCCGATGTGCCTGTTGTCGGCGATGGGGGGCGTCTGGCTGAAGGGTTCCGACAACAACGTCCTGACTCAAATCGGATTCATCGTGCTGGTGGGGCTCGCCTGCAAGAACGCCATTCTCATCGTCGAGTTCGCACGCGAGCGCGTCGAGCACGGCTTGGCGCCGGTCGAGGCCGCCATTGAAGCCTGCCGGCTGCGTTTGCGGCCCATTCTCATGACTTCCTTCGCCTTCATCATGGGCGTGATTCCGCTGGTGACGGCGAGCGGCGCCGGCAGCGAGATGCGCCAGGCCATCGGCATCGCGGTATTCGCGGGCATGCTGGGCGTCACCTCGTTCGGCCTGTTTCTGACGCCGGTGTTCTTTGTCGCCATCGAATCGTGGCTGGCGCGGCGCAAGCAACACCCGGACTATGCGCCGCTGTCCGTCACACCCGTCACACCCGCCACACCGGAGTCGCCGCGTGCGTAGTTGGGCGGCGGCTGCCGCGGCGATGACATTTTTGGGCGGATGCGCCGTGGGTCCCAACTATCACCAGCCGGACACGCCGCAGGATGCGCACTTCGCCAACGCCGGTGAGCCCGGCTTCGCCGAAACCGAAGCGGTCGAACACTACTGGACCGGCTTCGACGATCCGATGATGACCGCGCTGATCAACGATGCGCTCGCGCACAACCTGGACTTGAGCGCGGCGGAGGCCAACCTGCGCGCCGCGCGCGCGGCGAGAAGACTGGCCGGCTTCGATCAATACCCCACCGTGACCCTTGCCGCCAGTTACACGCACAATCTGGATTCGCAGGAACAATTGCCGGGCGTCGACATGCACGACCGGGAATTCGACGCGGCGCAGGCCGGGTTCGATGGACTGTGGGAACTGGATCTGTTTGGCCGCGTGCGGCGCAACGTGGAGGCGGCGCGTGGGGATTTGGGCGCGGCCGCCGCGACTCTGCAAGATGCGCGGGTCAGCGTCATCGCGGAGGTGGCGCGCGACTACTTCATTCTGAGGGGACTGCAGGATCAACTGGCCCTCACGCAGCGCAATGCCGAGAACCAATTCAATACGTTCAAACTCACGCGCAATCGACTGGAGGCGGGCAGGGGCAACGAATTGGATACCTCGCGCGCCGAAGCACAATGGCAAACGACGCTGTCCACCATTCCCACCCTGCAGGCATCGATTGCCACGACCTGCTATCGCTTGAGCGTGTTGACCGGACGGCCGCCGACGGCGCTCAGCGCCGGCCTGGCCGCGCTCGCGCCGATGCCCGCGCTGCCGCCCTTGAATCCAATCGGCACACCGGAGCAGCTGCTGCGGCGGCGACCGGATGTGCGCGTGGCCGAACGGCGGCTCGCCGCGGCCACGGCGCGTGTCGGCGTGGCGGTCGGCGATCTGTTCCCCAAAGTGACGCTCGTGGGCGATGTCGGTTATTTCGCGCCGACCTTCGGCGATTTCGGTCAAAGCGCGGCGCGGTCCTTCTCGGTTGGGCCGAGCATTTCATGGGCGGCTTTTGATCTGGGCCGTGTGCAGGCCAGGATCAGCTCCGCCAAGGCGCAAACCGATGCCGCACTGGCGGCTTATGAGGGAGCGGTGCTGGGCGCCCTCGAGGATACCGAGGGCGCGCTCATCAGCTATGGCCGCGCGCAAGTGCGCCGCGAGGCCCTGCGAGTGGCGGCAGCAGCCAGCGACAAGGCGGCAGACCTGGCGCGCAAGCGATTCGAGGGAGGCCTCATCGATTTCTTGGAAGTGCTCGACGCCGAGCGCACGGCATTGAGTGCCGAATTGCTGCTCTCGCAGAGCCGCACCGATGCCGCAACCTCATTGGTCGCCGTGTACAAAGCCCTGGGCGCGGGCTGGCGCACCGCCGCACCGAAATGAAAATCTACTCTTGGAACGTCAACGGCATTCGCGCCGTCCACAAGAAGGGCCTGTTTCTGCCATTCATCGAATCGTACAAGCCCGATATCCTGTGCCTGCAGGAGACCAAGGCCGAGCGCGGCCAGATTGAAATCGAGCTGCCCAATTACCGCGAGTACTGGAACTCGGCGGTGAAGAAGGGCTATTCGGGAACGGCGATTTTCGCCAAGCACGAGCCGCTGAACGTCATCAATGGTTTTCCGAACGAATTCGCCAAGCGCTTCAGCTTCGCCGACGAACTGAAGCGCGACAGCGCGGAGGAGGGCCGGGTCATCACGGCGGAGTTCGCCAAGTTTTTCGTGGTCACCGTCTATACTCCCAATGCCAAGGACGACCTGAGCAGGCTGGCGCTGCGCTACAAGCATTGGGATCCGGCATTTCTCGCCTATTGCAAGCAGCTGGAGAAGACCAAACCCGTCATATTTTGCGGCGATCTGAATGTCGCGCACACGGAGCTTGACCTGGCGAACCCGAAGCCCAATCGCGGCAAGAAGGGATTCACGGATGAGGAGCGCGCGGGATTTCAGGCCTTCATCGACGCCGGCTTTGTCGATACCTTCCGCTTGTTCACCCAGGGCAACGGCCACTATTCGTGGTGGAGCCATTTTGCCAATTCGCGGGCGCGAAACGTCGGGTGGAGGATCGATTACCTCATGGTGTCGGCGCAGCTTCGCGGCGAGGTGAAGGGCGCGCAAATCCACGCTTCCGTCATGGGCAGCGATCATTGCCCCGTGAGCATTTCGCTCGACTCGAGTTTCTAGAGCGACTCCAATACCGTCGCGATGCCCTGGCCTCCGCCGATGCACTGAGTGGCGAGCGCGTAGCGTCCCTTGGTGCGCGCAAGCAAGGATGCGGCCTTGCCGGTGATGCGCGCGCCGGTCGCGCCCAAGGGATGGCCCAGCGCCATGCCGCCGCCGTCGAGATTGATTTTGGCCGGGTCCAGCTTGAGTTCGCGAATACAGGCGAGCGACTGCGAGGCAAAGGCCTCGTTGATCTCGATCACGTCGAGCGCATCGACCGTGAGTCCGGCCCGCGCCATTGCCTTGCGGGTGGCTGGAATCGGTCCGATGCCCATCACCGCGGGATCGCAGCCCACCGTGGCCGCTGCGCGAATGCGCGCCAGCGGGCGCAAGCCGTGACGCGCCGCAAATTCCTCGCTGGTCACGAGCACGACCGATGCGCCATCGGTCAACGGCGAGGAGGTGCCGGCCGTCACCACGCCATGCTCGGAGAAGGCAGGCTTGAGCGCCGCCAGCGCCTCGAGAGAGGTACCGGGACGAATGCAGCCATCTTCCGCCACCAGCTCGCCCGACTCGAGCCGAATCGGCACGATCTCATCGCGCAGCCGCCCCTGCTCGCGAGCCTGCGCGGCCTTGCGGTGGGAATCGACCGCCATGATCTCTTGATCGTGGCGCGAAATGTTGTAGCGCTGCGCTACATTCTCCGCGGTTTGCCCCATGCTGATGTACGCATCCGGGAAGCGGCTCAGCAACTCCGGATTGGGAGAGCGGTTGAAGCCCCCCTGCGGGACCATGCTCATCGACTCCACGCCGGCGCAAAGATACGCCTCGCCAATGCCGGCCTCGATCTGAGCCGCGGCAATCTGGATGACGGACATGGAGGAACCGCAAAAGCGATTGACGGTCATGCCGCCGACTTCCAACGGCAAGCCTGCCAGGAGCACCACGATGCGCGCGATATTCGAGCCCTGCGGACCTTCAGGATAGGCACAGCCCATGATCAGATCCTCGATGAGCGCGGGATCGAGCCGCGTGCGCTCGAGCAGGCCCGTGACGACTTGCGCGGCCATGGTGTCGGGACGCACTTGCGCAAGCGGACCCTTGCGGGCGAAGGTCTGCGGTGAACGGGCATAGGCGGCAATCAGGGCTTTCATGAATACTCCTGCGGATCGAGCGCACTCAAACTATTTCAATTCCGTGATGACCGCGTGGCCGCGGCCCCGAAGCAGCAATTCGGTGTGCGTGCGATCGCGGCGATTGAAGCGGATGTCGCCAAATGTGGTCTCATTGACCGTGGTCTTGCCATCGGGCGTCGTCGATTGCAGCGCGCCGGTGGCTTCAAAGACCACCAAGGCATCTTTGTCGTGGAAATGCATGGGGCTCGGATCATGGGGCCGCCAGACGTAATCCCAGACGACGACCTTGTCGTTTTCCAGCAGCTTCCTCGCGTGCGGACGCGGAAATGCCAGGGGATATCCGCTGGTATTCGCAATCGGCGGCAGGGCGTGGTCTTTGAGCTCGACGACGACCATGCGTTCGCCGGAGCCTCCCGGCGCGCCGCCTCGGTGGCCGAAATGAGCAGTTCCCCTGTGCACCAGTGATACCGTCACGAAGTCATGTTGTGCCGGCGGCAGGACCTGTGTCGTATCCCAGACCGTGACCCGTTCGTTGTCGAGTACCGGCTCCGCGCCGTAACTGAACGCGGCAAAACTCAAAGCAAGCAAGGCAAGTGCAACTCTTGGCATGGTGCAATTGTACACGCCCGTAATTACGGCGGAAAATCGGCGCCGACGCTTTCAAGAGGTCTAGCGATGACGATCTTATTGTTGTTTGGTTCCAACGTGTTCATGACCATCGCCTGGTACGGACACTTGAAGTACGGCCATGCATGGCCGCTGTGGAAGGCCATTCTGATTTCGTGGGGGATTGCCTTGATCGAGTACTGCATGGCGGTACCGGCGAACCGCCTGGGATTCGGCGCCTTTACCGGCTTTCAACTGAAAATCATGCAAGAGGCCATTACCTTGACCGTGTTTCTGGTGTTCGCGGTGGTGTACCTGAAGGAGAAAATGGCGTGGAATTATGCGGTGTCGTTTGCGCTGTTGATCGCCGCCGTGGTGGTGGCGTTCGCTTTCAAACCCGGCGCCGCCTAGCAAATAAACGGGGTGCCCCGCCCGGCTCCCTTTAAGGTACGACGGTGGTGAACAAATAAACGACGAAGATGACCAGCAGCACGATGCCGTGCAGGACAATGGTTCTGCCGGTGCGCAGCGCGATTGCAGTGATGAACAAAGACAGAATCAACAACACCGTGGATTTTGTGTCGATACCCAACACCAGCTCGGTGTGCATGTACAGCGATACCACGCTGACCGCGGGTATGGTCAGCCCGATGCTGGCCAGCGCGGAGCCCAATGCAAGATTGAGGCTCGTCTGCAGGCGATTGCTGCGCGCCGCGCGCAAAGCAGCCAAGCCTTCCGGCAGCAAGACGACGGCCGCGATGATCACGCCTACCACGGCGTTTGGCGCGCCCACGCCGGCGACGAAGGCTTCGAGACTGGGGGCCAGCTTTTTCGCAAGCAACACCACCGCCGTCAGGCACGCCAGCAATAAAAGCGCGCTGGCCGCGGTTGCGGCATTGCTCGGTGGCAGCGCGCCAAGCGACGGGTCTCGTGCCGATTCCTCTTCGATGAATATTCCCCGGTGGCCGATGGTTTGAGCGAAAACGAAGGCCGCGTAAATCACCAGGGATACGACCGCAATGAGCATGAGCTGACCGGGCGAGTAGTAAGGGCCCGGCGTCGTGACCGTGTAGTTCGGAAATACCAGCGCGAGGACGACGATGGCGGCCAATGCGACCAACGCCGCGCTGACGCCGTCGAGATTGAAAGATTGTTCGCGATGCTTGAGGCCGCCGACCAGCAGACACAGACCGATGATGCCGTTGAGAATGATCATCACGGCGGCAAACACCGTGTCACGCGCCGTCGCGGCCGCTTGTGCACCCCCTGCGATCATCAATGAGACGATCAGCGCCACTTCAATCAGCGTGACGGCCAGCGCCAGCACCAGGGTGCCGTACGGTTCGCCCACGCGGTGCGCGACGACTTCGGCGTGATGCACGGCGGCAAACACGCTGCCGGCGAGGCTCAGCGCAATGACCACCACGAAGACCGGGCCTGACCCGAAATCAAAACCGGCCACGCCGATCACGATCCCCGAAATGAGCGGCGCGAGAACGGTCCACAACGGTAAGCCGGCCCACCAACCGCGCGGCGAAGATTGGGCGGGCGAACTTCGGGTGCTTGAGGTCATCGGATTCGGTTATTCTGTGGGTATACGGTGCATGCGTGCGCACCACCACTTATAACGTCTCGGAGCAAATAGGTGAAGTCGGATCGCGATTGGCGCAGCGAGGGCGTGCGGGTCATCAAGGCCGACCGCCTGGACAGCAATACGCCCCAGACTCCGGGCATGTTGCGCGCTGCCGCCGTGAACTTCGCGCGGGTCGGTTCGCAGAAACTGTGGGCAGGCACGGTGATCATTCAACCGAACGCCAAGACCGGGGCTCACCATCATGGCGCGCTCGAGAGCGTCATTTATGTGGTGCGGGGCGCGGCGCGCATGCGCTGGGGCGACCGGCTGGAATTCACCGCCAAAGCGGACGCGGGCGACTTTATTTTCGTGCCGCCCTACGTGCCGCATCAGGAAATCAACGCCCTGAGCGATGCCCCGCTCGAGTGCGTGCTGGTGCGCAGCGACAACGAATCGGTGGTCGTCAATTTGAACATCGACGCCGCCGAACGATTCGAAGAGGTGTATTGGATCGATCCGATCCACCCCGCGCCCCGCTAGTCCCTGACAAGCGGCCAACGGGCTGAAACCGCCGGCTCATCAGAGGGCGCGCAGGTCGTCCGTCTCGCGCTTCAAGTCGGAGAGAAATTTCTCCAGTTCCGCTTTGCGCTCCGGAACGCGAGCTCGGCCTGCGGGTGAGAGCACGCGGGCGGGCACCTTGGTCAAATTGTCCGTCAGCATCGCCACGGCCTTCGGCGCGTCTGGATTGCCGCCATGCGGATCGACGAGCGCCATGATGCGTGCCACGCCGATTGCCCCCAACCAGTCGAGTGCATCGGCATCGTGCAGGTAAAGCGCTTCGGGTCCGACGGGATCGCGATAGTACATGTGCGTGCGAATCGCACCCCGCACGGCATCGATTTTCGCCATCGGGAATCCAGTGCCCTTCAAAACCGTATCGACCACGCGGGCGCCGACATCCGAGTGATCCACCTTGACGTCTTCCCAGGGCGGGAATGCCGCCATGTCGTGCAGGTACGACGCGGCATAGAGCACGTCATCGTCGAGGGCGACATGATCGGCGGCGGCGAGCTCCCGAGCCAGCGCGTAGTCGCGCAGGCAATGGGAGTAGCCCCAGGCCGGATTCTTGAAGTGACTCATGGCGAGTTCGCGCACGGTGGCTCGCCAATCCGGCGCCGGCAGCGTCGCCGTGGGCGGCGCCGTAGGCGCCGCCGCGCCGATCGATACGCCGGCTCCGAGCGCCGCAAGCAAAAATCCAAAAAATCGCCGCATGCCCGTGAGTTTACGCCAACGCCTCGTGTATCAGCCGGATTTGTTCGTCAGCCTGATTGAGAATGGCGCTGCAATCCGCCGGCGTCACGGCGATGCTCAAGAATGCATTGATGCCTTCGGTCCCGATGGTTCTCGGCTCAGGTTTCTTCTGCGCATCGGCCAGCACCAGGCTTGCGATGAGCACGTCGACGAGCTTCGCCTCGTGTTTCCAGCGGCGATCGACATCGTCCTGATCGCCCACCGCTTCGCACATTTCCTCTGCGAAGCCCCAGCTTTGCAGCACCGCCTTGCCGATCGGGGCCTGCCAGCCGCTGATGAGCTCCATCCAGGATTGGGCACTGCCGAGTCCATTGGCGGCGCTCACCGCGCGCGCCATGATGTAGAGTTTGCCGATGCCATGAAGCAGGCCCGTCAAGAACGCCTCATCCGCGGGCACCTTGGTTCGCGCGGCCACGAGTCGGCAGATTGAGGCGACCGCGATGCTCTTGTTCCACAACTCGGTCAGCGGCTGGGCGATGGAACGCAGGGATGCCTCGTTCTTCATGTGCTGCATGGCATAGGACATGGCCGTGCTCTGGACCAACTGCTGTCCGAGCCGCGTGATGGCCGATCTTAGGTCGGTCAGAGGCTTGCCGGCACTATTGAACGCCGCGGAATTGGCCGTCTGCAGAATCCGCGCCGCGAGACGCGGCTCCGCGCCGACAATGGTGACGACTTTATCGGAGGTCGCGTTCGGGTCCGCCAATGCGTGGCTGATACGGATGACGACATCGGGAAAGCAGGGCAGATCAATGGTGCCTTTGGACACCTCGGTCGCCAACTTCTGGAGGAACGCCAGTGCATTGGCCCGTTCTTCGGGTGTGGCGGTGGCACCGCTCGCGGGCACTGATTCCGCGCCGGACCGATACGTGGGTGCGGTCACATTTGGCATCGGCTCTCCTAGGTCAATACCGCTTCAGTATAGGCGCGCCCTGCCAGCCACGCGTGAATCTGTCCGATGATGGCGAGCGCAATACCCTCGGGCGTCGTGGCGCCGATATCGAGACCGACCGGCCCGCGAATTCGGCCGCTTAAGCTTTCGATGACCGGCCCCAGTTCCTGCGCGAGGCGGCTGCGGCGCGCCTTGGGACCGAGCAATCCGACATAGGCCGGGGCAGGCGCTTGCGCGAGTTCGCGCAAGTACGCCTCATCCGAGGGCAGATGATGGCTCATGACAACGGCGGCATGGCAACGCGCGAGATCGATCACGGTGCGCAAGGAGTTGGGATTGGCCACGTGCAATTCGGCGCCGGCAAAGCGAGCCGCAACGAGATAACCCGGCCGATGATCGACCACCGAGACGCGCCAGCCCAAGGCGCGCGCCGCGCCGACAACCGGTTCTGCATCCGGGGCCGCGCCGCAAATCAGCAGATGCGGGGGCGGCGCCAGCCGCTGCACGAACGCTTGCGACGCGTCCGCGGCGGGCAGCCCTTGGTTGTCGCGATACGTGCCGAGACGCGTCTGCGCCGAGTTGTGCACCATGACCAGGGAAGTCGACTCGCCCAGGTGCGTGGCGCGGCCGGCGGCGGCCAGCGCTGCCTCGGCCGGGCTCATGGGGCCCGCGGGTTCGAGCAACACCCGCATCGTGCCCTCGCAACCGGCTCCCACGCCGAACAGAATGTCATCGGGACCGCGAGTGTCGTACTCGACCGCGCGCGCCGCGCCGCTTTTCAACACTTCGCGTGCATGGATCTGCAGGTCCGATTCGAGGCAGCCGCCGCTCAACAGGCCAATGTAGCTGCCGTCTGCCATCAGCAGCATGCGCGCACCGGGCTTGCGATAGGTGGATCCCGCCGTGGCGACCACGGTCGCGAGCACGCGCGATGCGTGCGCGTTGGGGGCACGCTCGAGCAAGAGTTCCAGACCGGTATCAAGACGAACTTCCATGCCGCTCATTGTTCCACATAGGACAATGTCGCGCTCAGGCCCGCCGGCTCAGCCCCATGGACGTGAACAGATCCTAATGTCTTATCCGGACTGTGGATCCCATACCGGTTACTTCACTTTGTATCGCAGATACTGAGCCCAAGTAACTAAATCTGCAGATTATTATGTCGAATAGCGCAGCCTGGATTCAGGCGCCGTTACAACGGCGATCGCTATGGTTGGCCGGGGCAGCTTTGCTGCTTGTGCTGCTGCTCGGAGCGGTTGCCCAAAGCCTGCGGGACTCGCGCAACCGCGCGGCCGTGCTGGAACGCGAAAATCTGAGCCTGCAGCTCGCTCAGCTGGCGCATGAATTGACAGCGCTATCCGAGCGTCTGACCGAGCGAACCCGCGAGCTGGCGGAGTCCGAGGCGGCTCTCCGATTGGTTCAAGACAACACCGACCCCTCCGCCGACCGCTTGGAACTGGCCGACGTCTCTCGCCGCAGCCTCGATGCGCTGGTCGTACTCTCGGCTTCGCATGCCGTTCGCTTCAGCGTCATCATTGCGAACGGCCAACTGAGTGAACAAGCCCCCGAACCGGCAATGATGCAGTTGGCTGAGTCGATGATGGCCACTCAGTTGGAGCCGGCCCGAACATCGCTACTGGCGACCTTCAGCGATGATCGGTGGCTCGCCGTCCGGCCCGTCCTAGGCCGTGCCTCGCCTGCCGTTTTAGGGTGGGTGGTCGCGAGCCGCACGCTGTCGCCGGCGCTGCTTGCTGAATTGGCTCGTTCCGCGGGCGCAACACTCCGCTTGGTGCCTTCCGAACCCACCGATTCGCCCGCGACGAAGCCGGCGGATGCATTCAGCGTGACGACGAAATTGTCGCGCGACGAATCGTCAGGCGATGCCGTGCTGCACGATGCGGGCGGTCGCGCGGTCCGGGCATTGCGCCTCACGCGCACCGGGAATTCCGCCGGAACCTCGTCGGCCGCAGCGGAACCGAGCAGCGGCGCGACGGGGTACTTGCTGACCGGATTGCTCATGCTGCTGGTGATCGCCGGCGCCATCGGCATTGCAATGCGGCGCTACTTTCGCCACCAGCGCTCGGTCGATGCACGCTACAAGGCGCTCATCGATCAAGCCAACGACGGCATCGTCATTGTCGATGCACACACGTACCAAGTGCTCTACACCAACCCCGCTTTCTTGGGCCGCCTGGGTTATACGAACGAGGAAGCGCAGTCATTGACGCTCACCGATATATTTGTCGATGGCGATGCGTCGTCGGACAGCGTCCTGTCGCGGCTTGTCGAAGCGGATTCCCAAATGGCGATGAGCATGCAGCAGCGCTGCAAGAGTGGGTCATTCTTCGATACCGAGGTGCGATGCAACGCGCTCGACGTGGATGGCCGCGACGTGCTCGCCTACGTGACGCATGATGTCTCGTTGCGCCGCAAGGCCGAGCAGCAGCTCATCGAGAATCAGCAGCGGCTTGATAAAATGGCGCATCACGATCAATTGACCGGGCTGCCGAATCGCCACTACCTCACCGCATTCCTGCCGCAGGCAATCGACGAGGCGAGGGCCGCGCATACCATGCTGGGCGTGGTGTTCCTGGATCTGGATCGGTTCAAGCATATCAACGACACCCGCGGCCATGAGACGGGCGACAAACTGCTGCAGGAGGTGGCGGCGAGGTTGCGGACCTGCGTGCGCGACTCCGACGTCGTGATCCGGATGGGCGGCGACGAATTTGTCGTGGTGTTCCGCAACGTGAAGAACTACGACGAGGTCACGCTCGGGGCCGGCCGGATCGTCGAGACGCTGAATCGCCCGATCGTCATCGATCAGCATCCGCTGCAAACCACGGGCAGCGTCGGCGTCAGCTTGTACCCGCGCGACGGCGCCAACATGATCGAGCTGCTCAAGCATTCGGACACCGCGATGTACCAAGCGAAGGAGCGCGGCCGCAACAACGTGCAGATGTTCAGTCATGCGATGAACCGCAAGCTCAAGCACCGTGTCGCCGTCGAGGCCTCGCTGCGCGAGGCCCTGCGCCTGAAGCAGCTTGACGTGCACTATCAGCCGTTCGTCAACTTGATCACGCGAAAAATAGTCGGCCTGGAGGCGTTGATGCGCTGGTCGCATCCCGTGCACGGAATGATCCCCGCCGATCAATTCATTCCGGTCGCCGAGGAGACCGGCTTGATCGTGCCCATGGGCAACTTCGTGCTGCATCGAACCCTGCAAACCATGAGCGCCTGGCGCGCGGCGGGCATTCCCCTGGTGCCGGTCTCGCTCAACGTTGCCCCGGCCCAGCTGCAGCGCGGCGAGCTGCAAGCGACGATTTCGACCCTGCTCAAGTCGCACAATCTTCGGCCGGAGATGCTGCAGCTGGAAATGACGGAGCGGGCCGTGTTCGATTCCCATTCTCCCAAGGGCGAAAATCGACAGGACACCATGGCGCGGCTGCGCGATCTGGGCATCAAGATCGCCATCGACGACTTCGGCACCGGATATTCGAGCTTGAGTTACCTTAAAAATTGGCGCGTCGACGCGCTCAAGATCGACCGCAGCTTCGTTCGCGATCTCGTCACCGATTCCAGCGATCTGGCCATCGTCAGCGCGATCATCGCCATCGCGCAGCACTTGCACATTGAGGTGATCGCCGAAGGCATCGAGGCCTATCAGCAAGTGGAGATTTTGCGCAGGCTGGGATGCTCGGTCGGCCAGGGCTTCCTGTTCGCGCGGCCAATGCCCGCCGATGACGTGTTGAAACTGCTGCGCGACGAGGCGGAGCCCCCGAAGGAAGAAGAAGACATGCTGGCGGTGCTCAACGCCGGCCGCGGCTGAACGGCCGCGGCGCTCGAACCAGGATCACGCCGCGCTCTCTTGAAGCTCCGTTTGCCAGCTTTCCTTGAGCTCGCCTTCCCATTTGGCCACCAGCGTCGCGGCGACGGCATTGCCGAGCACGTTGGTCGCGGTACGCCCCATATCGAGCAGTTGATCCGCGGCAAAGACGAATACCAGGCCCTGTTCCGGCAGTCCGAAATAGCTCAAGGAAGCGGCGATGACCATCAGTCCGGCGCGCGGCACGCCGGCAATTCCCTTGCTCGTGACCATGAGAATCAGCAGCATCATGATCTGTTGGTGCATGCTGAAATCGATGCGGTAGATTTGCGCGATGAACAACACGCCAAAGGAACAGTACATCGCCGAACCGCACAGATTGAAGGAATATCCCAGCGGCAACACGAAGGAGGCAATGCGAGTGCTCACGCCGAACGCTTCCAGCCGTTCCAGGGTTTGCGGATACGCCGCTTCGGAGCTGGAGGTGGAAAACGCCAGCAGCAACGGCGCGCGGATCTCGGTCAGCAGCGGCCATGTTCGCCGGCCAATGCCCGCGTATAGGGCACAGACGAAGAATATCCAAAGCAATATCACCGCCAGATAAAAGCTGCCGATGTACTTGGCGTAAACCAGCAGAACGTTCAACCCCTGGCTCAAAACCGTTGCCGCGAGCGCGGCAAAGATCGCCAGGGGCGCCAGGGCCATGACATAGCGCGTGACTCTCAAGATGACCGCGGCGATCTCGTCGATGGTGTCGATGAGCCCCTTCACCTTGGGTCCCAGGCTCGACGCCGCGGCGCCGAAGAATACCGAGAACACCACGATTTGCAGTATTTCATTGCCGGCCATCGCCTGCACGACGGAGCTCGGGATCACATGTTCCAGGAAGTCCTTGAACTGCAGGGGTGCGGCCGCCACGGAGCCGGCAGCCGCGGCGGCGGACAGTCCCAGGCCGGGCTTGAACAGCTGTACGGCCACGAGGCCGATGGTCATGGAAACGAGCGTCGCCAGCACAAACCAGCCGAGCGCTTTCGCGCCGATTCTGGCTATCGCGGCCGCGCCTTCCATGCGGGCGACCCCGACGACGAGCGTGGAGAACACCAATGGCGCTATGATCATCTTGATGAGGCGCAAGAAGCTGGTTGTCACCAGGGAAAAGGCCGCCGCGGCACTCTCGGCCGCGGGGCCGCTGCCCAACACTTCATGCAGCAGCAGTCCGAACAAAGGCCCGGTAATCATGGCGAGGATGACAAACCAGGTCAGGCGGGATTTCATGTTGTACTTTTAGCACAGAGTTTATGAATTCACGAAGCAGAGAACCGATGTCACTGACCATGCAATCGATTCGCGAGGCCCATGCTCGCATCCGCGACAAGATTCATCGCACCCCGGTGATGACCAGCGAAGTCCTCGACGGGATGGCCGGGATGCGGCTGTATTTCAAATGCGAGAATCTGCAGAAAGTCGGCGCCTTCAAGGCGCGCGGCGCGACCAATGCGGTGTTTTTGTTGACCGACGCGGAGGCGGCAAAAGGCGTGGTCACGCACTCTTCGGGCAACCACGCTGCCGCGCTGGCGCGCGCCGCGAAGCTGCGCGGTATACCCGCATACATCGTCATGCCGAACAATTCGCCGCAGGCCAAGCAGGCCGCCGTGCGCCGCTACGGCGGGGATGTGGTCCTATGCGAACCGACGTTGGCGGCGCGTGAAGCAACCGCCAGGCAAGTGATGGAGCGCACCGGAGCTGAATTCATTCATCCCTATGACGATTTGCGCGTCATGGCCGGACAGGGAACCACGGCCATCGAGCTGCTCGAGGATGTGCCCGGCCTCGATGTCATTCTCTGTCCCGTCGGG
>Ga0210400_10002414_pt1 | contig 17343 bp, 16 predicted proteins | sample IncBWH26MmetaG_FD_155456 | JGI IMG/M metagenome (GOLD analysis project Ga0210400, IMG submission 155456) | Forest soil microbial communities from Barre Woods Harvard Forest LTER site, Petersham, Massachusetts, United States - Inc-BW-H-26-M | ecosystem: Environmental > Terrestrial > Soil >... | reverse complement strand
GGCGCCGCGGCTTCCGCCGCAAGTCCAAGAATTTCTTTTGGACGTCCGTGAACAAACTCTGCCCCCAGCTCCACTGGAAACTTTGCTGTGTTTTGCGTGTAAATGCGGCCGCCCAGACGGTCGCGCGCTTCCAGCAGGGTGACGCGCAGCCCAGCCTCCGTGAGACGGCGGGCAGCGGTCAGCCCGGCAATTCCGCCGCCGATGATTATCGCGTCCATAGTTGTGCAGCCGTAACGTCTTGTTTTGAGGCGCCAGAAATGGGCATAGGATACACGCCCAGTGCCCTGGCAGCGCCGATATCGACCGTGAGGATCTCGTTCTGCGGAGTCTTCTTGAGCCAGGCCTGAGCGCGGGCGATTGCCGCCGCGAATGTCCCGCGTGGCAACACCGTCAGATCAAGATAAAGAAAGTCTTGCGAGTTAGGTCCCAGTCGAACTCCCGTAAACGCATGACCCGGAACGATTACGATGACGGGCTTCATGCCAAGATTCTCCAGGGCAGAAGCATATGCCACGCTCACGTCAATACAGTTGGCATTGCTGAGTTCCAGCGTCTCGCGCGGCAGGCGGATGCGCTGCGTCTCATCTGGATAATTTCCGAAAGTATAAATGCTGCTGACATAGCTGATGCCGGAACGCCGCATAGCCGTGAAAATTGCCGCCGCCTGCGCACGGACCTGTTCCGTCAAATCTACTCCGGGAACAAGGTTGTAGCCGCGCATTCTTCCTCCCGGGACCAGGCGCTCTGCGCGCGATACCAGTTGCAGGACCTTTTCATCATGCGGCGTTACCCACCGCGCCAGCAGCTGCGCATTGGCGAATTTCCTGCCCCAGAAGAAATCAGAAGCGCTGTGAATAAATACTGGACGCTGCTGCGCGAACGTATGTCCTGTTGCGGGGTCCTGCACTTCGACCACCAATGTAGCGGGATGAATTTCGCCATTCTCATACGACTTGGCTAGTAATTCCGGATCAAGGCTGAACGTCCGCACCTCATGCGGCCCGATCACGGCCGTCTGCCGCAACTCCGCGCTCCAGCCCCGAACTTCCGACGAGATAATCTGCAGCACCGCTTTGTCTGATGTATTCGCAATGCTCAAGACCGCCACAGGCCAGTAATCGGCGGCATGAGCGGCGGCAAGCGCGGGGAAGATTTCGCCGCGTCCAGGCATATTGAGTTGATATTCCATTTGCAGCGGCGATGCCGGGCCTGAACTGACCTGCATCTTCGCCGGCAACGGCGGATCAGGCAACGGCTTGAGCGCCAGCTTAGTGACAAATATCCACGTCCAGGCCAGCGCTCCGCCCAGACCTAACGTCGTGAACAAAAAGACCCACGCCAGCACGCGCGCAACTCTGCCTGTTTTTTGGGAACTCGTCATCAACTCAATTGGGTGACGAAGAGAGCTCGTGGGTTGCAACACCTTTCCCGCGACATGAGGCAACCATCGGAGAGCTATCTCGGCGCCTCTGCCGGCTTCCTGGGTGGCGCCTGCCGCTGCAATGGCGGGGACGAGCGCCAGAATTCAGGATCGTCGGCAATCCATTCACCAGCGGGATTGCTCATGGCAGGGTTGACGGAAAACAACCATGTCTCAGAGCTCTGCACTGCGACGCGCGTGTAATCATCCAGGCGATTACGGGTGGAGTCGTCTACATCGACAGTGTAATCGTCCACGGCGGGATCAAGCGCAATGCCGGCGTCTTGCAGCGAACGATGCGCAGAGAAAATGAGATAGATATTTTTCGGCATGCCGGAGGCAATCTGGTAGACCACACGATTGTCCGCGGCGCTGGCTTTCTGCCGCACTGACTTGAGCGTCCGATGAATCTCTTCGAACTCACGCTCGTGCCCCGGACGCACGGTGACAAGCGTTACTGTAAAGAAGCGCGCCCGCGGCTGCACCAGTTCGACATTGCTGCTTAGTTCGTCGCGGTAGTGGGCAAACACCACGCGGGCATCGCCGACAAGATTGGCCTTGGCGTCCATCAGCCGGTTTAACTCAGCGCCCAATGCTGCATTTCTGGCGAACGGCTCGGAGCTGTGTTCTACTGACGCGTAAGAATCAAACCCCTCGATGTACCAAACCTCGATTTGAGGCCCGGTAACCGCTTGCAGCGTGAGATAAGGCCATGTGCTGGCACGATGACAGGCCAGCGCCGCTTCGCCTTCAATCCGCGTGTATTCGACCATCTTCGCGGGCTTCACCGGATCGCGGTAAATCTCCAGAATGGGCGGAGGAGGCGCCGACTGCGCCTGTTGCGCCTGGCCGATAGCGACACAAGAAACCATGGCAAGCAACAAGCGAATGGCAGCGCACTGGTTAGGCATATGCGCCATTTAAGCAAACAGAGACGCTGTCTGCAATCGAGAAAACAAATCAGGAGTCGCAGCCCGTTTGGGCGTTTCACTGTCAGCGCGTTGCCACCGGGACCTTGTTATCGACGAAAGCAACGGCTTCTTCAATAATTTCCTGTACCAGGTCCGGCGAAGACGCTTCCACATAAATGCGCATCAGAGGCTCCGTGCCGGAAGACCGCAGCAGAACCCACGCGTCCGCGCCCTTGTCTTTGATGGGCGCATCGAGAAAGAACTTGATGCCGTCCAGGTTTTCCTTGCGCAATACCTTGTAACGCCCCAGTGAGGCCGTTTCACTGCTGCCGGCGCGGGCAATCGCGGCTTCTTTCACTTCGTTCGGAATACGCAGGTCACGGCGCGCATAATAATGCGGACCGTATTCTGATTGCAGCGCGGCCACCAATTGGCCCAGGCTCTTGCTTTCATCGGCCATCACATTGGCCAGAAGCAAAGCGTTGAGCAGTCCATCGCGCTCCGGCAGATGGCGCTGGAACCCGATTCCGCCGGACTCTTCGCCGCCAATCACAATCTGCCGTTCCAGCATAAGGTCGCAGATGTACTTGAACCCGATGCCGCATTCCAGCAGCGTGCGGCCATGCTTGGCGGCAATGCGGTCCAGCATGCGCGTGGTATTGAACGCACGCGCCACATCGCCCGGCCAGTCTTTATGTCGCGTCACCACCCATTGCAGCAGGATGGAAAAGATCTTGTGCGAGTCCACAAAGCTGCCATCTTCCGCAGCGGCCCCGATGCGATCGGCATCGCCATCGGTGATGAAAGCGGCATGGCACTTTTCCTTGACCACAATCTCCTGGGCGGCTCGCACGTGCGGCTCAATGGGCTCAGGGTTGATTCCGGGGAAAAGCGGATTGACCTCACTACGAATCTGCACGTACGGAATGCCGCGCTTCTGGAATATTTCCGCCAGCACGTTGCGCCCGGCGCCGTACATACAGTCGATGGCAAACTTAAAATTGGCTTTGGCGATCTTGTCCAGATCGGCAAATTTGCAGATCGCCTCGACGTAGGGCGTCTTGAAATCTGCCTCTTCCATTTTGGCCGCCTTGCCTTTCGGCATCGCTCCTTCGCGCACGTACCCTTCAATCTGCTTGATAATAGCCGGCGTAGCGGACCCGCCATAGGTAGCTTTGAACTTCACGCCATTCCAATCCCACGGATTATGGCTTGAGGTGATCATCACGCCGCCCGCAGTTTTCAGCGCTCTTACTGCATAAGACAGCGCGGGCGTGGGCGTGTAATCGTTGGATAACTTGATGGGGATTCCGGCAGCGGCCAGCACTTCAGCGGCGGCCTGCGCAAACCGGCGCGATCCAAAGCGCGTGTCATAGCCGATCACAAGCCCACGGGCGGGATCTTCACTCTTCAAAACATAAGCGGCAATGGCTCCGGCAACACGCCTTACATTTTCAAAGGTGTAGTCTTCGGCAATAACGCCGCGCCAGCCATCGGTCCCAAACTTAATCTCCTCTGCGGACATTCATCCTCTCTAAATCAACTCAGTCAATTTTTTCTCACTCAAGTATTTCACAATTTTGCCAACGTCCTGGGAGTGCTCCCGCGTGGTCACCAGAATCGCGTCTTCGGTTTCCACCACTACCAGGTTGTGGACGCCCACGGTAGCAACAAATTTGTCTGGCGCGTAAACATAATTGCCGGTTGCATTCAGCGCAAATGAGTTTTTGCCATGCAGCACATTCGTATCGTCTTCTTTTTGGAAAGCTGCGTGATGCTCATACAAAGCGGCCCAGGACCCCAGATCGTTCCAGCCAAAATCGGCGCGGAGGCAAAACAGGTTCGATGAGTGCTCGCCCTTGGCTGAACGCGGCTCCAGGACAGCGTAGTCGATGCTGATGTTTTCGCACTTGGGATAAAGCTGGGCAAACGTTTTGTCGAAGTCTTTGGTGCCCCAGGCCGCGGCAATCTGTTCCAGATACGGCGCGGTTTCCGATAGATGCTCGCGTAACGCGCGGGTAAGCGTCCGCGCACTCCAGACAAAGATCCCGCTGTTCCAGTAATAATTTCCCGCAGTCACAAACTCTTCCGCACGCTGCTGGTTGGGCTTCTCTGTGAAGCGCTTCACGCGAAAGAGTTCTGACTCGAGCTTTTCTCCAGTCTCAATGTAGCCATAGCCGGTTTCGGCGCGCGCAGGCTGAACTCCCATAACAACAATATGGTCTTCCCGAGTGGCAAGTTCGATCGCCCGCTGCACGACTTTACGAAACTTCTTTTCATCGGCAATGATATGGTCTGCCGGGAACATGCCGATAATGGCGTCAGGCGCTATCTTTTCCAGCAGAAATGCCCCCAGGCCAATGGCTGGAGCCGTGTTGCGGGCCTCAGGTTCAATTACAACCTGGCGCGCCGGAATCGCCGGCAGCTGCCGCTGAATTTCCTCCCCCAGAAATTCATTGGTGATGACCCAGAAGTCTTTTTCGGTCCCCAGCGGAAGCAGGCGGTCCAGGGTCTTTTGGATCATGGTTTGTTTGCCATCGAGCGCCAGCACCTGCTTGGCCTGCTTGCGACGGCTTCGCGGCCAGAAGCGGGTCCCGCTGCCGCCGGCCAGAATTACTGGATAAAATGGCTGTTTGCTCACATGCACCCACAGGGCTGAAGCCCGCTGATCTTCAACATGTCCCGCAAAGCTTGATTGCTCAGCCCTGCGGCATCGCGAAATTTTCTAACAAGACAGTTGCCGGTTGTGGAACTTTTTCCACTGGAAGTGAAGCACACAAGAATTCCAACTCCCATTGCGGCTTTAACAGAAACTTTTCCACGCAAGCAGGAATCACCACGGTCTCTCCGCTGGTAAACGTCACGGAGGCCGCGCCTTCACTCTCAATAACTCCGCATCCGCGCGTTGCGACCAGACACCAGACGCTACGCCTGGCGTGCCGCGGACGCCGGAACTCCCATGGGCGGTTCATCTTGAAATGGTCAACAATAAAGCAGGGCGAGGTTACGAGATTAGTCTGTTCTTTGCCATGCTCGATTTGCGGCTGCCCTGCCACCACTTTTCCCGCGTGCGTGTGTTCCTTGGTAACCCGCAAGCCGTCTTCAATATGCAACTCGCGTGGGCGGCCGTAATCGTAGAGCCTGTAAGTCGTATCAGAGTTTTGCTGTGTTTCAACGATCACGGCTCCCGCTCCAATGGCGTGGACAGTGCCCGCATCCACATAAATCATGTCGCCTTCGTGGACATCGGTCCAGTTCAGCAGATGCTCCATGCGCTTTTCCCTGATCGCAGCTTCGACTTCAGCTTTGCTTGTTCCCGGCTTCAGTCCCAGCGCAACCTGTGCTCCAGCATCGGCGCGCAGCACATACCAGCACTCGGTCTTGCCGCATGGCTGGCCGGCTCTTGCCGCGCCCTCGTCGTCAGGGTGTACTTGCACGGAGAGTTTTTCCGTAGGAAACAGAAATTTAATTAACAGCGGGAAGCGGGTTGCATCTCTTGCTGCATCGCCCAATAATCGGGCGCCGAATTCCTTCGCTAGCTCAGCCAGCGTCCTTCCCTTCAGGGAACCGTTCGCGACGCTGCAATCGTCGCCGGTCAGCCACGCCTCCCCGATCGGCCCGCCAGTAACTTCATGGGCGTAGAAAGGAGCGAGATCGCGGGTACCCCAGACGCGTTCGTGAAACTGCGGTTGCAAAAGCAACGGATAAAGTTCAGGCATGCGAGTATTAGCGACCGTACTGTCAGGGACCTAGAAAATCTTAGACTCGTAAAAGCGGCTGGGCGTTGTCCAGCAGCAGCTTAGCAGTGGGTCGTTTAATACTGCCCCACTGCTCGTATCAGCGTCTAGCGATTCGCTTGCGAATCGTGGGCCTTTAGGCAGACGTTCATCGCGCTAGCGATGAACAACTCGAATCCACAAGTGGCTATGCGAGCCAACCTGAGTCACTATCCCCGGCTAGAGTTTTCCAAACCACTGCTGCATGCGCTCCATGCCACGCTCGATCTCCGTGGGCGACGTGGCGTAGGACAGGCGAATATGGTCGCTGGTGCCAAAAGCCTCTCCCGGGACCGTGACAACGTGGGCCTCATGCAGCAGTCGCCTGGCCACGTCCGCGGCTGACGTTATCTCAGACTTTCCAAAATAAGCCGAGACGTTGGGATAAACGTAAAACGCGCCTTCCGGCTTCACGCAAGTCACGCCCGGAATCAGGCTCAGGTGGCCCAGGGTGAGATCGCGCAACTGGATGTAATCTTTCTTCATTTTCTCCACGCAGTCCTGTGGCCCGGTTACGGCGGCCAATCCAGCCATCTGGACCATGTGAGCGGTACTTGAAGTGCTCTGGCTCTGTAGCTTGGTCATGGCATTGATGATGGGCGCAGGGGCAAGCGCATATCCCAGTCGCCAGCCAGTCATGGCATAGGTCTTGGAAAGCGAGCCGACGATCACCAGGTGCTGCTTCACGTCAGTGATTGAGCCTGCGGAGAAGCGCCGCGGCGTGAAATTCAGGTAGACATAGCACTCGTCCGCGATAACGTAAATACCGCGCTTCTGCGCCATCCGCAGAATCGCCGTGAAATCAGCCGGATCAAGCACCGCGCCGCTGGGATTGTTCGGCGTATTGATGATAATGGCGCGCGTCCGCGGCGTGATCTGGCGCTCGATCATTTCCGGCGTCAAGCGGAAATTCTCTGCCTCATCGGTCTCGACGAAAACGCACTTGCCGCCGGCGTATTCAATGATGTCTTTGAAAGAAACCCAGTAGGGCACGGGGACAATGACCTCGTCGCCGTGGTCCACCAGCACCTGGAGCGCATTGAACAGCGCGAGCTTTCCTCCGGTGGAAACCATGCAATCCGCTGGCTGGTACATGGAACCGAAATCAACAGCGTGACGCCGGGTAATCGCGTTACGCAACTCCTGTATGCCGGCGACGGCGGTATAACGTGTGCAATTGTTGTTGATGGCGGCAATGGCCGCATCCTTGATGTGCTGCGGGGTGGGAAAGTGCGGCTCACCCGCGCCAAACCTCCACCAGGTCGGCCCCATTTGCTTTCAGCTTGGCCGCCTCGGCAACCACCGCCATGGTGGCGGAGATTTCAATTCGGTTCACACGGTCACTAAACTGTTTCACTGCCGGAAGCGTCGCCATTTTGGACCTCTTTTAAATTGTGGCTGCGGTGCCATGGAATTTTTCCCGCAGTCGTTGTTCCACCAGTTCCGGCACCAGCCCGCGCACGGAACCGCCAAGGCGAAAAATCTCTTTGACCAGCCGCGAGCTCAGATATGAATAAGCTTCGGCGGGCATCATAAATACGGTTTCCAGTTGCGGCTGCAGCTTGCGGTTCATCAGTGCCATCTGCAACTCATATTCATAGTCGCTGATGGCGCGGATGCCGCGCAGCACCGCCTTGGCTTTCTTCTGCATGGCGTAGTCCACCAGCAGGCCTTCAAAAGTCTCAACGCGCACGTTGTCGTAGCGCTTGACCATTTCTTCCAGCATCTGCAGCCGTTCCTCCAGCGTGAACAGCGGGTCTTTCTCAGAGTTGCGCAGGATTGAGACGATCAATTCATCAAAGATCTTGCTGCCGCGTTCAATCAGGTCAAGGTGACCGTTGGTGAGCGGGTCAAACGAGCCGGGATAGATGGCGCGAACCAGATTCAATTGAGTTCCTGATCGTGGCTGACATTTGATTTTATTCCGGAATGAATCACCGGGCAATGTGGGAATTCATCGGCTTTTCTCTCGCTGAAAGTGTAAGCTGCCGAAAAAGCGGGTTTTCGCGAAGAATATCAATGCCAATACCTCCATCCCCTTTAGCTTTACATCTCAGAGAAGAGGCGAGTAAGGTTAACTCGCCAGCAAGAGCCCCTCTTTCGAAGGAATGAATCGCCAGCATGCTATCCAAGCCCTCGCGCAGTGAAGAAACCCTGTTGTTTGCGAAAAACTTTATCCAACATCCTAAAATGCTGGGTTCTTTGATCCCCAGCTCCCGCTTTCTCATCGACCGCCTGCTCAGCCGGGTCGACTGGAAGCGCGCGCGAACGATTGTGGAATACGGCCCTGGCGTGGGCACCATTACAGCCCATATTCTCTACCGGATGTCTCCCGACGCCCGCCTCGTCGTCTTCGAGATGAATGAGGATTTCGTTCGCTACCTGAGCAGGGCGTTCCCCGATCCTCGACTTCACGTGGTCCACGGCTCGGCAGAAAACGTCCAAAGAGAGCTGGACCGCCTGAAACTGGACGGCGCAGACTACATCATCTCCGGCATCCCTTACACCACCATGCCCGTGGCCCTGCGGGAGAAGATCACGCGTGAAGCGCGCGGAGCTCTCAACCCCGGCGGCGCCGCCCTGGTCTACCAGTTCACCCGCACCGTCCTGCCCTATCTGCGAAGCCACTTCCACCAGATCGACCAGGAATATGAACCCCGGAACATCCTGCCGGCCCGATTGTTCTATTGCACCTAGGCGCTCGATCGACGGCTCGTGTGGCACAGCCTCGGCCCCGGCAAGCCCGCTTTTGGCTTGTTGAGTGAAGGTGCCCGCGGCTGTAAGGGGTTTTCTTTTCCGATCAGCGGACCTCCCGATCACCCGATTCCTTCCCTACCCCTCCCCGGGTTATCCCAGATTGGCGTAGGGTTGAAGGTAGTCATCCCAAGTCATCCCAGATTGGCGTACGGTTCAGAGGTCTTGTCCTCATTTGGCGTGGGGTCTGGAAGTTTTTGGTTCCCGATCACCCGATCGCCGGATCGCCCGATTCTCGCCACCCCTCCCCCCTGGGTTTATCCCATGTCATCCAGTTTGGCGTAGGTTTCTGAGGTGCACCCCATTTTGGCGTAGACTTCAGCGCTCAAGCCTCGTTTGGCGTAGTGTTGAGAGGGCCTACCTTGCGTCCCCTCAGCCCGCCTTGAACCGCGCACGGACTCCGAATCCAGCTAATAGCCAGCAGCTAGTAGCCAGCAGCTTTCTTATGTCAAAGATCCATCCGCACAGAGCAGCCTCGCTGGGAAGGCAGCGTAATACTCTACCATTTGTTCGCCTTAATGTCAATAGAAAACCGGCTACAAGTCCCTCTTTTCACCTCGCTGTAAAGCCGCGAAAGCATTTCCCTCCAATGCACGTAGCAGAAGCGTGCTAAAGGCCCGCCATGCAACGGGACATGAGTTTACTCATGCCCTCTCTTTCTAAATTGAATTGCGCTTTAGCCCTGAGAACAAAACCGCGGCCTGTATACTTGCCTTATGGCCGTAAGCAACCCCAAATCTGTCAAAGTGAACGTCACCACTGGTACGGGAATGGACATTGAGTGGGACGACGGCCACCGCACTCACTTTGGCTTTCAGTGGCTTCGCGACGCCTGCCCCTGCGCCACCTGCACCGAAGAGCGCAACAATCACCATCGCAACCCGGGCGAGCCCGCCAAACAGTCCGCTGCTCTCTTGCCCATGTATAAGGAGCCGGCCAAGCCCAAGGAAGTAAAGCCGGTAGGGCGGTATGCGCTGAACATCGCCTGGAATGACGGTCATGCCAGCGGCATCTATTCATGGGACTACCTGCGAGAAGTGTGCCAGTGCGACGAATGCCGCCAACGCGCTCCCAGCCAGAATCTCTCTAGCTAAACCTCAGTAGCCGCGCATGCAGCAGGCTTGCGATCTTGTGTTCCGCCATCCTGCCTACGCTCCCGCCGCGGGCAATCGCAAAGCTTTCTTTTCCGCCGAGCCCTGCTCGCGCCACAGCACTGTCGCATCGATTTCCGCAATCGATCTTCTTCCCGTCAGCGCCATCACGCGTTCCAGCTCATCGCGAAGAATCGATATCACGCGCTCCACGCCTTGAGCGCCGCCGGCCGCAAGGCCATACACATACGGCCGTCCGATGAACACAGCCTTCGCGCCCAGCGCCAGCGCCGCCAGCACATCCGTTCCGCGACGTATCCCGCTATCAAGCATCACCGGAATGCGGCCCGCGACGGCTTCCACCACGCGCGGCAGCGCGTCAATCGTTGCCGGAACCGTATCCAGGTTGCGGCCTCCGTGGTTGGAAACGATCACCCCATCAGCGCCGCGCTCCACCGCGCGCCTGCCGTCTTCGGCGGAGAGCACGCCTTTCAGGATCACCGGCACACCGGCAACCGACCGCAGCCACTCCAGATCGTTCCAGTTGAAAGAAGGATCAAATAATGTGTCGTATATGCTGGCGCGCTGTGTCTTGTGACCGGCAATTGGGCCCGACAGCGTCAATCCGCGCAGGTGAACGCACTCGAGTTCCTTGGGCAAACCAAAAGACAGTTGCCCATAGCGGTTGCCGAGCACCGGCGTGTCCACGGTAAGGCACACGGCTTTGCAGCCCGACGCCACCGCACGCTGCACCATGTCTTTGGTAAAAGCGCGGTCGCGCTGGACATAAAGCTGAAACCAGATTGGACGCTGCGTGTTGCGGGCAATGTCATCGATTGCAGTCGTGGTGAAAGTGCTGATTACAAATCCCGCGCCCGCCGCGCTGGCGCCACGCGCCGTGCCAATTTCGCCTTCGGCATGGTACAGCCGATGATAGGCCACCGGCGCCAGCAGGATAGGCGACTCAAACTCGCCGCCAAAGAGATTTATCCGCGTATCGATCTGTGAAACGTCCACCAGAACGCTGGGCGAGAGTTTCAGCCGTTCAAAGCCCGCGCGGTTTTCCCGCATGCTGATCTCATCGGCGCCACCGGAGCGCACGTAGTCATAGGCCATCTGGGAGAGACGCTTACGGGCCAGAGGCTCAAACTGTGTGACGTCTGCCAGAGGCAGGCTGATTTCCGTGGGCCGTGCCCGCTTCATGGATTGGCCGGTTTTCGTTTTCGCTGAAGACATGTTTGTCCTCTGCCTCTTCATTTTTTTGCGCTAAAATCACTGGGCGCTGTATCCGCCATCGATCGTCAGCACACTGCCCGTCGTCCACCCAGATTCATCGCTGGCCAGGAACACCGCCGCATTGGCAATGTCTTTAGGCTGGCCAAAGCATCCCATCGGATGCAAAGCAACGCGCTGCTTACGCGCGTTTTCGTCGGTACTGAACTTGGCCACCATCTCGGTCTCAACAATGCCCGGGCAGATGCAGTTCACGCGGATATTCTCCGCCGCATGGTCGAGCGCCATCGCCTTGGTCATGGCCGCTACAGCGCCTTTCGACGCCGAATATGCCACCCGATTGCGCGCACCCACCAGACTCAACACCGAACCAATATTAATGATCGATCCGCCGGCAGCGTCACGCATATGCGGCAACACCGCGCGCGTGACCAGCCACAAACCACGCACATTAATATCAAAAGTCTGATCAAAGTCTTCTTCGCTGAGCGATTCTGCCGTTCCCGGCAACAGTACCGCGGCATTATTAACGAGAATGTTGATGCGTGTGAACTTCTCGATCGCTGCGCTCACCAGCTTCTCCGTGCCTTTGGCGCTGCTTACATCGGCACTCACCGCCAGGCAATCTCCGCCGATTTCCGCCGCGGCACGCTCCAGCTTCTCGCGGTCCCGCCCGGCAATTACCACCTGCGCGCCTTCGCGAACAAAAGCCATGGCAATGGCTTTACCAATGCCGCTGCCGCCGCCAGTAACGATCGCAACTTTGTCCGCTAATCGCATGATGAGATTCTAAACGTAGCGGGGATTTGACGAGCGGGAACAACGAGCTGCAGATGTGGATAACAAAATTACGACATCAGTCGACGAGCTGAAAAAATGCGCGTATGTGCTCGGTTCTGACGGTCGAAAAGAAGATATTGTCATGTGTAGTAAAAACCATTTGGGAGCGCTCCTCCATCAAGTCTCCTTCAGCCGATCCAAAATCTCCAACGAAGCGCATCTCAGAATATTTTTCCTCAAACAGAGTTCGTAGCTCTCGGTAGCGCTGTACGGCGAACTCAACAACATCGCCCGCCTCTTTAGCCAGCGCGTAGATCCCAATTTTTGCGATATTAATTGATGTTCGGGCAGAACGATACGGATCAGGGGCGTTTTCTTGAAGAAGTTGCAAGCATGCCACGAAGACTCGCTTGCATGCATCGATTGAAACATTTGTCATCGCCACATCTATGCACCAGAACGCAAATAAGCACTGAGTCTCCATTGTTTCATCGAGATAGCCGAGTTGTTTGTGCTCAAACATCGCTGGAACAATCCGAGAATAAACGCCTGTGATTTCCCAGGAGATATTCTCCCGAATCTTGTCCCGGAATGAATCGCGAATGTGCTGTTCTTGAGCTGTATTCATGTCCGTTGGCTCCATTCGAGGCAACGCGATCGATTGGAGTAGCCACACGTGAACCCTGATTATTTGTTCCAAGCTGCTGTTGAGGTAGTGCATCAAAAAAGAGTTCTTTTTTACCGATTCAATACCAATGTCGGCCAGATATCGCCACAGTTGATCGTGAAGCTCGTTGTAGGCTGATCTCAATCCGTCAAGTCGATCCCAATTGTCCGACCGTGAGAGTTGCGCGATAGCATCCGCCAGTTGGCTACTAACGACGGCAAGACTAGAGGGTTCCGTCGGGCTGATAAACGGCCCGATCGAATATGACACTTTGTTCATGTCCAAGCCAAGAGGGCTGTCCAGACGCAATTTGGTAATTCTAGTGAGGCGCTCGAGTAAGTACTTAGTAATGTGGCTGCCTCGGTATCCGCGAAATGAGTTATGTAAGAGGCAATCAGATAATCCGCGAACAGCACCCTGCAAAACCACGTCGTTCAGATTTATTACCGAAATCGTTGCGAGCTGTTCAAGTCTCTCTGTCTGCGTTAGAGCATTTAAGTAAAATTGATGGTCTATCAGGCCCCTGCACAGGTCTCGAAGGTGATCCGCTCCCTCCAAAGCAACATCGTCAAGTCGACGGATTGCTGCGTCTTGTATCACGCCCGCTAGATACGCCGAGATAAACCCCGTGACAGGATTTTCCCCATGCTCTGGAAAGTAAGATCTGACATTCAAGGAATTCTTGCTGAGTTCAGCGAGAACCGCTGCGACATTTTTCACCAGCTCTTGATCCGACTGTGCAATTCCCCGACCAGCTTGTGCTTTGAGTTGTTCGAGTTGTCGCGACAAAACGCCATCAAACCGATTCTCGGATGGAAAAAATAGCCCCATCGAGCTACCGGGCACGCGCAATGAGTGATCGCGTGCGGTTAAATATTCCGACATTAGCTCTTTGATTTCATTCAACGCATGTCGAGTAACGTCGTACTTTCTTAGCTCTGCGAATCGAAAGACGATCGTCTGGAGTTCGTCCAGCGAAGACTCGAACGCAACGAAAAGCCCAGGGTTCCTATCGAATATTTGGAACCTAAGCGTCCTCCAGTTGAATCCCGTCCGTTTCAGGACTTTCCTTTCCGGCGCGCATATCGGACTTCTACTTCCACCGAGCGTTCCATTCTTCCAATCTCTTTAAGGAACCTCCTGCCGCGCTTTGCAATTCTTGACACCGTGAAGTTTGGATTGGAGAACTTGATGGCTCTGTTGAAATAGATCTTCAAGAGGAGAATCGCAGCGCTAAGGATCACAAGATCAGCAATCATCGCGAATAAAGAAAAAGACTTCCTGAGGAGTGCAGCAATTGCCGCAAACAAGGCGAATCCAGCCAGACTCCAATAGACGACTCGAAGAACCCAATCATTTGCGTATTCTCTGAGCGTGAGTGTTGTTCCTCGTTCTGCCACCTGTTGTATCGAAAAAAGGCTTAACGAGAAAACAATTCCTATTACCCCGAGCATTGCCGCACCGACGGCAATTCCTAGTTGCGGCAAAATTCCAGCGGTGCTTAACGATTCAGAGTAGATTTTCAACTCAGATCGATGTTGGAGGGCAGCGCGGCCGAACAAGATCGCGGCAAGAATGAGTGAGACAGCGCTTGCAGCTGAGTAGAATTTTGCCCGATGTCTTCTAAAATAAACAAGGGAGCGGCGAAAATAAACCCCCACCGCAAGATTCAGTCGCAGGACTGATCTTCGAGTACTACGACGGAGACGAACTAAACTTCGCATCGAGTGCGGATATAGATTACATCGAAAGTGAGAGACACCGATACTAGGAGTTTATCATCCCTTCAGTTAGAGCCTTAGAGCCTACACGGCGAGCTCTCATTAATTAGGGAGTACGGGCGGTTCAGTCTCTGTGGCTCACCCGCCTCCTGTGGTCTTCGTTTGACCCTTCCTTTCCCGCTTCGCTAGACTGAAAGATCACCTGCCATGGCCGAAAGCGGCTGTGCCACAAAAGTCTCTATGGCAAATATTCAAGTCACGCTTCCTGACGGAAGCAAAAAAGAAGTTCCCCAGGGCACCACGCCTCTCGATATCGCCCGCTCCATCAGCCCGCGGCTGGCCGATGCGGCACTCGTGGCCAAGGTGAAGCCTTCGGCAGGCGGTAATCAGCCTTCAGCCGCAGAGGCCAATGACGATGCCAAAACTCAGTCCAGCATGCACGCCCCGGCGGCAAAAGACGGCTGGGAGTTTGTCGACCTGAGCAAACCGCTGGAAGAAGACGTCAATCTTCGCCTGCTCAAGGACGGCGATCCCGAAGCGCTGTACGTCTATCGCCACTCTTCGGCCCATTTGCTGGCGACTGCCGTACTGGAGCTGTTCCCTGAGACCAAACTGGGCCACGGGCCGCCCACCGATACCGGCTTCTTTTATGACTTCTTTCGTCCCACGGCCTTCACTCCGGAAGACCTGGAAAAGATCGAAAAGCGCATGGCCGAAGTCGCCGCGCGCGACGAAAAGTTTGAGCGCGAATTCATTCCTCGTAATGAGGGGTTGGCGCGCTTCCGCTCCGAAGGCGACTTCATGAAGGTCCACTTCATTGAGCAGTTCACCAAACAGGGCGAGCCAATCTCCACCTATCGCAACGGCAAGTTCGTGGACTTCTGCCGCGGCCCGCACGTGCCGTCTACCGGCCGGATCAAGGCTTTCAAGCTGACCAGCATTGCCGGCGCTTACTGGCTGGGCGATGAAAAGAATCCGCAGCTACAGCGCATCTATGGCACCTCGTTCTTCAACAAGAAGGACCTGGAACAGCACCTGCACGCGATTGAAGAGGCCAAAAAGCGCGACCATCGCGTGCTGGGCAAGCAGCTTGATCTGTTCAGCATCCAGGAGCTGGCCGGGCCGGGACTGATCTTCTGGCATCCCAAAGGCGGCATCATCCGCAAGGAAATGGAAGACTGGATGCGCGATGAGTACCTCAAGCGCGGGTACTCGCTCGTCTACACGCCGCATGCGTTCCGCGTGAATCTGTGGAAGACCAGCGGTCATGAAGGCTATTACGCGCAGAACATGTTCACGCCCATGGAACTGGACGACGCGGAATACCGTTTGAAGCCCATGAACTGTCCGGGGCACATCCTGATCTATGCGGATTCGATGAAGTCATATCGCGATCTGCCGGTGCGTCTGGGCGAACTGGGCACCGTGTATCGCTATGAGCGTTCGGGCGTGATGCATGGCCTCCTGCGCGTGCGCGGCTTTACCCAGGATGACGCCCACATCTTCTGTACGCCGGAGCAGATTGAAGACGAGATTGCCGGCTGCATTGAGTTCGCCCTGGCCGTGCTCAAGACTTTCGGCTTCAGCGAATATCAGGTCGAGCTGAGCATATGGGACCCCACGGACAAGAAGAGCTTTGTGGGTGGCGAGGAGAACTGGAACCGCGCCATCAATTCGCTGGAAAAAGTCCTGAAGCAGCTCAACATTCCTTATAAGACGATAGTCGGGGAAGCGGCCTTCTACGGGCCGAAAATCGACATCAAGCTGGTGGACGCCATCGGCCGCCTGTGGCAGCTATCAACCGTGCAGTTTGATTTCAACCTGCCGGAGCGCTTCAAGCTGGAATACGTGGCGGAAGACGGAACGCGTAAACAGCCGGTCATGGTGCATCGCGCACTGTTCGGGTCGGTGGAGCGCTTCTTCGGTGTGCTCATTGAGCACTACGCCGGGGCATTCCCTGTCTGGCTTTCCCCAATACAGGTGGGGATCGTTCCCATCAGTGAGAGGCACTCCGAATACGGCAGGAAACTTGTCCAACAATTAAAAGATGCTGGAATCCGTGCGTTCATGGATGATCGCGCGGAAAAGATGAACGCTAGAATCCGCGACTTGACCATGCTGAAGATTCCGTTCGTGCTGGTACTCGGCGACAAAGAAGCCGAAGCCGGCACGGTCAACGTGCGCGTCCGCGGGCAGATGCAGGCGGAAGGCACCATGCCGGCAGAAGCATTTGTGGAACGCGTAAAGAAATTGATTGCGGAGAAGTCGGTAAATCTGAGTTAGCCGCCGATGAACGCAGATGGCCGCAGACAAACCTTTGGCAGCAGGTGACTTCAGCGCCGTAGGCGCGAAATGAGTTAGCCCAGGCCGGAAGGCCTGGGTCTACGGCGATTAAAAGCGAGCCCCCGCGGGGCGACACAGATTCCTGAGGGTGAAGCACGAAGATTCATTTGCAAACGACTATCAACGCAGGTGTCGAAAGATGCTTTGATCTGGCCCGGAGCGTCGATTTTCACGTGCATTCCGTTTCTGACACGAAAGAAAAAGCCGTTGGCGGCATTACCTCTGGTCTGATCGGTCTGGGACAACAAGTGCAATGGCGGGCACGGCATTTCGGGCTGTGGTTTAACATGACGGTCGCAATTACAGAGATGAATCGGCCGTCCCATTTTCAGGACGTAATGGTGAAAGGCCCGTTCCGCCATTTCCGGCACAATCACACATTCACCCAACAAGACCAGGGCACGCTGATGGTCGATCTTCTGGAATTCGCATCACCGGTCCCTCTGTTCGGTTCGGTCGTAGATGCGTTAGTCCTGCAGCATTACCTCAAACACTTTCTTCAAACACGTAATCAGTTTTTAAAAGCGGCAGCGGAGTCTGATCTATGGCGCAATTATCTGTCATCCCCAGAATGAGCAAGAATGGGTTCCCCGGCTTTTCGAAAGATGCCCTCTCTTTCCTACGCGCGCTCAAGCGCAACAACCGCC
>Ga0210400_10002410_pt1 | contig 17387 bp, 12 predicted proteins | sample IncBWH26MmetaG_FD_155456 | JGI IMG/M metagenome (GOLD analysis project Ga0210400, IMG submission 155456) | Forest soil microbial communities from Barre Woods Harvard Forest LTER site, Petersham, Massachusetts, United States - Inc-BW-H-26-M | ecosystem: Environmental > Terrestrial > Soil >... | reverse complement strand
TGTATTGAAAATCAGACATGTCCGCAAGATTCTCCTTCTATGCAAAGAGGACAATCACGAATTGGAACACGATCAGATGCCCCGGAACCACGGAAAACCAAAAACGCGTACAGGTACTGCACCAGAAGTAAGTGATATTGCGAAACGGAACTCTTATGACGTATATTCGCCCGCCGTGGAACCGCATGGTTCTTACAAGGGCAGGATCGGCGCTCGGCGATAATTTTCAGCAGTTCGCAGCCAGAGCAATAAAGGGGAGCGATCGTCACAGTCCCGCGGCCACAAACCATTTGTACGTGTCCTGGAGTCCTTCGTGGAGATGAATCCGCACATGCCATCCAAGTGCCTGCAGTCGCGAGACATCTAGTTGCTTGCGGGGCGTTCCATCCGGTTTCGAGGGATCGAACACAAGGTGGCCACCGTAACCGGTCACTCTCTGGATCAATTCGGCCAATTCTCGGATGGTTATGTCTTCCCCAGTGCCCACATTGATGATGGCCTCTTCGTCGTAATGGAGCATCAGGAAGACCGCTGCGTCGGCGAAGTCATTAACATGAAGAAATTCGCGGCGCGGCGCGCCCGTGCCCCAAATGGTCACTTCCGGAGAGCCGCTCCGCTTTGCCTCGTCGAATTTACGGATCAGCGCCGGGACTACGTGCGCGGTTTCGGGATCGAAGTTGTCACCCGGCCCGTAGAGATTCGTCGGCATCAAGCAGATTGCGTTGAACCCATATTGGCGTCGGTAGGCTTGTGCCATCTTCAGGCCCGCAATCTTCGCCACGGCGTAAGCCTCGTTGGTGGGTTCCAACGGACTCGAAAGTAGAGCGTCTTCGTGAATTGGCTGGGGTGCAAGTTTTGGATAGACGCAGGACGAACCTAGAAATTGCAGCTTACTCACCTTGTGCCGATAAGCGGCGTCGATTACGTGAGTCTGAATCAGCAGATTTTCGCGAATGAAGTCGGCCGGGTAGGTCGCATTGGCCAGAATTCCGCCCACAACCGCCGCCGCTAGAAACACATACTCAGGACGTTCAGCGCAGAAAAAACGATCCACCGCCGCTTGATTCGTCAAGTCCAATTCAGCATGAGTGCGAACAATCACTTTGGTGTGTCCGGTCGCCTCGAGTTTCCGTTTAATCGCTGAGCCAACCAGCCCGAGGTGACCCGCAACAAAAATTCGACTGTGCTTATCCATGTAAGTCTATCGTTGCGATGCCCCGCGCTGAACAATATGACCAGCCCTGGTGAGGGTTCTCTCTTGCTCGGCTAGCTCCATGTCATTCTCCACCATCATCTTCACGAGGTTCGAAAAACTTACTTTTGGAGCCCAGCCGAACCTCTCGCGCGCCTTGCTGGCGTCTCCGCACAGGATGTCAACCTCCGTAGGGCGAAAATAGCGAGGGTCGGTTTTTACATATTCCCGCCAATCGAGACAGCACTCAGCGGCGGCAAGATCTAAGAATTCCCGCACGGAATGCGATTCGCCGGTCGCGATTACGTAGTCGTCCGGTTCGGGCTGCTGAAGCATTAGCCACATAGCTTCGACGTAGTCTCCGGCATATCCCCAATCGCGTCGCGCCTCAAGGTTCCCGAGATAGAGACTCTTCTGTAGCCCGAGCTTAATGCGCGTCAGCGCGCGCGTGATCTTCCGCGTCACGAATGTCTCGCCCCTCCGCGGGGATTCATGGTTAAACAACAAACCGTTCGACAGATGTAAGCCATAAGCTTCGCGGTAGTTCACTGCGTACCAGTGCGCTGCGACTTTGCTGACAGCGTACGGACTACGGGGGTAAAAGGGAGTAAGCTCGTTTTGCGGCGGCGGGGCGGCTCCAAACATTTCTGAAGAACCGGCCTGGTACATGCGCAGCTTGCGTCCCGAAGAGATGTAGTCGCGCACAGCCTCGAGGAGCCGCAAGGTGCCTGTTGCTACTGCATCGGCGGTGTATTCGGCCTGATCGAAACTCACTCTCACGTGGGACTGCGCCGCAAGGTTGTAGACTTCGTCTGGCGCTGTGTGTTCCAGGATCCGCCGAAGTCCCGCACCATCCGTGATGTCGCCGTAGTGGAGAGAAAGCTTAACACCCTGGTTGTGCGGATCGGCGTAGATGCTATCGAGGCGTTCGGTGGTGAATGTCGAGGCCCGCCGCACTATGCCGTGCACCTGGTAACCCCGCTTAATCAGAAATTCCGCGAGAAATGAACCATCCTGGCCGCTAATTCCTGTGATAAGCGCTCGGCGCTGCGTGGGTTCCTGAGAACGAGTCATGGGAGGATTCATACAAATTTTATCCGCGCCATCGCCTGCACGACCATGCGCAGCAACAGCCACCCATGCGTCCATCGTTGAATGTTGGTCGTCCCATACGTGCGCTCCCGATAACGAACCGGTAGATCGGCGATCTTCAAGTTATACTTGGCGGCGCCGAAAAGTAAATCGAAATCACCAAACGGATCGAAGTCACCGAAATAGGAACGGTTGGCCGCAATCATTTGATAGTGCCACTTGCTCAAGACTTTTGTTCCACAGAGCGTGTCCTTCACGCTCTGGCCGAGCAGCCAAGTGAACGCCAAGCTGAAAAACTTGTTTCCCAGGAAATTGAAGAATCGCATGGCGCGGTCTTGCATGGGATAAACCAAGCGCACACCGTTAACGAATTCTCCTTTGCCGGTCCGCCACACTTCGTAGAAACGCCGCAGGTCTTCGGGGGGCACGGTGAGGTCCGCGTCGAGAATCATGAGCAATTCGCCGGAGGCCTCGGCAAACCCCAGGCGGACCGCGTCTCCTTTTCCCTTGCCGGTCTGGCGGAAAAGTTTCGCGCTCCGTTCCGGCCAACATTTCATCTCTCGTTCAATGGCCTCGTATGTGTTGTCGCGAGAGTGGCCCTCCACAAAGATAAGTTCAGTGCCTGCACCAAGAGAGGGGGTTTCCTCAAAAATGCGACGGATGTTGCCAGCTTCGTTTCGCGCCGGCACGATAACGCTTACCACGGGCTCGCGGCCACCCGGCGATTCCGGCTGTGGGCGCGCCACAAGAAAATTCGTGATCCCCATCCAACTGAACAATCCCAGTTTCGCGAGATAGCGGTTACAGAATACGTCCAGCCCCGGAGTTCGCAATGGCCAAATAATTTCCGAGAAACCCCGAATGGTTTCAAACCCGCTGAGATATAGCAGGTTTTCGAGGTCTTCTCGTGTCAGCCAGTTCTGGCTCAACTGGGGTTTGGCCAAGTGCAGCATTTCCGCCAGCTTTCGCGGAAATTCCCACAAGCGGCTGTAGGAGTTCAGCACTACGCGAGTCGAAGGAAGAGAATGCTGCCCAACCAATTCGAGCACTTGCTGCACGTCCCAGATGTCATTGACAAGGTCCGAAAAAACGATGAAATCAAATTTCTCCTGCAAGAGGAACTGATGGACATCAGCGTGAAAAAATGTAAGGTGCGTGTGCCGCGAACGCGCCCGGTCCACCATGCGCTCGGAAAGATCCACGCCAACGCCTCGGCTTGGCCGCAAGGCAGCCAGCAGGTCACCCTGGCCGCAGCCTAGTTCGAGGACGCGCATCCCAGGTGGAATTAGAAAGCGGTAAACAGAGGTCAAACGGGCCTGATAGTACCCACGGATCCGTTCCCACCGATCGAGACTTTGCGCGAACTCGTCCCAGAAGCGTTGACGCTTGTCTTGGTAATGTGCAAAGGCGTCTTTTTGCTCCTGGGCCAGCTCTTGATCTGTAGCTGTTTGGGTGGTCACAAAAATGAATATCCTCGCGAACTTCAGCCCTCATTCTACGACGATTTTCGGGGCGAACCCTTGTAGCTGCTCGGAGTTGTTTCCAGAAAGGAATATCTTTCTATTCCGAGTTGAGGGCGGCTGACTCAATCCTAGCAGCGTTCATCGCGATTCACTTTCTGGTTTCCGCTCCCAAACAACCGCAGTCCATTGCCAATAGTTGCCCGTATTCGGTATTAAAGGAGCGACGGGACGATAGCGGGATTTGAGGTAGTCGCCGAAATCCTGGTCAAAATCCTTGCCGAAGAGCGGCGCCCCGTATTCCGGAAATGTGCGGTTGGACCAAAGGAGATAGCTGACATGTTTCCGGTCAATCTCACGCATGATGTCATCCGTCATTTTTCCGGGCACCAAAACACCCGGGGTGAATAAGAATACGCGGGTCGGACAATGTGTGCCCGATAGGAAGTACAAACTGGTATCTTCGGGAATGGAGAGAACAGATTGTCCGAGAGAAGCTTTTTGCTTCATGAATTGGATCGCAGCCCTGTAATTTTCCGCCAAATGTTTCGATACCCGGATCGTTCCTCGCTCGGTCATCAGCGGGACAAAATTTTTTGCTTCGGCTTCGAATGCCACGGCGTGAAGCGTGACTGGCGCCAAACACCCGAGACAGATCACTAATTCTGCCAGGAACACAAATCTCCGCGATCGCCCCGATCGGGGGATAATCAGACACAGCAGCAGAAGGAACGAAAGAACGACCGGCCCGTTGTAATAGATCGGATAGCCTCCCGGGGACATCTTCATCAGGATTCGAAACGCGAGCAGGCTTGAGAAAGTCAGTAAGAGGGGAAGTGAAGGATTGCGGACAGCGGCAGCCGCTCCCAGACGCCAGAAACACCCCCACACGACGAAGGTAGCTACTACAACGTACAAGACCATGTCCTGAGGAAAAAAGACCGTGGAAAGCGTTGATTCCAATTGCTGCGGCGGAAGAACGTTCATGTAAATATCTTTTATGAAATACACAAATACAGAAAGAACAAGAACTACCCTCAGGAGCATTGAACGTGAGTCAGAGCGTTTCCACCAGAGAACGCAACACGAAACTAACAAGGCGACCGCTAGCGGAATTGCGCGAAACATTGCTTCATGGAAAGCCGAACTTGTGACGGTAAACCCTGTTAGTTCCAGCCACACTTTTCCATATGCCTTCATGAAATAGGATGTAGGCCAGCTCATGAAATTTTCTTGCGTGATGAATTCAGCTCCCGCAATGGACACCATCCAACGAATCACAAGACCGCATATCGCGATCCCAGGCAGAATGGCTACAATATCTTTCGCGAGGGGTCTCCAGGATCGCTGCAAGAAACTGCGTACTGCGATCAAGAGCGCCAGGGTGCCGTAGCAGGCAATCCCAAACTCGAGTTTGATCAGTAGCGCAACAGCTGCTGCCATTCCGGCAGCCAACATCCATGGCCACTCCCTGGATGTCGAAGCGTTTATGACAATCCAGAGAAATAGGCACCCGACTAGACAGCCGTACACAGCGGCAAACCCATACGGCAATGGAAAACAAAATAGCGTAGGCTGAAAAGCTTCCATCAAAACCACGGCTCCGGCCGTCCATCCGACAAGCCATGAGGACAACCGCATTCCACTAAGGTAAAGGAATATGGCCGAACCCAATGCCGATAGCGAGCCGGCCCAGTAAAGCACGTTCAAATGCATACCGAGCAAGCGGAACAAATAACTGTTGAAGTAGGGAGCCACAGGACCATACAAGAACCACACGTCGCGGTAAAGCATCTTTCCCTCGGCAAGCAGCGCAGGCACGTACATCTCATGACCGGAATCGATCGTCAAATTCCCCCATGCAGCCCAAGTCGTATATACCTTCGTAGCCCAGAGGACCACCAGCACTACGAGGGCGCCATAAGTGGTGGAATTCCAAGGGACCTTAGAACGCAGGATCAGTCGCGACTGGAACGAATCTACGGCAGGCGCCAGAGGACTCGCGGAGCGCGCGTCCGACGGATCATCAATGACTGCTGTGGAGGAGGGATACGTCACAACGTTTAATCATAGCAACATTCTGGGGCTTGCAGTGCCGTGATACGGGTGCGGCTGTTCTCAACGAATAATCTCTGAATATCCATTTCGTATGCCTATTGAGGAAGTCGGTCAAATTGACACTCTTTTGAAGACGCCCTCCGGAATCAGCTTGACTGCTGCCATTACATAGCGCCAATACCAAGGTGTGTACAGAATATCGTGCGAGTCATTCTCAAGAGCCCGACAGATGTCACTCGCCACTGAAACTGAATTGGCGAACGCTCGAGATTGGCGAAGGCCTGTCGTCATCGGAGTTTTTACAGGTCCCGGCTTGATCGTCAGTACTCGCACATTCGAATTGTGTAGCCGCCCACGAAGTCCCTGAAGAAAGAGACTCAATGCTCCCTTCGCTGCGCCATAGACGTAATTTGAACTCCGTCCGCGGTCACCCGCCACTGAAGTAATGGCTGCGATGCAACCACATTTGCGCCTTTCAAAAATATCCGCGAACGCAGTTAGCAGAGCTGCGGCACTGATAAAATTCGACTCCCATTCTCGGAGCGACATTTCCACCGAATGGCGGCACGCTTCTTGGTCTTGCATGGTGCCGTATGCAAGCAGGACACACTCCAAATCGGGAAATTGTTCTTGAACAAATGCAATGACCTGCGGATGTTGAGACACATCGGCTAAGTCCGCCTTGAAGGTGATGACTTCCTTTGCGCCGCGGACGCGCAAATCAGCTGCCACTATTTCGAGATGCTGTGCGGATCGTCCGACCAACAGCATCTGCTTTCCTCCATTTGCAAGAATGCGTTGAACTTGCTGAGCAATTTCTGACGTTGCACCGAGAATTACGATTTTTTCCATGGGAAGCTTTCGGTTACACGACGCCAGAAGGAAGAAGACATTGCCGGATCGATAAAGGAACGAAAATCACGCCACTTGGGAAATGATGCCTCGAACATCTGTGGACTCATCCGCGCGTCCTTGGCGGGGTATAGCGCTCCGCCGGCTTGGTTTACGATTTCATCGAGCGTCGCTAGGAGTCGGAGCGTGCGCTCTCCACGCATCGGAAAATCCAGCGCGAGCGTCAAGCCGGGCCGCGGGAAAGACAGCATTCCTGGAGACCGCAGGGAACCAAAACGCTTTAGCACTGCGAGGAAAGAGCCAAGTCCGTCCTTGGCAATCACCTTGAGCACCTCTTCGAATGAATCACATTCGGATTCTGGAATCACAAGTTGATACTGCAGAAATCCTGATTTGCCGTAAACGAGATTCCACTGACGAATGGAATCCAGCGGATAGAAAAAAGCGTCAAGAGGTGCCGACGTACGAGACCCATACAACGACTTCCATTGGTAGTAAGCGAAGTTGAACAACGCGAGGGAGCGTCGATTCAGCAAGAATTGCGGAAATGAGAAAGGTATTTTCGGACCAGATTTGTCCTTTTGTGCGACGTGAAAGTCCTTCCTATGATTTCCCCTGAACAAAATCCCCCGCAACCGCTTACGCGAAAAACTATCGACCCAAGCAACGGTGTATTCGAATTTGCAGTCACTTTCCGTGGAAATAGCCTGGAAGTCCGCAATCGAGTCGAAGGGAATCGATTCGCAGTTGATTCGGTCGCCTATAATTTGTTTCAACTGAATTTCCGCCGAAAGAAGGACTCCAGTCAAGCCGAGGCCTCCGATGGTCGCACCGAAGAGCTCTGGGTTTTGATCGGGACAGCATTCCAGAACTCCCCTGTCGGAGCGGCACAGCAAGAAACGCACAACGTGAAGACCAAAAGAACCGGCACGATGGTGGTTCTTTCCGTGTACGTCATTTGCGATCGCCCCTCCGACGGTGGCGAATTTTGTGCCCGGCGTCACAGGTAAAAACCATCCAGCGGGCACCACGATCCTCAGAATGTCTGCCAGGCTCACGCCAGCTTCGCACCAGATACGACCAGTCACCCGGTCAAAAGACAATATGCGGGTTAGTCGAGAACAGTCAATGAGGCTTCGCCCTTCGTTGAGGCAAGAATCTCCATAGCTCCGGCCCAATCCATATGGCAGACACTCTGCATGATCGCTCTTCATTAATATGGGCTGGATCTCTTCGGGCCAGTAGACTTGGTGAACTGCGTTGTGCACTACACGTGGATACCGGCCCCACGATAAATATTCTTCGCTTGAAATGACGGAGGGAATTCGAGTATGTGAATGGGCAATCGTGGAGGCGCTCATGTCGGTTAACCAGAATAGCTGCTTAAAAAGAGCACTACCAAGATTGCCGCTGCGATTGCATAGCTGACGGGATCACGAATAGACAGAACAACAGGATCTTCATCGAGTTCTCCGCGGTTCGCCCGGAACCACAACCGGCTAAGCCAATAGAGAATCACGGGGCAAATCAGAAGCAAGAGCCCTGGCTTTCGGTAAAGACTCAGAACTTCGTTGCTATGGACATACAACGCGAGAATAAGTACTGCAGAGAAGCTGCTCCCTATACCCAGATGGACAAACAAATCGCGGTCACCTTGGGTGTACGCCCGGCCAGAATTGCCGGTTTGCACCAACTCACCGGCGTGCAACAATTCCGAATACCGTTTCGCGGTGGCGAGACTGAAGAAGAAAAAGAATGAAAATGCCAGAAACCAGTCAGAAAGCGGAACGGACGTAATCACAGAACCAGCCCAGATGCGTATGCTGTAGAACCCGGAAAGAACGAAGACATCAACCAGTGGCACGCGCTTCAATTGCACGGTGTACCACATCGTGGTAATCACGTATGCAGCCAACACGCACGAGAATGCAGTGTTTAGCCAAAAGCCAATCGCAATCGACGCCGCTACGAGGAGCGTCGAGATCATCAATCCAGCCGGAACGGAGGCTTCTCCTGAGGCGAAAGGGCGTTTGGCCTTCCAAGGGTGTGCGCGGTCTGAATGGAGATCCAGCAGATCATTTAGAATGTAGATGCTGGATGCGCAAAGGCTGAAAAGGAGGAACCCTATACCGGTGGCTACAAACGCACGGTTGTCCAACTTGTGGGAAAGCAAGAGCGGTAGAAACAAAAGCATGTTCTTAGCCCAATGGTGGCCGCGAAGAGCTCTGAACCAACTCAGGACTGAAGCCGACTTGCATTCGAAAACTCCTTCGACACGCGCGATGGAAGCTACCTTGCGCGCAAGATCCTTATTCCCAACAACGTAACCTGCACGAGCTGCCTTCCATACCGGCAGATCCGCATAAGAATCTCCTATATAATCAAATCCCCTACTTGAGAATTTCGCTAGGAGTAATGCGGCCTTCTCTCTGCCCTTCAAGTTCCGGCCCTGCCGCGTACCATGCACCTCATCAAACAATCCTAGGTGACTTGCGACACGCTCTGCCAGCGAGCTGTCTGAAGCTGTAACTAGGGCGATGTGACGACCCTGGCGGCGTTGCATGGCGAGGAATGCCAAGACATCGGTTCGATACGGCATAGTGGACATGTCCAGCCTTGCACGTTCTGCGAGCTGCCGCTTAAGCTCGCCCCGCCCCCGAATCAGCCAAAATGGAAGTAGTAACAGCGCCGAAGGCTGTAGCTTGATCAGAGAAATAATGCACTCCCACACCAAGTCGGTCTTAAGGACCGTGCCGTCCAGATCGACACAGAGGACGCCGCTCGTTGATTGTGGGAGAATATCCCGTGCAGAATCCGGATAATTCTCTTCGCCTGCATATTTCTCGATTGTGCGCATTGTTCTACCGATGTTCTGTTCTTCTGACGAACGCCTATAGATATAGTGGAGGAGCCAGTTCTATCCATGTTTTCAAAAGACGTTGCGCATGTCGAATGAGGCAATACGGCCCACGTCATGATCGCTTCCCCGAAGGCGGCAGCTAATGTTATTAGAAACTAGACTGTCGTTGATCTCGCACCCGGCGTTCATTTAGTCAAACGAATGAAGGTCCCGCGGTCCGTGAACAGCGGGTTGTGACCGCTGTAGTATCTGCGGAGATGTATCGGGAGTTACCAAGGAAATCTTATGCAGTCGTGTGAGCATGGCAAGCAGTATGATGAACAATGCGAAGGTTGCCGCATGGCCCGCAATTGTTCCGCCCGATTGCTCAAATCCGATTGAGTTTTCCGCGAGAGCCACCAACCCAAGGTAAACAATGCCCCACACTCTGTACCGGGAACTGCGGACCATCTCGAGCGCCAGAGGAAGTGTCGGCAACAAGAGAATCAGCCGGTAATCAAAATTGCTGCCAATAGCATATGTAAAGACGTAAGTTCCACCGAAAACAGAGAACATCTCAACGAACCTCGAATTCAGAGCGGAGGCGTCGAATTCCCACGGATTTCTCCAGGCATTGCCGATTGCCAGGGCGCCAGCGAGCCAACATTCCAAGACAACGATCCAGCCTAGTCCGATCAGGAAGCCCCATTGCAAAGTGTCGAAGAGAACTTCCTGCTCCAAGGACAAGACGCCATAGGATTTGACCCTGTAGACGGGAGTCCCCTTCCGAATTAAGCTGAGGTCGCGCCATTGCAACAGAATCAATGCAAGCACTATGCCGGTCAGCACTGCCGCCAACATTCGCTTCTTCCTGGGCCGGCGGATTGCATCCGTCATCATGGCCGCGATCGGAAAAATTTTAAGTAACGCTGCCACGCCAAAAAGCCCTGATTTGGTGTGTTCGTTCGTGACAATGCAGGCCAGAAAGATGAGCGAGAACACAAGCAGGTCAGTGTTTCCACGTTCCATCGCAAGCAGGGGAGCGACCGACAAGCTCGCAAGGAGCAGGATCACCGCATCCAAGGCGTGTCTAGTTTGAAGAATAAGGAAGGACATGCAAGACAGATAAAATGCGCAGAATATAAGCGCAACGATCGTAATGTTTCCGCGAGTAATTCTGGCTGCCGAAAATAGGTACAACCAAACTCGCGGGTAATTCATAGATCGGTGGAGCGGGTCAGCAGGGTTTGCATCCAGAGGATCTCCACCCTTGTGAAGCGTCTCAATCGCGGTAGGGATGACGTAAAGATCCAAGAAATGAGGCGTCATGGAGGGCACACCCAATGCCCGCCATGTGGTAACCCAGTCCGAGGAAAACGCCGACACGAAGATTAGAAGCGGCACCAACCACAGAGTTGCCAATGTCGCAATTCGGACACCTCGGACCATCATGTTTCCTTCCGTCCAGGCTCTGATCGCATCGTCACAGTTATCAACGAAGGCTACAGATCTATGATCGCCCGTTTCCAGGAGTTTGTGGCATCAGGATCGTCACGTTGCGCCCAAAGGTCTAGTAACCAGTACGCGTATGTAGAGAAGTGTTTGCGGTCGACGCCTTGGTAGTACGTATTCCCTATAATGCGCGTGAGGGCGCGCGCAAACTTCGATTTGAGATCGGACTTAGTGTCAGCCAATAGTTGGCCTATTAGATTGTATGTGTGAACGCGGCAGGTCATAAAAGCTCACCCTTGCCATTTCCATTTCCCGACCGGGGCGGGCTGCAAGCCCTCATGTTATTCTTGGCAACCGGACTGAAGTGATTAATTTCCCGTGCAGAGACTAGATTGGATTGTTCTTGCGATATGTCTCGGATTGGCCTGGCCGATGCCAGGACTGGGCGAACCTTATCTCAGCCTGGTCGAAAAGAAGTTTTCTCAGTTCGCCAGAAATAAGCAGGCCGCTCTTGCGGCGATTGGTCTGGTGACGATTGTTGCGCGCCTGGCGCCGCTTCCGTGGATGCCCGTGCCGCAACCGAAAATACACGACGAGTTTAGTTATCTGCTCGCCGGCGATACTTTTGCCCACGGGAGGCTGACAAATCCGCCGCATCCGCTATGGATTTTTTTCGATACCTTTCACGTTATCCAACACCCGAGCTATGCGTCGATGTATCCCCCAGCACAGGGGGCCGTGTTGGCGATTGGACAATTGTTGGGTCATCCTTGGATCGGAGTTCTGCTCAGCACAGCCGCGATGTGTGTGGCGATGACCTGGATGTTCCAGGGCTGGATGCCGCCAGAATGGGCGCTGCTCGGCGGTGTCCTGTTTTTTTTGAGGTTTGGGCTGTTCAGCTACTGGATGAATAGCTATTGGGGCGGGGCTGTGGCCGCGACAGGCGCCGCACTGGTATTGGGCGCGTTGCCGCGAATCATCGAGCTTCGGCAGCCACGCGACGCCGTTGTTTTTGGCCTGGGCGCGGGAATTCTCGCTACGAGCCGCCCTTTCGAAGGGTTCATCTTCTGCATTCCGTTGACGGCTGCGCTCGTATGGTGGACTCTGCGGGACGAGACCGCCGCCGCGGGGTCACCGTACACGAAGCGCGTACTCGCGCCGATCGCCGCGATTCTAGTGTGCATTGTCGGATTCGTCGGATACTACAACTGGCGCGTCGCGGGAAGCCCGATCGTTTTTCCTCACTTCATCGAGCAGCGAATGTATTTCACGACGCCCGTTTTTCTCTGGGAACATGAAAAGCCGCCGCGCACGTACGCGAATCCCCAATTCGACGACTTCTATCACAACTTCATGCCCAGCCTCTATCAGACCGGCTGGGATCAAGCGGTTGGCGCATTTTGGTGGAAGGCCACAGAGTTTTGGCAATTCTTTCTCGGGCCTGCGCTTTCGATCCCGTTTTTAGCGCTTCCTTGGCTGCTCGGTGACCGGCGCATTCGCCTGTTACTCGTCCAAGCCGCGCTTTCCTCAATAGGCCTCTGGTTGGTGGTGTTTTATCATGCGCACTATGCCGCCCCGCTTGCTGCAACTATCTACTTGCTTTTGATGCAGGGGATGCGCCACATGCAAGGCTGGGTGTTCGGCGGACGTGCTATTGGCGTTGGATTGACGCGGGTAGTCGTGCTTTTCAGCTTGTTGATTGGGCCGATCTATTTCATCCACACGATCGTGTCCGAATCGAATTCGCTTTTCGATTGGTTCAGCCAGCATTATCTACTCGCGCTGGCGGCGACGGTGTGCGCGCTCGTGATTTTGAGGCTAGGGTTTTCGCGCAACAAGCCCGCCGCCGGGCGATCTTGGATGATTTCGTCCTGCGAATTCGTTCTCCTCATTTTGGTCCTCCTGCAAGTTTGTGTGATTGGGAGAAATCTCCATCCCGATGATTACCCTGTCATGGACGAGTTGAACGAACCCTTCCGGAAGCCGGTCGAACAGCGCCTGGCCGCAATGCCGGGACAACATCTAGTCCTGGTGCGCTACGCAAAGGATCACAATTCCGGCGAAGAATACGTCTACAACGATGCGGATATCGATCACGCGAAGACCGTCTGGGCGCGTGAGATTCCCGGGATGGACCTCGCCCCTCTCCTCACTTATTTCCGGAATCGCGATGTGTGGCTCTTCGAACCCGATGTGGACAACCGGAGCGTGTCCCCCTTCCCGACGCAGAGCACCGCCCGGTAATACCACGTTTCAGCCCATTTTCGAACTCCCAACGGAAATTCCTAATTGAGTGTAAAGCATTCATTTACTGGGTATTTGGGCCTTGACACGAGACCATGGCGGACGTATCGTTCTCCGCAATGTAGACAGGGGGAAGGTCCGGGGTAAATTGATCGCGTTAAAAGCGCTCATCCTTGTAAAAAATCCGATGCGATTTACGGGAAAATGCTTTTCAAACACCTTAGCCAGGCGTTCTTAAGTGGTCGCTGTCGAAGTGAATATTCAATTGAATCGAAAGAGGGGTGGGGTCCAGTGAGTCAACTTCTGCGTAACTTGAGGTTCGCAACTTATATTTTGGTTTTGGCAATATCAATTCAACTAGGTCTACCCGCCAGGCTATCAGCCCAGGTAGTGGGAGCGACCCTGTCGGGCACTGTAACTGATACCTCAGGTGGCGTTGTTCCGAATGCGAATATAACGGTCAAGAACGTGGCCACCGGTATCACTCGCATGGCAGTCACGAACGGCTCGGGATTGTATACCGTGCCTAACCTGCAGCCGGGTCCGTACGAGCTGACCGCTGCTGCCAGTGGTTTCAACACCGACGTGCGCACCGGAGTTACGCTGAACGTTGGGCAGGAACTGGTGCTCAATTTCACCGTAAAGCCTGGCATGGCCGCACAAACAGTCGAGGTAAATGCCGCGGCTCCCACCGTCAATCTGGCCAATGCAACCATTGGAGGAATTAACGATAGTACGACGGTTGCCGAGCTCCCCCTTAACGGGCGTTCGTGGACCGACCTAGCGACCTTGCAGCCTGGCGTGCATCTTTCGCAGGACCAGCCGCCGATCAACGCGGGCGACAGGGTGAAGCGCGGTCTAGGCCTGGAGTTGACCATTTCGGGCGCCCGCCCGCAGCAAAATAATTACATGCTCGATGGCGTCAACATTAATGACTACGCCAACGCGGGCCCGGGGAGTGTGCTGGGAGGCAATTTGGGCACGGACGCGGTGGCGGAATTTTCGATCCTGACGACAAATTATGCCGCCGAATACGGACGTACTTCTGGTGGCGTTATCAGCGCTGTCACTAAGTCAGGATCGAACCAGTTTCATGGCAGTGCGTATGAGTTTCTTCGCAACAGTGCGCTCGACGCGCGTAACTTTTTTGACCCCGCCGTGATTCCGCCTTTTCGGCGCAATCAATACGGCGGATCGGCTGGTGGGCCGATTCAAAAAGACAAGACCTTCATTTTTGGTGATTACGAGGGAGTCAAACAGGCTTTGGGCAGCACGAGTATCCAGAACGTGCCTTCGCAGGCCGCGCGAAACGGGACTATTTTCTATGATCCTACCGTCGGCCCCCCAGGCAACCCAGGTGACTGCGTCAATACCGCCGTCGCAAACCAGTGTCAGTTGCAAGTGGACCCCAATATCGCAAAATTCTTGAATTCGAACCTTATCCCCTTGCCAGACCCTGCTACCGTCGCGCCAGGCAGCAATTCAGGACAATTCAGGTTCGGGGCGTTCCAAAACACACTGGAAAATTTTTTCACGATCCGGGCGGACCATAATTTTTCAGACAAAGATCGCATCTTCACCACATACTTATTTGACAAAGCGTCTCAGAGTGAGCCGGACGAATACGCAACCAAATTGCTTCACAATCCTATGCTCCGTCAAATGATAGCTATAGAAGAGAATCACGTAATTACGACCAATTTACTCAATTCCGCCCGAGTGGGTTTCAATCGAGACAATGTGGAATCCCCTTCGGGTGCCACGGCCATCATTCCCACTGCCGCCGATACGAGCCTTGGCTTTGTACCCGGATCCACAGTGGGTAATATCGTCATCGGCTCGGATAACCTCGCTGGTTACTCGGGCGGCCTGGACGTCGCGGCTCCCTTCAAATTCCATTGGAATTCGATCCAAGGGTATGACAACGTGTTTTATACCAAGGGAATTCACTCCATGAAATTTGGCGTCAACGTCGAACGGCTTCGAGGGAATACGTTTGGTGCGGACTTTCCTGGTGGCCAACTCATATTTAACGGCAATGGCAGCAACGATACGGGCTTGTCCGACTTTCTAACCAACCGATCTGCCGCAATCAATGCTGACGTGCCCGGCACTGTGACAGGGCGAGGTGTCCGGCAGACGATTTTCGGAGCTTATTTCCAGGATGACACCCATGTTCGGCCAAATCTCAGCGTAAACTGGGGCCTGCGGTATGAAATGGCGAGCATCATTACCGAGGCAAGCGGCAAGCTTTCGAACTTGCGTGTATTGAATAGCGCCATGCCGAATCCCTTTACGGGCAGCCCCTATATTATGAATCCGACGAAAAGGAATTTTGAGCCGCGCGTTGGCTTTGCCTGGGATCCATTCAAGAACGGCAAGACCTCGGTCGCGGGCGGTTTCGGATTATTTGATGTACTACCCCTGCCGGTTGAGATGGGAAGTGGCGTCGACGGCTCCTTTCCGTTCGACATTGCCTACAGTGGAACCGGTTTATTGGGTCCTTACGTACCTAACGCTGATTGTGCCACTTCTCCGAATTCTGGCGCCTACTGCCAGGCTCAAACAAGCCAAAGCAGCCGCTACTACGTTATGCAATTCAACCCCAAGCGTAATTACGTAATGCAGTGGAACTTTAATCTTCAGCGTCAGCTGACCTCAGGCACCTCTTTGATGGTCGGTTATGTAGGCGCGCGCGGCAGGCACATGAGGTTCCAGGCGGACGATGTCAATATGGTTTATCCCACGCTAACCCCCCAAGGGTATGTCTGGCCGATTCCGAACACGGCCCCTTGCTCAGGAGGAGGTCCATCTACATGTCCGTGGCCCGTGCTCAACCAGTTCATGGGTCGCACTCAGATGGCCATTTTTGACGGAAATTATTATTACAACGGGCTTCAAGTCCAATTCAAAAAAGCCATGAGCCATGGCTTGCAGGTCGAAAGTTCTTATACCTGGTCCAAGAATATTGATGACGGGGGCGGCTCAGTTGCGTCGGATCCGTTCCGGAATTCAATCTCCACGCTGCTTTGGTTCTGTGAGCGATGCAGGCGCTCGCTGTCCGACCAGGACCAGCGGCACAATTTGACAATGAATTACGTCTGGGACATCCCTACTCCGGCGTCTTTTAAGGGTATTCCCAAGGCGATTGTCGGCAACTGGGAAGCCGGGGGGATCTTGTCGATTCAATCCGGCACTCCGTTTACCGTGCTCGTTGCTGGAGATCCGCTCGGAGAAAATAATACGGACCCCTATCAGTATCCGGACCGCGTTAACGGGCCAGGATGCAACAATCCCGTGAACCCCCAGAATGCCAATGGTTATGTAAAGCTCCAGTGCTTTGCCGCCCCCAACCCTAGCAATCGGCTCGGGACTTCCGGGCGGAACGCGCTGATTGGCCCCGGCCTGATCGATATGGATTTTTCTCTGTTCAAGAACATTCCGGTCCCGAAGATTTCGGAAGCGTTCAAAGCGCAATTCCGGACCGAGATATTCAACATCTTCAATCGGCCCAATTTCACGTCTCCGAATGACAATCGAGTCATCATGGACTCATCCGGAAACCTGAACGGTAACGCTGGCGTGTTTACATTGACCAATACAACTTCCCGGCAAATTCAGTTCGCGTTAAAGCTGTCCTGGTAAAAGACCCACCGGCCTCGGGGGGCAATCCGGTTCGCGAAACCGGATTGCCCCCAAATGGCTGCTTCAATCCCCCGCACTCGTAGGCGCTAACCGCAGATCATTGTAAGTTGATGGCTTACATTAAAGGAGAATGATGAACATGCGGCGATTTCTTCTACTTCTCTTCGTTGGACTGCTACTGATTCCGACGATTGGAAGACAAGTTTCCGGTCAAAATGCGGCAAGTACAGTCGAAGAAACCAAGAAAGACGTCCTCAAATTCGAAGACGAGCGCAATCAAGCCATTCTAAATCGAGACACGACCACACTCGACCGTATGTACGCCGAAGAGATTACCTGGACCATGTCCAATGGAGATCTGTTGAACAAGCAGCAAGTTCTGGCCAACATCGGATCCGAGAACCAAAGATTGTTCTCGATCCAACACTCCGACAGGCGCATTCATGTCTTCGGAAACACGGTTATTCTGACTGCAACGAGTAATTCCTCAGAACGATACAAAGACAAGATGATTACTGTGCCTCGAAGATTTACCAACGTATACGTCAAGCAG
>Ga0210400_10002409_pt1 | contig 17388 bp, 17 predicted proteins | sample IncBWH26MmetaG_FD_155456 | JGI IMG/M metagenome (GOLD analysis project Ga0210400, IMG submission 155456) | Forest soil microbial communities from Barre Woods Harvard Forest LTER site, Petersham, Massachusetts, United States - Inc-BW-H-26-M | ecosystem: Environmental > Terrestrial > Soil >... | reverse complement strand
GTAGCCTCAACGAGGCGGACACGGTCGCCGACTGGACCGAGCGGATCCGCGGACAGCTGGAGCGCTTCGTCGATTTCGATGACGCCGAGAAGTCCGGGACGGGTGCGATCGTCGAGAACAACCTCGAGTGGACACGCGGCATGTCGACAATCGAGTTCCTCCGCGATGTCGGCAAACACTTCTCGGTCAACGTGATGCTGGATCGCGACACCATCCGGCGGCGCCTCGACGGGGAGGGGATCTCCTACACCGAGTTCAGCTACATGCTGCTGCAGGCCAACGACTACGTCGAATTGCACCAGCGCCACGGCTGCGCGCTGCAGATCGGCGGTTCGGATCAGTGGGGCAACATCATCGCCGGGGTGCGCCTGGTGCGCCAGAAGCTTGGCGCGACAGTGCATGCGCTCACGGTCCCGCTGGTGACCGCCGCCGACGGCACCAAGTTCGGGAAATCCACCGGCGGCGGCAGTCTGTGGCTGGACCCGCAGATGACCAGCCCCTATGCCTGGTACCAGTACTTCGTCAACACCGCCGACGCCGACGTGATCCGCTACCTGCGCTGGTTCACCTTTTTGTCGGCCGACGAGCTGGCCGAGCTGGAACGGGCGACGGCCGAGCGGCCGCAGGTCCGTGTCGCCCAGCGTCGGCTTGCCAAAGAGCTCACCAATCTGGTGCACGGAGAAGAGGCGACCGCGGCGGTCGAGCACGCCAGCCAGGCGCTCTTCGGTCGCGGCGAACTTGACCGTCTCGACGAGTCGACGCTGGCCGCTGCGCTGCGCGAGACGGCGGTCGCCGAACTGAAGCCCGGCGGTCCCGACGGGATCGTCGACCTGTTGGTGGCCAGCGGCTTGTCGGCCAGCCGGGGCGCGGCACGACGCACTATCGACGAGGGCGGGGTGTCGGTCAACAACGTTAGGATCGACAGCGAAGAGTGGGTGCCGCGCGACTCCGACTTTCTGCACGGTCGATGGTTGGTGCTGCGCCGCGGCAAGCGCAACATCGCGGGCGTGGAACGCATCGGATAGTCACGGGCCGTCCGCAACACGCCTTAGTGTGCAAACTTTTATCCCACCGTGTTGTAGATGTGACTCTTCTTTACCACTGTTGTCACAGTGATTCATGCGCCACATGTGCAGTATCAGCGGGTCGCCTTTCGGTTTCTTGCGTTGACGGCGGGCATTTCCGCCGCGGCTGCGACGTTGGCGGCACCCATACGCGCCGACATGATGGGTAATGCGTTCCTCGCGGCCCTGACGAACGCGGGCGTCTCATATAGCCAACCGGCAGGCACCATGGCGCTGGGCCAGTCGGTCTGCCCGATGCTGTTCCAGCCGGGCGGGTCGTTCGACTCGATCGCGTCCAAAATCACCGACAACACTGGACTGTCTCACGATGTTGCGGGCGCGTTCGCTCTCATCGCGATAGCGACGTACTGCCCGGCGGTACTGGCACCGCTCTCGCCCAACAGCTGACGCGAATTCGCTTGCCGGTGGCCCACTCGTGACGGCGCGGCCACGCGTCTGGCCTTTGAGGCCATCCGACGTGCCCGTAACCTCTACCAAGAGACCGGGCAGCGAACGAGGTGGACAGCACGAGTGGTCGAGGACAGGGATGGTCGCGGTGGTGAGCGACGACCGCGCTCGTCATCCGGCGGCCCACCGCGGCGCGGGCCACGCACCGAGCGTGAGGTCCCCTGGTCGGGCTCCGGCCGAGCGCGCCCAGCCCAACCCCGCGGCTCAGCGCCCGACGGCGAGCGCGCGCGCCACGACGGGCCGCCGATCCCGCCGGACGTCGACGCCAGGCAACTGGCGCCCGAAATCCGGCGCGAACTGAGCACCTTGGACCGTGCCACCGCCGACACGGTGGCTCGGCACCTGGTCGCCGCGGGGCAATTGCTCGACGACGACCCGGAGGCCGCGCTGAGTCACGCCCGCGCGGCCCGGGCCCGGGCCAGCAGGATCGCCGCGATTCGCGAGGCCGTCGGAATCGCCGCCTACCGCTGCGGTGATTGGGGCCAGGCGCTGTCCGAATTGCGTGCCGCCCGCAGGATGGGCAGCAAGTCCGCGTTGCTTGCACTGCTCGCCGATTGCGAACGGGGTCTTGGTCGGCCCGAGCGCGCGATCGAACTGGCGCGTGGACCCGAAGCGGCCCAGCTCAGCGGCGAGGACGCCGACGAATTGCGCATCGTGGCTGCCGGTGCGCGCGCGGATCTAGGGCAGCTGGAGCAGGCGCTGGCGGTGTTGTCCACACCCCAGCTCGATCCGAGCCGCACCGGTTCGACCGCTGCGCGGTTGTTCTACGCCTACGCCGACACGCTGCTGGCGCTGGGCCGCGACGACGAGGCGCTGCAATGGTTCCTGCGCTCCGCGGCCGCGGACATCGACGGCGTCACCGACGCCGAAGATCGGGTAGACGAGCTGGGCTCAAGAGAGCAAAAGTGAAAAGCCTTGCGCAGGAATATGATTGCCTGCTGATAGACCTGGATGGGACGGTGTTTCGCGGCCGTCAGCCCACCGAGGGCGCGGTGGAATCGCTCGACGAGGTAAATAGCCGCAAACTGTTTGTCACCAACAACGCCTCCCGCAGCGCCGACGAGGTGGCGGCGCACCTGCGTGAAATCGGCTTCACCGCCGCCGCTGCAGATGTCGTCACGAGTGCCCAGAGCGCGGCGCACCTGCTGGCCGCTCAGTTATCGCCGGATTCACGTGTGTTGATCGTCGGCACCGAGGCGTTGGCCAACGAGATCGCCGCGGTCGGACTGCGTCCGGTGCGCCGGTTTGACGACGACCCGGTCGCCGTCGTGCAGGGCCTGTCGACGACCATCGGCTGGCCCGATCTCGCCGAGGCCGCGCTGGCCATCCGGGCCGGCGCCCTCTGGGTGGCGGCCAACGTCGACCCCACCTTGCCCACCGAGCGTGGGCTGGTGCCCGGCAACGGATCCCTGGTGGCCGCCTTGCGAACGGCCACCGGCGCCGAACCCAAGGTAGCGGGCAAGCCGTCGCCAAGCCTGATGACGGATGCGGTGGCCCGCGGCGATTTCCGCGCGCCGCTGGTGATCGGCGACAGGCTGGACACCGACATCGAGGGCGCCAACGCCGCCGGGCTGCCCAGCCTGATGGTGCTCACCGGGGTCAACACCGCGCGGGACGCGGTCTACGCTCAACCCGCCCGTCGGCCCACCTACATCGGCCACGACCTGCGCTCGCTGCACCAGGACGGCAAGCTGCTCGTGGTGGGGCCGCAGGCCGGCTGGCACGTCGACATCGGTGACAAGGCGGTGATGGTCAGCGGTAACGGCGACGATGACGGGGACGGGCTGTCGATCGTGCGCGCGGTCGCCAGCGCGGTATGGGGCGCGCACTACCCCGACTTTGCAGGGCGGCCATTGCCCATCGAGGCCGCCGACGACCGGGCCCGCGACGCCCTGCAGCGCTGGTCTCTGGTGCACACCGACTAGCGGTGACTAGCGTAGAAACGCAATGAATATCGATCCTGATCAGATTCGCGCTGATATCGACGCCCTGCTTGCGCAGCTGCCCGACCCCGCTCACGCGGAAGGCGGGCCGTCTCTCGCCGAGCTCGAAGAGATAGCACGCCGTCTTTCCGAGGCGCACGACGTGCTGTTACGGGCCCTGGAATCGGCGGAGAAGGGCTGAGTGCGCGCATGTCTCGACGTGCCCGCATTGACGCCGAGTTAGTGCGGCGCGGCCTGGCCCGATCCCGTCAACAGGCCGTGGAGTTGATCGGCGCCGGCAAGGTGCGCATCGACGGCCTGCCGGCGGTCAAGCCGGGCACCGCCGTCGCCCTCACCGCGGCGCTGACCGTGGCCGATGACGGCGAACGCACCTGGGTGTCGCGGGGAGCGCACAAACTCATCGGTGCGCTGGACGCCTTCGGGATTCCCGTCGCGGGTCGGCGCTGCCTTGACGCGGGCGCGTCGACAGGGGGATTCACCGAAGTTCTGCTGGATCGCGAGGCGGCCGAGGTGATTGCCGCGGATGTGGGGTACGGCCAGCTGGCCTGGTCATTGCGCTGTGATCCGCGGGTGGTCGTCGTCGAGCGGACCAACGCTCGTGACCTGTCACCCGAGGCGATCGGCGGACAGGTCGACCTGGTGGTGGCCGACCTGTCGTTCATCTCGCTGGCCACCGTGTTGCCCGCGCTGAGTGGATGCGCTGCGCCGGACGCGGATATCGTTCCCATGGTGAAGCCGCAGTTTGAGGTGGGGAAGGGCCAGGTCGGTCCCGGCGGGGTGGTTCACGACCCCGTGTTGCGTGCAGATGCAGTGCTGGCCGTCGCGCGGCGTGCCGAGGAGCTGGGGTGGCACACCGTCGATGTCACGGCCAGCCCGCTGCCGGGCCCGTCGGGCAATGTCGAATACTTTCTGTGGCTGCGCGCCCAGACAGGTCGGCCGCTGGCCGGTGACGGATTGGTGGATGCGGTAGAGCGTGCCATTACGGAGGGTCCGCAGTGACCGCGGAACGCACCGTCCTGCTGGTGGTCCACACCGGGCGGGACGAAGCGACCGAGACGGCGCGGCGCGTGGAGAAAGTGTTGGGCGACAAGGGCATTGCGCTTCGCGCGCTATCCGCCGAGGCGGTCGACCGGGGGTCGCTGCACCTGGCGCCCGACGATATGCGCGCAATGGGCGTCGAGATCGAGGTGGTCGACGCTGACGCACACGCTGCCGAGGGCTGCGAACTGGTGCTGGTTCTTGGTGGCGATGGCACCTTCTTGCGGGCGGCTGAACTGGCCCGCAACGCCGGCATTCCGGTGCTGGGTGTCAACCTGGGCCGGATCGGCTTTTTGGCCGAGGCCGAGGCGGATGCTATCGACCTGGTGCTGGAGCACGTCATCGCGCGCGACTACCGGGTGGAGGAGCGCCTGACGCTGGATATCGTTGTGCGCCAGGGGGGCCGCGTCATCGAGCAGGGATGGGCGCTCAACGAAGCCAGCCTGGAAAAGGGTCCGCGGCTGGGCGTGTTGGGAGTGGTCGTCGAAATCGACGGCCGTCCGGTGTCGACGTTCGGCTGCGACGGGGTGTTGGTGTCCACGCCGACCGGATCCACCGCCTACGCGTTCTCCGCGGGCGGCCCGGTGTTGTGGCCCGACCTCGAAGCGATCCTGGTGGTACCCAACAACGCTCACGCGCTGTTCGGCCGGCCGATGGTGACCAGTCCGGACGCCATGATCGCGATCGAGACCGAGGCGAGCGGAAACGACGCACTGGTGTTCTGTGATGGCCGGCGCGACATGCTGGTGCCGGCCGGCGGACGGCTCGAGGTGACCCGCTGCGGCACACCGGTTAAATGGGCACGCCTGGACAGCGCGCCGTTCACCGACCGGCTGGTGCGCAAATTCCGGTTGCCGGTGACCGGTTGGCGCGGGAAGTAACGGCGCTGGCACGGTGCGGACTGAATGCTGAATGAAATTCGGATCGAGTCGCTGGGCGCCATCAGCGTTGCGACCGCCGAGTTCGACCGCGGCCTGACCGTGCTGACCGGCGAGACCGGCACCGGCAAGACCATGGTGGTGACCGGGCTGCACCTGCTCGGCGGCGCCCGCGCCGACGCCACCCGCGTCCGGTCCGGGGCTGATCGTGCGGTGGTCGAAGGTCGGTTCACGACAACCGATCTCGACGACACGGTGGCCGCGCGGCTGGACGGGATGCTCGACGCGTCAGGGGCAGAGCGCGACGAGGACGGCAGCGTGATCGCGCTGCGCTCGGTCAGCCGCGACGGACCTTCGCGCGCCTATCTGGGTGGTCGCAGTGTGCCCGCCAAGTCGCTGAGCGGTTTCACCACCGAGCTGCTGACCCTGCATGGGCAGAACGACCAACTGCGGTTGATGCGGCCCGAGGAGCAACGCGGCGCGCTGGACCGGTTTGCGGCCGCGGGCCCGGCGTGCGAGCGCTACCGCAAATTGCGTGACGCGTCGATGTCGGCGCGGCGCGACCTCGTCGACCGCCGCAACCGCGCTCGGGAACTCGCTCAAGAGGCGGATCGGCTGCAATTCGCGCTCAACGAGATCGACACCGTCGAACCGCAAGCCGGGGAAGACGATGTGCTGGTCGCCGATATCGTGCGGCTCTCCGAGTTGGACACCTTGAGGGAGGCCGCCGCCACAGCGCGCGCGGCGCTGTCCGGGATGATCGACGATGCGGACGGGCCCGGCCTCAGCGCGATCGACAGCCTGGGGCGGGCAAGGGCCGCACTGGAATCGACCGATGACGCGACGCTGCAGGCACTGGCCGAGCAAATCGGCGAGGCGCTGACGGTGGTCGTCGACGTGGGGCGCGAGCTGGGCGACTACCTGGAAGAGCTCCCGGTTGACGCCAGCGCGCTGGAGTCCAAGCTGGCCCGTCAAGCCCAGCTGCGCACGTTGACCCGCAAGTATGCCGCGGACATCGACGGAGTGCTGCGATGGGCGGCCGAGTCGCGCGAACGATTGGCGCAACTGGACGTCTCGGAAGAAGGATTAGCCGCGCTGCAACGCCGTGTCGACCAGCTCGCACACGAATTAGCGCAGGCAGCAATCGATCTCAGTAAGGTTCGGCACAAAGCGGCCAAACGGCTGGCGAAAGAGGTGACGGCGGAGCTGTCGGCCCTGGCGATGGCCGATGCCGAATTCACCATCGCCGTCACCACCGATCTCATGACCGGTCAAGATGATCCCGCGGCACTCGCAGTGCCCTCAGTGCCCTCCGGCACAATGGCGCGGGCCGGCGTGGATGGTATCGACCAGGTCGAGTTCGGCTTCGCAGCGCACCGCGGTATGACGGTGCTGCCGCTGGCCAAGAGCGCCTCCGGTGGCGAGCTGTCCCGGGTGATGCTGGCCTTGGAGGTCGTGCTGGCGACGACCCGAAAACAAGCGGCAGGCACCACGATGGTGTTCGACGAGGTCGACGCCGGCGTCGGCGGCTGGGCGGCGGTGCAGATCGGCCGCCGGCTGGCGCGGCTGGCTCGCACCCATCAGGTCATCGTGGTCACGCATTTGCCGCAGGTCGCGGCCTATGCCGACGTGCATCTGGTGGTACACAGCACCGGACGCGACGGTGCCAGTGGGGTGCGGCGCCTGACCGGTGACGAGCGGGTGGCCGAGCTGGCCCGGATGCTGGCGGGGCTGGGCGAGTCCGACAGTGGCCGCGCGCATGCCCGTGAACTGCTGGACGCCGCGCAGAAGGATGAGATCTAACCGTCGGTAACATTTTATATATCTGTGACAGATGTGACACTAGATAACTTCTGAGGCTGATGTTACGGCGCGCCTCCTCGCCCCCGCCCTGCTTCACGGACAGAATCCCCCCATGAAGATGTCAGGGCTGCTATCCCGTACTGCCTCCCGGCCGGGCCTCACCGGCACCGCCCGGGTCGACCGGAATATCGACCGATTGTTGCGCAGGGTCTGCCCCGGCGACATCGTGGTCCTCGACATCTTGGATCTGGACCGCATCACCGCCGATGCGCTGGTGGAAGCCGACATCGCCGCCGTTGTCAACGCATCGCCGTCCGTCTCGGGCCGCTATCCGAATCTCGGTCCGGAGGTATTGGTCAACAACGGGGTCACCCTGATTGACGAGACCGGACCCGACGTCTTCAAGAAGGTCAAGGACGGCGCCAAGATTCGCCTGCACGAAGGCGGGGTGTACTCGGGCGACCGTCGGCTGGTTCGGGGTACCGAGCGCACCGACCACGACATCGCCGACCTGATGCGCGAGGCCAAGAGCGGCCTGGCCGCTCATCTGGAGGCGTTCGCCGGCAACACAATTGAGTTCATCCGAAGTGAAAGCCCACTGCTGATCGACGGCATCGGCATCCCCGATATCGATCTCGACCTGCGCCGCCGGCATGTGCTGCTCGTCGCCGACGAGCCCAGCGCCGCCGACGATCTGAAATCCCTCAAGCCGTTCATCAAGGAGTACCAACCGGTGCTGGTCGGTGTCGGCGGCGGAGCGGATCTGTTGCGCAAGGCGGGTTATCGGCCGCAACTGATCGTCGGCGACCCCGACCAGATCAGCACCGACGCCCTCAAGTGCGGCGCCCACGTCGTGCTGCCCGCCGACGCCGATGGCCACGCGCCGGGCCTGGAAAGAATTCAGGACCTCGGTGTCGGGGCGATGACGTTTCCGGCCGCGGGCTCGGCGATGGATCTGGCACTGCTGCTGGCCGATCATCACGGCGCGGCGCTGCTCGTCACGGCCGGCCACACCGCCAACATCGAGACGTTCTTCGATCGGACGCGTACGCAGAGCAATCCCTCGACCTTCCTCACCAGGTTGCGGGTGGGCGAGAAGCTGGTGGACGGCAAGGCGGTCGCCACTCTGTACCGCAACCACATCTCGGCCGGCGCCATCGCACTGCTGGCGCTGACCATGCTGATCGCCGTCATCATCGCGTTGTGGGTGTCGCGCACCGACGGCGTGGTGCTGCACTGGGTCGTCGAGTACTGGAACCGCTTCTCCCTGTGGGTGCAGCACCTGGTCAGCTAGGACGGTGCGTTCATGATCTCGTTACGCCAACACACGATCTCGCTGGCCGCGGTCTTCCTGGCGCTGGCCATCGGAGTTGTCCTGGGTTCCGGCTTTCTGTCGGACACCCTGCTGTCCAGCCTGCGTGACGAGAAACGCGACCTATACACACAGATCAGCGGGCTCAACGACCAGAAGAACGTGCTGAACGAGAAGCTCAGTGCGGCAAACAACTTCGATAACCAGCTGGTGGGTCGGATCGTGCACGATGCGCTGGCGGGCAAGACGGTGGTCGTGTTCCGCACCCCGGATGCCAAAGATGACGATGTCGCCTCGGTGTCGAAAATCGTGGGTCAGGCCGGCGGTGTGGTGACCGGAACAGTGTCGCTGACGCAGGAGTTCGTCGACGCCAACTCCGCGGAGAAGCTGCGCACGGTGGTGAACTCGTCGATCCTGCCCGCGGGCACGCAGTTGAGCACCAAGCTCGTCGACCAAGGTTCACAGGCCGGCGACCTGCTCGGTATCGCGTTGCTGATCAATACCAACCCGGCCACCCCGGCCGTCCCAGAAGTCGACGCCGCGCAGCGGGATACCGTGCTCGCGGCACTGCGCGACACCGGCTTCATCACCTACCAACCCACTGACAATATGGGTGCGGCGAACGCCGCCGTGGTCATCACCGGCGGCTCGCTACCCCAAGACGCCGGCAACCAGGGGGTCAGCGTGGCCCGGTTCTCCGCCGCGCTGGCCCCGCACGGCTCTGGCACCCTGCTCGCCGGCCGGGACGGGTCGGCGACGGGAGGCGCCGCCGTCGCGGTGACCCGCGCCGACGCCGGCATGGCGGCCGCGATCAGCACCGTCGACGACATCGAGGCCGCGCCCGGACGGATTACCGCGATCCTTGGCCTGCACGATCTGATCAACGGCGGCCATGTCGGGCAGTACGGCACCGGACACGGCGCCACGTCGATCACGGTGCCTCAGTAGGGCGTGTTCCTCACGCCACGGCGCCCTGGATGTTAGGGTGGATTTCCGTGGGTCGGCAGGCCCAACTGGTAAAGGCTAGCCCTGCCCGTCTTCACGGAGGTCGCTCAGTGCGTAAGCACCCGCAAACCGCAACCAAGCACCTCTTCGTCAGCGGTGGTGTCGCTTCCTCTCTCGGCAAGGGACTGACCGCCAGCAGCCTGGGGCAGTTACTGACCGCCCGCGGGTTGCACGTGACGATGCAAAAGCTTGATCCGTACCTCAACGTCGACCCGGGCACCATGAACCCCTTCCAGCACGGTGAGGTCTTCGTCACCGAGGACGGCGCCGAGACCGACCTGGACGTCGGTCACTACGAACGGTTCCTGGATCGCGATCTGTCCGGCTCGGCGAATGTCACCACCGGGCAAGTGTATTCGGCGGTCATTGCCAAGGAGCGACGCGGTGAATACCTGGGCGACACCGTCCAGGTGATCCCGCACATCACCGACGAGATCAAGCGCCGCATCCGGGCGATGGCCCAGCCCGACGCCGCCGGCAACCGCCCCGACGTCGTCATCACCGAAATCGGCGGCACTGTGGGCGATATCGAGTCGCAGCCTTTTCTGGAGGCGGCCCGGCAGGTCCGCCACGACCTCGGCCGAGAGAACGTCTTCTTTCTGCACGTGTCGCTGGTGCCATACCTGGCCCCGTCAGGCGAACTCAAGACCAAGCCGACCCAGCACTCGGTGGCCGCGCTGCGCAGCATCGGCATCACTCCGGACGCACTGATCCTGCGCAGCGACCGAGATGTTCCCGAAGCGCTGAAAGACAAGATCGCGCTGAGTTGCGACGTCGACATCGACGGCGTCATCTCCACCCCGGACGCGCCGTCGATCTACGACATCCCCAAGGTGTTGCACCGCGAGGAACTCGATGCTTATGTAGTGCGGCGGCTCAACCTGCCGTTCCGCGACGTCGACTGGACCGAATGGGACGACTTGCTGCGCCGGGTGCATGAACCGCACGAGACGGTGCGAATCGCCCTGGTAGGAAAGTATGTTGAGCTTTCCGATGCCTACCTGTCGGTCATCGAGGCGCTGCGCGCCGGCGGGTTCAAGCACAACGCGAAAGTCGAAATGTGTTGGGTGGCATCCGACGACTGCGAGAGCGCGGCTGGCGCCGCTGCCGCGCTGGGCGACGTGGACGGGGTATTGATCCCGGGCGGGTTCGGCATTCGCGGCATCGAGGGCAAGATCGGGGCAATCCGGCATGCCCGGGCGCGTGGGCTGCCGGTGCTGGGGTTGTGCCTGGGCCTGCAGTGCATAGTGATCGAGGCCGCCCGCTCGGTAGGTCTAACCGAGGCCAATTCGGCTGAATTCCAACCCTCCACACCGGATCCCGTGATCTCCACGATGGCCGATCAGGAGCAGATCGTGGCCGGCGAAGCGGATCTGGGCGGAACCATGCGGCTCGGGGCCTACCCCGCGGTCCTGGAGCCGGATTCCATTGTGGCCAAAGCGTATGGGACGACGCAGGTGTCCGAGCGACACCGGCACCGCTATGAGGTCAACAACGCCTACCGCGGCAAGCTCGCCGAAAGCGGCCTGCGGATCTCCGGGACCTCGCCCGACGGCCATCTGGTGGAATTCGTCGAATACCCGCCGGACGTCCACCCGTTCGTCGTCGGTACCCAGGCCCACCCCGAACTGAAGAGCCGGCCTACCCGGCCGCACCCGCTGTTCGCCGCATTCGTCGGGGCGGCGCTCGACTACAAAGCGGGCGAGCTGCTGCCGGTGGAAATCCCCGAGCAGTCACCCAACGGCAACCAGCTTCGAGACAGCGTCGGGCGGTCGCTACCTGAGCCCGCGGCCCGTGGCTGAGCACGTCTTCGAGACGACGTCGTCCGAAACGCTGCACACCGGAAAGATTTTCGCGCTACGCCGCGACCGGGTGCGGATGCCGGGGGGCAAAGACGTCACCAGGGAAGTCGTCGAGCACTTCGGCGCTGTGGCCGTGGTGGCGATGGACGACGACGGCAACATCGCGATGGTCTATCAGTACCGCCACGCGTTCGGTCGTCGGTTATGGGAGCTGCCCGCTGGGCTGCTCGACGTCCACGGCGAGCCAGCGCATCTCACCGCGGCCAGGGAGCTGAAGGAGGAGGCCGGCCTGCAAGCCAGCGCCTGGCGAGTGCTTGTCGATCTCGATTCCACGCCGGGCTTCAGCGACGAATCGGTGCGGGTCTATCTGGCCACCGGATTGAGCGAAGTGGGCCGGCCCGAGGCGCACGACGAAGAAGCCGACATGACGTTGCAGTGGTATGCCCTGGCGGAAGCCGCCCGTAAGGTGCTCAACGGCGAAATCGTCAATGCCATTGCCGTCGCCGGCATTTTGGCCGCACATGCGGTCGCGACCGGGTTCGTGGAGCCGCGCCCGCTGGACAGCCCGTGGATCGACAAGCCGACGGCGTTCGCGGCGCGAAAGGCCGCGCAGTGACAGCTGCCCTGGAGTCTCAGCTGCAGGGCTACCTCGACCACCTGACGATCGAGCGCGGCGTGGCGGCAAACACGCTGAGCTCGTATCGCCGCGACCTGCGTCGCTACTCCAAGCACCTGTCGGACCGTGGAATTCACGATCTGGCCAAGGTCGGTGAGGACGACGTCAGCGAGTTCCTGGTGGCGCTGCGGCGCGGGGATCCCGACTCCGGGCGGGTGGCGCTGTCCGCGGTGTCGGCGGCGCGGGCGCTGATCGCGGTGCGCGGCTTGCATCGCTTCGCCGCCGCCGAGGGCCTGGCCGAACTGGACGTCGCGCGAGCCGTCCGGCCGCCGACGCCGGGCCGTCGGCTACCCAAGAGCCTGACGATCGACGAGGTGCTGGCGCTGCTGGAGGGCGCGGGCGGCGACAGTCCGGCCGACGGCCCGCTGACGTTGCGCAACCGGGCGCTGCTGGAACTGCTGTACTCCACCGGATCCCGGATCTCCGAAGCCGTCGGCCTCGACGTCGACGACATCGACACCCAGGCCCGGTCGGCGCTGCTGCATGGCAAGGGCGGCAAGCAGCGCCTGGTACCGGTGGGACGGCCCGCGGTGCAAGCGCTGGACGCCTACCTGGTGCGCGGACGCCCCGAGCTGGCTCGCCGTGGCCGGGGAACGCCGGCCATCTTTCTCAATGCGCGCGGCGGCCGGTTGTCTCGGCAAAGCGCATGGCAAGTTCTGCAGGACGCCGCCGAGCGCGCCGGCATCACCTCGGGTGTGTCCCCGCACATGCTGCGGCACTCCTTTGCCACACACCTGCTCGAGGGCGGCGCCGACGTTCGTGTCGTGCAGGAGTTGCTCGGGCATGCCTCGGTGACGACCACGCAGATCTACACGCTGGTTACCGTGCACGCGCTGCACGAAGTGTGGGCCGGGGCGCACCCGCGCGCGCAGTAGTTAGGGCTCAGCCGCGGTAGTCGGACTCCAGCACCAGGTCGTGCACCAGTGACTGGTACTCGAGGTGCGCCTTGTGCTCAACGGTGTTCCACAGCTTGCCCTGCTGCTGGCGCATGTACTCGCGGTACTTTGGCGCGCCCGGCACCCTGACGTTGTCGGCGACGACGATCGAGCCAGGATGCAGCCAGCCCCGGTCGAGGATGCTCTTCAGGTCGTCCAGGTAGGCGTGCTTGTCGTGGTCCAGAAACACGAAATCGAGCGCGCCAGCTGTGAATCCGTGCTCGTTGGCCAGCGCGTCCAGGGTGCGCCCGCCGTCGCCGATGGTGCCGACGACACACGTCACGCGGTCGGCGACGCCGGCATGTGCCCAGATCTGGCGGGCGTTGACGGCGTTGGCTTCGGCGAGTTCGACGGAGTACACCTTGGCCTTCGGAGCGGCCCGGGCGATCCGCAGCGAGCCGTAGCCGCAGTAGGTGCCCAGCTCTAATGCCGGTGCCGGATCGGCGCGCCGCACCGCGGAATCGAGGAGTTGGCCCTTCTCGTCGCCGACGTTGATCAGGATCGACTTTTCGTAGGCGAACTTGTCGATCGTGGCGATGACGTCGTCGATGTCGCCGGCCTTCGCGTTCTGCAGGACGTAATCGACCGCGGCCGCTTCGCGTCCGTCACCGACCTGGCCCGTGGTGGTGAAGTTGCCGTTCGCGACGGCCATCCGCCAGACGGACCACCGCAGTATGGGCAGTCGTCTTTTGAGATCCATAGGAACCACGATAGTGCTCAAAGGGGCACTCCAATGGTGCTGGTGTGACTGGTGTTAACTCTCCGGACTGCCGGGTGCCCCGCTGGCGATAATCGCGCATATTGGCTGGTTATCTTGCCTGCGGGTCGCCCGGTTCAGGCGCGCAAAACCGTTACACTTTCCTGCGATGTTCACCTCCCGAACACTCGGCCGGCAATGACCGACCACCCCGAGAGCGACGTTCAGGTCGGCCTGACCGGACGGCCGCCGCGGGCGATCCCGGAGCCGCAGCCGCGCAGCTCGCACGGCCCGGCCAAGGTCGTCGCGATGTGCAATCAGAAGGGCGGGGTCGGCAAAACTACGTCGACGATCAACCTGGGCGCCGCGCTCGCCGAGTACGGCCGGCGGGTGCTGCTGGTGGACATGGACCCTCAGGGCGCCTTGTCCGCGGGCCTTGGCGTGCCGCACTACGAGCTGGAGCAGACGATTCACAACCTGCTCGTGGAGCCGCGGGTGTCGATCGACGACGTGCTGCTGCATTCCCGGGTCCCGCACATGGATCTGGTACCCAGCAATATCGACCTGTCGGCAGCCGAGATCCAGCTGGTCAACGAGGTGGGGCGGGAGCAGACGTTGGCGCGCGCCCTGCACCCGGTGCTGGACCGTTACGACTATGTGTTGATCGACTGCCAGCCGTCGCTGGGCCTGCTCACCGTTAACGGGTTGGCCTGCGCCGACGGCGTGGTCATTCCGACCGAGTGCGAATTCTTCTCGTTGCGAGGGCTGGCGCTGCTCACCGATACGGTGGACAAGGTGCGCGACCGGCTCAATCCCAAGCTGGAAATCAGTGGCATCCTGCTCACCCGTTACGACCCCCGCACCGTCAACTCGCGCGAGGTGATGGCCCGCGTCGTGGAGCGGTTCGGCGACCTGGTGTTCGACACCGTGATCACTCGTACGGTCCGTTTCCCGGAGACCACTGTCGCGGGCGAACCCATCACCACCTGGGCGCCGAAATCGACGGGCGCCATCGCCTACCGCGCCCTGGCCCGCGAGTTCATTGACCGATTCGGCGCGTGAACGGGACCGCGAACGGCGAGGCAGCACCCCGAAACGGCCACCCGGATGGTTTTCGAGTCCGGCTGACCAACTTCGAGGGGCCGTTTGATCTGCTGCTGCAGCTGATCTTCGCCCATCGTCTCGACGTCACCGAGGTGGCGCTGCACCAGGTCACCGATGACTTCATTGCCTACACCCGCCAGATCGGTTCCCAGCTGGACCTCGAGGAGACCACAGCGTTCCTGGTGGTCGCTGCGACCTTGCTCGATCTCAAGGCTGCCCGGCTGCTGCCCGCCGGACAGGTCCACGACGAAGAGGACTTAGCGCTGCTTGAGGTGCGCGACCTGCTGTTCGCCCGGCTGCTGCAATACCGCGCGTTCAAGCACGTTGCGCAGATCTTCGCGGAGCTGGAGGCCACCGCGCTGCGCAGCTATCCGCGCGCAGTGTCGCTGGAAGACCGTTTCACCAGCCTGCTTCCCGAAGTGATGCTCGGCGTCGATGCCCAGCGATTCGCGCAGATCGCCGCGATCGCGTTTACCCCGCGGCCGGTGCCGACGGTTGCCATCGAGCATCTTCACGAGCTGAAGATCTCGGTGCCCGAGCAGGCCAAACGACTGCTGGCGATGCTCGAAGCCCGGGGCAGCGGACAGTGGGCCTCGTTTTCGGAGCTGGTCGCCGACTGTCAGGCACCGATCGAGGTGGTCGGTCGCTTCCTGGCGCTGCTCGAACTGTATCGGTCCCGGGCGGTAGCATTCGAGCAGTCAGAGCCGCTTGGCGTGCTCCAAGTTTCGTGGACCGGGGAACGGCCGACCAGTGAAGCGCTTGTAGAAGTGCGAGACGAATGATGACTGACGACTTGCCCGATCTCGATCTGGACTCTGGTATCCCGGATATCGCCGAGGCGGCGCCGCTTGATCCCGAGGAACTGGGCTCGGTGCTGGAGGCGCTGCTGTTGGTGGTGGACACCCCGGTGACGGTCGAGGCGCTGGCCGCGTCCACCGACCAACCCGTCTACCGGGTCGCGGCGAAGCTGCAGCTGATCGCCGACGAACTCACCGAACGCGACAGCGGCATCGACCTGCGAAAAACCAGCGAGGGGTGGCGGATGTACACCCGAGCCCGGTTTGCTCCCTACGTCGAGAAGCTGCTGCTGGACGGCGCGCGAACCAAGCTCACCCGGGCCGCGCTCGAGACGCTGGCGGTGGTCGCCTACCGTCAGCCCGTGACGCGTGCGCGAGTGAGCGCGGTTCGCGGAGTCAACGTGGACGCCGTCATGCGCACGCTGTTGGCCCGCGGCTTGATCACCGAGGCCGGCAGCGACGCGGACACCGGCGCGGTGACATTTGCCACCACGGAGTTGTTTTTGGAGCGTTTGGGGTTGACGTCGGTGGCCGAGCTTCCTGACATCGCACCGTTGCTGCCCGACGTCGACATGATTGAAGACCTGAGCGAATCCCTGGACAGTGAGCCACGTTTCATCAAACTCAACGGCGGCCAGGCGCCCGAGCAACCGTTGTCGTTCGACGTGGACCAAGATTGATGGTCGAGGGAGTCCGCCTGCAAAAAGTGTTGTCCCAGGCCGGGATTGCGTCGCGCCGGGCTGCCGAGAAGTTGATCATCGACGGCCGGGTCGAGGTGGACGGGCAGGTGGTGACCGAGTTGGGCACCCGAGTCGATCCGGAGGTTTCGGTGATCCGCGTCGATGGGGCCAGGGTCGTCGTCGACGACTCGCTGGTGTACCTGGCGCTGAACAAGCCACGCGGAGTGCACTCGACCATGTCCGACGATCGCGGCCGGCCGTGTGTCGGCGACTTGATCGAGCGCCGGGTGCGCGGCAACAAGAAGCTGTTTCACGTCGGGCGGCTGGACGCCGATACCGAAGGGCTGATCCTTTTGACCAACGACGGAGAGCTTGCGCACCGGTTGATGCATCCCTCCCACGAGGTGCCCAAGACATATCTGGCGACAGTGACCGGGTCGGTGCCGCGCGGGCTTGGGAAGAGGTTGCGCGCGGGGATCGAGTTGGACGACGGCCCTGCACGCGTCGATGATTTTGCGGTGGTGGATGCGGTTCCGGGTAAGACGTTGGTGCGGTTGACCTTGCACGAAGGACGCAAGCGCATTGTGCGCCGGGTGCTGGCGGCCGCAGGGTTCCCGGTGGAGGAGCTGGTGCGCACCGATATCGGCGCGGTGTCGCTGGGCAAGCAGCGTCCGGGCAGCATCCGCGCATTGCGCCATGACGAGATCGGCCAGCTGTACAAAGCGGTGGGCCTGTGAGCGCTGATATCGTCGTCGCGATCGACGGCCCGGCGGGAACCGGAAAGTCCTCTGTGGCAAGGGCAGTGGCACGCGAGCTGGGGGCGCGTTTCCTGGATACCGGGGCGATGTACCGGATAGTGACGCTGGCGGTTCTGCGCGCCGGAGTCGACCCGACCGATGCCGCCGCTGTCGAGGCGGTTGCGTCGACGGTGCAGTTGTCGGTGGGTTATGACCCCGGCGAGAGCGACTGTTACCTTGCCGGAGAAGACGTTTCGACCGAGATCCGCGGTGACGACGTGACCCGGGCGGTCTCGGCGGTGTCGGCAATTCCCGCCGTACGGAGCCGGCTTGTCGATCTGCAGCGCCGCATGGCCAACGGCGGGGGCAACGTCGTCGTGGAGGGCCGCGACATCGGAACCGTGGTGTTGCCCGACGCGCCGGTGAAGATTTTCTTGACCGCATCGGCG
>Ga0210400_10002407_pt1 | contig 17394 bp, 10 predicted proteins | sample IncBWH26MmetaG_FD_155456 | JGI IMG/M metagenome (GOLD analysis project Ga0210400, IMG submission 155456) | Forest soil microbial communities from Barre Woods Harvard Forest LTER site, Petersham, Massachusetts, United States - Inc-BW-H-26-M | ecosystem: Environmental > Terrestrial > Soil >... | reverse complement strand
GCTCGAGCTTCCCAAACCAAAGAGCCTGCGGTTGATACAAGCGATGAAAACTTCGGGCCGATGAAAACCAGCTGAGTTCCGTTGCGCCGGAACCCGGTCTGAGCGCGTCTACTATACACACATCCGGTTCGGTCGGGCCGGAACAGGAGCCATCGATGCCAGCTCAACCTCTTCCCCACACCCTGGGGGAACTGCGCAGCAGCACTCAGTTTTCTGAAGCTTGCCTCAAGAGCCGCAGTGTGAAGGATGAACTGCGCGCCAACCTGATCACCCGCCTTCAGGCCCAGGAGACGCTCTTTCCCGGTATTGTCGGCTTTGAAGACACGGTCGTTCCGCAGATCGTGAATGCTGTTCTGTCGAAACAGAACTTCATTTTGCTGGGACTGCGCGGCCAGGCAAAAAGCCGCATCCTTCGCGCGCTCACAGCCCTGCTCGACGAGCAGATGCCGTACATCGTCGGATGTGAGATTCGCGACAATCCTTATAAGCCGATCTGCAAACGCTGCCGCGACCTGGTGGCCGCGAGCGGAGATTCGACGCCAATCGCATGGATGGGGCGCGACGAACGCTACGTGGAAAAGCTTGCCACACCTGACGTTACGGTCGCCGATCTGGTGGGCGATCTCGACCCCATCAAGGCGGCTCGTGGCGGCGAGGACCTTTCCAGTGAACTGACCATGCACTATGGGCTGCTTCCGCGCGCCAATCGCGGCATCTTCGCCATCAACGAGTTGCCGGACCTCGCCGGGAAAATCCAGGTCGCGCTGTTCAACATCATGCAGGAAGGCGACGTACAGATTAAGGGATACCCCGTCCGTCTGGCGCTTGACGTCGCTCTCGTGTTCAGCGCCAATCCAGAGGACTACACCGCCCGCGGCAAAATCGTTACTCCACTCAAAGATCGCATTGGCTCCGAGATTCGTACGCACTATCCTGAAACGCTCGAAGAAGGGATTGCCATCACTGCGCAGGAGGCGTGGTTTGAGCGCGGCGCCGCGCCGATCGAGATTCCTCCCTACGTCCGCGCCGTCGTGGAGCAGGTTGCTTTCTCTGCGCGCGACGACAAGAGAGTGGACAAGCGCAGCGGCGTCAGTCAACGCCTGCCCATCGCCACCATGGAACTTGTGGTCTCAAACGCAGAACGCCGCGCGCTGGTGAATGTCGAGGCGCTCGCCGTTCCCCGCATCAGCGACGTCTACGCCGCTCTCCCCGGCATTACCGGCAAGCTCGAACTGGAGTACGAAGGGGAGATGCGCGGCGCCGACACTGTGGTCCGCGAACTCATTCGGACGGCCGTTGGCAAAATCTACGACCGTTACTTCTCTGAAACCAACACCCAGCAGATCGAGCAATGGTTCAACCTTGGGGGCACCGTCAAGCTCGATGACAACCAGTCCAGTTCCGCAGCCCTTGCCGATCTCAAGAAAATACAGGGCCTTTTCGAGAAGCTTTCTCCGCTCCACGTAAAAGTCTCCGACGATCCGGCAAAAGCCGTTGCGGCAGCGGAGTTCTTTCTGGAAGGGCTGGTGGCTCATCGCAAATTGAGCCGCAGCGAAGAGCGTGGCTTTGCAGCGCCCGAAAAGGTGCAGCGTAAACAAGAACGCGATGTTGAAGTTGAATTCGACGACTGGCAGCGTGCTCGCCGGTCAGGCCGCAGCGGCGGATTGAACTAATGCTTTGCACGGCGGTGAACTAACGCTGCGCATTGACCATGAACTGTCATCCTGAGCGAAGCAGGCTTGGGGCCCTGAGAACAATTCATTGTTCTCGGGGTTAGCGAAGCGAAGGATCTGCTTTTGCTTTCATTCTCCGCGTAGATAGAAATCGCAGTCTTGAGGGCCACTCCATGAAGCGCGTTCGCTACACCAAATTCACCGGCGACCTGGCCTCCGAAATGGATATCGAGGACCTGCTCAAGGCCCTCTCGGATTACCTGCTCGACTCCGGCTTCCGCGATCCTTATCTGCGCTTTCAAGACATGGACCATACCCTCGATGATCTCCGCGAGGCTCTGCGGCAGCTTCTTGAATCCGGCGACATGTTTGACGACCGCATTCGCCAGCAGCTCGAACAAATGTCAGAGCAAGGCAAGCTCGACGACCTGATCAACAAGCTCATCCAACGCATGGAGCAGGAGAACTACATCTCCTACTCGCAAAACATGGACCCCACGCAGATGTCGCAAATGATGGGTCAGGTCGGCAACGTGCAGGGCGAAGTCCGTTTCGAAGTCACCGACAAAAGTCTCGATTTCCTGGGCTTCAAGACGCTTCGCGATCTGCTTGGTTCGCTGGGCAAATCAAATTTTGGACGTCACGACACGCGCCATTGGGCAACGGGCGTCGAAGCCCACGGGGCATCTCAGAGGTATGAATTCGGCGACACGCTGAACCTGGACACCACCACCACACTCAAATCAGCGATTTCGCGCGAAGGCATCGGGCTGCCGCTGAATCTTGAGTACGACGACCTGCACGTGCATCAGTGCGAATATCAAAGCTCTTGTGCCACAGTCGTGATGCTCGACTGTTCGCACTCCATGATTCTGTACGGCGAAGACCGCTTCACGCCCGCCAAAAAAGTCGCCATGGCGCTCTCGCATCTGATCCGCACGCAGTATCCGGGCGACTCGCTTTCCCTGGTACTGTTCCACGACTCCGCCGAAGAATTGCCGGTCTCGCAACTGGCGCGCGTGAAGGTGGGCCCGTTCTACACCAACACCCGCGAAGGTCTTCGCGTCGCGCAGCGCATCCTTGCCCGCCAGCGCAAAGACATGAAGCAGATCGTGATGATCACCGATGGCAAGCCCTCCGCGCTTACGCTGCCCGACGGCCGCATCTACAAGAACGCCTACGGTCTCGATCCGCTGGTGGTCAGCGAGACACTGGAAGAGGTCGCACGCTGCAAGCGCTCCAACATCATGATCAACACCTTCATGCTGGCGTCGGACCTCGGCCTCGTGCAGTTCGTGCACAAGGTTTCGGAGATGTGCCGCGGCAAGGCCTACTTCACCACACCCGACACACTCGGCGAATACCTGCTGATGGACTACATGAATCACAAGTCGAAGACGATTCACTGAAGAGCAGGGGTCAGGGATCAGTGGTCAGTGATCAGCTCTCAGCTATCGGAGCATGGAATTCATTTGTTGAAGGGCTTGACGATCTGGTCGTTAGAGCAAAGGCCGGAACTGCGATGGTTCATGCCATCCCACCCTTGAAGCAAAGTGCGCTTCAAGGATGGGGCACCCACCGTCTACTTGGTATTTAGAAACTTGCTACTTGGTATTTAGAAACTTGGATGGGGCGGCAGCTCCATCCAAAACTTGTTTACGAGAAAGCATCCAGGACGCGTAGTTGTCTTCCTCGTCTTGTTCTAATTCTCCGCTGGCTTCGCGTTCGGATTCGAGGCGAGCTTCTAGTTCTTCGATACGTCGTCGACGTTTCAGTCATGATAAACGCGCCTCGGGTCAGGATTTCAGATGGTCGCGTTTTCTGAGGCGGAATCATGCGTGGGCGTTGCCGAATTCGCCGGGCCGAGGGTGTTTGCGGCAGGACTGAAAAGTTGTGCCCGGACACAATACGAAAGAAAAAGCAGATCCTTCGCGCCGCTTGCCCCACTGCGTGGGGCCCAAGCATGCGGCGCTCAGGATGACACGGACTATTTTTGCCTTGCGAAGAGCGCGGTTTCTTATGGAGCGAGCTTGCCATCGAATGTCGGGCAACTGCTTACCTGTCCGCCCTCAAGTCCGCGCTTGAACCATTCGGTACGTTGCGCGCTTGATCCGTGGGTCCATGACTCGGGGCTTACGGCACGACCGCTCATCCGCTGCAGGTGATCGTCGCCTACCGCGGCCGCGGCCTTGAGCGCGCCCGCAACGTCGTCCTCATGCACAATGTTGCGCTGTTCGGTGCTGTGCCCCCAGACGCCGGCAAAGCAATCGGCCTGTAATTCCAAATCAACGGAAAGCGGATTTTGCTCGCCCTCGTCCTGCTGCGACAGCGTTCGCATGCGTTGCTCGATTCCGAGCAGTTTTTGCACGTGGTGGCCCAGCTCATGCGCAACAACGTAGGCCTGCGCGAAGTCACCGGTGTCTCCGCCGAACCGCTTCAGCTCCTGCCAGAACGAGAGATCGATGTACACCTTCTCGTCCTGCGGACAATAAAACGGACCCGTGGCCGCCTGCGCCGTCCCGCATCCGGAGTACGTTACATCCCGATACAGCACGAGCTTGGCGCGGCGATACTGACGGCCATGCGAGGCGAAGATCTGCTCCCACGTGTTCTGCGCGTCATCGAGCACAAAGCTGATCAGGTGTACATCGCGCTCCTCGGCTGGAGAACCTGTAACGGGATTGTTGGATGGTGCCGGCTGCAGATTTGCGTCGCCACCGCTGCCCGCAAAGAAGTTGCGGCCGGTAATGACGCTGATGATCAGCAGCAGGATGAAGCCGCCGATTCCCATACCCCCGCCAAACCCGAATCCGCCCCCGCTCGAACCGCGACGATCTTCAATGTCGGAGCTAACGCCCTGGTCCTGCCATTCCATGCCTTCGGTCCTCAGTACCTCAGATGCAGTTTGGCATACATCCCCGCCATGGGGAACCGAGACGATTCACCCTGAAGTTGTTATCCTTGCTGGCAGGAGATCTCTCACAGTGGTCAAGCGGCTGCGCGCGAAGTTTGCAGTTCTTGTGCTGGCCGGCTTTGCGGCCTTTGCTGCGACCGCCCATTCCGCGTGCATTGGACCCGCCGAATTGGTCGCGAAGCTCAAGACCCATCCCAGCAGCGACAATGCCGTCATTCTGGGCAGCTGGTACGCGAGCCACAAGCAGTTCGACTGCGCCGTCACAACGTTTCGCGCGGCCATGAAGACCGACCCGAAGTCAGCGCAGCTTCACTACCTCGTCGGCCTCGCATATGTCGACAGCAACCAGACCGCCGACGCGCTTCCTGAACTGGAAAAGGCCGTGCAACTCGATCCCGGGGTCATCAAACCGCACTTGATGCTGGCCTTTGTCCTCGATCAGACCGGCAAGCGACAAGAAGCCGAAGAACAGTGGAAGCGGGCGCTCGCCATCGATCCGCAATCCGCCACCGCCCTTGAAGGTCTCAGTCAGGACCTGCTCGATCGCAACGACTTCATCGACGTCGCTATCCTGCTGCGCGATGCTCCGCGCAATGAGAAGCTCTCGATCAATCTCGCCCGCGCACTGGGCAATCTGAACATGCTGGACGAGGCTCATGACGTCCTGACCGAGGCGCTGAATGCGCACCCCGCTTCCCTGCCTCTTTCCGGCGCCCTAATCGTGGTCCTGGTCAAGCAGGTTCGTTTTCAGGACGCGATCAACCTGGCCCAGCACATTGTTGACGCCAATCCCGGCAATCAGGAAGCCGAACTGCAGCTCTTCCGCATTCTCGTTCTCACCAACCACATCAATGCCGCGCGCCCTATCGGCCCCAGGCTTCTCGCAAAGCACCCGCATGACCCTGAGGTTCTTTACCTCAACGGGATTGTTCTTCGCGCGGTGGGCGATTATCCCGGCGCCAAATCGCTGCTGGAGCAATCCGTCGCCGCAGATCCAAATTCTCCCAACTCCCACTACGAACTCGGGATGGTGCTGGTCTTCCTCAAGGATTGGGCGCCGGCGCGGCAGGAGTTGGAGAAGTCCATTGCCATGGGCGCCAAAGAGCCGCAAGCCCACTATCAGTTAGCGCTCGCCCTGCGCGGACTTGGTGAAACCGAGCAAGCGCAGAAGGAACTCAAGACTTACCAGGATCAGAAAGCCAGCGATGAGTCCAAGCTTGAAGCGTCGATGAAAGCGTCGCAGGCCGACGACGACCTGAAAAGCGACAAGCTCCAGGACGCGATCGGTCACTACAAGGAAGCCGTCGCGGCCCAGCCCGATAATGCCAATTTCAAATACAAGCTGGCCCTGGCTCTTCACCAGGCCGGCGATGCGGACGGCGAGCGAGCACAGCTTGAGCAGGCCGTCCAGTTGAATCCTGACCTTGCCGGTGCGCAGAATGAGCTGGGCTACCTGCTTTCGCGCAGCGGAGATTCCAACGGCGCCATTCAGCACTTTCGATCAGCCGTGCATGCAGCTCCAGGATATGTCGATGCCTGGATCAATCTCTCCGCGGAATTCGCGATGGCCGGGCAATTTGCAGAGGCGCGCAACGCGATTGCGATGGCGTTACGACTGGAGCCAGAGAACGAGCGGGCGCAGAAGCTGAACGACCGCTTGTCCCACGATGCCTCCGCGCAACAAACCCACCCTTGATCAGGCCAAAATCGAATCTCGTGCGCGTTTGCCGGTTGCGCTGCGGCAATGTGAGAATGAAGAAGCTCAAAGGATGACAAAGTTTTTCCCCACTTCCGGCTGGAGCCGGCGGAAACTGTTGCAAGCTGCTCCTGCACTTTGCGCTTCGACACTTCTTCCCAGGGGCCTTCGGGCCGTACGCCTTCAGGCCTCACAGGCAGATCATTCCGTCGCGGCAGCCAAGCCGTTTTCCACGTTCACAGACATCGCCGCAAGCGCCGGCCTGACTGCGACGATGTACTACGGTGTTCCGGAATCCGTAACCTACATCATCGAAGAGATGGGTGGCGGCTGTGCCTTCTTTGACTTCGACAACGACGGCTGGATGGACATCTTTATCCTCGGCGGTCGAACCCTTGATGCGATTCCGCCGGATGCATCGAACCGGCTCTACAAAAACAATCGCGACGGCACGTTCAAAGATGTCACCAAAGAGGCGGGCCTGTGGGATGCGGGATGGGCCGTCGGCGTTTGCGTAGGCGACTACAACAACGATGGCTTTGAAGACCTGTTTCTTACTTACTACGGGCAGAACAAGCTCTATCGCAACAATGGCAACGGCACCTTTACCGATGTGACAGAGAAGGCGCATCTGACGCACGATGGCATTCGTTTTGGCGCGGGGTGCACCTTCATCGACTACAACCGTGATGGGCTCCTCGATCTGTTCGTGTCCAACTATGTCGATATCGACATGGCCAACGCTCTCAAGCCATCCCTCAACATTCCCAACTGCAATTACGAGGGCGTGCCCGTGGCATGCGGCCCGAAGGGACTCAAGGCGCCGCAGCACTATCTCTATAGGAATAATGGCGACGGCACATTCAGCGATGTTTCAAAGGAATCCGGCATCGCGGCAATTAAAGGCTCCTACGGGCTGACCGCAGTTTCATTCGACATTGATGAGGATGGATGGCCGGACCTGTTTGTGGCTTGCGACACGACGCAGAGTCTTCTGTTGCTGAACAACCACGACGGAACGTTCCGCGAAGAGGGACTGATGCGCGGTGTTGCAATCAGCCCGGATGGCCAGGAGATGGCCGGCATGGGTGTCGGGGTGGGCGATTACGACCTCGACGGACACCTCGACATGGTCAAGACGCATTTCCAACTTCAGCCATCCGGCATCTATAGAAACGACGGCAAGGGGAACTTTGACGATGTAGCCCAACAGGCGGGATTGGCCGGAGAGCGCACCTACGTAAGCTGGGGCACATGCATTTTCGATCTCGATAATGACGGCTATCCCGACATTTTCTGGGTGACGGGAAACGTTTACGCGGAAGTGGAGAAAATCAACCCAAAATTCCCCTATAAAGGGCCCCGCGTATTGTTCCGGAATCGGGGCAACGGCACGTTTGTCCGGATGGGCGACGAAGCAGGCCCTGCGATTAATGCGCTCCATGTGAGCCGAGGCTGCGCTTTTGGCGACTTCGATAACGACGGCGACCTCGATATCGTGATCATGAATCAGCATGAAGCCCCGTCCCTGCTGCGCAATGACGCGCCCAAAGACAATCACTGGATCAAGGTCCGCCTGGAAGGCACGAAGAGTAATCGCAGCGCCATTGGCGCGCGTGTGCTGGTTCGCTACGGAGGCAAAACCCAGGCCCAGGCCGTGATGAGCCAGGCAAGCTACATGTCGGCAAATGACCCCCGCCTGCATTTCGGGCTCGGAAAAGAGACCAGTGTGGACATTGAAGTGGTTTGGCCGACCGGAGCCATCGAGAAATACCCCGCACAGGCCGCAAATCGCCTGATCACGATCCTCGAAGGCCACGGAATTGTGCCGGGAAGACCGTTCCGGACGGCCTGAAAATTCAGGTGATTCGAATCACATCCAAAATCCTGCCGATTCCGTATAAATGAGTGGGCTATTTTTGCTCCTTTTCGGATTGAATTTCGAGCCGACATCAAAAACCGCGTCCCGGTGACAATTAAATGACAATTGGCCAGAGCAGGGAGACCGGTAAATCTCGAGAAATCTGAGTGATATGGGAAACCGTTTTACTTGCGGGTTCGAGGCCCAAAAAGCGCTTGCCCATGGTGTATCGACTGTGATATCGATACTCGATTCACTTAGATGGGTTTCTTGCGATGGCTAACCTCGGCAGGTCGGGGTCGGTCGTGCGCGAGAACTTAAAAACAAGAACAACAAACGCTTCAGGAGGCTTGGTAAATGTTTACAAACCAGACAAAGGCATCGAAGAGTTCATCGATGTCGAAATGGTTTAGGCGAATACCATGGCTGGTTCTTCCAGTCATCCTTTTGTCCTATTCCATCGCACATGCACAACAGCTGACCGCGACGTTGAGTGGCATAGCCACCGACCAAACGGAAGCCCGCGTTCCCGGGGCGAAGGTTGTTGTCGTCAACGAAGCGACGGGCGACACTCGTGAAACCAAGGCCGATAACCAGGGATTCTTCTCGGTCACCGCGTTGATCCCCGGCACGTACAAGGTCACGATCAACGCAAAGAGCTTCGCCACATGGGAAGAGACCGGCATCCTGCTCAACCAGGGTGATACTCGTACCATCCCGAACATTCACCTCAAGATTGGTTCTGAAGCAACGGCCGTCACGGTCATCTCCGGTGCAGATGCTGAAATCCCCGTGGATTCGGCGGAAGTCAGCGCCACCTTGAACAACGAGCTGGTTGACTCCGCCACACTGACGGGACGCAACGCAGCCGAACTGATCAAGATGATGCCCGGCGTCACCTTCAACAATAGCGGCGGCGCAGGCTCCGGCTACAACGGAACCGTTACCGGCACCAACAACGGACCCGCCGGCAACTTCTCCGCCAACGGTGCACAGCCTTATGGCTCAACGGCGATCATCCTTGATGGCGCAAACCTGGTCGACCCGGGCAACGCCGGAACGCAGATTGCCAACATCAACCAGGACATGACAGACAGCGTCAAGTTCCTGTCAGCCTCGTACGGCGCTGAATATGCGAAAGGCCCGGCTATTCTGCAGGCCTTCTCGAAGAGCGGCGGTCAGAAGTTCCACGGCGAAGGCTACGTCTACGCCCGTAACTCCGCAATCGGCTATGCCAACGACTGGTTTAACAAGGCGTCTGGCAATCCGCTTCCTGTTCAGAGCTACTACTACTACGGTGGAAACATCGGCGGTCCGGTGTTCTTTCCGCATTTCAATCACAACCGCGACAAGCTGTTCTTCTGGGCTGGCTACGAATACATGAGCCAGCACCCGTATTGCAACAGCTGCTACGGTGGTGCACCAACCGAAATGAACGTCCCTACCGCGGCTCAGATGAGCGGCGACTTCAGCAACCCGGGCGTTTCCTCCAATGTGATGAACGTCTACCCAGGCGCCTATGCGTTGCCTTGCAACACGGACGACGGATGGCAGGGTTGCAACAAGGGTGCTGAATCACCATGGCAGGGAACCTACACGGGTCTGAACACCTATTTCGACCCGCAAGGTACGCTGCTATCCAAGTTGAACCCGGCTCCCAACCAGACACCCAACGCGACCAACGGCTGGAACAACTACGGTACGATTCCCAGCACACCGCAGAACCGCTGGGAAGTTACCGGCAAGGTCACGTACGCTTTCAACGACAACAACAAGCTGTGGGGCTCTTACGCGTATCAGACGGAAACCGACCAGCATCCACTGTCAGTATGGTGGGCGCCGGAGTGGACCATTCCTTATCCGTCCCCACCGGTCGCAAAGGAGACCGCTCACGTCTACCTGGCAAACTTCACTCACGTGTTTAGCGCCACCACGACGAACGAGTTCGTATTCTCCTATGCCGAATTCGTGAACAACGTCTCGCTCACCAATATCGCTGCAAGCAGCCGCAAAGCGCTTGGATTCCCGGCGATGAGTTTGTTCGGGTCTTCGAAGACCGACCAGATTCCGAACTCGACCGGTGGCTGGAGTTCGGGCCTGACCGAAATCAACGAGTTTGATTTCAACAGCGGGATCTATGGGCCGGGCACCTTTGGCAAAACCGCCAAGGCTCCTGCCATCAGCGACACGTTTACCAAAATCATCTCGACTCACTCGCTGAAGGCCGGCTTCTACTGGGATACCCAGCAGAACCTGCAGGCGAACGGCAGCAACATCAACGGCAACTACGACTTCGAGACGTGGGGCGCAACTTCAACCTACAACTACACGCTCGACCGGTTGATGATGCGAACATTTGACTACGACCAGTACAACACCGATGTGGTTCCGAATATTACCTGGCACCAGTGGTCGCTTTGGGCCCAGGACTCGTGGAAAGCAACCCGCAAGCTGACGCTCAATATAGGTCTCCGCGCGGACCACGAAGGACAGTGGTACGACACGATCGGTGGAACACAGGTTTGGGATCCGGCAACCTATGTCAACACGCCGAACCCGCCCGCAAACACGGGCTTGCAATGGCATCAGATCAACTCCGCAATTCCGAACTCCGGGTGGAAGAGCCCGCTCTTCTACTACAACCCACGCCTGGGCGCCGCCTTTGATGTATTCGGCACCGGCAAAACCGTGGTCCGTGCAGGTTTCGGCACGTACCGCTACCAGGTATCCTCGAACGATGCAAGCGGGGCTATGAACGGCCCACTCGGCTCGTTTGACTACAACACCAATTCCACAGGCGGCAACCAGGGCTTCTACGGTGCCGGCATTCAGGGCGGCACTATTTGCACCACCATCACCGGCGGTTTGAACGCAAACTGCACCAAGACCACGTCGCTTGCGATTCCGCAAGGTGTCAATCAGACTGGCGCCAGCGGTATCAAGGCCGACCAGTTAGGCGACGACAGAGTACCGTATGCGGATACCTGGAGCTTCGGCGTGGCGCAGGCGATGCCTGGCCATACCGTTGCCGAGGTTTCGTATGTGGGCAGTGCGAGCCGCAATCAGCTCCTGAACGGCGCCAATGGCCACATCTCGGACGCCAATCCGGTTGCCTACGGTTCCTTCTTTGGGGTTGATCCCAAGACCGGGGTAATCATGAACTACTCTCCGATTACGCCCGCAAATGCACCCAGCGGCTACACAATCAATGGCGGCAACGCGCAGGACTACAGGCCATTGAACAACTACGGTGATATCTGGATCCAGACTCACGGTGGCTACGCAAACTACAACTCGCTGCAGGCTTCCGCACAAAAGCAGTCCGGCAACCTGTACATGTTCACTACCTTTACCTTCGGCAAGGTCCTCGGTACCCGCGACGGTTCCACGAACAATGGAAACGGCAACGGTTCCGTGGTCAATCCATTCGATCTGGGCGCAAACTACGGCCCGCTCGGATATGACCACACCAAGACCTACAACCTCTCGTTCAGCTACAAGCTACCCAAGCCCATCCACAACAACTGGGCACTGGGCGAGGTCATCAACGGCTGGCAGATCTCCAACTACACGACGTACGAAGACGGATCACCCTACCAGTCGAATTCGCCGAACATGAACATGAACTACCAGCAGTACCACACCCCAGCCGGTGCGACGATCAACACACCGATCACTATGCCGATTCCGGCAACTGCCATGGCGAAAGACAGCAATGGCAATCTAGTGGTAGCTGGAAACCAGACCGACTCGATCGGCTATTCCCAATGGTGGGGCACCAACCAGCCCGAAAACGGGTTGCAGCCTGTGCTCACCTGCGATCCTCGCAAGGGATTGTTGAAAAATCAGTACTTCAACCCCAACTGCTTTGCAGCGCCACTCCCGCCGACGGCGACGTCGTTCGGACAGAACGGTCAGACTGTCTGGCCGTATATCCGCAACCCGCATTACTTCGGCAGCGATCTGGCGATGTTCAAGGCATTCCGCGTCACAGATGCCCAGAGGGTCGAGATTCGCGTCTCGGCTACCAACTGGCTCAATCACCCGAACGCACAGTTCGGACTGGCCGGGAACTCTGATAACACCCTGTTGTTCAACGGACTCAGCAACGCTTCGTCGTTGACCTACAACACGAACACAGCCACCACCGGTATCCCGCAGAACAAGGTTGGATATCGCTGGATGCAATTTGCAGCCAAATACTACTTCTGATTCAGTTCAGAAGCCTGCTGTACGAAGGGGTGGCTCAATGCCACCCCTTCTCTTTTGAGTTCGAAAATCGAATGGGGTGATCGATCGGCGTCAAGATTAGGACTCTGCGTCTCGCCAGACCGCCCGCCGCTCGTTCAGTTTTTCTCGGTCGTTGCAGCCTTCTGCTTCAGCTCAACCGAGTGCGCAATTGCCCGCTCGCGCTTTCCATCTTCCGGGCGATTCATCTCGAAGTAGACCGCAGCCAGAAGCCAGTGGGCGTCTAGCCAGTTGGGATCGGTCTTGACGAGGTCCTCCAGTATCGTTGCCGCCTCAGAGTATTTCCCTGCCTGGTCGTCCAGCTTTGCCATCTCGAAACGCGTGAGGGGGTCCCTTGGCTGAAGCTGCAATGCGAGTTCCAGCAGGGGCCTTGCATTTGCCGTATCGCCTTCCTTCAGGCGCATGGCTCCCAAGTCACGATTGGCCACGAAGTCCATCGGATCGGCACGCAGAGCTGCCTGAAATGCGCTGGCGGCAGCCGGCATGTCTCGCATTGCATACCGCGCCTGCCCGGCCATGGTGTAAAGGCCCGGCAGCTTCGGATTCAATTCAACCGCTGCATCCAGATCTGCGCGCGCAATCTGCATCTCGCCGCGATAGAACCGCGCCGAACCGGCAAGCAGCCATGCTTCGGCGGAGTTCTTCACCTTGGCCAGCTTCTCCATCCTCGGCAGGCCCAGGTCCTGTTTACCCGAGGCGATCAGGGCGTAGGCATAAACGTATTCGAATTGAAAGTCATCTTCGTGCCCCGGCTCCATGGGAGCCAGAAGCGCGGCCGCTTCGCCTTGGCGGTCAAGCTTGTTGTACGTATACCCAAGAAGAATCGCCGTGTTCACATCGGAGGGATGCGCGGCATGAAGTCTTTCGAATTCAATGCGTGCCTGGTTCCAATTGCCTGTCCGGTAGTAGGCCATCGCCAGGTTCATCCGCACCGCGTCGTTCTGCGGAGACAATTCCAGCACGTGACTGTCCTCTTCAATGGCAGCGTCCAGTTGACCCGCGGCGGCAAGAGCAGCTCCGAGATTGGCGCGCGCCTCAATCAGGTTGGGCTTCAGCAAAAGCGCCTTCTTGAAATCGGCGATTGCTGCCTTCAGGTCGCCGTGTTGCTGCGCAAGCGTACCTTCCCGCATCACTGACTCGGCATCCCCGGCACCGGTTTGACCCGCAGCAGCCTGGACCATCAGCCCCGCGCAGAGAATCGGAACAACACGCATCGCTTTCACAGGATAGATCATCTGTGCGTCGATCTTCGAGCACCGCGCTGATAGTAGAATCCAAGTGGGGCAGCGGTGTCGCCGCCCTTCCTCTTGCATGTGCAGGCCTGCATTCGTCCCCATTCATCTCGCGACGCTGGCGCTCGTTACATGGGCTTCGAGCAGCGTCTTGCAATGCCAACAAACAGCTGCATCCACCCCGTCTCCCGCACCTATACGATTCGAGCTTAAGAAGCTGCCATTCCAACTTGACAGCAGCCAGAGCCCGGCGAAGAACGTTCCGGAAACCATGGCCGGCGGTGTCGCCGTCTTCGACTACAACGGCGACGGCCGCCCGGATATCTTCTTTACCAATGGCGCGGATATCGCAACTCTCGAGAAGTCCTCGCCGAAATACTACAATCGTCTCTTCCGCAACAATGGCGACGGCACCTTCACTGATGTCACGGAGCAAGCCGGACTCAAAGGCACCGGGTTTGATGTGGGGGTGGCGATTGGCGATTACGACAACGATGGCCACCCGGATATCTTCGTTGCCGGCGTTCACGGCAACACCCTGTTCCACAACAACGGCGATGGCACTTTCAGCGACGTGACGAAGAAAGCTGGCCTCGGGAAGTGGAACGATCCTGAATATGGCCCGCTTTGGGCGGTTGCCGCTGTCTGGGTCGACGTGAACAACGACGGCCTGCTTGACCTTTTTGTCGTCAACTATCTGCAGTGGACCTACTCGAATATTCCCAAGTGCGTCATCGAGGGCGTGGCGGAGTACTGCCATCCCCGTTACTATAAGGGACTCCCGAATCAGCTCTTTCTCAACCAGGGCGATGGAACCTTCAAGGATGTCTCGAAGGAATGGGGCATACGCGATCACGTTGGAAAGGGTATGGGCGTGGGAATGGCCGACTATGATCTCGACGGCAGGCCCGATCTCTTCGTGACTAACGACGCAGAGTACGCTTTTCTGTTCCACAACCTTGGCAACAAGTTTGAAGAGGTTGCGTTCCAGACCAATGTCGCCCTCGCGGAGGATGCAGCATTCATCTCCGGCATGGGCACAGATTTTCGCGATGTCAATAACGATGGTTTCCCCGACATCGTTTATGTCGCACTCAAGAGCCAGACTTTTCCCATCTATCTCAACACCGGGAAAGGCGACTTCACTGAAGCCACCGCGCCGAGCGGCATGCGTACTCTCAGCATGGGCATGTCCGGCTTTGGACCTGCCTTCTATGACTTCGACAACGACGGCTGGAAAGATCTCTTCGTCACGCGCGGACAAGTCACCTCAGTCTGGCCACCCGGCTACAAGTTCGCTGAACCCAACGTAGTCTTCCGCAATCTCGGCGCGAGCGGAAAATGGCAGGCAGTTACCTCTGAGGCAGGATTCACCGACGCCACCGCGGCACGTCATCGCGGCTGCGCATTCGGCGACTTCGACGGCGACGGCCGCATGGACATTGTCGCCACCAGCCTTGATGAACCTGCAGAGTTGTGGATGAACCGCAGCCCGAATGCAGGCCACTGGCTCGCCATTGCTCTGCGCGGAGTTAAATCGAATCGCGACGGAATCGGCGCGCGCATCAAGGTTGTCACCAAGGCCGGCACGCAATACAACCACCAGACTTCCAGCGTTTGCTATGCTTCATCCAGCCTTGGCCCAGTACACTTCGGCCTGGGTACGGAAACGAAAGCCAACGTCGTTGAGATCCATTGGCCGAGCGGCATTCTTCAGACTCTTGAGAATGTTCCGGGGGATCAGATTCTCAAAGTAACCGAGCCCGCTGCGTCCGCTACACCGAAATAGAGTGTCATTGCTTGGGCGGCCCAGCTTTTTGCTGTGTGGCCTCAAGCTGCTGCACAATATCGCGTTCTCTCTGTCCATCATCCGGACGATGCAGCTTGTAATAAATCGGCGCAAGCTCTATGTGCGGATCGAGCCAGTTGGGATCGGCCTTTTCCAACTCCTCCAGGGTGGTAGCCGCTTCGGCGTATTTCCCTGTCATGCTGTTCAGCTTCGCCATCTCCAGACGTGCCATGGGCGAGTTCGGTTGCAGTTGCAGCGCAAGCTCCAGCATCGGCCTCGCACTGTCCAGATTCCTCTGCTTCAGCTTCATCGTTCCGAGGTACAGATTTGCCGTATAGTCCCGGGGATCCGCTTTCAACGCCTGCTCGAAAGCCGGCTGTGCGGCATCGGTGTCTCCCAGCGCATCCCGCGCCTGCCCGGCCATCGTGTACAGACCGGGAAAATCCCCGTGCAGATTAATCGCAGCGTCCAAATCGGCGCGTGCCTCGTGAAACTCCCTCAGTCGCAACCGCGCCGTCCCCGCGACGAAGTAGGCGTCCGCCGACTGCGTCGCTTTGGCCACGCTCTCCATGCGCGGCAGGCCCGTCGTCTCTTCCCCGGAATCGATCAGTGCATAGGCCAACACGTACTCCAGGTCCATGTTGCTTTGATGGCCGTTCTCGAGTGGCGTCAGCATCGCCGCCGCTTCGCTAGATTTGTTGAGTTTGATATCTGTGTATCCCAGCAGAACCGCGGCAGCTACATCCTGCGGCCGGGCAGCGTGCACCGCCTCAAACGCGGTGTGTGCTCCTTCCATGTCGCCCTTTTTGTAGTACGCCAGCCCCAGGTTCATCCGTACAGCCGACTTATCCGGGGCCGATGCCAGCGCCTTCGTGTCTTCCGCGATGGCCGCATCGAATTGTCCCGCAGCAGATAACGCCGCTCCAAGATTGGCCCGCGCCTCCGCGAGTTTTGGATCGATGGCGAGTGCCTTCCGATAGTCGTCGATCGCTTCGTTCAGATCGTTGTGCTGCTGGGCGGCAATACCCTTGCGCAGATAGTCGTCCGCCTCATTCAGGGTCGCAGTCTTGCCTGTCTGCGCCCATGCCCCTTGCACCATAAGCGCAACCAACACAATTGAAACGGATCGCATATCTATTAGGATAAAGCAACGTCGCAGGGCCGGGACGCACGCAGCAAGTCCCATCGCGGCAGTGCTTGCCGCTATCGTGTCGGGCAATCTACTGCTTCTGGTCAACCGCCTTATAGTCCAGAATCTTCATCGCCGAGCCAAACTTTTTGTAGTCCCGGAATTCGATGGTATTCAACACTGCCTGGTGATGACTCTGCCGCACGCGCACTTCCGCGCTAATGGGCATCAGGTAGTCGTTTCCATTGATTACCACGTAGTCGTAATCAACGCCCATCACCGAAGCCTGTGTTGGAAAATTCTTCGGCAAACCATCTGCCTCGAGGCTGATGCGGCGCACGTTCCGCGTTGCACTGTCGATGTACACCCGGCCATGGAATGCGACCATCAACTGAATGCCATTTGAGCCCACCACAGAAAACATTGAGTTGCTCTTGGCAACGCGATAGTCAAACACCTGCACCGTGCCGGAGCCGAGCGCATCTGTCTCTTTCCATGTGAAATCAGCCTTGGCTGACGGCGCGAAGACTGCCGTCAGAACCCCGCCCAGTTCCCCTCCGGAAAGCGTGCTGCCTTTCTCCTTCAGCAGGGCGTCGCGGTCTGCGGAACTGGGCGCGCCGTTGATTTCCAGCATGGTGTGAGTTTCGTTCTTGTCCCGATACCGCAGCAGTTCGGCAATCGTGTCGCGGTGCTTCCAGTTTCCGGTGCCGCTTGCATCCACTGACCGGTTTGTCATCTCTACGCACATGAAGTTGGGCAGAGAATCCATGTACCCCACAGCCCGCGTCCGGGCGTCTGCAATCAGATTCTCAACTTCTTCCGGTTCCGGCGGAGGCAGAGGATTGGTCACAG
>Ga0210400_10002406_pt1 | contig 17395 bp, 12 predicted proteins | sample IncBWH26MmetaG_FD_155456 | JGI IMG/M metagenome (GOLD analysis project Ga0210400, IMG submission 155456) | Forest soil microbial communities from Barre Woods Harvard Forest LTER site, Petersham, Massachusetts, United States - Inc-BW-H-26-M | ecosystem: Environmental > Terrestrial > Soil >... | reverse complement strand
AAAGTATGCGCCGGCTGATGCGGCCACGCTCGAAGCCGCCAAACCCCCAGTGCGAGTGGCCGGACGCCTTGTAGCAGTTCGGATGCACGGCAAGGCGGGCTTCGCGCACATTTCCGGATCGGGCCAGCGTCTGCAGATTTATGTGAAACTCGATATTGTCGGCCCACGGACGTTTGAACTGTTCCAGATGCTCGATTTGGGCGATTTCGTCGGCGTAACCGGCCATTTATTTCGCACCAAGACCGGCGAACTCACTGTATGGGTCAACGAGCTCACTTTGTTGAGCAAAGCGCTGCTGCCGTTGCCTGAAAAATGGCATGGCCTATCCGACGTCGAGCTAAGGTACCGGCGGCGATATCTGGATTTGATTGCAAATGAACGTGCGCGCGGAATCTTCCTGCGGCGCGCGCAAATCATTCGAGAGCTGCGGCGATTTTTTGACGCTCGGGGATACATCGAAGTAGAAACGCCGATGATGCAGGCCATTCCAGGCGGGGCAGCCGCCCGGCCCTTTGTCACGCACCACAACACACTGGATGTGGACCTTTATCTGCGCATCGCGCCGGAATTGTATCTAAAACGCCTGATTGTCGGCGGATTCGACCGCGTATATGAAATCAACCGCAATTTCCGCAACGAGGGTATTTCGACCGCGCACAATCCCGAGTTCACCATGCTCGAGTTTTACCAGGCCTACAGCGATTACCACGACCTGATGTCGCTCAACGAGGAACTGTTCGCGCATCTCGCAAAGGAGGTAACGGGTTCCACGGTCATCCGATATGGCGAATACGAAGTGGATTTCGCCAAGTTCCAGCGTATGTCGATGCGTGAAGCCGTATGCCGATATTGGCCACCGAGCGCCTTTCCTGCACCGACCATCACCGAATTGGCGACGCCGGGAGGACCACGCGCGATTGCCGAACGCTATCATGTGTGGGCGCAGGCTCAAAACCGCGAGCCGCTGCTGGGTCTGGGAAGCCAAACCGATGGTGAGATTACCGGGCTGCTGTTTGAAACAGTCGCCGAATCCCAATTGATTCAGCCCACGATCTTGTACGATTTCCCGACCGACATTTCACCGCTATCCAAGTGCCGCAAAGACGATCCGTCACTCGCCGAGCGCTTCGAAATTTACGTGGCGGGCATGGAGCTGGGCAACGCCTTTTCCGAGTTGAACGATCCGGGCGAACAAGAACGCCGCTTTCGGCAACAAGTCGAAAAGGGAGGCGAAGAAATGCCGCGCGAGGTGGACATGGACTACGTGCGCGCGCTGGCCCACGGCATGCCCCCGACCGCTGGCGAAGGCATTGGCATCGACCGGCTCACCATGCTGTTCACCGATTCGCATTCCATCCGCGAAGTCATCTTGTTTCCTCTGCTCCGCCCCGAAGCTTCCCATGAAGGATCCACGGAGGCAGCGCCAAATTCCACTGAACATTCCACTGGAGATTCCGCCGAAAAGGGTTCGGGCGGCCCAAAATGAGGTTTGCCTGGCTGGTCGCGCGCCGTTATCTGCGATCTCCCTATAAGCCCGCGGTCCTGCGTTTGGTGACACTCTTTTCCGTCATCGGAATCGCCGCCGGCGTGGCAACGCTGGTGATTGCGCTGTCCATGAACACCGGATTTCGGCGGACGATTCAGGACCGTCTCCTCGGCGTATCCGCGCACGTTAATCTGACCCGCCCCGGCGCCGAAGGCATCGCCGATTATCGCGCGCTTGCTGAACGGTTGGGCCACGTCGATCGTGTGCGCAGCGTGTCCCCTGCAATCTATTTGACGGTGTTGCTTTCTGGGAGCGGTCACGCGCGCGGCGTCGTGATTAAGGGGTGCGATCCCGAACTCGAGCGCCGCACCGACGAAGCGTTGCGCCACATCGTCTCTGGCGCCGCTGATTTTGCGCCGGATGCCGACGGATTTGATTCCATTGTCGTGGGTAAATTGATGGCCGAGGAGCTGAACATTCAGGCCGGCGAGTACGTCACACTGACCAGCCCTGAGGGCCGGCTCACGCCCTACGGAATGGTGCCGCGGTCGCGGCGTTTCCGCGTGTCAGGAGTATTTGATTCGGGATTCTATGATTACGACGCGAACTGGGCCTTTGCCACACTGGCCGCGGCGCAAAATCTCGCTGGTGTCGGCGACGTGGTGAGCGTTCTGGAGTTTCGCATACAGGATGTAGACCGTGCCGCCGACGCCGCGCGCGCCATTTCCGCTGCGGCCGACCGCGACCTCGTGACAACTACGTGGCAGGACGAAAATCGCGCGTTGTTCCGCGCGCTGCGCTTGGAAAAACTCGTTACCGCGCTATTCATCGGTTTAATTACCTTCGTCGCCGGTCTGAATATTTTAGTCGTGCTGGCCATGACCGTGACCGATCGCGCGCGCGACATTGCTGTGCTGATGTCTCTCGGCACCTATCGCAATCAGGTCCGCAACATCTTCGTTTTACAGGGACTCACAGTAGGGGTGTTCGGCACCGTCACGGGACTCGTGGCCGGCTACGCGATCTCCTGGGCCGCGGGCACATACCACCTGATCCCGCTCGACCCGCAAGTTTATTCCGTCCCGTTCGTTCCGTTCCAAACGAACGCGCTTGACGCTGTGTGGATCGCCGCCGCCGCTCTAGGCATCAGCGTTGCCGCCACATTGATTCCCGCGCGTGCCGCTTCTCGCATTCTTCCTGTCGATATTCTGCGGTACGAGTAGTAAGCACGGCAATTTGAGGCGGCCGTGATGGCGTTCTCTAGGTAACGCGATGGTATTATCTGTGCGCGTTCCATCGAGAGCGCCGAGTTCCAAAATTCGAGACCGAGTGACACTGCAGCGGCGATGGTCATGCCGCGAATCAAGAAATCGTTCGCTGACCGGGGATTGCTTTCGAGTTTTTTCCGAAGCGTGCTCCTACCGATTCATCTTTTTCGGGAATATAGGGTCTCGCAAAAACTTCTTCGCGATCCAGAACGCAGCGATTTCGATTTGAAATATGGAGTGGAAATCGCGGGTGATATAGGGGGCCGGACTTATCGAAGCGATCTGAACATCCCCAGCCCGAACTGGATTTATGGCAAGGATTATTCGGGCGTTGCTCCGGAAAGGTTTTTGGCGATTCTCTCGAGTCTCAACCTTCGCTTCGAGGATTTCACGTTTATTGACTTCGGCTCCGGTAAGGGAAGAGCGCTCCTCCTGGCTTCCGAGCCTTCCAAAGGGTCATGGGAGTAGAGTTCTCTCCAGAACTTCGCCCGATCGCACAAGAGAGATACCACAGTGCGGGACAAAGATGTAAGTCTATAGAATCCGTGTGTTCTGATTTCACCAGCTTTCCGTTGCCGCACAAGCCGTGCGTCTTGTCCCTGTTATGAAGCAGCGCTGGCGAAGACGCTCGAGAACATTCGCAGGTCTTTCGAGGAATGTCCTCGGCAAATTTGCATTGTGTACGTCTCCCCGGTTTATGGACGCTTGTTGGACGCAGCCGATTTTCTACAGCGGTCAGCCAAAAACGAAAAATACCTCTTCAACGTATACGAAGGGCGTGCGTGACGCGTGAGTCGCGTCAATGGAAAATCCCGGGCGTTCCATATCGCTGCAGGAAATTAATCGATAAGAGGGCCCGAATCGCTGTCTTCCGCTGTGGGTTCGGCACGGAAGGGTAGCCTAAATTTGCGGGAGATCTCCGGCCAGAATTCGCGCAGCTCGTCGTATCCCATATCGGTCAGAACGCTGAATCCTACCGCTTCGGCCGATGGCGCAAAACCCCGTTCGTTGCCTGGATGATAGACGTTGCCCAGGCTGATCGCGCTTGTTGTCCCGAGCCATTCCGAAAAATTGAACATGTGATTGCCGTTGTCGCGGTGTGCGACGAACGCGTGCTCGATCGCATGAAGGAAACGCTTTCTGTTGCTACCGTAGATCAGACGGTAGTATCGCGGGTCCTCATGAAACATCGAGGGATACGCAAAGTCCTTGAAGAACCTGAAGGTCGCCTGATCGGCATAACTGGCGCCAAACCGCTTGCTATATCCGGCGATGCCCTGCCCAAAGGTTGGGTCGTTATTTTCCGCCTGACTGAGTCCGGCGTTGAAACCGGAGATGAGAAATGTCGCGGGATCGAATGAATCACGAACGAACAGAAAGAATTTGTCCTTTAGCTCCAGAGAGCAAAGCATCACTCCAGGCTTGTAATGAATCGGGTGCACCGACTTGCGCTCCAACTGCTGGGTAAACAATCCGACAGTCTTCTTCAGGGGGCCGTTGTAGTCTTCCAACCTCACCATCGGCTGCGGCTCGACGCACGGCCCGACCGCGTTGCTTATCGCTGCGTCCTGCGAGGGAACAGGCTGCGCGAGTAACTTAGGAGTTTGCGATTCCTGGGCAAATGACGTGCCTGCCCACGTCAGGGCAGCGAGTACACCAGTTGCTGCCGAGACTCGGATGCGAGTTTGGCTGTTCACGGCTTAGTCTGAAGCCTATCACTGTTTCTTTCTGCTTTGGGTGAGGTTGTTGCCTCACCGCTACCTGCCGCGTGATCGCTCTCGACTCACCTGTAGGGTAGCCTCGGGGGTCCGCTAATGCCTATGGACACTTAAGCGCTGGCAGTGGTGCCCATCTCTTCGCGGATTCCTCTGCAACCCCGTATTTCAATTCCGCATCGCATTATCAGGGTGGTAACGGTCCTATCCTGAAAATAAAAGGAGGGTGCCATGCGAAAACTTCTCGCATTGGTGTCGATTGCCGTGGTGTTGCCTTTTCCGATCAGTGCGCAGCAGCTACAAAGCCCCCAACCAGTAAAAGTAGTTTCCAGTTCAACACCTGAAACATCGGCTCCAGATTTGCCCGTCCGCCGCGTCGTGCTCTACAAAAACGGCGTGGGTTACTTCGAACATATGGGCCGCGTACGCGGCAATCAGGATATCCACATTGATTTCACGAGCGGCCAGTTGAACGATGCGCTGGCCTCGCTGACCGTACTCGATCTGAACGGCGGCCGCATCAGCGGCGTCAGCTATAACTCCACAGCGCCCTTCGACAAACGACTGGGGGCCCTGCGTTTACCACTTGGCGAGCAAACTTCCGTGTCGAAGTTTCTTGACGCCTTGCGCGGAGCGCGGCTCGAGCTGCGTAGCGGCACAACTGCTGTTGCGGGCCGGTTGCTGAGCGTCGAGCGCAAAACGCGTACCGCGGGTGGAACGACGCTCGAAGTGGATGTCATCGCGCTGGTCACGGACGCCGGCGTGATCCGGGAAGTTGAGGTCACTCCTTCCATGAGCGTTCGTCTGGTCGATACCGGCCTGCACGGTGAAATGAACCGGTATCTGTCGCTGCTGGCTTCTGAGCGCGAACAGGATTTGCGCCGGATGACCCTGGCGGCCACAGGTTCGGGCGACCGCCAGCTTTTCGTAAGCTACATCAGCGAAGTGCCAGTCTGGAAGACGACGTATCGCCTCGTGCTTTCGACCAGTTCGAGCAAGAAGTCCCTACTGCAAGGCTGGGCCATCGTCGACAACACGGTCGGGGAAGATTGGAATAACGTCGAGTTGTCCCTAGTCGCCGGGGCACCACAATCGTTCATTCAACAACTCTCACAACCGTACTACGGCCGGCGGGCTGTCGTGCCTCTGCCCCAAGAATTCGAGCGAGTGCCTCAGACGCACGAGGCGCGGCTGCTTGGGGGAGCGCAGATTGCCGGGCGCGTGATGGATAGTTCCGGGGGCTCAGTGGCCGGCACACACGTGCGCGTTCTCGACAACAATGGTGCGGAGGTCAACCGAACGACGAGCGACGACCGGGGCGAATATGGCTTGTCAGGTCTTCCCGATGGAACTTACCGACTTGAATTTGAAAGTGAAGGATTCCATAAACTTGTGGTGAACAATACCCAAGTCCGCAACGGGATCGGTGGCCAGCAGGATGCGATTCTCCAGGTGGGCTCCGTCTCCGAGACAGTCACCGTGACAGCCGCGGCCCCGGCGATTGAGACAGCGAACAGCTCGTTGGCAGGAATCGCGGGAAGTTTGGGATCGGGCCGCACGCTCGGGACTGGGCCTCGCTCGCTAGGACTCCAAAATCCGAATGTGAAAGATTTACCGATGAACGGCAGGGGTGATTCCAACCTTCTTGCTCTGCGACCTGGCGTCACCGGCGACACATTCAACAGCCTGCTTCAAACAAGCACGCCCGCGGCCGCGGAGGGGCAGGATCTCGGCGACCTCTTCGAGTACAAGCTGAAGGACCGAGTCACGCTCAGGAAAAACCAGTCGGCAATGGTGCCAATCCTGCAATGCGACATTGGCGCCGAGAAGGTGTCCATATGGACGGCGTCGCTCAATTCTGGCCGGCCTTTGCGCGCCGTCTGGCTCACCAACACCAGCGGCGAGACCCTGGACGGCGGAAACTTCAGCGTGCTGGAGGATGAAATCTTCGCCGGACAGGGCTTGCTCGATGCGATTAAGCCAGGCGAGCGTCGCCTGCTTTCCTACGCAACCGACTTGGGCATGCTGGTGCGCGCGGCTGGCGCTGGCACACCGCAGCGCAACACTCGCGTACGGATCGCCCACGGCGTGATGATTCGCACTAGCGAGTTACGCGAAAAGAAAACGTACACCGTGCGGAACGAAGACACCACCCCGCGCACCCTCGTTGTCGAGCATCCAGCGCGCATCGGCTGGAATCTTTCCGCCGACTCTCCCAAGCCGGAGGAAACTTCCATGGGCTCTTACCGCTTCCGTGTGAGTGTTGCGCCGAAGCAGACAGCCACCCTCGAAATCAACGAATCGAGCCCTCTCCAGACGCGATTCGAACTGAATAGCATCACCGATGATCAGGTCGCACTTATGGTGCGGGAGGGATCGGTGAGCCCGGTAATCGAGCAGGCCCTGCGGCGCATCCTCGACCAGAAGGGGCAAGTTGCCGCGCTGGGCTCCGATGCAGGAAAACGCGACGCCGAAATAAGTCGAATTTACGACGATCAACAACGCCTGCGGGAGAATCTGAAAGCCCTTAAAGGCAGCGCTGAGGAAAAGGCTTTGACGCAGCGCTACACGCAGCAGCTTTCAGATCAGGAGACCCATCTTGAAAAGCTGCGGCTTGAGAAGGAAGACATCGAGAAAAAGAGTGAAGCAGCCCAAGAACAGGTCGACAAGATGATTGAGGAGCTTTCTATCGAAGTGAGCCTGTAGCAATTTGCTTCATTTCTCATGCACCGGCGGATACTTTGCGGGGTGCGCCCATACAGGACGCGCCCCGTATCGTTCGCGCTTCTTTTTCGCCACACCGGTGCGTCGACCGCCAGGAGCAGGAGTAAAATGTATGCGTTACTCTCCCTGAGGTGACTTTGGTGCGGCGCACATGGCTTGGCATGGCGTTTCTGATCGGCGGTATGACGCTGCTGCCGGCCGGACTGCGGGCGCAGTTACCCAAACAGCGTAAGGAAGGGCCGGGCAATTTGGACGGCACTGTCGTCAATGCGAAAGGCGCGCCGGTCGCGGGGGCCCAGGTTCTGTGGCAAGCCTCGGACGGCGAGAAGCCGCACGTTGTGCACAGCGACGCGGAAGGACATTTCCGCATTCCGGGGCTTCGGGCTGGCTTGTATGAAGTGCGCGCATCGGCGGGCGATGCATCGTCGGAGTGGGAGCACAACGTGGTGGTGCGCCCCGGCCGGGAATCGAGCGTCAGGTTGCGCCTCGAGTCCACTGCGCCGCAGGTCCAGTCTGTGCTCGAGTTAAAAGGCAAAATGCGCACGTGGGATGTCCCGGCGCCGGGGAGGCTGCCGCACGACCCGGCTGTCGATCCTCAGGGCAACGTCTGGTTCACGCTGCAGGAATCGGGGCAGCTTGCGCGATTCACTCCCGACACACAGGAGTGGAAAATCTTCAATGTGCCAACGGCGGACTCAGGGCCGCACGGACTCGTCTCTGACGCAAAAGGCTACATCTGGTTCACGGAAAACTACGCGGGAAAAATCGGCCGGTTGGACCCCAAATCCAGCCTGGTTAAGGAATACACCCCTCCCACGGCGAAGGATCCTCACACGCCTGTGTTTGGCCCTGATGGCGCGCTGTGGTTCACCGCGCAAGATTCGAACCTGATTGGCCGATTGGACGTGTCGACGGGAAAAATCAGTGAGTTCAGCCTACCCACGCAGAATGCGCACCCTTATGGAATTGTCTCGGCGAATGACGGCGCACTGTGGTTTTGCGAATTGACCGGGCGGCGTCTGGGTCGCGTGGATCCCAAGACGGGCGTAATCACCGAATTCGCTCCGGCGAAGTCGGACATAGAGCCACGGCGGCTGGTGGCCGTGGCTGACGCGATCTACTTCACTGATTTTGGCGGCGGACGCCTGGGCCGCCTCACTCTTGCAGACAAGAAATTTCAGCTCTGGGACAGCCCCTCCGGAAGTGACTCCGAACCTTATGGCATCACGGTGGATTCCACCGGCAAGGTTTGGTACGAGGAGAGCGCGGGAAAGGCAAATAAGCTCGTCCGCGTCGATCTCACCGCACTGAAGTTCACGGTCTATCCGATGCCTGCCAAGAATTCTTCCGTCCGCAACATCACACGGGACGCGCGCGGCCGCCTGTGGATGCCGCTTTCCCTGCCGAACAAGATTATGGTCGTTGAATAGAAGTCCCTGCAAAAACCAGCAAATGGAGGGACAGGGTAAGTATCTCCGTACGTCTGGCTTCGGAATGACGCTGTAGATTCATGCACATACGCGCTCCAAAGTGGGCGCCACCTGGACCAAGACCTTGTCCTGTTCCTGAAGCTGGTAATTGCCCGCGCACGTAGTACTAAAACCCGGGTACTCATAAGTATGATTCTTATAGCCCATTGAAGCCTCCTGTCCCACTTGGGAACATGTGATCGTGGGTTGGGAGTAACGCTGCGGGGACGACGGCCCGAGAAATCGGGATCGTAGGCGAACTTCTCAACCCACGGACCTTCGTGCTGGCGTTTTCGGTCTCCCCCCTTTCTGCCGGCACGGGTATGTTCTTGTTTCGCGTCTCATTCGCCCTCTATTCATTCTGCGCGGGTTTAACTCTCTCGGACTTCAAGTAAGGCCCGCAACCGCGGGTACTACCGCTCAATTTCCTTCTTGAAATGTTGTGCTCTCACGGGGCACTCTCTCTGGGATGACACCTGAGGCTTGCCGGTCCCGCTTCAATCCGCACAATCGTTCGCGGCACAGACATGCGGTTGCTTCGCTTTTCGCCATTGTTTTCATTTTTTCTCAAATCCCAGTCGCTCGTCCCGCACCTGCCCCGGCAAACCTGAGCTACCCGCTAAAGCAGGCGTTTGAAAGATATGTGGCGCTCACCGACGAGCGCAACGCCGAGGAGTTGAGCAAGGGCACGCCGTTTCTATGGGTGGACGCACTGCCTGAACCGCGTCGCTCGCAAACATACGCCGCGATGAAGCGGGGAGACGTGGTGATCGACAAGCTCGAAACGCGTGATAGAGGAAATGCAATTCCGTGTCCCGGCGGACTGATTCATCACTGGGTTGGTGCACTATGGATTCCCGGCGCAACGCTGGCGCAGACCCTCGAGCTGGTACAGGCCTACGACCGGCACGTGCAGGTTTACTCCCCATTTGAATTGCGATCCCAAATTCTCGAGCATCACGGAGACAACTTTAAAGTCTTGATTCGCTATCTCCGAAAGAAAGTCATCACGGTCGTGCTCGACACTATATTGGAGATCGATTATCACACCCTCGACGCGACTCACGCCTGGAGTCGCGGTCGCACGGAAAGTGTTCGCGAGATCAAGAACCATGACACTCCAAATGAATCTTCTTTTCCCGAAGGGCAGGATGGAGGCTACCTGTGGGGCGTTGCCAACTACTGGAGATTTGCCGAACGTGACGGCGGGACCTACGTGCAATCGGAATCGATATCTCTCACAACCCGGGTTCCCGCCGGAATGGGCTGGTTGCTCGACCCTTTCATCAAGAGCGTTCCCCGCGAATCGATCGAAGAGATCCTGCAGGACACGCGCAAAGGTGTTCTACATCCTCCCAAGGGCTAACCGCGCGAATAGGGACTCTGTTCTTGCGCTGAAGTTTCAAGTCGTGTGAAACGTTAGATGCTCGTGGTTGTTAATCGCAACTGCAGCGCCGGGCGCAGCTAAACATTCCCTGCCTAACCGTCACTTCAGATAGGTTCGGACGATTTCGATCAGGTCGTCCGCGGCTTCCTCGGAGGATTTCGTTTTCCGCGGCATGTGATTGCGGATGTGGTCCTCCATCAGTTCTCCCATCAAACTATTGATGGCGCCGCGCGCAGCCGACAGGCGTTGAAGGACGTCCATGCAAGGCTCGTCCTCATTCAAAGCGCGCTCGACGCCTTCGAGCTGCCCTACAATTTTTTTCGTGCGGTTGACCAGGTCCAGCTTTTCTCTCGATAAATGAGACATTTCCCTTGACTACCCTATAGGGGTATGGTGTCACACCTTCGGGTCGCAACACAGAAACCCGAGAGGAAAACAAAACACATGGAAATTCCGGTTCAAGAACCAGAACCTCCGGGCAGTACGAGCCTCCCGGACCTTCACGACGAACGAGCATAGCATAAGCCGCTTCAAATCCGTTTTTTCGCTCGCTCTCGTGAATGAAATGAAAAATCGAGCGAGTGGGAACCTGCAAGATCACGAAAAAGATCCCACCCGAAAAATAATTCCTCCCGACGAGGCGCTTGAAGCTCGGTCAGAACACGTGTGTGGATGGAGGCCAGTCATGTTCGACATCATAGCGAATCGCGAAAACGGGGATTTCTAGCTCAAACGCTTACGAACCGCCTGGGATATCAGGTCAATAACGACGCGGCTTTTTACACGCCCAACTGCACCATCAGCACCTGTGTCTTTCCAGATCAACTCATTCCTCAAAACGCCTTTGCTCTGCCCGCGATTCGTATGCTTCAGTACATTCCCGCGCTCAATACCGGCATGGGCCAGTTCTCATCGGGCGCCGAAAAGCAGCGGATCAATGGCGTCAATTCGATCAGCATCGACCTGCCCGACTACACTCCCGGGAACCTGGAGATCAACGATAACCCTCGCAACGGGCCACCTTATTTCAACACCTCGCTTTTTAAACCCAACGCTCTGGGAACGCCGGGAACATCACCGCGGCGGGTTCTTCTACGGGCCAGGTGTCAACAACTATGACATGGCCCTGCACAAGGTCACCAAGCTTACCGAATCAAAGTCGCTCGAATTTCGCATGGAGACGTTTAACACGTTCAATCATGCCCAGTTCTATCCGGATGGCTCCGTAGACGGCAACGTTGACAGCGCCACCTTCGGACACGTCTTGAAGGCGGCGCCGCCGCGCATCGGCCAACTGGCTATGAAACCGTTTTTTTAGAACCAGCCGATTACCGGCCGATATGGGGGTTCCTCTTGGAACCCGCCGTAAGAATCCCGGGCCTTCTCATCTTTTGCTTTACCGTCTTTTGATACCATTTTCGGTCTGCGTCGTGGTTTACTTCTAAAGGTAAACCGGAGACGCTTCATTAACGATAGGCCGCGCATCACCACTGCCCTACTTGCCCTGGAATTCCTTGGTTCGCTATTTGTGTGCCTTGCTGGAGTGCATCCGGCATGCGCCCAAGATCAGCCGCCGCCCGACGAACCGCCCTCACAAACCGTTTCAGCCCCTGCGGGTGATCCACCTTCTGACGAAATACCAGTCATGTTCCCGCACTCCGAATCGAGCCGCTTCTGGATCTCCGGCCAAGCCAATTTCATCACACAATGGCACCCATCTTTCCACTCCCCCTACCGGGGGCCAAACAGCCTTTCGCCTGAAGCGCAGGACGCGACTTCCCGTGTGTTGACGCTCTTCACGGGGCTAAAGGTTAGCGATACCTCTGAGATTCTTTTTGATGTTCAGGAAACGGGAGGTCATGGGATCGGCGAAGCGCTCGGCCTCGCCGGGTTCACTAATCTCGACGTAGTCCGGAACCCGCTCCTCAGCAAGACTCCCTACGTAGCTCGTGTGATGTGGCATCAAGTGGTCCCGCTGAGCCACGAAAAATTCGCGGCGCAGCGGGGTCCAGCCTCGCTCTTCAATGAACTTCCCGAACGACGCCTGGAGATTCGATTTGGCAAGTTCAGCCTGGTGGATTTTTTTGATGTGAATACCTACGCCTCCGATAGCAATTTTCAATTCATGAATTGGACCGTGGACGACAATGGTGCCTACGACTACGCCGCTGACACGCGCGGCTTCACGTATGCAGCAATGATTGAGTATGACGATCGCCATTGGGCTCTGCGCTTCGCAGAAGCATTGATGCCTAAGGTGGCAAATGGCATCAACCTTGACGCGGATCTTGGACGTGCGCACTCAGAGAACGTTGAATTTGAACTGCACCGCACTGTGCTGTTCCATCGAGAGGGCGTCCTCCGCCTGCTGGGTTTCTCGAACGAAGCCAATATGGGCAGTTATCGTGTGGCGATCAGTGATTTCCTGGCTGGCCGCACCCCAGCACCGGACATAACTGCCCACCCGCTGCAGACGACGACCAAATACGGATTTGGCATCAATGTCGAGCAGCCGCTCAATGATTGGGCGGGCCTCTTTGGACGCTGGGGGTGGAACGAAGGTCAGCATGAATCGTACGCCTACACGGAGGTGGATGAGACTCTCCAATTCGGTGTGGGCGCGCGAGGACGCGGCTGGGGCAGAACGTTTGACCGGGCCGGGTTCGCTTTCGTTTCCAACGGAATTTCACGCGACCATCAGCAATACCTGGCTCTGGGGGGATTAGGTTTCCTGCTGGGAGACGGAAAACTCAGTTACGCCCGCGAGGACATCTTGGAAACCTACTACACGATGCATATTTGGCGAGGAATATTCGCTTCGTTGAATGTTCAGTACGTCGATCATCCTGGGTACAATCGCGCGCGCGGACCGGTTTTCGTTCCAGCCCTTCGCCTTCATTTGGAGTTCTGATTGCTCTGCGCGGATTAACTGCCCCGTTATAATTACGATATACGGAATGGTTCCGAGCCCGCATCGTGCCCATCGATGAAGGCTGGCCCCTGCTCGCCGTGCGTATCAGTCTCGATCGGAGTCCGGCGATGGCCGCCGCTATGATTTACGCCGCGGCCCACGTCACTGAGGCTAACCTCATCACGTCGGACGCGCACTTCCAACGCTGTTCTAGGTGGTCTTCATCGGACGCCACGCTTGAGGCGGGCATCCTCAATCGAGGGTGTGCACCGAATCAGGATTGTAGAGGACAATCTCGCAACCACTGAGCGGGGAGCACGCGAGAATGGCGCGGCGCACAAGGCGAGCCGTACTGCCATCCGGGTATGAGATGGGGAAAACCGCGCCGCGAATTGCTTTTTCCGCTGAATTCAATTTATCTGACCCGCTGATAAACTTAACTGCTTCTAATTTGGCGCCGGGACCGAATAGCAGAAAGAATTCGGCGCTGGCGGTCCCAGAAACGATGCGGGGCAATTTCACTGTGCGCATGCGGCTGAGCTCCTCGCTTGTTGAATTCCCGCGATGTAGATCGAACCCCGTCGAGAGCTTTACTCCTGGCAAAAGCCGAGACAAATGCTCCTGAATTTGTGCGCGATCTATGCCGGGGCCGCCTGTCTCCGCCGCCGACAGCGCAAGCCGGTAGATATGGATGGCGGCATCCTTTTCGTGTGCCTGTTCGCGGACTTGACCAAGGTGGTCGGCGACGACGGCTTCCTGCGACAATTGCCACGAAGCAAGCAGGTACTTTTCGGCTTGTTCAAAATGGCCAAGGCGATAGTGAACCCAGCCTAGCGTGTCCCAGTAAGAGCCGAGCTTTTGCGTCCCTGCCAGGTCATCGACCACAAGATTTGCGAGCTGGATCTTCTGCGAGGCGTCTTCTTGTTCATGCACAGCCTTTTCGGCGTATCCAAGAGCTTCGGAAAGCTTCACGTTTGCTTCCGCGAGTTCGTAAGCGACATTATTTAGTGATGCAGGGCTGGCGTCTATCTTGAGAACGTCCTGAAACGTGGCGACGCCTTTTTCCTCTTGCCCCGATCTCAGATAGGCCACACCGAGGCGTGAAAGCGGCGCGACGTTCGATGGGTTGGCCTTCACCGCGGCTTCGAGGATGGGCACGGCTTCGGAATAGCGCTTAGTCCGGAACAGGAGTGCCGCCAAATTGGAAGGCCCGTCCAGATCATCGGGCACAACCTTGAGAAGATTCTGCCAAACCTTGATCGCTTCGTCCGGGTGGTTCAAAGACGCAAGGGCAAATGCCAGGGTTTTGTAGGAAATGGGCTGCTGCGGATCGGAGTCGATTGCTTTGCGAAGCGCGTCGAGCCCAGAGTCTGTCTTCGACAAGGACATGTACAACGAGCCCAGCGTGATCCAGCCGCGAGTAAACTTGGGATCTACCGCGACGGCCTGCTTTAACGCGTTCAAAGCTGCATCCTGATCAGGTCCCATTGCGTTGAGGGCCACTTTTTCGAACTCCCGGGCCTCCGCGTTGCTGCTGTCAGGGAGGCTTCTCAACGCGGCGGCAAAAGCTGAGTTGCCTGGATCTTGCACCGTGGGTATTGCTCTCGATGACGCGGAAGACGATAAAAGAACGATGTAGCGATTGGCATCGTCCAAGACACTCTTCGTGAATTTCTTGTAGTCGTCTCTTTCTCCGCTGGGCACCTCACGAAGCTTGATCACCATGCGGCGCTGGGAAATCAATACACCGTGGTCCTGCGTATAGGAGGCATGATATTCCGCGTAATCCCGCACGAGGATTACACTCATGGGGAGTTCGGGCGCGTACCCTGGCGGCAATTCTACCTTTGAATCAGAGCTGATTTCCGTGGGAGGCCCCAGCCAGATCGGATCTTTAGAATGAGCCTCGTCGTCTTTCACCTGTGGCATGGCGAACGAGAGGCCGGGCACCGTGATTTGATGGGTGCTCCAGTCCGGATAATCTTTTCGATTGTACGTATAGGAAAAACGGAACGGTTCTCCGGTAGCCTCGGGAGCACTCGCACTCACGTCACTTACCGTGCCGGCAAACCCTAGATTGTAGGAGATACCCTGTATGAGTTCTTTCCACTGTGACTGCTGTACCTGGCGAAAGGCAGATCGCAACATAACCTCGGAGTCGCCTCGCGATGTGTGCTCCATCTTGGCGTCTAGCGTGCCATTGTCGTTGAGCTTGCCATCAATCTTGAAAGTCAAAGAACTCTGAAAAGGTGGGTCGGAGGGTGTCGTGAGAAGCATGGCCGGCTTATCATTGGGAATCACCAGCGCCTGCTTGTCACGAAGTGAGATGGACAAATATCCGAACGGCCCCACCTCTGTGGTCGTATCGAGCCAGAGGAAGTCCTTTCCCTGCGGAATCACACTAATCACATGGTCGAACTGGGCGGGCGACGGGACGTCCGGATCAAGTTTGTGGGTCGTACTGATGAGTGCCGGATAGGCGGTGACGCCAGCTGCCTGCAACAAGGAGGCTAGAAGCGTATGTTTATCCTTGCAGTCTCCATACTGATTGCTTAGCACATCTGCAGCGGAGTGGGGCTGGTAGCGCCCGATGCCGAAGGCAACTCCGATATACCGGAACTTGGTGCTTACGTAATCATAGATAGTATGAAGCGCGGAAGCAGTCTCGGTTGCACCTTTGGTTAGATCCGCGGCCTTCGCGCGAATCTCAGGCGAAGGCTGGACACGCTCCTGCTGTAAGCCCCCATACCACCGCCCAACTTCATCCCAACTCTGGAAACTGCTGAGCTGCACGTCGGGCGGGCGAAGCCTCCCAAGCGCGGTATCCAGCGCTCCGCCTTCATTTTCTGACGAGCGATCCTTGAGATTTGCGGTTTTCCACGTGTAAATACGCCGGCCGCCCTCTTCGGTAACGACCGGCGAGAATAGCGGGCTCTTCATTTTGAGGGGCCGGTCGCGCGGCACGCTGATCTGCAATCGCTCGTCAAGTACAGTTTCCACTTGTTCGAAATCGCCTTCGTACCAGAATTGACCCGGCGCGAGAGGCTTGGTCATGTGCCATCGAACCTGGTATTCAAGGGTATCTCCCGCACTTAGGCCCTTTACAGCAACATGTTTTTCGCGCAAATCGCTGTAAAACGGTGCGGCTCGCGTAATTCCCGCGTCCAAATCCTGGATGTTGTCGGGAGGAGTGGTGACCACGGTGCCGTCGAGTTTCTGGACGTGCACGTCGTCAATTTCCACAGTCTGGGTTGCTCCCTGATACCCGAACGTGAGCAGCCCAAAGCTCTGTACGCCGGCATCGGACTGGATATGAACCCGCGCCTTTGTTTCCTGTGTCGAGGTGCCATCGTTCTCAAATGTGAGCTTCGTCGAGACCAACTCCACAACAGATGCCTCTTGCGTGTGGTCTGACTGTGCGGAGATTGGCTCAGCGGGGGTCTGGGCACGAACCACCAGGAACCCCGATTGTAGGAGTAGGAGAGAACAGAGGATCAGCTGCTTTATCATGGCTTGCATGTATTTATCGTTGGTGCGCGATAAACGCAAGGAAGAATTTGCCCCGCATCTAATTTTACTGAACTTTTATAATGGTACACAGTTATGTTCTCAGCGTCGAACTAGATACTATGTCCTAGATGACTGCGGCGACATCACCCTGACTTGTACGTACAGTCTGATATATCTTAAGATGCTTGAATTTCCTTGGAACAGTTGGCCTTGCACTGACGGTTTGGTTAGCAGTAGCATGTCAGATTAGCCCTCTCGTTCTCGCGGGCTGGACGTCTCACTTGGTACCCTTCGCTTGGAGGGCCCAAAGTAAACGTTCAGCGCAATGGTTGCAGAGCCCGCGCCCGGCTGAATTTGTTTGCCGATGAAACGACGGCAGCGTCGGGGCCGTCTACTAGGAGCTACCCTATGAGGCTCCTCGCACGACTTTCGATCGTCCTTGTGCTAGTGGGTACAGGCACGAGTCTGCTGGCCCTGCAACGCGGCGGGTATCAATCGGATGATGAATTCGGTTCCGCAAGGCGAGCTCGCATGGACCAATACGAAACCGGCGAGGCTAAGAGTGAATATGCCTGGTCGCGGCTTCGGTACACTTCTGCCAACAGCTACGGAGGATACGGGTACGGGCGTTGGTCGAGCTGGTCCAGAGACTATCCAAAGGCGGACCGACAATTCCTGATTGCCTTGCGGCGCCTCACTCGAATTCAGGCGCGACCAACCGAACAGGTCGTCGATCTCGACAGCGACGAAATCTTCAACTATCCATGGGTCTACGCCGTCCAGGTGCAGACTTGGACGTTCACCGAGCCCGAGGCCAAGCGCCTGCGCGAATACCTGCTCAAGGGCGGCTTCATCATGGTCGACGATTTTCATGGCGCAACCGATTGGGAACACTTCATGAGCGGTATGCTCATGGTTTTCCCCG
>Ga0210400_10002403_pt1 | contig 17418 bp, 11 predicted proteins | sample IncBWH26MmetaG_FD_155456 | JGI IMG/M metagenome (GOLD analysis project Ga0210400, IMG submission 155456) | Forest soil microbial communities from Barre Woods Harvard Forest LTER site, Petersham, Massachusetts, United States - Inc-BW-H-26-M | ecosystem: Environmental > Terrestrial > Soil >... | reverse complement strand
ATACGTCGTGTATGTCTCGATGGAACCCGATACGTGGGACAGCATCGATATGGCCGATGCTCTGCATCCGCAGACATTTCTCTGTTACGGCATGAATGGCAGCGACCTTCCGGTGCCCCACGGTGGCCCGCTTCGCATGCGGCTCCCTCGGCAAGTCGGCTACAAGAACAAAAAATTCATCACGCACCTGACGGTCACAGACAATCTGAAGAAGTTTGGCAAAGGCCTCGGCTGCGTCGATGCCGAGTATGGCTACGCCTGGTACGCCGGCATCTGACACACTTTGGACTGTCGAAGTTCGAGAAGACTCGATCGTCGGCAACCCTTCCTTATCCGATTAACGGAAGAGTTGCCGTTACCTGACAACAATTCCGGGTTGGGACCTCGCCCGGCAATATGCTGAAAAACCATTGGCTTTGCTGGACTCCCGAAAGACACTGGCATCGTCCTAGTCCGATACAGAACCAAGCGCGACAGAATCCGCCACAATGCCATGCGAACGCTCGCACCGGCGGTCACGGGACCGATCATTAATATTTCTAGTCGACCCGTGAGAGCGTTCATCACAGCAAAGAGGATTAAATAAGACCCAGGGGAACAACCTCGCCCCAAACCCTCTGTTTATGCCCACTCGAGTACACATCAGCAAGGAGAAGTCTGCTTGTGCGTCAGCGGCCGCACGAGGATGTAAACCTTTTTTGCAAACTCTACCGCCTTCACAGACCGCAACCCTGGAAGTTAGGTCCGTAACTCCTTCATAAGATGTGAGCGAGATTTCACGAAATCCGACTCCCCGGTGCTTGCCCAGGGGTTCTTCCAGTTTTCCATAGCTCGTAGGTTACTGATTTAGAATTAAGATGGTCGGGGAGAGAGGATTTGAACCTCCGACCCCCTGGTCCCGAACCAGGTGCTCTACCAGGCTGAGCCACTCCCCGACTAACGACTGGATGACGGCCGCCACAGGCACGACGTGGCGACTCGGACTCCCACAGTATAGCATTCTGGCGTGTGGCGCTTTGCTCGCGCGCACTGTGCAGCACTCTTCCGAACAGCTCGAACAGAATGCTAATTCCAGTGCTGTTATTGCCGGCGATGACTCCGGGCCTGTTGGGTTTCTGACACTACCATGCTCTAGCGTTCCATGCCGTATCGTGCGATGCTGTGGGTGCCTTGGACCGTTTATCGCTGGTGAAGAGATTGTTTCGGCGCAAACCGTCGTGCCTCCTGGCGGGCACGCAGACGCTGCTACAATCTTGGTCACAGTTATCTTTTTGCCGCTATTAAAACGTTTCTATGCTGGCTTTTACTGCTGGAAAGCTATTGACTCCGACTGACGTCGTCGAGCATCCTCTCGTGCTCGTCGAGCAGGGACGCGTCGTCGACATTTCCGCTCGGAGTAGTCGCCAAGTTCCCGCCGGAGTTTCCGTGTCCGACTTCGGCCATAGCGTAATCGCGCCGGGTTACGTTGATCTTCACATTCACGGCAGCGCCGGGTATGACGTCATGGACGATACCGCCGAGGCGCTGCCGGCGATCGAGCGACTCCTCGCGGTGCATGGGGTCACGTGTTATTTTCCGACCACCGTCACCGCTCCGATGGATGCGACTTTGGGCGCGCTTGAACGGCTGGCGGACGCGATCGAAAAGCGCGAACTAGACCTCGAACGACAGAATGCGGATAGCAAGATTCGGGCCCTGCCGCTGGGGATCCATCTTGAAGGGCCATTCATCAGCCATGCGCGTCGCGGGGTGCATCCGCCGGAAAATCTGCTGGCTCCGACGCTGGCCTTGTTTGAGCGGTTCTGGCAGGCGGCGCGCGGGCGTATTCGCATGATGACGATTGCTCCTGAATTGGAGGACGCGCCCGCGGTAATTGCCGAAGCGGCGCGGCGCGGTGTTTGCGTGAGCCTGGGACACTCCGACGCGGATTTTGCGGCGGCCGAACGCGGGATCATCGCCGGAGCGCGGCACGCTACTCACACATTTAATGCCATGCGTCCGCTGGACCATCGCAGTCCTGGTATTTTGGGTGCGGTGCTTACGGATCGTCGCGTTAGCGCGGATATCATTGCAGACGGAGTTCATCTCGATCCCGCAATCGTGAAGCTGTTTGCTGATGCCAAGGGCGCGGCACAAACTGTGCTCATCACGGACGCTACGTCCGCGACTGGCATGCCGGATGGCCGCTATCGCCTTGGCTCTTTCGAAGTGGACGTTCATGATGGCAAGTGCATGGCGAACGGCAAACTGGCCGGAAGTGTTTTGACAATGGATCGCGCGGTGCGCAATCTGGCGCGTTTCGCGGGATGGGATCTGCCACAGGCAGTCGCGGCCGCTGGCCAAAATCCGGCGCGGGTGGCGCGAATCGCGAATAAGGGTGTTCTCGCGGTGGGAGCCGACGCGGACTTCGTGGTGCTCAACTCGGAAGGCGAAGTGTTGAGAACTTTTGTCGGCGGCGTGGAATGTTCGAGGTAACAAGTTAGGAGCGTGCACGAGTGACACCTCTTGACGAATTGTCATCCCGCGCGAAGCGAGGGATCTGCATTTTGCGGCGAACTGCAGATCCCTCGCTTCGCTCGGGATGACAAAATCTAGTGAGTCTTAAGAAGAATGACGGTGAAGGAGAGTAATGCCCGAAACGCGCAAATTTCCGCATCATCTGATTCGAGAGATTTTCGAGCAGCCTGACGCTTTGCGGCGAACCATTGAACCTCGCGTCTCGCTGGCTGAGGGATTGGTTCGCCTGGATGACATCCATATCCCGCGCGAGGAACTGCGCGCGCTGCGGCGGATTAACATCGTGGCCTCGGGGACCAGTCGTCATGCGGGAATGACGGGTCAGTACATGATGCAGGAACTGGCCGGTGTGCCGGTCGATGTGGACTACGCGAGCGAGTTCGAATACCGCAATCCGATGATTGGACGGGGCGAACTCAGTATCTTTATTACTCAGTCGGGAGAAACCGCCGACACGACCGCATCGCAGCGCGAGGCCAGGGAAAGGGGATCGCGCACCATCGCGATTTCGAATGTCGAAGGATCGACGATTGCTCGGGAAGCCGATGGTTTCATTTATACCCACGCTGGTCCGGAGATCAGCATCGCCTCGACCAAGGCATTCACCGCGCAGATGGCGTGTTTGTTTCTGTTCGCGCTCTACCTCGGCGAAATCAAGGAGAAGGTTTCGAAGGCGCTGGCTCAGCGCTACATCGGCGAACTGCTTGCGCTTCCTCAAAAAACGGAAACGATTTTGGCAGCGTCCGATCAAGTGGAGAAACTGGCCGAGCTTTACTATCGCGTGGACGATTTCATGTTTCTCGGCCGCGCGATTCACTATCCGATCGCGATGGATGGAGCTCTCAAACTGAAAGAGGTTTCGTATATTCACGCGGAAGGCTATCCCACCGGAGAAGCCAAGCACGGGCCGAACGCGCTGATCGATTTCCGTTTGCCGCTGGTCATGATCGCGACTTGCGACCGCAACGATGAGGGCTCCGTGGTGCGCTACGAGAAGAACGTCAGCAACATGGAAGGATTCAAAAAGCAAGGTGCGACATTGATCGCGCTGGCGACGGAAGGTGACACAACCGTACCGCACTTAGCGAATCACACCATCTTTATTCCCGCGGCGCCGGAATTGCTGTCGCCGATTCTTGAGATCGTTCCTCTGCAACTGTTCGCCTATTATGTCGCCGCCAAGCGCGGGCTTGATGTGGATCGTCCGCGCAATCTGGTGAAAGCGGTGACGTTGGAGTAAAGCAGTCGTTAGTCGTTGGTCGTTAGTCGTTTACGAACTGGTTGCCAACGACCAACGACGAATGACTATCGATGGCCTTTCTCCCCAGCAAAATTCTTCCCAATTGCTTATGATGGAAGATTGCATTCTTAATCGTGAGGTCAGAGTGGCTGAGACGCAACAGACGAATGGTATTGAAGTCCTGGAAACGCGGGAGTGGCTGGACTCGCTCGACTACGTACTCTCGCAAGGCGGACCGGAGCGGGCGGGCCGGCTGCTGCAACAACTGGCCCTGCATGCGCGGCGCGCCGCCGGGGTGAATCTTCCTTTTACGGCGACGACTCCCTACCAGAATACGATCTACTCCAAGGCCCAGCCTCCATTCCCCGGCAGTCAGGAAATGGAGCGGCGCATCAAGAGCCTGGTGCGCTGGAACGCCATGGCTATGGTCGTCCGCGCCAACAAGATTCAAGAAGGCATCGGCGGACACATTTCCACGTTTGCGTCGGCGGCTACGCTCTACGAAGTGGCATTCAATCATTTTTTTCACGCGTCGACCGAATCCGGCGATCGCGATGTTGTTTATTTCCAGGGACACGCCGCGCCCGGAATGTACGCCCGCGCTTACCTCGAAGGCCGTATACCCAAAGAGAAATTGGAAAACTTCCGGCGGGAGTTGAAACCGGGCGGTGGACTCTCGTCGTATCCGCATCCCTGGCTCATGCCCGACTTCTGGGAATTTCCGACCGTGTCGATGGGACTTGGACCGATTCAGGCGATCTATCATGCGCGGTTCATCAAGTATCTGGAGAATCGCGGGCTGAAAACCTCGACGGGCGGCAAGGTCTGGGCGTTCCTGGGCGATGGCGAAATGGACGAACCGGAATCGCTCGGCTCGATTACGCTCGGTTCGCGCGAGCGGCTCGACAATCTGATTTTCGTCGTCAACTGCAATTTGCAGCGCCTCGATGGACCGGTACGCGGAAACGGCAAGATCATCCAGGAACTGGAAGCGATTTTCCGTGGCGCGGGATGGAACGTCATCAAGGTGATCTGGGGCGGCGATTGGGATGAGCTTATTCAGGCGGATCGCGATGGCCTGCTCCTGCGGCGCATGGGCGAGATCACCGACGGCCAGTATCAGAAATATTTTGTCGAGAGCGGGGCTTACTTTCGTCAAAACTTTTTTGGCACCGATCCCCGGCTGCTGAAGATGGTCGAGCATCTTTCGGACGAGCAGCTCGCCCGCATGCGGCTTGGCGGTCATGATCCGATCAAGGTGCACGCGGCGTACAGAGCGGCGGTCGATCACACGGGATCTCCGACCATCATTCTCGCCAAGACCATCAAGGGCTATGGACTCGGTGAAGCGGGCGAAGGCAAGAACATCACGCACCAGCAGAAAAAGCTGAATGACGATGAGCTGCAAATCTTCCGCTCGCGCTTCGGCATTCCAATTCCAGACGGCGAGCTGCACAATGCGCCGTTCTATCGTCCCTCCAATGACAGCGCGGAAATCAAGTACATGCAGGAACGCCGGAAACAACTGGGCGGCTACATGCCGGTGCGGAAGGTGCGCGCCACTCCGCTGAAGCCGGTTTCTGAAGCGCTGTTCGAGGAGTTCTACAAAGGCACTGAGGGCCGCGAGGCTTCGACGACGATGGTCTTCGTGCGAATGCTCTCGAAGCTGCTGCGTGATCCTGAAGTTGGCCCCCTGATCGTGCCCGTGGTTCCCGATGAAGCCCGCACGTTCGGCATGGAGGCGCTCTTCCGCCAGGTCGGTATTTATTCGAGTGTCGGCCAGCTCTATGAGCCGGTCGATATGGCTACGCTCCTTTATTACAAGGAGGCGAAGAACGGGCAGATTCTGGAAGAAGGCATCACTGAGGCGGGATCGATGTGCTCCTTCATCGCCGCCGGTACCGCGTATGCCAATCACGGCATCAACACTATTCCCTTCTTTATTTATTACTCGATGTTCGGATTTCAACGAATCGGAGACCTGATCTGGGCCGCGGCGGACATGCGTTGCCGTGGTTTCCTGATCGGAGGCACGGCGGGAAGAACGACGCTGGCGGGCGAAGGGCTGCAGCATCAGGATGGACACAGTCACGTACTGGCGCTCCCGGTGCCGAACCTGCTGGCTTATGACCCGGCGTTCGCGTATGAGATCGCCATCATTGTCCAGGACGGCATCAAGCGTATGTACGTCGATGGCGAATCCATCTTTTATTACTTGACGGTGGGCAACGAGCCGCTGCCGATGCCCGAGATGCCCAGCCAGCCGGGTATCCGCGAGGGCATTCTCAAAGGCTTGTATCGCTATCGGACTTCCGCGAAAAAAGATGCCAAGCTGCGAGCTCAGTTATTGGGCAGCGGCGCCATCATGTTTGAAGTACTCAAGGCGCAGGAGATTCTCGAAAAGGATTACGGCGTCGCGGTGGATGTGTGGAGCGTGACCAGTTACAAGGAACTCTATCGCGAGGCGAACGACTGCGCGCGCTGGAACATGCTGCACCCTACGCAGAAGCCCAAGGTGCCATACGTCACTCAGACGCTGAAGGGTGCTAGCGGCCCATTCATCGCCGCATCGGATTACATGAAGGTTCTGCCGGAGAGTCTGGCGCAGTGGGTTCCGGGCAAGCTGGTGTCGCTCGGCACGGACGGTTTCGGGCGCAGCGAGAATCGCGCGTCACTGCGAGATTTTTTCGAAGTGGACGCGAAGCACATTGTGCTGGCTACGCTGCATGCGCTGGCGGGGGAGAAGGGCGCCGAGAAGAAGGACGGCGGCGAAGGCGTCAGCGCGAAACTCCTGGAGAAAGCAATCCGCGATCTGGGCATCGATCCTGAGAAACGTAATCCGGCCATTAGCTAGAACGAAAGAGCTACAGCCCCCGAAGGGGCGCGGTCGGTTTCGAGGACCTTACGGCATCGCTAAAGCGATGCCCTGATACGAACCACCACCACTTTTTCAGCCGTAGATAAAGGGAAAACGAAAGAATGGCGACGGAATTTAAACTGCCCGAGCTGGGCGAGAATATCGAGAGCGGAGACCTGGTCCGCTTGATGATCAAGCCCGGCGCAAGCATCAGCGAAGGCGAGCCGGTGATGGAGCTCGAGACCGACAAAGCAGTTGTGGAAGTGCCTTCGTCGGTGAGCGGCACCATCGGGGAAGTCCGCGTAAAGGAAGGGGACAAGCTGCGGGTTGGGCAGGTCATTTTCACCGTGGAAAACGGAAGCGGAACAAGCTCCGCTTCGAAAACGGAAAAGACGACCGCGCAGGCCAAGCCAGCTCCCGTGGTATCGGCTCCCGCAACACGAACTCCCGCAGTGCAAGCCCCTGCAAAACCAGCTCCCGCGGCGTCAGCTCCTACAGTCCCAGTCTCCGAAGCCTCAGTTTCCGAAACTCCAACGAAGCCAGCGCCGGCGGCCGCGCCTCAGCGGGAGCGGCGAGCGACGGCTTCAGCTGCGGTCGTCACGGCCAGCGAGTTCAGGCTCCCGGAACTCGGTGAGAACATCGACTCTGGCGATCTGGTGCGGTTGATGATCTCGCCGGGCGCAAGCGTTGCTGAAGGGCAGCCGGTCATGGAACTCGAAACCGACAAAGCTGTTGTCGAAGTTCCTTCGACGGTCAGCGGCGTCGTGCGCGAAGTTAGGGTCAAAGAGGGTCAGAAGGTCAAGGTTGGCGAGGTCATCTTTACGCTGGAGGGCGGCGCGGTCGCCCCGGTGGAACCCGCTCGCAAGCATGAACCGGTGGAACACGTCTCCGGACAGCAGGCAGCACGGCTCGCGTTCCAGTTGGCAATGCGCGCCGAGGGCAAGACGGAAGAAGAGGCGCTGCCGCCGGATCAACCGCAAGCCGCGACGCCAGACTTCACGATGCCCGTGCAATTGGGGAAAGTTGCAGGCACGGAACACCGCGATCCAGCGCCGGCGGCGCCGCATGTGCGTCGGCTGGCGCGCGAAATTGGCGTAGATATTCACAGCGTGCCGGGCAGCGGTCCGGGGGGGCTCATCAGCGAAGACGATGTAAAACTGTGCGCCAAGAATGCGCTGGCGGTAGCGGCGGCGGCACAGGCTCCGAGCGGAGGCTTTGCCGAACCCGAACTGCCCGACTTCGCCAAGTGGGGCAAAACGGAACGGGTTTCGATGCGCGGGGTGCGGCGCAAAACCGCTCAGCACCTCCGTCAGGCGTGGAACACGATTCCGCATGTCACCCAGCAGGATCGCGCCGACATCACAGAACTCGAACACTTGCGCGCTAAGTTCGCGCCGCGAGCGGAAGAAGCTGGCGGCAAGATGACGGTCACGGCGATCGCGCTGAAAGTTTGCGCTTCTGCACTGAAAGTCTTTCCTCAGTTCAATGCAACTATTGATATGGCGAAGGAAGAGATCATCTACAAGCAGTACATCAGCATCGGCGTCGCGGTGGACACCGATCGCGGGCTGCTGGTGCCGGTCATTCGCGACGTGGACAAGAAAAATATTGTCGAGCTGGCGGCGGAGATGACGCGGCTGTCAAAAAAAGCTCGTGAGCGCAAGCTCACTCCAGAGGAGATGGAAGGCGGCACATTTACCATCACCAATCTCGGCGGAATCGGCGGCACGGGATTCTCTCCGATTGTGAATCATCCTGAAGTCGCGATTCTGGGGCTCTCGCGTTCGCGGATGGAGCCGGAGTGGGTGAACAACAAATTCGAGCCGCGCTTGATTCTGCCGCTCTCACTCTCGTACGATCACCGGTTGATCGATGGCGCCGATGCCGCGCGTTTTCTGCGGTGGATCGCGGAAGCGTTCGAGCAGCCGTTCCTGTTATCGGTTCAGGGGTAAGTCCCCGTAGTGAAAGTCGGTTTTGGAGTATTCGCGACCGGCAGCTCCAAGATTGTCATCCCGAGCGAAGCGAGGGATCTGCATTTTGCGGCGAACCGCAGATCCCTCGCTTCGCTCGGAATGACAAATCCTAATGAGTTTGAATTTAAGGATAGAAAACGAAATGGCAAATACTTCGAATCTCCGTGTGGCTGTGATCGGTGGCGGTCCTGGCGGTTATGCTGCCGCATTTCTGGCTGCCGACCTGGGCATGAAAGTTACGCTGATCGATCCGGAAGTAAATCCCGGAGGCGTGTGCCTGTATCGCGGCTGCATCCCGTCGAAGGCCCTGCTGCATGTGGCCAAGCTACTCGAAGAGGCCGAGCAAGCAAAGAACTGGGGCATCGAATTTGGTGAGCCGAAAGTCGACTTGAACAAACTTCGCGGATGGAAAGAGAGTGTCGTCAAAAAGCTGACCGGTGGACTGGGGCAGTTATCCAAGCAGCGGTCGGTGCAGTTCGTGCAAGGTAAAGCGTCTTTCGTAAATTCGACGACACTCAAAGTTACGAAGACCGCCGGCGGCGAAGAGAACCTGACCTTCGACCGCATCATCATCGCCACCGGATCCCGTCCGACCGTCGTGCCGAGTCTCAAGCTTGACAGCCCGCGCCTCATGGATTCGACCAGCGCTCTCGACCTGCCCGACGTTCCAAAAACGCTGCTTGTCATCGGCGGCGGCTACATCGGATTGGAACTGGGATCGGTTTACGCCACGCTCGGCACCAAGGTGACCTGCGTCGAAATGATGCCTGGATTGCTGCCTGGTGCCGACCGCGACCTGGTGCTGCCTCTGCACAAACGCCTGGAAAAACTTTTCGCTGCGATCCTGTTGAACACTACTGTTAAGTCGCTCAAGGATGAGAAGACCGGCATTCGCGTCACGCTCGAAGGTCCAAACGTAAAAGAGAAAGAGCAGGTGTTCGATCGCGTGCTGATGTCGGTGGGGCGTCGTCCGAATTCTGAGATCCCCGGCCTCGACAAAACAAAAGTAAAAGTCAACCAGAAGGGATTCATCGAAATTAACGAGCAGCGCCAGACCGCCGATCCCACGATCTACGCCATCGGCGACGTGGCCGGCGAACCGATGCTCGCGCACAAAGCAATGCATGAGGGCCGCACCGCCGTTGAAGCCATCGCCGGACACAAAGTTGCTTTCGAGCCGAACGCGATCCCCGCCGTCGTCTTTACCGATCCTGAAATCGCGTGGGCTGGACTGACGGAAACGCAAGCCAAGGAACAAGGACGGGAGATCACCATCGCCAAGTTCCCATGGGCCGCTTCGGGGCGCGCGGTCACACTTGACCGGCCCGAAGGTCTCACCAAGTTGCTTATCGATCCGAAGACGGAGCGCGTGCTCGGTGTCGGCATTGTGGGCGCGGGCGCGGGCGAACTGATCGCTGAAGGCGTCCTGGCCATCGAAATGTGCGCCCTCGCCGCCGATGTTGGCATGACCATCCATCCGCACCCGACGTTATCGGAGACGATGATGGAGTCGGCGGAAGTTTTTTACGGGCAGGCCACAGACATCTATCGTCCAAAGAGGTAGCGCGTGATAAGTCGTACGGTGTAGCGACGGAGGTCTCGCCCGTCCAGATAGACTTGGCCTTAGCTGGGAGCATCGCCGCCGGGCGGGGACGCCCGGCTCTCCACTTACTGGAAGCTCGATGAAAAAATTGGCGCTGTTGGTGCTTGTCGTTTCTTTCTCTCTTCATGGACTGCTGGCCCAGTCTGTGAACAGCCTGCTGCAGGGTGAGACCCACGCTCAGACTCCAACTCCCGCGTCCGCCGATCCGCTGGGCCGTGAGACGCCATCGGGAACCGTGTATGGATTCCTGCATATCGCGCAAGACGGAAATTACCAAGCCGCCGCTGATTATCTCCAGATGGCCACCGCCCGTCGCCAATCGCAGGGCGCCGTCTTAGCCGAGAAGCTGAAGGTGCTGATGGACCGGGCCTTCGTAACCGGCTTGCGCCGGCTCAGTACGAGTCCCGAAGGCAATCCGGAGTATGGCGAACCGGATCAGCAAACCATCGGTACTTTTTCCAGTGGCGATGTGGAGGTTCCCGTCGTCCTCGTGCGGGTCAACGATCCGAACTCCGGAAAAATCTGGCTCTTTTCTGCCGAGACGCTCAACAAAGTCCCTGAGTTGTATGACAACACCAAGGCTCACCAGGTCGAGACCAGGCTTCCGCCAAGCCTCGTGCGGAATACGTTTCTTGGGATGCCGCTCTGGCAATGGCTGGCGCTCCTTGCCGCCGTGCCACTGGCGTTCGCGGTCGGCTGGGCAATGGTTCTGCTGTTGGCGATGCCGCGGCAGCTCTGGATTAAGTTCAGAAATCGTCCCAACCTGCACTCCTACAGCCGCCTGTCCACCCCGCTGCTGATCTCATTCAGCGGCATTGCTCACCGCGTGATTGCGGCCTACCTCGGCCTGCCGCTGCTGCCCCGTCTTTATTACTACCGCATCATCGGCGTTGTCATCAGCGTCGGCTTCTTCTGGTTTCTACTTCGCGCCGCGACCCTCACGATGCAACGGCTGCGAACTCGTGCCATCAGCGCGGGCCGCAGCGGCACGGGAACCCTGGTGGTGCTGGGTGAGCGGCTGGTCAAAGTGGTGCTGCTAATCGCCGCTGTGCTGGCCACGCTCGGCATACTGGGCTTCAACCTGACCACCCTGCTTGCCGGCCTCGGGATTGGCGGCATTGCCATCGCATTTGCCGCGCAGAAGACACTCGAGAATCTTTTCGGCGGAGTTTCTGTCCTGGCCGACGAAGTCATTCGCGTCGGCGACTTCTGCCGCTTTGGCGATCGCGTCGGAACGGTGGAAGACATCAGCCTGCGCTCCACTCGTATTCGCACCCTCGAACGCACCGAGCTTTCCATCCCCAATGGATCGCTCGCCACCATGAACATCGAAAACTTCACCCGTCGCGACAAATTTCTGTTTAATCCAACGCTCGCGATCAGAGGTGAGACCTCGGCGGACCAGCTCCGCTATCTGCTGGCTGAAGTGCGCCGTATGTTATACGAGCATCCGAAGGTCGAAAGCGATTCCGCACGTATCCGCTTAGCCGGCGTCGACAAAGGCGTCTTGAGCCTTGAGATCTTCAGTTACATAATCACCCGCGATCAAGCCGAATTCTCGGCGATCTGCGAAGACTTGTGGCTGCGCATGATGGAGATCGTCGAGAATTCGGGCAGCCGTTTCGCCGGCCCGTCGCAGATCGTACATTTCTCGCGTGATTCCGGCCTCGACAAGGAGAGAGCCGTCGCCGCCGAGCAGCAGGTCCAGCAATGGCGGGATCAACACCAGTTGCCGTTCCCCGATTTCGCGCCCGCCGACAAATCAGCCTTTCGCGGTTCGATTGTTTATCCTCCGCCTGAGTCGGCGATTGGGAGAAATAAACGGCTTCCCTGAAACTATGGGGAGCCGCCCGCTTACCCCCGTAACTTGCGGCTTTCGGCAACGGTTCCTAGCATGGGAGAGTTATGCCCCATGCTCTGCTGTTGTCGCCCGATGACCAGGCAGTCAGCGCAATTACTGGCGTTTTAGAAGAAATGTCGGTGACTTGCGAGCGTCCTTTGGACGGAGTATCCGCTGCCCAAAAACTCAATTCGCAGAGCTTCGACCTGGTGCTGGTCGATTGTGAAAATCTGCCCGCAGCCAAGCTGATCTTTGACGTTTGCCGCCGCGGTAAAAACGGAAACAATCCGGTTCCGATCGCTATTGTCGATGGCCGCGCCGGTCTGCCAACTGCTTTTCGCCTGGGCGCAGAACTGATTCTGACCAAGCCGGTCGCGAAAGATCAAGCTCGCAGCACGATCCGCACCGCGGTCAGCCGTGTGCGAAAAGACGCCCAGACAAATGAGAGCGCTGCTGAGCAGCCTGCGAGCGCGGACGTGCATAGCGCGGCCCCGCCTCGCCCGGTCATGACTAGCGCAGTCATAACTCGCGCAGGTCTGAGCGAAGAACCCACGCAGGCAGCGGTCGCCGCAGCCGTTTCTTCGGAACTGACAAACTATGCGGAAACCACTCCAACCTTTGTTCCGGCCTTCGTGCCCGCTGCTGCTTTAACCGCGACGCTCTCCGCGCCAGCTCTCACGACGGAGATGCATTCCGCCTTAGACGTAATCGATACCATGCCGGCCACTCCGAAGTTGAATCCGCCGTCTGAATCTCTTTCCGCACCAGCTCTGTCAGAGTCATCTTTTTCGGAGCTATCCTTGTCAGAACCATCTCCAGATCGAGCGGTTCCGGCAAAGTCGAAACCCGCGGTTGTCCTGAAACCTTCCGACGATCCAGTGCTTGCGGAACTGGAGAGAACGGAACTGGAAGAATTGAAACTGGCAGAAGCGGAACTGGAAGGCTCGAAAGCGGAAAGCTCGATACTTGAAGGTTCGGGACTGGGCAAAGCAGCGCCCAACCAACTGGCAGTCGAAACTGGCGCGTCGCTGCCTTCGCCCTACCGGCAAGGCCAGCAGAGAAGGCTCGGTCCGTTGGTCGCGTTGCTAATGCTGGTGCTCGCCGGCGGAGGCTTCTATGCCCTGTGGACATATCAATCCGGATTCCGCGAGCTCGCCCAACCGCAAATTGATCGCGTGGTGGCCCTCGCCGGAATGGCGCTGCCGCCGACTTCGGGATCAAATCCCGTGAAGCCTTCGGCACATCAGGCTCCGGCGACACCCTCGGCGCCTGCGGCGGAATCGCCGGCCGACTCGACTCAGACAGCGTCAAAGGCTACAAATTCCGCAACAAGTTCACCAGACGGGTCGGGGACGACGCCGGTCGCCGCGACTCTTCCGTTACAGCCAGCGGGGACTCCGAGCAGCGCAGTTGCGCCGCCAGCTTCCGCGGCTGCAACCGCGGCTGCACCAGTTGTCATCAAGCCTGAGATTAACAAGCCTACTCACACTCCGGCCGAGAGCGAGAAAGACGCGGCCGCCGCGACTTCGTCCGACGCTCCTCTGCCCGAGGAGAGTAGCGCGATCATTCTCTCTTCCAAGGGTGCGGAGAAACGGCTGGCCCAGCGCGTTGCGCCGAAATATCCGGTCGAATCGCGCTCCGGTGCGGCCCAAGGAACGGTCGTCCTCAAAGCGGTGGTTGATGAGACCGGCAAGGTTGAAGGTCTGCGACTGGTTGAGGGAAACGCTACTCTGGCGAGCGCTGCCATACAAGCTGTGAAGCAGTGGCGCTATCGTCCCTACGTCCGCGACGGAAAGGCTCAGACGTTTCAGACGGTCGTGATCGTCGACTTTCAGCGACCTTAAACGCGGATGAATCAGAACGTCGTTAGTCGTTAGTCGTTAGTCGTTCACGCGCCGGTGCCTGCTATTAAAAGCAATCCATCAAGCCGCAAACGACCATCGACTGTCGACCAAAGACCATTTCGCTCAATTACCCCCGTAACTTGCTGGTACCCACTCCATTACCTAGGATGACCTCATTATGGGTTACCAAGCTTTACTCTTCTGTCCCGACGAAAAACTGGCTCGCGTCGTCAGCCAGGTGTTCAGTGAACTGGACTTCACCGTAGAGCCGGTTCATGAACCGTTTGCCGCGGTCAAGAAGTTGATGTCGCAGCGTTACGACGCCATCGTCGTGGACTGTGAGAATGAACAGAACGCTTCCCTGCTCTTCAAGAGCGCCAGAAATTCCAGCTCCAATCAGAACTCGCTGGCAATCGCTTTGGTCTTAGGACAAGCCGGCGTGGCCAAGGCCTACCGGATCGGCGCCAACCTTGTGCTGACCAAGCCGATCAACGTCGAGCAGGCAAAGGGAACGCTTCGAGTCGCGCGAGGACTTCTGCGAAAAAATTCTGACGCTGCCAGCGCCAGTGCAGCCAGCGCGGCAGCTCCGGCAATGCCCGCGAAAACAGCTCCTGTATCCAGCGGCGGTTCATTTCAACCGGCGAGTCGAGGCGCGGCAGCGAGTACTCCACCGCCTAGCCCTCAAGAGCTTCCTGAATTTGAGGACACGCTTCCGGAGATGATTCCGGAGACGCGTCCAGCGGCGACTCCCGCAATTTTGGCGTCGGCAAAAGTTGAGGATAAGCCAGCGGTTGTTCCTGCGTCAGCGGCGCAAAACACGATGAAGCCAACGACTGCGGTCAAGCTCGCCGTGGGAGCGTCGCAGCCCGCTTCCTTTTGGGCAGTTAGTAACGACACAGCCGAGAATCCTGCAGTAAAGAACGAAGCAATAGTCGCCCCGGCGTCCGTATCAACACAAAATCCGAGTTCCGCTTTCGCGTCGGCCCCGGGATCAGCCGCGGCGCCAGCTCCGGCGAAAGAAGTAACGGCTCCGCCGGCGCCAGCGAAAGAGAGCGAGACGTTTGAATCGGACCTCTCCAGTCCATCTCAGGCCAGTCCATCTCTCATCAATCCATCTCTCATTAATCCATCTCTCATTAATCCATCGCACGACGCTGATCCGGCTCTCGCTCCCGCTCCAAGGTTCAGCATGGTAAGCCCTATCGATGCCCCCTCTTTTGCAGCATTGGGCGAAGAAGATTCCGGCGGATCGGGCGGTGCGAAAAAAATCATGATCGCAGCTGTGGCTGTCCTGGCCCTGGCCGCGCTCGGCTACCTTGGTTATGAAAAGCTGGGCAAGGCCAACACGCAGCCCGTAAGCACGCCCCGGGACTCCGGACGGCTAGCTCCTGCTCTGGCGCCCGCGTCCTCCCCGGTGGCACCTTCGGCGAGCACACTCGACCGGGAGAGTTCGGCAACCCAAAGCTTAGCTCCTAAAACAGCGGCCGCGGCAACGGCAACGCTCGACAAGCCCTCCGCCGGCGTCGGCAATTCCCCAGTGATTCGGATCGCAGCGAATCCTGACCCGGCAACGAAGCAACCCGATTCAGCGCCCATACGCGTCAAGTCGACCGCGCGCGCCAAAACGCAGTCCCAAGGGGAGGAATCCGCGCCTTCGCTTCCCAGCCCGCTCGCCGTCGCTCCCGCAAACGACCGCAACTTGAGCGGCTTGATGGCTTCGGCATCTTCAAGTGTGCCCAAACCTTCACTGGCGACAGTGCGGATTTCCCAAGGCGTGTCCCAGGGACTGCTGATCAAGCGGGTGCAGCCAAAATATCCGCCAGCCGCGCTCGCAGTTCGCGCACAGGGCGCAGTGCAGATCGAAGCAACCATCAACAAAGAGGGCAACGTCACCAATCTGAGAGTGCTCAGTGGGGATCCCGTTCTCGCCCACGCCGCGCTGGAAGCGGTCCGCCAATGGCGGTATAAGCCGTACTACCTCGATGGCGAACCAGTCGAAATCCAGACGCAGATCACGGTCAACTTCAAAACAAACTAGAGGATCGCTGATCTGGCGCTGAATCTCACACGACCCGCAGCGGTCGCCCCTCGTCACATATGGGCCTGGGTCCCAAAGTTCTCCACAAACGCGTACCCGAGCAGGATGCCCGTAAGCAACAGGCTGAGTGCTATCGCAACCAAGTTCCAGGACCTAACTCTCAATTTGACCACCGATACCGTCCCACCAGCCTCGTCCTCCCGGCCGACGCTTACCAGGGTCGCCAGATTCAATAGAAGACTGGAGATTAGTGCCCCGAGGAGCACAATGGGCGAGATTATGTTGAAAGCTGCGGCCTGTCGGGGGCGCGAGAGCCAATGCTCTATCGGCGTAAAGAACCACGGGACTCCCCACTGATTGAGCAAGGATGCGAAGACGAAATAAAAAGGCGCCAGCAGCAGAACGAAGCTGATTCCCGCTGCCGTTGCGTAAGGCGGCTTTTGACCGGGTCGTTTGCGCCAAGCGCCAGTCAATATATTGAGTAGGATATTGTGCAGGGCTGCTTTCGACATGGCGGTCATCCCTCCTGCGATCCATTCCAGACTGCGCCAAAAGCCATTTATTTCGTTGAGTTCCGAGATCATGGCGCGCCCCCACTCTCGCTGCTCCTGTGGAAGCGCGTTTGCAGCTCGCATTAACAATGACTGAACTTTGATGCGTAGCGGCGTGAAGAAGAATCTCGGCACCGGTCAAACCTCGTTGTAGATCGGACGCGCTGAACTGGAGAACGCAGGCGCCTCTTTCGTTGCTGCACGAGCCCACGATCGACCGTCCTGCGTCAGGCGATACATATGCCGCGGAGGTCGGCCGGGGGAGTTCGCGTCTTCCCAACGCGCCTCCAGCCATTGGGCGTCACGAAGACGCATAAGAATGGGGTATAGAGTTCCGGCCTTCAGATAAGTTTCTCGACTCAGGTCGTAGCCGTACCGCCATTGACCGCCGCGTTCGAGGAACGCCGAGAGGACAGCTTTTGTCTGAGTCGATAACCGAATGGCGCGTCCCATCGCGTAACTCTATATATATTGACTTAACCTGTCAATGAAATTTTGCGCTTTGGGGGAAGGCGGCCGACCCGTTGCAGCACCGGTCATTTCTGATACCGTCGTCCCGATACAGTCATTCCGATACGGTCATTCCAATCAATATTACGAAGGCGCGATTCCAGGGGGTTGGGCGGCGGTCGTCGCCCGAGTCGGCATTTTTGCGCCGAGGCCTCTGGTTTAGTCGGGTTTCCTTCGAATCACCCTCCTTATTCCTTATTCTTTGCGAATCGTCGCCGGAATCATCACAAACTGACGTGATGGCCCGCACTTAGCTGCGACAGGTTTCGCACTACACTTTTCCCTAATCCGACTAGTCCGGTTCATTCGCGGAAAAGCTAAGCACGCTTTTTCCCGGCTTGGAACCGGAGCGAGGTCTCGGTTGTCGGACTTTGTTTTTCTGACACCTAGGCCTGAAAGTTTTGGGAGCGGTAACGGTATGAATGTGATCACCCAATTTCCGGCG